>Ga0207799_100055_pt1 | contig 171314 bp, 155 predicted proteins | sample TtanPargueraPR_4_FD_187742 | JGI IMG/M metagenome (GOLD analysis project Ga0207799, IMG submission 187742) | Aerobic enrichment media microbial communities from Bioluminiscent Bay, La Parguera, Puerto Rico - Tt and M2 (SPAdes) | ecosystem: Environmental > Aquatic > Marine > Unclassified ... | reverse complement strand
TAAGGTGTTATAATAGGAAACGGCCGGTTCAGATATCATATTGTCTTGTCCTCCTTCTGTATCGCTGTTTTTGCCGCAGGCCGTGAAAAATACCGCCAGTATACATAGACAAAGGGCATATCTGTACAGGCGGAAATCAACTCGTCGCCGGCATGGGATCTTCCTTGTATTCCTTCGGCGTCTTTCCGGTAATGTTTTTAAAGACCGTATAAAAGTACGTATCGCTGTTAAATCCGGAACGTTTGAAAAGTTCATTTAGTTTCACACCTTCCCGAATGAGTTGTTTGGCGTATTCCACCCTGACGGAATTGACGTATTCCACCACGCCTCTCCCGGTATCTTCTTTGAAAACGCGGCTTAGGTACGAGGGGGAGGTATTCACAAAGCTCGCCATGGCGTCCAGGGATATGTCATCGATGTAGTGACGGTTGATGTACATGATGGCCCGACGGGTGACGCTATGGTAGTTTTTTGTTTCCCCGAACCGCTTCAAAAACGCCACGGTACTGATATAGCAGTCAAGTACTCCCTGCTGCATCTCAAAGAGTGTCATGTGCTGGAGATTTTGATATACATCGTGGAAATCCGGGGAAACGGTGAGCAGATCGGCCCCGTATTCCCGCAGGGTCCGGTTCAAGAGATTGGTCAGATGGGCGAAGATGAGCTGGACGCGCAGTGAGTCCAGACCGCAATCCCGGATATTGTGGAATATGTTTTCAATATAATCGACGACATCCTGCCGGCTGCCGGTTTTTAAAAGCTGCATGATACGCTGCTCGTCGTGAAAATCAATGTCATAGCTGCGCCGGTCCGATTTGGGCATGGTCCTATCGTGGATGACGATATCGCTTTGACGGTATATCCTTTCCCCCAGGGCGGCCCGGGCCTTGTCATAGGCAGGCCGGATATGATCCGGGGAAGATATGTGGCCGCTTACGCTGTAGCACGCGGTGATATTGTAGTGACGCTTCAGGGCGGTACGGATCCGTCCGACACATTCGCCGACGCTTTTGGAAAAGCTCAACTCCGAATACGAATCCCCCATCGAGAATAGTATGACGAATCCGCTGTCCCCCTGCGGGACCAACATGGCCTCGTTTGGCAGATTGTCACCGATCAGCTCCAATATTTTTTCAAAGAGAGCCTGCCATTCCCCCTCGGAATGATGGCTCTTCCACATACTCATCCCGTCTATCTCGGCCACGGCCAGCATCATGCCCCCCGGTCCGATCGGCAGGGACAATTCCTGGGCCTGCCGGCATATCTCATCGTTTTCGATACAGCGCCCCTCCAGCAGATCCGTCAAGAACCGCCGGCGAATAACCTTGCGGCCAAAGGCGATCTGCTCCTGCAGCCGTTCGCTGTCCCGCTTTGATTCCTTCGCCTTTCGTATCCTCTTTTCCGCCGTACGCAGTACCGAGAGCAGAGAGGATTGATTGACGCTGTGCTTCAGTAGATAATCCACCACACCGTGCTTTAGACTGTTGCGGACATACTCATAGTCATCATAGCCCGAAACGGCAATGACCTGGGTGTTCGGGTAATTCTCATAAAGATATGAGATCAGGGACAGTCCGTCCACCCCCGGCATTTTGATGTCGGTGATGACGATATCCGGTCGGTATTCGTCTATACCGCGCTTGGCGGACACCCCGTCATTGGCTTCCCCGCATAGGTCGAACCCGCACTCGCCCCAGCTGAGCATGGCCCTGATATTATTGCGAAACACTACCTCGTCGTCTACGATGAATACCCGCGTCAAGAATCGATCTCCCCCTTCAGATTTGGCAGTACAACCTCGACGGTTGTGTACATCTGATAGATACTCTCTATAAAAAGACCGTATTGATCGCCGAAATGCATCTTGATCCGTTCGTTGACATTGGAAAGACCGATACCGGACAGGCACGGCCCGTCATCCGCAGTCTTCTGCTCCAGGATGGTGGGCAGCACATCGGGGGAAATGCCCTGTCCGTTGTCGATAATGGTGATGTATATATTGGACTCATCCCCGGTGACGCGGACGATGATCTGCCCCTCTCCGTTTTTGTTCTGTATCCCATGGATCAGGGCGTTTTCCACGAGGGGCTGCAGTATGAGTTTGGGGACCAGCGAGTCCTCTACCCCGGGCTGCACCTCATAGAGGGTGGTGAAATTGCTGTATTCCCGGTAGCTCATGATCTCCATATAACTGCGGATATAGTCGATTTCCTTCTTGATGGGGATAAAATCCTCGCGGATATCCATGCTGACGTGCAAAAGCTCAATCAGGGATACGAGTATATTCTCGATATTATCCGCCTTTTGGGTATGGGCCAGACACCGTACGGTGTTCAGCGTGTTGGATAGAAAATGGGGATTGATCTGGGCCTGCAGGGCCGAAAGCTCCGCCTTGCGCTTCTGTTTCTCTTTATTCTTGACATTGTCAAGCAGTTGACGGATCTGCTTAAGCATCCGATTGAAATTACGGGCCACCTGGCCGATCTCGTCCCGGGAGTCGTTCTTGACCTCGGCGTCCAGATTTCCCTCTTTGACCATATTCATGGCGTCCACCAGCTCGGTCAGGGGGCGCGATATCCTGCGGGAAAACGCCCCTACCCCAAATATGGTCGCCACACAGACAAATCCCAGTAAAAGCAATGAATTGCGAAAAATCATATAGGTTTCGCTGTCGAGGTAGCTGTACGGGATCAGGCAGATAACCGACCAGTCGAGGCTGTCGACAGAATGCCGCACCATCATATGGCTGTCTCCCTGATAAATCAGTTTTGTGTCCTCTGCGGGAGACGGCCGGGGGGTCGCCGCCAGGCTGTCATCAAGGGTCCCGGCGACGGGCAGAGCCGTTTCATTTGTGCTGGATATGATACGGTTGTCCCCATCGGTTATGACAATGTCCGCATTGGTCCCGACATTGATATTGTTCAGTCTCTCCGAGAGCATCTGTTCATTGATGCGCAGGATGATGGTACCTACCGTGCCGCCGCTGTCCAGGTCCCGTACCTGCCGGCCCATCAGCAGGCATTTCTCTATACCTTTTTCGGTATCCTGCTGCCTGCGGATATTATCCAGCTGGTGGACGCCGGAGTACGACCGGATCACCGTCTTTCCCCCGTTGTCAATGATCTTCTGTACGAACTCCTGCTCATAGGGCTCCACCAAGGAGAATTTCAAGCCCTCGTCGCCGTACAGAATCTCCCGCTCGCCACCGGGCAGAAACACAAAAACATCGGTGATCTCGCGGACGAGGGATGTCTTCAGCGCGATGTTCATCCGGATATCCCTGCGGCAGTTCCGCCGTTCTCCCGAGGACATCTCATTGTAATGAAGGAAAAAGGACTGTACGGCCTCCGTGTAGGATATGTCTATGGCGATATTCTCAAGCGACATGATCTCGCGCTCAATATTGTCACTGAGCTCGAGCATGAGCTCCGCGGAATAACGGCCTACCTTGTCATGAATGGCGTTCTGCGCCAGCCGGTAGGATACCAAACTCAATAGCACCACCGGCACGATCCCGATCAGAATGAAAAACAGGATCAGCCTGCGGTAGATATTGGATTTCCAGGCAAACGCCCTCATAGGATACCGCCCCCGTCAAAACAAAAAAGCAGATCAAGCAGCCCAAGAAGGTGCTAAGCGGACGGCTCAGCCCTTGATACCGCCCGCGGTCAGACCTTCGATAAACGCCCGTTGATTGAGCATAAAGAGAATCACAATCGGAACAACCGCCAACACGGCACCCGGCATCAATAGATCGTAATTATTGCCATAGGGGGTGATCAACGTGGACAGTCCTATGGGTATGGTGAGCTTTTCATTGCTGCGCAGCACAACCATCGGCCATACGATGGAGTTCCAGCTGTTCATGGAGATCAATATCGCCATCGCACCAAAGGCGGGCTTCATGAGTGGCACCATAATTCTAACGAATATTCCGTATTCAGTCAATCCGTCTATGCGCCCGGAATCCATCAAATCCAGGGGAAGCCCCAGGGAATACTGACGAAAAAAGAATACCGCCGCGGGGAAAACCGCGAATGGCAGCACCACGCCCCAGACCTTGTCAAAGAACTTGAAGAATACCATCTCCTTGTACAGCGGCAGGATCATGATCTCGATGGGGATCATCAAGACCAGCAGCACCATCATAAACACGATATTGCGGTACCGAAACCGCTTGTATACACCCAGCCCGTATCCCACCATCGCGGTCAAAACCAGGCTCAAGACCGTCTGTACGCCGGTATACAGCAGGCTGTTTTTATACCAGTGGAAGTAATTGCTCTCCTCCGGGTTAAAGAGGATCCGGAACTGGTTCAGCGTAAATTTCTCGAAATGCGGGTTCAGGGTGATGCCGTACCGCACCATCTCCACGCCGGGCTTGAACGCCGAGACAATCAAAAAGTAGAAAGGCAGAAGGGCGCCTACCGCAAAGATACTGAGTACGGCGATCATGATCACCCGCGAGAGTTTTCCTTTTTCACCTACAGACGCCATGATTAATCCTCCCTTTTGAACGTGCCGAAAAACTTAAGCTGCAGCAGGTTGATCATCATCACCATAACCAGCAGCACTACACCCGCCGCGGCGCCGAAACCCATCCGGGCCTCGACAAACGCCTGCTGGTACAGGTAGCCCACCATGGTGGAACCGATCTCACCCGGCGTTCGGGCCGTGCCAAACAAGGCATAGGACTCGGAGAACATGGCGAACCCGCCGTATACGCTGATGGTAATGACATAGATAATGGTCGGTTTGATGCTCGGCAGCGTGATATGCAAAAACTGCTTGCCGGGGCCGGCCCCGTCTATCGCGGCCGCCTCGTAAAGCTCCGATGGAATACTCTGAAGTCCGGCCAGAAAATATACGATATTCACACCGAGCCAGCGCCACACGCAGAGCGTGACCAGCGCGAACATGGTCGGCGTCGCTTCCTTCAGCCACGGGACAGGTCCGATCCCCAAAAAACCCACCAATGTATTGATCAGGGCGTCCGCCGAGTCACTGAACGCGAACCGGAAAAAGATACCCGCCACAATGACGGAGGTCAGCTGGGGGATGAACAGCGCGGGCTTAAAAAAGGCGGCGCCGACACGCTGTTTGGAATTGAGCGCGATCGCCAGCAGCAGGGGCAGCGGCACAAGTATCAATATCGTCCAGAACGTATATGTCAAGGTCACGCGTACGGCCGAATAAAAGCGGTCATTGAGAAGATTGGTATAATTGTCAAACCCGATGTACCGTACGTCGCTGAACCCGTTTATCTCCTGAAAGCTCATCTGCACCGTGGAGAATAAGGGATATATGAAAAACAGCAGGAAGGAAATGAGGAACGGCAGCACAAATACCATTGGCACCACATTGGGGGAATTTAAAAATTTACGGAACCTGCCTGCTTTGTGTGGAGAATGTATCGCTTGCATAAAGCCAAGCCTCCTTATGTAATGCGGCCGGGGAATAGTATGTCTGTTTGTAAGTCCGGGCACACTGCCTAGGCCAATGATTGCCAAACAGGCTTTTTTAAGGATTGGGCCGCAAAGAGGCGGGCTTCGCCTTTCTCTGCGGCCCAATAGATCAGAGAGAGTAGCGCTTTATTGAGCCCGTAGTTCCTCCGCCGCGGTCGTGAGGGCCTCTTCCGGAGTCATACTCTGCTCGGAAAGCACCTTGAACACCACGGAAGACTGTACCAGAGTCTGGGCGTTGGGGAATTTCTCGCCGATATTGATGGCGGGGATCTCGACTTCTTCGCGAAGTTCGCTCAGCATGTCGAATATCCCTGTGCCGTAATACTCGGTGAACTTGTTGTCCGCCTTCATCTCGTCCATGCTCCACACATCCCAGCGCAGGGGATCAAATCCCAGAACGGTCCAGCACTTGATGGCGCCCTCTTCGGAAAGCTTGGCATACGCCAGGAAATCCGCCGCGAGTTCGGGGTTTTCGCATTGATTGGTCACAGCCGTACCCGTGCCGCCCATACCTGCCGCATACGAGCCGTCCTCAGTCCAACGGGGCAGCGGACGAACAGCGATCTTTCCGGACAGGTCCGGCATGTAGTCGGTAAACCGGTTCAGGTACCACTCAGGCATCCACAGAGAGGCCGCGCCGCCGTCGTTCATGAATCCATAGTATTCTTCGGCGTGATGGAATCCGCCGGGAGCCGCTACGGCGATCTTATCTACGTACATCATGTCATACAAAAACTGCAGGACGTCGATGTTTTCCTGGCTGTCCAGGGTCACGCTGCCGTCGGGGCCCAGCCAGTCGGTACCGGCTTCGGTCTCCAGCGGGTAATAGCTCCAGTGCTCCTGGATCTCCAGGGTGGTCATGGGAGTACCGGTCTTTTCCACCACGGTCTTGCCCGCTTCCACATAATCATCCCATGTCTTGATAGCGTCAATGTCGATACCGGCCGCATCGCAGATCTCGGTGTTGTAGTAAATGACCATCATGCCGACGTGATAATCGATGCCATAGTAGTTTCCGTCCTTGGCATAGTTCTCAAATCTGGACATGATCAGCTTGTCCTGTAGCGGCTCGATCACGTTATTGAGGGGTACGAGCTGCGGTGTGCCTTTGAGATAGTTGGCAAACCGGCCGATCTCGATGTCCACCATATCGGGGGCACCGGTACCGGACTGCAGCGCGATCAGCAAATTATTGTGATTGTCATCATACGAATATACACTTGCCTCCAGATTGATCAGGCGATCGGGATTTTCTTCGTTCCAGGTGTTTGCGGCGTCCATCAAAAACTCCTGATGGGCGTTCTGGAAGGTCCAGAAGGTCAATGTGGTCGCCTCTGCCGATGCGGGTGCCTCGCTTTCCGCCACCTCGCCCTGGTCAGTCGTTTCGGGCGTATCTTCGGCGGCGGGGGCTTTCCCCTGGCATCCGGTCAGCAGCGCGACGGTAAGCAATAGGGTGAGAATCAGCACGATTGCTTTCCTAAACATACATAGCTCCTCCTTATACGTAATAAATAGGGAAAACGTTCTCCTACTTTATTATTGTATACTGGATCGACAAAGCTTTTTATTTAAAGATTTTTACCTTTCCATATAAATTTTTAACTTGCTAATTCTGATATAAACTAATGTTAGCCACATTTTGGAAAAATGTATTTATCACAAGTACTAATAGTTATCGGAAAAGTACTAATATGAGCCGTAATATAGAAATTAATAAAAAAAACCTTATATCTCAGCACTTTTCGGGCTTGAAACCCTAAAAAGTTCTTATTTCATGCGGGGTATAGACAAATACAAACAGGTAAGCAACAAACCATTTGGGGACAAAACGGGACGCCTCGCACTTGAATGGGGTTCAAGAGGCCGGAGGTTCGAATCCTCTCACCCAGACCAAAAACCCTTGTATATCAAGGGTTTTTTGCTTTTTGGGGCTCTTTTTGAATTAGTACTTGCTCAAAAACTATTAGTACTTTTGATACAATTTGTTCTATATTTATGAGAAAAGCCTTGAAATATAACGGTTTTTGCATAGACCGGCATGGGTGCGTGCTTGAACGGGAATGCAAGATGACAAGGTTCATATTAACCGGAACTAAAAAAAACGGCTTACAAGTCTCTGTAAACCGCTATTATTATCGACTATGGCGCCAAAACAAATAGTTTCTTCTAGTTCTTCATCCCCGTCATCACGATACCCTCTACGAAATACTTCTGGCCGATGAGATAGAATATGACACCAGGGGCGAACGTCATACAGGTCGCGGCCATGAGACTGGCCCAATCCGACTTGTACGCGCCGCGGAAGATGGTCAGTCCTACCGCGATGGTGAAGTTCTCCGGCTTATTGATATAGACCATCTGCTGCAGCAGGTCATTCCATATCAATATGAAGAGCAGCAGCGCCACCACGATCATGGCCGGCCGTATGGCGGGTATGATGATCTGCATGAGGATCCTGAAAGAGCCGGCGCCGTCTATTTTTGCCGCCTCGTCAAGCTCCCTGGGGATCGTCATGATAAACTGACGGAGCAAGAATATATTGAACGCGCCCCCGCCGCAGAAGTACGGGATGATCAGCGGCCAATAGGTGTTCTGCAGGCCAAGCCCCCGGGTCCACATAATGTATAGCGGAACCAATGTGACCATGGGCGGCAGAAACATCGAAGCTATGCACAGCGAGAAGATGAACTTCTTTCCCGGAAAGCGCAGCCGCGCGAAGGCGTAGGCGCACAGGGTGGCCGTCAGTGTGCCGGCGACGACGCTGGGCACGATGATGATCATCGTGTTTCTGAAGTCCTGCCAGAACTTGAAATATTTCAGCGTCTCCCCGTAATTGGAGAACAGCCAGTTCTTCGGGAAAAACGGCGGCGGGAACTTGTATATCTCCGCGTTGGTCATCAGGGATGTGCGGAATATCCACCAGATCGGCAGCAGCACGAGAGCCGCCGCCATCACGACGATCGCGAAACAAAAGATATCCGCGATCTTTTTCCTGCGGGCCTGGCTGCTTACAGAACTACTGTTCAGTATCATCGGTCGTCGCCTCCCTCATAGAATGTCCACGTCTTGGATGTCGCGAACAAAATCGCGGTGAATATGGCGATCAGGATGAAAAAGACAAATGAGATCGCGCAGGCGTATCCGAGATTATTGCTCTGAAACGCGTACCGGTACATAAGAAACGTCATAAACATGGAGGAATTGCCCGGACCGCCGTTGGTCAGCGTCAGCGCGGGCACGACCATCTGCATGTTGGTAACCAGGCTCATCAAGGTATTGTACAGGATAATGGGCGACATGCACGGCAGCGTCACGTGGATAAACCGCTGCCAGGCATTGGCGCCGTCTATCTCAGCCGCCTCGCTGTAAACCCGGGGCACGTTCTGCAGCCCGGCCAGAAAGATGACGATGAGATTGCCGCTGAGCCATACGGAGATGAGCGCCAGAGAGGGAATGATCGCGGAGGAATCAGTCAAAAACATAATCTTATGAATCCCCAGCTGGGAAAGGATATAGTTGAAGAGGCCGAAGTTCGTCTCATACAGAAACGACCATCCCATATATACGGCCGCGGCGGGCAGGACATACGGCACATAATAGACCGCCCGCCAAAACCCGCGCGCGGGTATTTTTCGATTTAACAGCATCGCGATGGTCAGCGAGTAGATCAGGCTGCCGATCACGGCGATCACGGAAAAGTAGATCGTGACCTTGATGGAATCAATAAAGTAGGGGTCCTTGGTGAACAGGTTGACGAAGTTTTTGCCTGCGTTGAACACCGGCGCCGACAACGCGTCCCATTTAAAGAAACTGATCCCGAATACCCCCGCCAGGGGCAGGTACGTGATGAACGTAAGTCCCAGAAACGCCGGGATCAGGTACAGGTACGCCGCGACGGCTTCTTTCCTGGACATCGGGGATTTATGTTTCTTTTTGAGGGCTGCTTGGGCAGTCTGATTTGCGTGAATCATGATGAGCACCCTTTCAGATAAAAGCTCGGCAATTGTCACAACCCTGTGTGGTTGCTCTGTAACTGAGAAAGAAAAGGGCGCCCGTGGATCACGGTCTGTACGGGCGCCCGTTCGCTGCGGTATTCCGGTATCTTACTCGCCGCCCTCAAACGCGGCCTGCAGCTGGTCCATATTGCCGGTGATGGCTTCCTCGGCAGTGGTCTTGCCGGTCCACACGTCACCGAGTAAGGAGTTTAGCAGGGGGTATAGATCGGCGGTGTTCTCCGCATACATCCAGGCGGTGGGATGGGTATACTCGTTATTGATGGTCGTATCCACCACCACGGACTTGTAGTCCTCATAGGGCGGGAAATTCGGATTGTCCACCCACTTGTGGGTCAGCGTCTCATCGGTGTAGTATTTCTCGAAGATCGGGGGCCAGATACCCGTCGCGATCAGGCCGTCCCAGGCGCTGTCGATGTCATTCATATACTTGATCCATTCCATAGCCGCTTCCGGATGCTCGGACTGTTTGAAGACCACAGCGGTACCGCCGGTGGCGACGGTGGCGTATTGCTTGAACTTGGGCAGCACGGCCACGCCGTAATTGAGGCCCTCTTCCTTAGCGGTATTGAGGCAGGTGCCCACGTTCCAGGCGCCGTTTGTCGTCATGGCGACGGTGCCGGCGATCAGCCCGCGCTGTACGCCGTCATCGGTGGCTCCGGTGGACAGGGGCGCGACATTGTCCTTGAGGTACAGGTCTGCGACCGCCTGGATCGCCTCGATGGCTTCGGGCTCGCCGATGGTCAGCTCTGAGCCGTCCTCGGAGACGAACCCGCCGCCGTTGGAGAGCACGGGCCATTCCAGCTGCCATACCAGGTTTTCCACCAGGGCGCCGAACTGGACGATACTCTGATCGTCAAATCCGTCCTCGCCGGGATGCTTTCCGTCCTTGTCCAGGGTGAGCGCTTTGGCCGTATCCACAAACTCACCCCAGGTCCAGGCGTTTTCGGCCTTGGTCGGGGGGTAATCCAGACCGGCCGCGTCGAACATGTCCTTATTGTAATACATCAGGATGGTTTCGGCGGCGACACTGTATGCCACGGGGCTGCCATCGGCACCCTTGAATGTGATGCAGTCCAGGGGCTTGTTCTCATCGGAATACATGCCGCTGACATCAGCCAGCATGTCCTTGCCAGCCCAGGCCTTAACCATTTCTTCTTTCAGGTTGGCGCTGTCCGGCAGATTATCCGCCGCGGCCATGGTGTTGAGCTGCTGCACATAGCTTTCCCATGGGATCAGCATGAGTTCTACTTCGATCTTGTCCTGAGACGCGTTGAAGCTATCGATGGTTGCCTGGGTTGACGCGTTCTCTTCAACAGTACCCCAGCAGGAATAGGTAATATGCACCTTTTCACCGCTTTGCGCCTCATCGTCCGGCGCAGGCGCCGCGCTCTCATCCCCGGCGGGGGCGGAGGACTCTGCGGGTGTATTGGATCCGCAGCCCGCCAGTCCGAAGACCATGACCGCACACAGGGCGAGAACCATGATTCTCCACTTGTTCTTCATCAACTTCCACTCCTTTTCGATTTTATTATACATTACTCTATCTCTCAATAGAGCAAACATAGTTCTGAAAAACCGTTTACACCGAGGCTTTCAGCCACACGAGCATCTCCCCCGGGGTGCGATTGCCCCACAGGCAGTATGGGATGGCCGTAAGCTCCACCGGCTCGGTGATAAACTGAGCCGGCTGGTACAGCGCCGCATCCCAGTTTTCATTGGATATCCTCTTGCCTGCGCACCTAAGTACGGGAGTACCGTCAAATAGGTCCGGGTCGCAGTCCTCCACGATGGGCTTTCGAGGGTCCACGATGATGGAGGCGAGGTTTTCTCCGTTGTCGATCTCCTCCAGACAGTACACGATGGGACCCTTCACCAGCGCCACCTTCCCCGCGTCTGCGCGGACATCCGGATGCGCCGCCACAAAGCGGGGCGGGATAGTAAAGTCGATCCCGATCCGGGATTTTCCATCCCATCGGCGGGTGATGAGGGCATAGCCTTTTTCCACGGTAGGATGCATGGGTTTCCCGTCTACGGTGATGGTATATCCCTGCGCATAATCGGGGATCCGCAGCCCGACGGTAAACGTCCCCGGCTGCTTGGCGTTGACGGTCAGTTCGCTCTTTCCGTCGATGAGATGGGAGGATTTCAGCGAAAAAGACACATGGCAGCCGTTGATCAAATCTTCGGTGTGATTGTCTATATACAGATTCAATAAAAACAGGTCGTCGTCCCGGAAATAGATATACTGACCCAGGGACGCCAATGTCCGGGCCACATTGGTCGGGCAGCAGGCCACGCTGAACCATCGCTGCCGGGTAGGCTTCACATGGGATTTGGACGTGTGGTCCATACAGCTAGCAGGCCATACCTCCAGGGGGTTCACATAGAAATACCGGTCGCCTTCGAGGCTGATGGCGGCCAGCACCGTATTGTACAGCGCCCGCTCCACCACATCCATATAGCGGGCGTCCCGCTTGATGGCCGCCATCCGCGAACTGAAAAGCACAAGGCCTATGGAGGCGCATGTCTCGGAATAATTGGTGTCATTGGGCAGGTCATAGTCGGTCGTGAACCGCTCCAGGTGCCCTGAGGACCCCACGCTGCCCGTGATGTACATCCGCTTCTCTACGATATTGTCCCAGATTGCCTCGCAGGCCTCCATGAGCCCATCGTCGCCGCACTCACAGGCCAGGTCGGCCATGGCCGCGTACATATAGGTGCCTCTCACCGCGTGTCCTTCCGCCGTCCGCTGTTCCCGGGGCGGGATGTGGGATTGGGCGTATTTCAAGCTGTAGTCCTTGAAATCCTCATGCAGGTAGGCGCCGCCGCGCGCCTCGACCTCCCGGGTGAAATAATGGGGCGAACGCCCCCGTTCGTCGATGAAGTACTTGGCCGTATCCAGATACCGTTTCTCGCCTGTCTTGCGGTAGAGCTTCACCAGCGCGAGTTCGATCTCCTGATGACCGGGGTACCCGTGTATCTGGTCCTCACCCGTGCCGAATACCCGGCAGATCAGGTCGGCGAACCGGCACGCCACCTTAAGAAGCGCGTCCTTGCCCGTGGCGTCGTGGTAGGCCACCGCCGCCTCGATGAGGTACCCCGCCACATACAGCTCGTGTCCCTCCACCAGATTGGACCATCGTTTGCACTGTTCGTTGATCTCGTAGTAGGTATTGATATAGCCGTCGGGCTGCTGGGCCCGCCCGATGAGGTCGATCACCTCGTCGGCGAGGCGTTCCAGATCGCCGTCCGGGTTGGTCTGCAGGCTGAACGCCATGGCCTCCAGCCATTTGTACACGTCCGAGTCCTGAAAGATGGCGCCCGCGAAGCTGCCTGTCGCCTCCCCAGCCGCGATCTTGAAATTCTTGATGCAATGGCTTAGTTCCGCCCCTTCCACCCGGTCATTCAGTATATCCCACTGGTACGGGATGATGAACTTGGGGACGAGGCCGGTATACCGGGTCCAGAATTGATCCGAGATCCGTATGTCATTCAATGAAAGGTTGTGCATCTTATCGCTGTTCAAACCATTGCCCCCCTGTAGATTTGTGCCATCTTTTTTAGTAAACGTTTAGCCATTTTTTATGCATTTACTGCAAATGTGTCGCTTTAGCGCTAATTTTACAGCATTATTTGTTAAACGTTTTCCTTGCATTATTGTTATATCACATACGCAGCCATATATAAAAACCCGGATATTATGCAAGTATTACTGTTATGCGTCATAAGCTTATTTATTCTTTTATTTTCTTTGATTTGCTTAATAATTCTATGCTTATTAAAAATTAAACGTTTTTCTTTAAATCAGACCGCGGCGGTTGCCGCTGTTACAACTGGTCTATACCCAAGCGGCAAGTTGGCCATTGCGTGTTAAACGTTTTTGTTATATGATATACCCAATCATGAGTGCAAGGGTGAATCTGTATGGCAACCATAAAAGAGATCGCGAAACGCGCCAATGTGTCGGTGGCCACCGTATCCAAGGCTTTGAACGGAAAGGGCGGCGCCAGCCCCGAGACCATCGAGATGATCCTCTCGATCGCCCGGGAGATGAACTACAGACCCAATATACTGGCGAAAAATCTGGTGAGCCGCCAGACCAGGACCCTGGGGGTCATCACCGAGGATCTGACGGTCTTCAATACCCCTGAGATCGTGGACGGCATAGATGAATACTGCGAGAAGCACGACTATCACTATATACTGGGAAATCTTCGTATCAACAAACGGTTCGGCCGGGATTTCGCCGGTAACGAGGACTACCACCGGCTGGTGGACGACATGATCGACACCATGCTCAGCAAACAGGTCGAGGGGATCATCTATATAGGCTGCCACAGCCATGAGATTTCCTACCTCCCCTCCTCCCACAGTGGGATTCCCTTTGTCTGCGCGTACTGCTACAGCCAGGACGCCTCCATATCCTCCGTGGTATATGACGATAAGAAAGCGGCCTATGACGCCGTCAGCCTGCTGATCGCCAAGGGACACCATGACATAGGGATGATCTGCGGGCACTCGGCCAGTACCCATACGGCCAACCGGCTGCTGGGCTACCAGGAAGCCCTCTACGACCACGGCATCCCCTACAATCCCCATCTGGTCCATCACGGGAATTGGGAGCGGGATTCGGGCTATGATATCTGTCCGCGGATACTGAAGGAGAACGCGACCGCCATATTTACCCACAACGATCTGATGGCAACCGGCGTGCTGGACTACTGTACCGAGCACGGGATTGCCGTCGGCGCGGATCTGTCCTTGATCGGATTTGACAATCGGGAGATCAGCATGGTCTGCAGGCCCCCCCTCTCCACGGTGGCCCTGCCGCTCCATGAGATCGGGGATACGGTCACCCGGATGGTCATAGACTGTATCGAAAACGGTAAATCAGCCGTGCCGAAGCAGATGAAGATCGAATGCAGGGTCATCGAGCGACAATCGATCGCCGACCTGAAAAAAATAAAAGCGAGTGAGACACATGCCTGACATCAAAAAAGCGGAAATCACTGTGGACAGGGACTCGGTCATCTCGGATATCGACGAGAGGATCTACGGCTCATTTATCGAGCATTTCGGACGGGCGGTCTACGGGGGGATCTATGACCCCGGCCACCCCAGCGCCGATGACCTGGGGTTTAGGCAGGACGTACTGCAGTTCGTCAGCGAACTGAATATCCCCATCATCCGGTATCCCGGGGGCAATTTCGTCTCCGGTTACCGGTGGGAGGACGGTGTCGGAGATCCGGAAGACCGACCGGTTCGGCTCGATCTCGCCTGGTCCGCCCTGGAAACCAATGAGATCGGACTCAATGAATTTATGGAGTGGCTCAAAAAAGCCGGCTCCGACTTGATGCTGGCCGTCAACCTGGGAACCAGGGGCGCACAAGAGGCCCAGGATCTCGTGGAATACTGCAATTTCCCCTCGGGTACACGCCTGAGCGATCTGCGGGCCTCCCACGGGTACCCAAAGCCCCATGGGATCAAGCTCTGGTGCCTGGGCAACGAGATGGATGGCCCCTGGCAGATCTGCGCCAAAACGGCGGAGGAATACGGACGCCTGGCCTGTGAAACCGCCAAGATGATGAAGTGGATGGATCCCGATATCGAGCTCGTGGTCTGCGGCAGTTCGGGGAAAGGCATGCCGACATACGGGGCGTGGGAAGAGACGGTGCTCCGGCACACCTACGAGCATGTGGACTATGTCTCCCTGCACACGTATTACGGCAATCTTGACGACGATACCCCCTCCTTTTTAGCCAGTACGCTGGAGATGGACGCGTTTATCAAAGAGGTCGCAGGGATCTGCGAAAAGGTGCGCCAGGAAAAGGGCCTCGACAAGAAAGTCTATCTGTCCTTTGACGAGTGGAACGTATGGTATCATTACAGCCAGACAGCAAAACAGCCGCCCAAATGGATCAAGGGACGCCCCATCCAGGAAGAGAACTACAATTTTGAGGACGCGCTGGTCGTGGGCGATATGCTCATTACCCTGCTGAATAACGCCGACGTGGTCAAGATCGCCTGCCTCGCCCAGCTCGTCAATACCATCGCGCCCATCATAACCGAAGAAAACGGTCCGGCTTGGTGCCATACGATCTATTATCCATTCCTATACACCTCCCGCTACGGCCGGGGAAAAGCACTGCGCCCACGCGTCACGTCTCCGGTGTACGCTTGTGCGAAGCACAACGCCGTGCCTGCCGTCTCCTCCGCCTGTGTGTACAACGCCGACCGCGGAGAAGTGGTGTACTTCCTGGTCAACCGCAGCCTGACCGATGCTGTGCCACTTACCTGTGCGCTGAATGGCTTTCAACCCAAGGATGTCTTGCAGTGGATCGCCATGGAGGGATACGATATCAAGGCGGAGAACACCGCCGAAGATCCGGACGCCGTCGTCCCCGCGGAAAAGAACGGCGCCGCTATAGCGGACAATCAGATCGAGCTGACCCTGTCCCCCAAATCATGGAATATTATACGCGTGAAGATAGAATAGTTGTATTGTATAAAAGTACTAATACGGACTGTAATTTTCGTAATTAAAGAAAAACCCTTATATCTCAAATACTTTCCGGGTTTGAAGCCCTAAAAAGCCCTTATTTCATGCGGGGAACAGACCAATACAAACAGGTAAGCAACAAAACCATTTGGGGACAGAACGGGACGCCTCGCGCTTGAATGGGGTTCAAGAGGCCGGAGGTTCGAATCCTCTCACCCAGACCAAACCATGATAATCCGAACTTTTTCCTAATCGGGGAAGGGTTCGGATTTGTCGTTTATTTTCCAAAATGTAACCATAGGGATTGACATAGTAAAATGTGCAGCGTATCCTACTATAGATAATATGTGAGTCCTACAGATTCACTAAACGAGGAATTCAATAGTTTTCTGGTAGATAGACTCAACTAGATTACTGCCGCTTTTATATCATTATTAATTCTGAAGATATGTTTCTATCTATTAAAAATCTATTCAACGAATCAGGGATTGTGTTATCTTCTTGACTAAAAAGAATATCGCATGTAACATTGGTTATCATACTGTTAGTGTCATCAAAAGCCGATAATTATTATATCAGCATCATACCAAGAGGTAATATATGCAAGCATATTATCGCATAATTCCTCAACAATAATATGATGTGATGTTTTTAGTTTTTGTCAATTATTTCTTTTATATAACCAATGAACTAGCCCCAGAACACTATTGCAACCTATGATTCCAAGACGCAGCGACCTGAGGCAGGCCCCATTTTCAATTAATAATGTTCTACAATTCCTTTTCGAATAGCCTTCTTTTTAAATAATTGGAATAACATAATCCCCATAATAAAGTATAATATGCTTGGCACCACCAATAGTAATATATCATTAATACTGATTGAGTAAGTGTAATTATCTACTATTCTTTTTAGCAGTTCTATTCCCCAAGTTGATGGTAAATACTTAATAATACTGACATTAACCGGTGCAATAATTAATGCCATAAATGCGAATTGCATTATCTGTAGTGCACTTTGTGCCCTCTTGTAAACCAATGATAATCCGCCAAATAAAAATCCGATACCCCAGTAATTTAAGTTAATAATGAAATATATACATAGGGTCTTTATAATATTAAATTTTAAATAGTGGTTGGTAATTAACATGGATACAAATAACATAAAAATTATCAAACCAAAATTTAACATAAATTGTGCGAATATTTTTGTTATTAATACCCTTACTAAATTAAAACGGGCCATAAATAATTGAGAGATTGTGCCTTCTTTTTTTTCTTCTTGAATAGTATTTGTGACATCTTGAAAGGAAGATATTGCTGATATCCAGACAATATAGCTAACAATCAATCCTTCTATCGTACTGCCAATAATATTCCCCCCAGCAGCAACGTTATATCCTTGAAATATAATATAAAAAATTATAACTAATGTTATTCCTCCCGCCAAAGAATTAAAGATATATCTTTTCAACAAAATAAATTCTTTAATAATAAAATTAATAAATAAATTCATACTTCATCCTCCACTAACTTTAAAAAGATATCTTCCATTTCTACTTCTTTTGAATTTACTCCGATTATCTGAATATAATTGTCTCTTAAAGATACAATTATTTCTTCAAGGCAATCACCAGAAACGTCATTGATAAATACTTTATTTAATATCCTATCATGTTTTACTATTGATTTATCTTTAACTAATTCTTCCAAGAATTTTATATTGCTTTTTTCGTCAACAATATAGTTTATTTCATAAATATTTATTTTATAGTATTCTTTCAGATTAATTATCGAGTTATCAGTAATAATTTTACCCTTATTTAAAATTATTACGCGAGCACATACTTCATCAATAAATCTCATATCATGTGAGGATATTAATATTGTTTTATGATATTCCTCGGAGATTTTGAGTAAAAAATCTTTCATATCAATTTTGCTTTGAACATCTAATCCTAAGGTAGGTTCATCCAACAACAACAAATCAGTATCCAATAGAAACGAAATCATAATTGCTGTTTTTTGTTGCATTCCTCTTGATAAATTTGATACCAATTCATTTTTTTTATCAGACAAATTGAATTCATCAAGGAAGTATTTTATTTTTTCTTTTTTCTTATTACTCTTCTCTTTATGAAGAGCTAATATAAATCTTATATTCTCCATCACAGTCATATTCCAATATAAATTCCTATTTCCTTCTAGTACTACACCAAGTGATATATTACTGATATTTCTATCAGATTGATTATAAATAATATCACCGAATTCCGGAATTGTTAATCCACAAATCATTTTTATAATGGTACTTTTCCCTGCACCATTTGGGCCTAAAAGACCAACAACTTCTCCTTCATAAATGGAAAAGCTAATATCGCTAATTGCGTTAATACTCTTTCCGCCTTTTCCCGGATATACTTTAGAGACGTTTTTCAATGTTATGATTTTCTTCATTAATATCTTCCTTCTTATTATTTAGTAAATTATCTGTCTTCTGAATATAACTATATACATAATTTTTCCATTTGCAATTACTTTCTTTAATTAGATAATACGCTTTATTAAAGAACTTATTACTCATTATAATCATTTGGCGTATTAAACATTGATCTTGTTCAATATTTACTGTCTCATTATATATTCTGTTCAATTTATCACAATACATATAATTATATATATTAAATTCTTTATTCTCTATATCTTGATCCATATCAACCAAATCATCAAGAAATTGCCTTCCTATTGCAAAAAAATCATGTGAAGATAACATAGCCTGAATATCATATTTGCAGTTGATTTTATTCTCATATGCGATATATGGGACTATTTTTGCAATAGCAATTTTATTGATACAATATTGTTCTATTTCGTGCATACTATATTTCTTGTTATATCCGTAATAGTATTTTTCACTTATCATTGACTCAAAATACTCTCTCAATAATGTATAGTAATAATTCCTTATATTTTGGTTAAAGTCCTTTAATAGTAAGGTAACTTCTTCTTGTATACAATGGGCCAGTATTATTTTATATTTATCATCGACTATGATACTATCCAACAAATCATCCAATATAAACATTTCATAAGAAATAAAGTGGCTTATCAAGAAGATTATAGAATTATCATTTATCTTTTCTCTTTGGCCTTCACTTAAAAACAAAAGTGGATAATATGAATAAAATTGAGGAGGCATCGTTCCATTTTTATTTTTACTTTTTAAATGACTCAAACTATTGATAAAAAACTTATTGTTTGTATAAGAAGATATCATCTCCTCATATTGATTAATAACTTCAATATCAACATTAAATAATTCCGCCATATATTTCTTTTTCATAGAAAGTACTCCTAATAGATTAATCCCTCGGCTTTTAAGCTTTTTATAGACTTGTTTATTTCATCCTTTAATCGCTCCTGCTCAATATGATTCCATTTCATTATACAACGTTCATATAAATCATTTAGTCTATAGTTATCCTGCGTTAATAATTGAAGTATATATTTTTTTAGCTTTGATATCCCAATAATTGTTTTTATTACATCCCTATCCTGCTTTATCAATATGATATTTGTCTTTTTAGGTTTGATATTTATTATCTCTTAATGTTATTGTTTCTGATATATTCATTTATTTTTAGTATATCTGCATTTATATCGATAGTCTCAATATAGAATTTTAATTTGAAACAATCTTGATCAGATTTGCAACTAATCTTTTCTTCCCTTCTTAATTTGAATGACGCACATCGTTTTTCAAACAGGTAATATTCAGTAATATTCTCGGGAATTGAATAAATTTTTTCTATTAAGAATGTGAGCTGAAAAAAATCGCTCAATTGTTTTCAATGAATCCCATCTATCTCGGCCGGATATTTAAAGAATCCACGGGTATGAAATTCACAGACTATGTTAATTCTCTGCGCATCGAAGAGGCAAAAAAAATATTGGCGAGTTCGGATATGAGTATCCAAAAAGTAGCCCATGCGGTTGGATTCAGGGATGCTAAATATTTTGCGACTAGATTCAAGGCCGCCACCCATCAGCCACCATCGGTATTTCAAGCAAAACACCGGATTGACTTATGAAATATATAAAAATGAATAACATACCGAGACGATAAACGAATGAGGGGGACACCGTGTTTAAAGTAATCATAGTCGATGATGAGCCAATGGCAATCGAAGCAATCAAGATGGCTATGGACTGGGAAGAATATGGGTTTGTCATTGCAGGAGAATGCAGTGATGGTGAAGAGGCTTTAAATCTGTCCCGTCATATACTGCCCGATATCATTATTACAGATATACGAATGCCAGACATGAGCGGTTTAGAGCTTGCGAACCAGATTGTAAACGATACCGATATCGATTGTGATCCGATTTTTATCCTCGTCAGCGGATATGATGATTTCGAATATGCAAAAAAGGCACTTCACATTGGGATTCGATATTATATTCTAAAGCCGATTATCGACGAGGACTTTTCCGCAGTCCTTATGAAAGTCTTAGAGGAACTGGAACGGCGGGAGGAATTCTATAAAATTGCATCTGAAAGCACTGACATTTTTTTGGATATGTTTTTTGAAAACCTTTTGTCTGACCGACTGACCAATGCCGATAGTGTCGAAATTCTCCCCCAGGAATTGTTGCCATACAGAAATCACTATTGGTCGTATGCGGCTCTTTATACCAACCATGAGGATCGTGGATATGATGATTTAAAAAAAGCTCTACAGGACTGTAACAAGACAGATATCCGTCTATTCAGTGTGTTTCATGACACCTGTCTCTATGGGGTGATTCTCTGCAGTCGGCAAAATGAGCTTAAGCTATGGCTGCAGCTTGATCAAACGATGCATGATCTCTTTGACAATCAATATTACCTTGCGGTCGGCAATTCCGTACATGATATTTCCGAACTCCCGGCATCTATGGTCGAGGCCGAGACAGCCCTGGAGCATCGTTTCTTTTATCAACCAGGGAGTATTCTGTACTATTGGGAAATTAAGAATCAGTCTCTAAATTATAGCTTTAAGGGCGTCTATTACATGGATGAATTTCTTGATGCGCTTATAAACCTGGATCAGGATGAGATTTCATCCTCTATTACAAAGATGTTTGACGCCTTCCGCCGATCATATATGGCTCCGGAAATCATAAAAATGTACTGTATCAATATTGTATACCGAAGCTTCGCAATTATCAGCGAAATGGGCGGAATGTCAGATAACATACCCCTATCGAATGATATGAATTTTTTAGGCAATAATCCGACACTTGTAGAGATAGAAAAGATACTCAGAGAGTATTCAAGAAACTTTTGCCGATATGCCAAAAACTTGAAGGAAACCGACACCGTATCTATGCAAAAGAAGGTGGAAACATATATACGAACTCACTACAGAAGAAGTCTCACCATAAGGGAGATCGCACGGAAACTATATATCCATCCCTCCTACCTCGGGACTCAAATCCATAAATGGTTCGGCTGCGGCTTCAACGAATATCTGCATAAACTACGTATGGACAAAGCCGCACAGATCATACGTGATACCGATCTACGGATACACGAAATAGCCGCTAGTTTAGGATACGCTTCCTATAATAGTTTTCTAGAGCAGTTTATCAAGTACTTTTCTATGAAACCAACCGAGTACCGAAAACAATTGAAAGAATAATATGATCAATTATTTAGCATATAGATACCCCAAAAGTAAGTTTTTTAGATAATCATTCTGTATTTTAGGAAATTGAACCCCCAGTCAACAAAAAATATAATTAAATAGGAAGGGTTATATAGCGTGGCACAAGAGTATATAGCGCTATTCCCGCATGCCAAAAAATAAAAGGAGGAAACATGATGGGTAACAAGAAAAGCCTCTGGCTGAGGCTTCTGGTCACGGCGGTGGCGCTGTGCCTGGTGATCGCGGGCTGCGGCAGAGAAGCCGATACGGGCAGTTCAGATGCATCCCCCGATGAAAGCACCCCCGCTGAAGAGGCAAGCACCGCTCCCGAGGAGCCACTGGAGCCGCTGGAATTAACCGTGTTCATTTCCGACCCGGGGTACCAGAATCCCCCGGCAGATAACCCCATATACCAGATGATCGCCGATGAGTTCGGCATCACATTCAAATGGGATCTGCTCGTCGGCGACAAGGATCAGAAGATCGGCGTCATGATCGCAGGCGGAGACTATCCGGACATCACCACGGTAGACACGTACAGCAATCCCAAATTCATGGAGGCGGGCGCGCTTCTCCCCCTTGACGATCTCATTACACAGGAGAATGCACCCAATCTGTATGATCATTACAAGGATGTATGGAATATCTGCAAGAATCCCGACGACGGTAAATTCTACGTCATGGCCAACTACGGCATCACCCAGGGAGATTATCAGACCATGACATGGGAAGGGGTGGGCTTCTGGATCCAGAAGGCAGTCCTGGAAGACGCCGGGTATCCGCCGCTGCCCACCACATTGGACGAATACTTCGGACTGATTGAAGCGTATATGGAGAAGAACCCCACCATCGACGGTCAGCCCACCATCGGATTCGAGATCCTGTGTGAAGGCTGGCGTGATTTCTGCCTCAAGCATCCGCCGGAACACCTGATGGGTTACCCCAATGACGGCGACTGCATTGACGTGGACGGCGTAGCGACCATGTTCAGCAACTCTCCCGACGCAAAAGCCTATTACCAGAAACTCAACGAAGAAATGCTGAAGGGCGTCATCGACCCCGAATTCTTCTCCCTGACCTATGACGATTATATGGCCAAATTGAGCCAGGGCAGGGTGCTCGGCATGTTCGATCAGCACTGGGATTTCAGCAATGCCGAATTGAACCTCAGAAACGCGAACCAGGACGAGCGGACATGGGTTCCTTGCGAATTGACACTGCCTGGTTATACACCGCATTATCAGGATCTTCCTGTGGTTAACGTCAACACCGGTTTTGCGATCACGACGAGCTGCCAGAATCCGGAACGGGTTGTCCAGATGTTTGACGGCATGATGACCGAGGAATGGCAGAAGATACTCGGCTGGGGTCTCGAAGGCAAGGACTACTCCGTCGACAGCAGCGGCCGGTTCTTCCTGACCCAAGAGCAGGCCGATCAGAACAACGACACCGCCTACAGGCTGGCAAACAGGGCTTATGAGATCTGGTTCTACGGCCCCAAGATTGAAGGCACCTACTCCGACGGGAATGCCGGTTCCCCCGGATTCCAGCCAGAGGTATTCTATGAGTCACTCCACCAGTACGACAAAGACTTCCTGGCGAAATACGACAATATGTGCTGGTCCGATTTCCTGACTCCCGCACCGCCGAACAAGGTCACCTATCCCCTGTGGCAGATCGCCATACCGGACGCTTCCGATGCTTCAATGGCAAAGGCCAAATGGGAGGAAACCGGTACCAAGTATCTGCCCCGGGCGATCCTTGCCGACGCGGGCCAGTTTGACGGTATTTGGGACGAATACATGAGTGAACTGAACGCGATCGACATCCAGGCATATACGGACGTAGTTACCGAGCAATTGGCGTGGAGAGAGGCGAACTGGTCTCCGGACGCGAACTAATCAATGTTCTAGACCGTACCGGCAATCGGGCTTATGCGCCCGGTTGCCGGTCCTTTTCAAAAACCGATCGTATTAGATCAATACGTTAACTGAAGGGAAAATGCCGCTATGAGTTCAGTCGATTTGGTACGACAGACAACACGACGCACAAGAAAATTGGAAGTCAGGCCTTTCTGGAAGACACTTAAAGGCCAAAAGCAACTGATCATCATGTCTGTCCCGATACTTTTATATATATTGTTGTTTTCATATGTTCCCACACTGGGCTGGGTCATGGCATTCCAGAAATTTCAGCCTGCCAAGGGTTTTTTAAATTCCGCGTGGGTAGGGCTTGAAAACTTTCGAATGCTCTTTGCGGATGCCGATTTTATCCGCGATTTCAGAAACACCATATGCATGAGCGTCATCAATATAGCATTGAGTTTTTCCACCGCAATCATACTGGCGTTAATGCTCAATGAGCTTAGAAATATCCATTTAAAGAGGTTTGTGCAGACCATATCATACCTTCCCCATTTCCTTTCGTGGGTCATCGTCAGCGCCCTGGTCGTGACCACACTCTCGGGTGACGGCATCGTGAACGATATGCTCATGATGCTGGGAGTCGTAGACGAGCCTATTCTATGGCTGGGCAAGGGTAACTATTTCTGGGGTATTCTGGGGGTCACCAATGTCTGGAAGGAAGTCGGGTGGAACACCATCATATACCTAGCGGCCATGTCAGCCATTGATCCGGCTTTATACGAAGCCGCGGTCATGGACGGAGCCAGCCGATTCCAAAAAATTAAATATATTACCCTTCCGGGTATAAAATCGACATTCGTTATTCTCTTGATCATGAACATTGGCTGGATCATGCAGGCAGGATTCGAGCCCCAGTACCTTCTCCGAAACGGTATGAATATCGACTATTCCGAAACCATTGAATTATATGTGCTTAGGTACGGCTTCCAGCAGTCCAATTTCTCCCTTGCAACAGCTGCAGGTATGTTTCAAAGCGCAATTAATATATTCATGTTGTTTGTCGCCAATTTCATCGCCTCAAAAGTCGGTGACGAAAGGCTTATTTAGGGGGAATCATGAATAACACAATCAACAGGACCAAGATAAATGACACACTATTCAATATCTTTAACGGTACGTTTATGCTTCTGCTCGTTGTCGTCATGCTGTATCCCTTTTTAAACACCGTTGCAATATCGTTCAACGATGGTCTAGACGCGGTAAGGGGCGGGATCTATCTATGGCCTAGGGTGTTTTCACTGCAGAACTACAAGGCTGTTTTCGTAGGCGGTACGATCTTCCATGCATTCTTTATCTCGGTCTCCAGGACTGTGATCACCACTTTGATCAATCTGTTTCTGACGACCATGCTTTCCTATACGCTGAGCAGAAAGGAATTCGTACTGAGACGGTTTATCACCGTGGTCTTTGTACTGACCATGTATTTTAACGCCGGTCTCATACCGACTTATATGCTGTACAAGGGATTGGGTCTCAGGAACAATTTCTGGGTATATATCATACCGGGCATGATATACGCCTTCAATATGATCGTGACCAGGACGTATATCAAAACCCTGCCTGAAAGCATGGTCGAATCCGCCAGGATTGACGGCGCAAGTGAATATAGGATATTTCTCCAGATCATATTCCCGCTGTGCAAGCCTATATTGGCCACAGTCGCTCTTTTTGTCGCTGTTTTCGCATGGAATCAGTGGTTCGATACATTTATCTACTGTTCGTCCGAACAGAACCTAAGCACGCTTCAATATGAATTAATGAAACTATTGTCATCCGCCCAGAGGGCCAATTCAAACCCGTCGCTGGTCGGCTCCGTAGGCGGTGCGAATACCGCTAGCATGATCACGCCTATTTCCATTAGGGCGGCCATTACCGTGGTTGCCGCGCTTCCGATTATAATAGTGTACCCCTCCCTTCAGAAATACTTCGTGGTGGGTCTGGCCGTAGGGAGTGTCAAGGAGTAGCCACACAAGACTGCGTTTTAATCCCTCTCTTTTCTAAGGGTTCTTCACCTGAAGAACCCCTTTTTAATAACTGGTTATCTTGCTGTCATCCAACCCTATATAGGTATGGGACTCGTCGTGAATTTGGGAAAACTCAAACAGCGAAACCTCATTTTTGGTTAGAGTTGTTATGAGTCTTATATAGCCGTTTTCACTTTCCAGCCTGCCTGTTGTCACCAAGGGCCGGGCGACCTGCTTCAGGGTCTCTACAGCCTGCTTGGAAGAAAACCTAGGCCGCCCCATCTGGATCCAAGACCTCCACGGGTTGCCGTACTGTTCACTGATTGTACTCCTTTTCATAAATACCGTGGCGTATTCGACCGGGATCTCGAGGGCAAGCTCTCTCTGAAAGTCGTCTCCCTTGTCCATGACTTCATTCCACGCCAATACCGCGATAGCACCGTCTTTTTTTCTGGTAACCAGTGTCCTCTCATCCCTGAACAGTATGTCGCCCTCTGCTTTTTTGAAGAATTTGAAGACATGGAAGGTCGGTTTCGGTATACCGTTCAAAGCGATCAGCCCAAACCCCCCATGAAACTGGGATCGCGGGACATCGCACTCCTCAAACACATCGCTGAATGTCCAATAGGAAAATGAATCCACATAGTCTCCGCCTTCGCTCAGTATCCTGCAGAGATAGGCGGCATTGAGCACTGTGTCGTGGACCGGATTCAATGGATGCCAGGACGTATTGTATTCCGTAATATGAAAGGGTAATTTCCCCATGGGCGACCGGTCGATGATCTCCCGTACGCTTTTGAATTCCTCCAGCATATACGTATTCTCATATAGCTCCTGATAATAGAAATGAGGCGTCACCTCCGGCTGCTTGGAGGTATAGGCATGCCTGGTGACAAAGTCCAGAGGCACCTTTTGATCGTGACAGAAACTCAGAAACTCTACGATCCAGTGATCGGCGCCCCCGCATATGGCGGGACCCCCCACTTTCAGATCGGGATTAACCTCTTTTACCGCCCTAGCAGTTACCTCATACAGCTTGCAGTATTCACCCATATCCGCGTTTTGCCAAAACCCAGGTAGGTTCGGTTCATTCCATACCTCAAAAGGCCACTTGAGGACTTCGTCCAGACCGTACCTATCTATGAAATGCAAAATGACCGCTTTAATCAGATTGGCCCATTTATCATAGTCCGTGGGAGGTGTGGTGTTCCCCTCCCAGTAAAAGACTTTGTTCTCACCGGTAGAGAGTTTTGACGGCATAAAGCCCAATTCCACGAAAGGACGTATCCCTCTTTCCAGAAAGGAATCAAATATCCTGTCTATGTACATAAAATTATAAAAGGGCCTGCTCCGGCCATCCACCCTATCTTCCCTGTAGATACCTATGTCGTCATGAAACAGGCCATGGCCTCTGATATATTTGAATCCTATTTCCCTCTGTATCACAGAGAGATGATCCAAATACTCCTTTTGCAGCGCCAGTCCGAGCCGCCCCGTACCCACGCAGTATCTCCAATTGTCCAGAAAGTTCTTCCCACCGGATTCTTTCGGAACCTTGATCATATCAATTTCCATAATCCCCTCGTTTCTATACTCAATGATACGGCATTTACTTTTCATCGCTGTGCGGCATACCATTCATTCACTTCGTTAGTGATATCCCCGCCGCCAATCTGATACCAATCTGTCACAAACGTATCAAAGGCATCAACACTTTCGGCCCCAATGACGATATCCACGAATACCTCACGTTCCATTTGCGTCAAAGCGCTCATCTTCTCCACCATGGACTGTGTAGGCGGGCCGGTAAACTTGTCCCACATAAATAAATGATTGTCCTTGTATTTCACACCCCAGCGATACACACCTTTTGGCCCGTATATCTTCGCCCATCCCCATTGCGACATATCGCCCTTTTCATAGGCCTCCATATTCCGCTGTATGGCGGCCGCCTCCCCTCTTAACTGGTCGAGTGTTCCATTTTTCCGCGCCTTTTCGAGTTCCTCAAAGGCGGCGAGATTCTTAAAAGGCGGCGACGGGATTACGGGAGAATACTTCCATACCCCGCGGCTGTCATTGGCTTCGGGCATATAGTAGTAGTCAAAATCACCGGTTTCGCCCCAGCATAACTCAATATGCGTATTGAGGAGCTTGATCAATGCCTCCGGGTGTTCACAGTCCGTGTTCACCGCATAGTAGATCGAGTCCAAGCCAAATTTCGAGGGAGAGTACGCCGGCTCATCATCCGCAGAGACCAGGGGATACCCCGCCCAGTCCGCCTCCGGGTTATTTTGGAAACTACTGGCCAATGGGTACATGCTATTCCATTGGGCGCCGAACTCTATACCAATTTTACCGTTAGCCAGGCTGTCGGCGACTTGATTGAGATCCTTGACCGCAAAGTCTTGATCGATCTGGCCTGATCGATACATCTTCGCCAATACCTTCAGCGCTTCTTTCATCTCGGGCATCGTACTGCCGTAAATCAACCCGCCCGAACTGTCTTCCACCCATATATTGGGATAGGCGTGATATCCGGAGAAGAAACCCTCCAGGCCCAGCACGCCGGTGTGCAGATCCTTGGTGACAGCAAAACCATAGGTATCGTCCACCCCGTTTCCATCCGGGTCCCCGGTGGTAAACGCGTTCGCGATATACAGGAGATCATCCATTGTCTTCGGCGCATCCAGCCCGAGTTTTTTAAGCCAATCCGTCCTAATCCATATATATATGCCATCCTGAAATCCATCGGTAAACGAGGTCAGTCCCCGCAGTTTGCCGTCAAATGTAGACGAACCCAATATTCCCGGGCCTTGCGCGGTATAGTATTCTTTCAGCGTATCGGTGGCGTACGCATCCCAATAGGGCGTTAGGTCGGCAATCATGTCAGAATCGGTGAGCTGCTTCAGCTGGGTTGGTCCGACTGGGATCACGTCCGGAAGATTGCCGGAGGCTAGGGTGACATTAAGCTTTTGTCTGTACGCGTCGCTTTCATAACCTCCATTGACGATCCAGTCATAGGTGATATGGATACCAAGCTTTTCCGAGTAGGCGGTCAGCCACCGGTTATCCTCTATGGTCTCGCCGGGTGTCTGGGGGAGTATATTCAGGGCGGTATCTTCATCAACCGTCCGGACAAAAGACACCTCGATCGGCGGGTCGTATTTCCCAAAGGGATCTTTTACTTCATCTCCTGCCGTTGAGGTGCTCATTTGCGCCGGGGGAGAAGCGGACGGGATCTGGTCATTAACCATGCTTCTCGTACATGCAGATGGCAGAGAAGCTGCCAGAACGACTGTGATAAGCAAAGACATTGCTTTTTGCGGCTTCATATACGTCCCCCCTGCCGGTTTATTTTACTACCCCTTTTGCCGAGCAGTATCTGCCCTATTCTATTTAGCCCAACAAAAGCCCAATCGGCATCTTTCACTTTTCGATGGATATCTTGACTACAGAGTGGGGCTGGATCAATAGATCGATCGTGATCCCGTCCCCATCAGCACTACAGTCCACATCTTCCGGAACGACTTCTGACGCACCCATCAACGAGCGTATCATGGCATCGTCAAGGTATTCCGGACTCCCCATATCGGCCCACGCCTTCTTTGCATTGGCATGTGCTTCATCGATGCGCTCTATGTGAGCCGACTTGACCGTATCGAGTCCCGGTACATGCAGGCTGATCGGCTCCGCATTGATCGGAGCCAGGGGAATCTGGTGATTGGCGATCAGGATCGTAATGGTCTCATTATCCCCTGCCGCAATGCAGTCGACGGTGGGACTCTCCTCTGTGGCGGCAATATCGAGTCTATGCCCCTTTAACTGTGACAGCATCTGAAACGCACGGTAAGAGGGTTTGGGGATTCCGTGGATATTCAGCAGCCCGAACCCTCCGTGAAAGGGAGTGGAACAAAGACCGGCCTCCTCGAATATATCGGTAAATGTCCAGAAGGAATACCCCTCAATAAGTCCCATATTATCAATGATTGTCTTCACGATAAACGCCGCGTTGTAGGGCATGTCATGATAGGGATCCCGAGGACTGGGAGAGTTATTCCATTCGGTATAGTACAGGGGAAGCGGGCGGGCCTCCTCCGCGGCTTTCTTCGTTTTCGTATGCAGCACGCCCCGCTGCACCCGGGCCATCTGGGTTTCCATATCCATTCCCAGTCCAAATGCGGCGTCGGTGGGATAATGATGTGTGGAGATAAAGTCAAGGGGGACATGGTACTCGCGGCAGAACGACCTCAATTCCGGTATCCAGGCGTCAATGGCCGTTGACGGCCCTCCCACAGCCAATCCGTCATCAGCCTTCTTGACGGCAAACGCCGCGTACTTGTAGAGCTCGAAGTACTCCTCCATGGACCCGGCCCAGAACATGTCCAGATTCGGTTCGTTCCAGACCTCAAAGAACCATTTGCGCACCTCACCGGCGCCGTACCTATCGACGAGATGCCTGGCCAGCGCTTCGATCAGATCCCCCCATGCCTCATAGAATCTGGGCGGGGTAATATTGCCGCGGTAGTGGAAAACAGTCTCTTTGCCGGAGGCCAGGGCTGCGGGCATGAAGCTCAGCTCGATAAAAGGCTTCATGCCTATTTCGAGCAGAAAATCAAATATGGAATCCACATTGAAAAATGAATACACGAGTGAGCCGTCGTCATTCCGTATACATACGCTCATGTCATCGTCAAGCAGTCCGTGAAACCGGACATATTCAAACCCGAACTCCTCACGGCATATCCGCAATTGTCCGCGCCAGTCTTCGCGCAGAGCAGTTGCGGCATGGCAGCTCCCCACACATTTGGTCCAGTACGGGTTGATCCTTCCGCCTTTTCTATCGGCAAGCACATCGATCTTCATATGTTCCTCCTACTGTTTGAGATATTGCACGGGGCACTGATAATACGTATACGCTCTTCTGCTCAATATATCCCCTGCCAGCGTGACTCTCCGAATCTCCGATATTTTCGATGTAGTATCGGTCTGAATGTCAAACTATCTCATACGACATTCCATAAATGATCGTCGCTCCCCCGTACCTTCAGCATCACCTTGAGTCCCCCCAACCGACTCCTCGAGATCTCCAGGCCGCTTTCTTCACCATAGATAAGCTTGATGCGCCTGTATATATTGATGATACCGGTGATCTCAATCTCTTCGCCCGTATACGAAAATGACTTCTTCAAATCAATGATATCCTGTTCGGACAAATCATCGCCGTTGTCCTCCACTATGATTGTCAGACCCTTTTCATCCATCTGAAACCCGACCACGATCAACCCATTATCATTTTTCTTGCCGACGCCGTGTTCAAAGGCATTCTCAATCAATGGCTGGAGGATAAGCCGCGGGACCTTGAAATTCACATATTTATCGGGACATTCCTCAAACTGGATTTCAAACCGTTTGGGAAACCGAATCAATTGTATATTGGCATACATCTTTACATGGTTGATCTCATCGATCAGCGGCACGTAATCCGAAGAATTTCTGGTGATATACCGGAAGTATTTTCCCAGGTATTTGGTAAAGGGAATAATGTTGTCGTCTTTCGTCCTCACCATGGTATTGATCATAAACAAACTATTGTACAAGAAATGTGGATTGATCTGGGACTGCAATTGTTTGAGCTCCGCGCGCTGCATCAATATCTTTTGTTTGTAGACCTGATCGATAAGGGTCCTCAGCTTTCTAGTCATATCATTGAAATGCTTGTACAGATACCCAAATTCATTTTTCGTATCATGGTCGATCGAAACCTGAAGATTTCCGCTCTCCACTTCCCTAAATGAATCTATCAGCTCCAGCATCGGCTTTCGCATGACCCTGTATACATGAAGGGAATAGATGCCGATCATCAAGACGGCCGATATGGAAAATATCCAAACCCAGATATAAAAATGTTTGATCGGTGTTTGGATATATTCGCTGGGGATATACCTTACGAGTACCATGCCGAGGTAATCCGACTCCACATAAACCATATAATAATTCCGATTCCCAATACGGCTGGTGGTCATTCCGTCGCCGGTAAATTGGCTTAAGTTCTTTAGGATATCTTCCACAAACAGATTATTCTCACCGGACTGATTGATGATGGCGTCGCGTTCGGTATGGCTTACCAGATATGATCCGCTTTCTTCATATGTGCTGAACTGATCCAGGGCTCTGTTCAAGACATTCCTGTCAAGCTTTATACTAATCAGGTATAAAGGATCGTTCGCAAACAGATTGCCTTCCTGCAGGGTGCTTAGATACAGCCCGCCCTTGTAGTTAATGATCTGTGCCCCTTTGACGCCATATGGCACCCGTATATTCTCATATTCCTCCCTTTTGAAATCTGTCATTCCCGCATCGGATGAAATAGTCTTATGTATCGGATAAATATCTATGCTGACATCCTGTATGTACTCGCTGCTGTTTTGGATGGTAACCAGCCTCTGCTGCAGCTGCCTGATGGATTCTATGATATCGTGCGGGTCCATGATCTCCCATCGCACAGCAAGCTTATTGAGATTTTCATCATTTAGGCAGTCATATTGCAGTATTTTTATCCTCTCGATCTCATTTTCAAGTCCCTCCAGATAAAAAGAGGACTGTGCGATAGTGGATTGGGAGATTTCTTTTTTGACCGTGTTCAAGCCCCACTGGTATATATACAATCCCAGCATATATATCGGTATCATGATTATGAGAAACGTAATCACCAGGCGAACAAATACGCTGTTCCCCAGCCTAGATTTCCAAAACGCCATTTTTTCTTTTCCCCCACCGCTTTAGATGACAATGAGAATCTCGGCATTTCTAGTTTATATATCGCTGCCCTGCCGGGCTTGTCCCCCTTGATTCCGCGATCCCGGATCATCGATTCTTATTTGCGCGTTCTTGTCTTCCTGTCGGCAGCCGTATAATATACCCTGACCATGATGTCCTGATTGTAATTTCCAAAACCCTGCCCGAATATGGTTAGCCCCCCCGGATGAGCGGCGTGTTCATCCACGGACAGGTTAAGATTCCATGTTTTGTCTTCGCTGTTGACCGCGGCAATGCCCGTATCCGACGTTTTTTCCCCGTCAATATACGTGCCCTTATCGTCAATCCTGATGACCTTCATGAGTCCATATTGATTGACATTGGGCAGCCACCACGAAGGGGTGTATTTACCCCTCTTTGAGGCGAAATCCCCGGGGCTGGTCCACATCCCAAGTTTCACGCCATTCAGCGTGAAAACGATATCGGAGGGCCAGTTCTCGTCATATCCCGGCGCTTCGGAGCAGATTTCCAGGCTGATTTCGATGGCGGTGGGAATCTCACCGGCAAGAAGCGGATTCGGAAACGCATAGGTGACATAGCCGGTGGTAAACCATAGGATCGAGGCGTTCACCCGCTCGGGATCGAAGAAATATCGGGGATTGTCAAACTGCCCGATGACCTTTTTGCTGGTGGCCAGCCCGCAGGTAGGCTGCGCCTCTATGTAGGAATAATGCCCTACGGGAATTTGGATGGTTTTATACTGCTTCGGCTCGGCCCTGTCCGGAAAATCGATCTCGACAAACTTGACGGCCAGGGAGCACACTTTCATGGTGCCCGCGCTGCCTTTTTCAGGGCGGGAAACAATAATTCCGGCCTCTTCAAGCTTACGGATATGCTGAGTCATGACGGCGCTGCTGACATGGGTGTTTTCTGCCAGCTGCCTGATATTCATATCCCGGCCGGCCAGCAGCCGAATGACTTCAAGCCTGATCTGCGAATGCAGAGCCGCAAAAACGGGCAACGCTTCCTTATCTGCTTTAACCTTCATATTTTCCTCGAATTTGTTATTGACAGAAATAGTATACAACACCTATAATTGGATTGCAATAATATTAATAATTAGCTTTTTTATTAATGTTTGGAGGACGCTATGCGGTTACACATTTTTACCGATAAAACCACAGGTATGATCCATCGCAATATCTACGGTCACTTTTCCGAACACCTGGGCAGATGTATTTACGGGGGATTTCGGGTAAATAAAGACAGCGATATTCCCAATGAAGACGGTATCCGCCTGGATATCGTGGAAGCGCTCAAAAGGATCAAAATTCCCGTCCTGCGGTGGCCGGGAGGATGCTTCGCGGATGAGTATCACTGGATGGACGGCATCGGCCCAAGGGGAAAGCGCCCCCGCATGATCAACACCCATTGGGGCGGTGTGGTTGAGGACAATTCTTTCGGTACGCATGAATTCATGATGCTGTGTAATCTACTGGGCTGTGAACCCTACATATGCGGCAATGTGGGCAGCGGCACGATCCGGGAGATGAGTCAGTGGATCGAATACGTGACTTTTGACGGCGTATCGCCGATGGCCGAACTACGCAGAGAAAATGGGCGGGAAAAACCATGGTCACTAAAGTATTTCGGCGTAGGTAATGAAAACTGGGGCTGCGGCGGCAATATGACGCCGGAGTACTACGCCGATCTTTATCGTCGATATGCACCTACTGTCGAGACTACGGCGACAACAAACTATACAAAATCGCCTGCGGAGCCAGCGGCGATGACTACAACTGGACAGAGGTCATGATGAAAAAGACAACCAAACCCTGCTGCGGTTCCTGTATGGACGGGCTGTCTCTGCATCACTACACGGTGCCGGGAGATGAATGGGAGCACAAAGGGCCTGCAACTGGTTTTGGTGAAAAGGAATGGTTTGTCACACTCAAGAAGGCACTGTATATAGATGAACTGATCACGAAGCACTCCGCCATCATGGACAGATACGACCCGAATAAAAAGGTTGCTCTCATCGTGGACGAATGGGGTACATGGTACGATGTGGAGCCGGGTGCAAATCCGGGGTTTCTCTTTCAGCAGAATACACTACGGGACGCGCTGGTCGCGGCGCTGACACTGCACATATTCCACGATCATTGCGACAGGGTGCGCATGGCGAATATCGCTCAAACGGTGAATGTGCTCCAAGCCATGATCCTGACCGATGAGGATTGGATGCTGCTGACCCCTACCTATCATGTCTTCGAAATGTTCACCCCCCATCACGACGCCGACCGGCTCACGATCGAATACGATGCCGGGCGATATGCCATGGACGACGAGGAGATCCCGCAGGTGTCCGCCTCCGCTTCCGTGAAGGACGGTCGCATATTCCTCTCGCTGGTCAATCTCTCCCATCAGGACAGTGCTGAAATATGTATCGAACTTGACGGGGACTATCAAGTCAAAGGCGGGCGGATATTGATAGCAGACGCCCTTGATGCTCATAATACGTTTGACAGGCCAGACACAGTAATGCCCTCTATTTCAGTAATATAAAAAGAACGGAGCCAGGCTTTATCTCTACGATCCCGCCCGCTTCAATCGTAACGTTGGTATTTCAATAATGACTATGTATTTGATGTCCCGGACCACATGTTTCGAGGCATGTGTGCTGCTACAGACAGATACACATTGCAATATATTATAATATTGCGATATTCTTCCCATGGGCGTTGATAGCTTACGCACACCGTTCCCGAAAGACCGCATGGGATACCTCATAATCATGTATGGTCAAAAAATCGCCGCAGGTATGTTCCCACCCATCATTGTCGATGACTGGACGGGTCTTGTCCAGGGTTTGGTGATGTGATACATCGCGTTGCAGTGGGCCTGCTTCATCTCATTGGTCTTGATTTCCAGAACTCCCCCACGATTCGTTCTCGTTTCACTTCGTCCATCCGCAATAAAGAAGCGTTGGTGATGACGGCGACATTTATGTCCAAATCTTTGATTGCTCTGATCTCTTTTCCCAGATTGATATCCAGGATGGGTTCTCCGTCAGGTACAAAAGACAGGTAATCGATTCTTTGTTCCTTTTCTTTCGCTTTTGGACGTTAGCGGCTGTTTCCCTATAGATTTCCTCAGGGTCATAAAATGCCTGCCTCTGTATGCACATCTTATCCGTACTACCGATCTGGCAGTAGATACACAAATAGGAGCATGTTTTAGGCAGGATATGATTGATCCCCAGACTTTGACCTAAGCGGCGGGAGGGAACCGGACCATATACGATCATATTGCCCTGCCGGATCTACCGGTAACGCCGGGCTCAGCCCTGTCAATAAAGAGAATGCCGTCCAGGTGATCGATCTCGTGACACAAAGCCCTGGCAAAGAGGCCTATACCGTGTATACAAACCCGTTTGCCCTTTTCATTCATCGCCGCCACGGTCACTTCCTGGGGGCGTTTCACGATACGCCATATGCCGGGGAAACTCAGGCATCCTTCCTGGCCCGTCTGCTCTCCCCTGGTATCGACGATTTCAGGATTTATCAACTGAACGAGACCCTCCCCTACGTCTATGACGACCACCCGCTTCAATATCCCGACCTGAACGGCGGCCAGTCCGGCCCCTTCCTCATGGTACATGGTCTGAACCATATCCCTAAGAAGCTGACGAATCCTATCGTCCACCTTCTCCACGGTTCTGGATTTTTGACGTAATACATCGTCGTCTTCAAATCGTACGATGGGCCGCAGCGCCATATGGCATCACCCCTCCATTATGAAAATGGATTGCCGATAAAACCTATGAGAGGTGAGCAAACCAGATACCCGATTGCTGCGACAGGCTTTACCGGCAAAAACACTCTTTTTCGATAATCATCCCTTGTCGTCGAGTTCCTTCAAACGGTCGCGCAGCTGCTTCAATTGGTCCTCCAGATACATTGCCTGATTGTTCAGATATTCCTTTTCATCCAGATCCGACACGTAAGGCAGTGTATTGTCGCGGGCCCATCCGGGCAATCCGGTCATATAATACATCCTCCGAAATCCTCGGCCGCGGCCAAACCCCATACCCCGGCCAAGGGCAGGGTTCGCAAAACCGGGTGCGGCAAAACCAGCGCAGAAGCCCGCGCCTCTTCCTGTCATCGGGCCCATTCCAATGGGACCTGTCCCATCGCCTCTTGGCATTTTTGTCACCTTCCTTTTTTATTCATTCTAATACTATCGTCTCGCCATTTTAGTCCCGCACTTCGGGCATGGTATGGTACTGCATGGAATACCCTGCCAGTGCGGTATCTTTGCTCCGCATTGCGGACACACGCATTGGCTTATAGTGCCGCCGCCTTTTCTCTGGCGGTTCACACCATATCCCCTGCCGCGTCCGCTGACCGGTCCCTGGCCCAAAGGACCCGTACCGTCTCCTCCCGGCATGGCACACACCTCCTTTCCGGATCAATCATGCGCATGATCGCATTCTGTCTTTTCAACGCCATAACCTCGCCCGGCCCCCGGTGCGCATAGGCTCTCCCCACCGGTTAGGGTACCATCGGCCATTTTGCGGACGGCGTCATCCACACTCCCCTGTATACCGGTGACCATCTCCATACCCATGAGGGCAAACAGCTCCGCCGCCCGCGTGCCCATCCCGCCGCATACGATCCGATCGACTCCATGCTCGTGCAGGTACTGCGGAATGGCGCCCGGCGCGTGCCCCGGGTTGGCCAATACTTCTTTTTTTATGATTTTACCGTCCGCAAAATCAACGAGGGTATAAGAACCACACCGCCCGAAATGGGCCGATACGTTTTCTGCGTCCGTTGCGATAGCTACACGCATTATGCTATACCTCCTTCATCCTTTTTTTCTGTATCCAGGGCCAATGCAAGCGCACTCCAGATACGGCCGATCTCATCCGTAATATGGGTCAGTCCCGCTTCCACTGGAGTCTGAAAGGACTGAAGCGCCTTGACAATGCCGGGCTCGTATTGGAGTCGACCGATCACAGGGACATCCGTCTTTAGGCAATAGTCTTCTATCTCTTTGGTAATCCCGCTATTGAGATCGTATTTATTGACGCACACAAAGGCTGGAATACCGAAATGGGCAGCCACCTGAAGCAGCCGCGCAAGATCGCTCTTCCCCGACAGGGTGGGCTCGCACACCGCCACTACTGCGTCCGCCCCCGTAATGGAGGCGATCACCACACAACCGATACCGGGAGAGCCATCTACCAAGACCCAGGCTTCATCTTTTTTATATTCTTCCAGGTTCTTTTTGACCTCGGTCACCAGCTTGCCGGAGCCCTCGGCCCCGATATCCAACAGCGCATGGGAAAACGTACCCAGCTCGGTACTGTCCACATAGGTTTGCCCGGTCTTTACCTGCCGCAGTGATATAGCCTCTTGGGGACAAACCAGCAGGCAGGCTCCGCATCCCTCGCAGACCATGGGCTCCACAGCAAAATCCTCCCCGATAGCGCCAAACCTGCAGGTCTGCCTGCATAGACCGCACTGCGAACACAGTAAAGGATCGATCATGGCTTGTCTGACGCCGAAATAGTCTGTCTCCAGTAGTCGTTCTCCCTCAACTAAAAGGTGCAGATTAGGAGCGTCCACATCACAATCGACGAGCATCTTGTCCAAGACCATGCGGCTCAGGGAAGCCACCACCGTGCTCTTGCCGGTGCCGCCTTTTCCGCTTATAAAAACCACCTGTTTCATGATGCGGCGCCTCCCTCGATAGCTTTATATAGAGAAACAAACCGGTCCTGCCACTCGCGGCAATCCTGTACCGGCAGGATACCTCTAGAATAATTTTTGGCGATCTTTCTGGAAAAGGGAATCTCCATCAGGACTGTGATCTCTTGGTCATAGCAGTACTGTTGCATTCTTTCGTTCCCATCCATCGCTTTATTGATGACGACACCAAAAGGGATGTCCATTCTCCGGACCAGTGCCACGGCAATTTTCAGATCATGCAGACCGAAAGGCGTGGGTTCCGTGACAAGAATACAGTAATCACAACCCGTGATGGTCTGTACCACCGTACAGGAAGCACCGGGGGAACAATCCAAAATCGCCGGTACATCGTCCCGCATCCGCAGTTTCAATTCCTGGATGATCGGAATCGTAATGGGCTCCCCGATATGTAACCGTCCCTGGATGAATAACGCTGCCTCATCTGACTCGACAACGCCGATCTCGCGATTTGTCTCCGAAATGGCATTCTGCGGGCAGGCGATCGAGCAAGCGCCGCAGTGATGGCATAGCTCATGAAACATGAGCACTTTTCTCTTAACCACCGAGATGGCATGGAATTGGCACACCCCGGCGCACCTGCCACAACTGTTGCATTTGGACGCGTCAACCACAGGCACAGTTACTTCGACCGGTGATACGCTTGCGATCTGCGGATGGAGAAAAAGGGCGCCGTTTGGTTCCTCCACATCGCAGTCTATGTACTGGCATTTCCCGATGGCGGCGGCCAGACCGGCTGACACAGTCGTCTTGCCCGTTCCGCCCTTGCCGCTTAATACCGCAATTCTCATCCCTGCCTTCCCTGTCCGCCCATTCCATAATGCGCCGGTACCGTTGAGGTGATCGCTTCCAACATGCCTCTATGAAACTGCTCCATATTCTCTTTGACAGACACATGGCTGCCCTTGTATATAGCGACATCCCCCGCCCGGAGCACATTCATGGCGTTGGGCCCCACATTGCCGGTGATAACAGTTTCAACGCCTTTATCTACGATCATCTGCGCCGTGGCAATGCCCGCCCCGCCGGAAAATGAAGCCGCATTATTATCCACCGCCTCATACTCTCCTGTACCCCCGTCCATGATCATAAAATAAGCGGCGCGGCCAAACCGTAAATCCATTGGACTCTCCGCGGAGTTGCCTTCTGCCGATACTGCGATTTTCATTAGATTTTTCTCCTTTTTGTTATTGGCATATGCCCAATAAAAGTCTATTACTATTATGGGCATATGTCAATTACTTTATGAAAGAAGTCTTTTCATATCATTCTTTAATAGATTTTTTAACCTGCTACACAACTTAAAAAACCCAGTTGCCCTAATAAGAAATAATTCTATCCTCTAATCAAAATTGCATTAGTACTAATAGCCAGACGAAAAGTACTAATACGAACTGTAATTTTCGCAATCAATAAAAAACACTTGCAGCGCAGCAATTTCTGGTTACAAAGCCCCGAAAACCCCTTATTTCATGGGGGGAACAGACTAATACAAATAGGTATGCAACAAACCATTTGGGGACGGAACGGGAGGCCTCGCGCTTGACTGGAGATGGATCGGGATGGGGCGTACTTGAACGTGTGGTCGCAGATTCATGGGGATTACCTTCTCGGTAAAAAACCAGATGATTATGCCCGGGACATCGCATTGTCATTCGTGTATTAGTACCAAGGGAAGGCTTACGCATAGGAAAGAAGCCTGCAAGCGGCAGCGTTGCAGGCAACCATTGTGATTTTTAGGCAGCGGGAAGTAAAATCCTTTCACCCAGAAGAACTCTTGCGTAAAAGGGGTTTTTCACCACAACTTTCTCTAACCGATCCGTTCAATGATCTCGTCCGAGCCCAAGACATACCCGTACTTCATATCTATATTTTTCAGTGTCGCTTCCTGCAGTTCATCTGAAAACGAAGAGACCGCGTCACGGGCCACCACCGCGTTGATGCGGTTGTGAAACGCCTCGTGAACCGTATCCTCCACGCAGATCTGCGTCACCGTACCCGTCACGATAATCGTATCGCGGTCGAGACTGTATAGGACATCAAGCAGATTGGTGTTTCGGAAGGCCGAGTAGCCGTATTTTTCAACAATATAGTCCTCTTTTTCCGGGTATATTTCATCAATGATATCCGTACATTCCAGCTCCTTGCGGACATCCGGGTAATACCGCATGAAATGACGCCTGCAGGCGTTGACTTCGGGGATTTCCGGACTCCAGTTCCACAGCAGCGTTCTTTTGGGACCAGCGAGAAATTTGGTATAGATAACGGGCATATCATTCTTTCTTGCGAATTCAATCAGCTTTTTATTCGCCTCAATGGTGTCCCGTGCGCTCGGCACCTCCATACCCGCACCCTCCCGGACAAAGTCGTTCTGAAGGTCCACAATCAATAACGCAGTCTTTTCCAAAATTATTTTCTTCATTTTCCTTCCTCCTTATTTCGTATATGTTTTGCATAAAGCGGGGCATATATCCTACTGTCCCTGACGACACAACCGGCCGTAACCATACTGCGCATCAGTTCAGAGCATTTTGAGCATGTCATGCATGTTTGATTGGACGCGATACGCCCATTTTTAAGAATATCGTTGGCAAACTCAGGATTGGCGAAAACCTGCCGGCCAAACCCAATCATATCCGCACCGTTCTGTTCCAGCGTATAGGCGCCGGCCTGCACCGCGAACTCACGCAGCCAGCTGTAGCCTGCGCCGATTACGGTCATCTTCGGCACCATCCGTTTAAGCTTCGCGGCAAGGGTGATCAACCGCTCAACGCCTTTGACGGGAGGCTCCGGCGACTCGTATGCCCCTTTGTCAAAGGGGCGGTTGACGTGGGGTATCAGATACGGGTTTCCCATGGTAACGGCGCACATCCTCACCCCCCGTCCGTACAGGTCGTTGAGCAGCGAGGCGGGTTCCGTTAAGTCGGGGCCGCCGGTTTGCCTATCGACTCCGAACCCGTAGGGATACTCCATGGCGTCATAGATACTCAGCCGCGTAGACAAAATCATATCGGGGCTTACAGTCTGCCGTATTTTGCCCGTGGTGTTACGGATAAAGCGTGTCCTGCCCGCGAAATCTCCCCCGTACTCCCCCTCTCTCGTGTGGGCGGCCAAAAGCTCGGAAATCAAATATCCGTGACAGGCCTTGATGTCTACACCGTCAAACCCGGCGTTCTGGGCGAGCAGAGCGGCTTCTGCATACCGATCCTCCAGCTCCTTCAGTTCCTGATCGGTTATCAGCGGATAGTCTGGACTGATATGATATTTTTCATCGAGTACCGGATTATGGGCGGCCAGGACCGGCGCCGGTACTCCCTGGGGTTTCGCGTATCTACCGGAGTGGGTTAACTGGAGGATACAGAGCGGGGCATATCCGTTTTTGCGCAGCGCGGCCTCTTTTGATTCTTCGACCATTCGCTTAAAGAGGTCCGTGTTTTTTGTATTAATGTACAGTTGCCATGGAAACGCCCTCCCCTCTTCCACCACCGCGGTCGCTTCCACCCACACTATACCCGCGCCGCCTTCGGACAGGCGTCTGTACCGTCGCGCCGTGAGTTCCCCCGGTGAGCCGTCAGGCATCGAATCACAGCCCTCCATCGGCAGCACGGCCAACGAATTGGCGGCATGGTGCCCGTTTATATCATGACTCTTGCGGTAGACATCGGTATTGTCCGAGAATCCGATATTCACGTTTTCCTTCCCGCAGTATTCCTTCAGTGCCTCAAGTGATGTAAATGTGTTTTGCATGCTTCTCCCAGTCCTACTCGATATTTTTGTTTTCCCGGTACCGCTTCCAGACGTTCTCAAAGAAATCATCCTCCGCAGGCAGTTCCCGTATTCTCCGCCATGAAAAGTGACATCTGCCGTTGTCGTACATAACCTCCTGGACCATACCGCCCCTTGAGCCGTCGTCGGAGTCAAACCGGAACATCTCCCCGAGCAATGGATGCGGCTTTTCGCCTGTTCTGTCATAGTAGAGAGCGGAACCGCGGCTCTTGCCGCCGTTTTCTACATAGTCCAGCATGGCGGACAGATAGACGTATTGGCAGAGGAGTATATCATAAAATCTGTACAGTTCCCCCAGTTTATGAAGGCCGTTGATTTTGACACGTTCTTCAAAACCATCGAGCAGCTCTTTTATATCCCGCACAAGTTGGGATATTTGCCGGGAGTCACGGATCGCGGCCCCCGACCTGCTCATGTGTCTCTGCGCCCCTTCCATCAGGGCATCAAGGGTATTATCATCTGACACGGTTTGTATATGAATGCTGACTGCTTTCGCGATCCGCTCTCCGGCTGCCGCTGCAAAAATACCGGGATCCCGAGGCGGCTGGCTGCGGTGGTGGGCGATGTATTGCGCGGCGCGCAACGAACCAACCTGACCGGCATTCAACGCGCTGCCTCCCGGACGGTACACGCCGTGGGTCGCGCTCGCTTCGCCGACCGCAAAGAAACCTGGCATGTTTGTCTGCCACCAGCAGTCGACGGACAGCCCGCCGTTATTGTGCTGGGCGCACACAGCGATCTCGAGGAGCGTCTGTCTCAGGTCCACACCCCCGTCACGGTAATGGGCGTAGGCCGGTTCATTCATATGGATTAACCTGTCGACCGGCTTGCCGAAGAGCGCTCCCCCGTGTTTTAGGTAATCACTTGCTTCCGGACCGATCCGGGAAAAATCCAGGCCGTCCGGGTTGCGGGTAAAGTCGAGATAGACCCGGCGGTTTTTGATGCAGCGCTCGTTATACACCAGCATATCGATCAACGAGGAACCCGATGCGGCACGCCTGGCATCAAAAGGCCACTCATACCCCTTTAGAAAAACACTTGTATGCATCTCCCCCTTATCCGGGAAGTATTCGGTCAAAAACTCCCGCTCATCCCCCCCATCGCCGTTAGTGGAGACAAACCTTGGGATCGCCTGCATATAGGTGCCGGAAACATTCCACCTTGGTTTCAGTGATGCCAGCCCGTACTGCCACTCCGTCAGGTTTTTCCCCTTGACGCCGGCCTCAAGCGCTATGCCCGTCGCGCCGAACTGATCAATCGGATACACCGAATCGGCGTAGATCCCTGCGGGTCCCCCCGTCGCGTAGATGACGTTTTCACAATTAAAGGCGGTGAAGCGCCCATCCGCGCTGTCTAACCTATTGAGATTCAGACACAGCAGACCGTACACCCCTTCGCCGTCGGCGAGGATGGATACGACCTGCTTCCCCTGATAGATCGGTATGTTTTTCTGTCTCACAGCGGTTTCGAGGGCTTCCGTCATCAGCTTTGATGTCAGCGGGCCGGCGGATGTCGCTCGCCGCCTCGGGTCATGATCTGTTTTATAGCCAATGTACTCGCCGTATCGATTCACCGGAAACGGCACCCCGAGCTCACATAGACGCAAAAAACACGGGGCCGAATTCGCCGCCTCAGCAAGCGCGATATCTCCATCCACGCATTGTCCGTCCATCAATGTCTTGGCGAGGGCCGCGACCGAATCCCCCTCTTCTCCGGCGAGGCTCAGTTTGTAATACGTCTGCTTGTCAGAACCGGTATTTCGGGACGTGCTTACAGACAGGTCTTCGCACACGATCGCGATATCGCCGACGCCGTACGAAACAAGCCTGTCCGCCGCATTCAGCGCGGCCGCCCCCGCGCCGACGATGACCGTATTCTTTGATATGATCTGGATGCGTTGTCCGTGTATATCGATATGGTCCATCACAGCCTCCGTATGTGAAACCCGCCGTCAACGTGTATGACCTCTCCCGTGGAATACGGCAGTTGGTCCGAGCAAAACAGGGATACGGCGTTGGCAACGTCCTCCGGCCGGCCCCACCGTTTGACCGGAAATACTCCCTGCGCTATCATCCCGTCATACTTATCATGCACGCCGGCAGTCATGTCGGTGGCGATGATACCGGGCCTCACCTCGTAGACGTATATACCCTCCCCGGCCAGCCGCGCCGCGTAGAGCTGTGTCAGCATCGACATGCCCGCTTTGGACACACAGTATTCGCCCCTGTTTAGGGACACGGTATCGGAGGAGATCGATCCTATATTGATGATGGTCCCTTTTTTGTGTCCAACAGCCTCCTGGGCGATCATCTGTTTCGCCGCCAGCTGCGTCAGAAACATCGCAGCTTTTAGATTGATGGCGATCACACGGTCAAAGCTCCCCTCGCTCATCTCGAGCAGATCCATCCGATCCAGGGGAGCGACACCGGCGTTGTTCACCAAGACATCGATACGGCCGTATGTGTTCACTGCCGTCTCAATGCAGCGCTGCCTGTCTCGATGGATAGAGATATCTCCCTGCACGCAGGCAAAACTGCCTACCCCCTCCAGTGCTTTTAGGTTTTTGCGTATTGTATCGCTCTCATGCCTATGCATGATCACTACGTTGTACCATTCTGAAAGCAGCTTGCGTACGATCGCATACCCGATCCCCCGGCTCCCTCCCGTCACAATGGCAGTTTTATGCATAATTTGTTCTCCCCGTTATGTTAAATTTCAAACCGCATATGATATCTTACTAGTATCTTATATGATTGTTTGCAGGTATGCTATAATAGGTTTGCATAAAAATTAGCGTTTTTTGCTGTAAGGGGAAACAACATGGATCCAAGAGCGACAGATATCGATATTTACTACTGCGAGACGCCCGATTTCACGGTAGAGAAAACCCATTATCACAACGTACACCAGATCATCTTGGTGATTGCCGGCGCCGCAAGGTTTGATATCGACGCCAAGAGCTACACAGTCAGGCAAAACGCCGTGGTCTGTATCAGCAACCTAGAAAAGCATTCTGTAAAAATACTCGAATCCCCCTATAAGCGATATGTGCTTTCTCTGCCACAGGATTTCGGCCATGGGACGCTTTCCAACACGCCACTGCTCTCGATCGTATTGCAGCGTCCGGAAAGCTTTTCCCATGTGATCGGTCTAGACGATGAAATATCCCATGATATACGGCTGATTTTTGAAGCGATGCTTGCGGAAAATACGGAGAAAAAAGCGTTTTGGTCTCTGCGGTGCGATTCTCTAGCCGCCGATCTGCTGATCCGTCTCTACAGGTATTCCAGCTCGTCTTTCCCGGGCAACGAAACCAACGATGCCATCAATATCGTCACCAGGGTGCAAAACCATATCATCCAAAACGCGGACAGGGAGATCACCCTTGAAGATATGGCAAAACAAAACTATATCAGTAAGTATTATCTCTCGCGGATTTTTAAGGAGGTTACCGGCTATACATTCAAAGACTACCTGATTCTCCACAGGCTATCCATCGCCAAGGATCTATTGCTGCACTCGGATAAAACGGTTACCGATGTCTGTCTGCTCTCAGGCTACAATAACGTGAACCACTTCATTCGGAGCTTTAAAAACCTAGAGGGGGTTACGCCCTACCAGTATAAAAAGACGCATGCAAGACATTAGCCGACGCGTGGCACTCCGCCCGGTCACATGAAAATGATGATCCTGGCAAACCCACACAAAAAGCTGTACCCGGCACGGGAAAAGATCGATCGCAGGCAAAGAGTAACCGGTTTCTTATCATAGCAATACAAAAGGGAAGCATCTAGACAATTCTGGCACGTTAATCTCAGAAGTTAATAATACACAAAGGTCTTGTATGAGCATTGGGATGCAATAAACGAAACGGCGGATCAAACAAAATGCAACGCGCGGCGGGTTTGCGTTGCGTTTTGTTGTATACTTTTTGTGGTTACAATCCATGGGCCTACGTGGGGTTGTTTTTGTCTCAAAACGCTGATGTGCCTATAACTACCGGGATTTCCATGCCTCGTTGGCGGAGATGGGGGCTTTACGACTATATATTTTTTGCGGCTGGCCCATACGCGTTTCAAAACGATTTTGAACGACGTTTGTTGCACTTCTTCCGGGGAGGGTGCCACCCTTTCGCGGTGATTATAAACCTATACCGGAGAAAAAGAAACACAGCAAATAGTAAAAAGATGAATGCTATCCAGGATGGCGGAGGGGAACGACCTTGTACCCGCGCCGCTTGTCCCCGTATGCTTTCCCTCAGATCAAACGTACTGCGCCTTGGGTTCCCTTTGGTTTCCGTATTCGTTTCCTATAAAAATACCTGTTGTGAGTCGATCCTCTTGCCCAGAAAAAAACCCTTGTGCATCAAGGGTTTTTTTCTTTTTTACGGGCTATTTTACGATTGGTACTCGTCGAAAAACCATGAATATCTCAAAGCGCCAGCCGATCCACCACCTCCCCCTCCTCCAGAGCGTCCATGATCTCCTCCACGTCATCCGCCGTGACCTTCTGGTACCAGATCTGCCGGGGGTATATCATCACCACGGGGCCCATGGCGCAGAGCCCGAAACACCCTGTACTGCTCAGCATGACTTCCCCGTCCAATTCCCGATCGGCGATTTCCTCATTGAACGCCGCGATGATATCATGTCCTCCGTTTTGGTGGCAGTATCCCTGGTTCTGTCCCGTCAGGCGGGAGCTTACGCATACGAAAATATGATGCTTTGGTTTCTCCATAAGTGTGATTCCTTCCTAGGCCGTACGGCCGACGTATTCCCTGATTTTTTCATCCTCAATATCGTCGATATTGACCCCATAGAGCCCATGGAGCACCGCCCCGTCCAAGAGGAGCTCCGGCCCGCCTTGGCGGTACACACCGCCGTCTTTGAGCATCAGCACCCTGTCGGCGTAGACCTGTGCCTGCCGGGGGGAGTGGCTGGTAATTATCAGCGCCATATCGCTGCCCTTCAGCCGCTGGATCTGGGTAAGCACGGTGACGGTATTTGAAAAATCCAAACTGGCGGTGGGCTCATCCATCACCATGAGCCTGGGCCGCTGTATAAGCGCCCGGGCAATGAGGACCAATTGCTTTTCCCCGCCGCTCAATTTTCTGTAATACCGTTTGCCTAAATGGCCGATCCCCAGCAGCGCAAGGGTATCCCCGACCTGGGCATAGTCCTTCTTTGTTGGCTCGCCGAACCGGGAGATATGGGGATGAAGCCCCATGGCCACGATGTCCGCCACAGTGTACGGAAACGTGCAGTGGTGGCACTGGGGCACATAGGCGATCCGGGCCGCGAGCTGCTTTCTTGGGAGTCTGGCCGTATCTCTGCCGTCCAGTATGACCCTTCCCTCCAATGGCGGGATAAAGCGCAGCAGGGAGCGAAAGAGAGTGGTCTTGCCCGTTCCGTTGGCCCCCAGGACCGCCAACGCCTCCCCGCCTGTAAGGTCCACGGAAACCGAACGCAATACCGCTGTTTCCCCGTATCCCACACTTAGATTTTCTACGCAAAGACCCATGGATTCACCCCATTACCAGCTCCGCTTGCCCTTCATCAATAGATAGAAGAAAAAGGGAGTCCCTATGATGGAAGTCAGTATCCCCAGCGGCACAGCGGTCGCGAACAGTCCCCTGGACACATCGTCGATGAGCAGCATCAGCAGTGCCCCCAATACGATGGATGCTGGCAGAGAGCGCCAGAAATCCGACCCAACCAGCATCCGCGCCATATGGGGGACGATCAATCCGATCCAGCCGATCGTGCCGCAGACAGAGACCACCGACGCGGTGATCACCGTGGCGCACAGGATCACGAATCCCCGCATGCGCCGGGTGTCCACCCCCATAGCCAGGGCCTCTTCCTCGCTGAATGTCATGATATTCATCCGCCATTTCACGAGGCAGAGTCCGATGATCCCGGCTATGACGGGGACAGCGGTGATCGCCGCGTCCCGCAGGGTGATGCCCGCCAGGCTACCCATCAGCCAAAAGGTGATGGCGGGGAGATCGTCGTAGGCATCCCCCAGGTATTTCAGCAGGGCGATGAGGGAACTAAACAGGCTGCCCACCACCACTCCTGTCAGCACCAGGGACAGTGTCATGTCATTCTTGGAAGACACCATCCGGCTGCCCCCGTATACCAGGGCCACCGCCAGCAGACCGCCGCCGAAGGCCATCCCCTGTACCCCGACTCCGCCGAACCCTGCGACGATGCCGACGGCCGCCCCCAGCCCGGCTCCCGCCGATACTCCCAGTAGGGAGGGGGACACCATGGGGTTTTTAAAGATCCCCTGGTAACTGGCCCCCGCCGCCGAAAGGGCGGACCCCGCCAGCAGCGCCGCCGCCACCCGGGGCAGGCGGCTTGCGCCCATGATCCTGCATACCGTCTCGTCCGTCCCTGCCCGCCGGCCACCCAATAGGGCGCCGAGGGCCTCCGGGACCGAGACGGGATACCTGCCGATAAACAGGGAACTGACCGCCGCGGCCAGGAGCAGCACAAACAATGCCGGTAAAACCCATCTGTTGTCACGCACGCCGCGGTCCATAGCGTCCTCTCCCTCTAACTGTCCAATAGGGCGGCCGCTTCCTCGTCGCTCAGATCATAGTGGTAAAACAACGAGAAGAACGCCTTGACCTCCGCTATCATGTCGCAGTCGTACACGCCGGGGTACAATAGATTTCCCAGCCATTTCACCCCGATAATGCGGTTCACAGAAGGCGGCCGGTCGAACCAATTGAAGGGCAGCCGGGGGACGCTGTAGACGGCCCCTTCCTTCACGGCGTCGATCTCATCCCAGAGCCCGCCCCCCGTGATGGCGTCGTACGCCGCCACCCTTTCCGCCCCGATATGGCCGATGATAATGGTCGCGGGATTCCATGCCACGACCTGCTCCAGGGTCACTTCCGCGCTGGAGACCTCCCCCTCCGCCACATTGATACCGCCGCAGAGATCCAGTACCCGGCCGTTTGGGGAGCCGGTAAACTCAGTGGTGAGACCGTCGTCCATCCGGGCGTAATACACCCTGACCCGGTCCTCGTCACGCAATATAGCGTTTTTTTCTTTGGCGTAGGCGACTGTATCCCGGCAGTATGCCCCCAGGGCCGCGGCCTCGTCTTCCGCTCCCAGGATGGGACCAAGAAACGCGTAGGCCTCGTCGTAATTGCCCATATCCGCCTTGACCACCACAGCAGGGATGCCCAGCCGCTCCTCGATACCATCGGCGGCGTCCATTACCCTTTGATTGGCCTTGGGGTCGCAGAGCACGACGAGGTCCAATGGATAGGTCAGCACCTCCTCGATATTGCTCTCCTTCCCGCTTCCGTAGAGAGAGCCCAATACGGGCAGTCCGGCTATGCCCGGATCCATGTACGCCATGGCGGCCTTGTCGGGCTTGATATTCCATGCGATCATCTTTTCGGGCGTCAGGGTGTATAGCATGACGGTACTGTTGGTATTGGCCCCGAATACATGGTCCACGTTAACAGGCACCGTGACCTCGCGGCCCGCCATGTCGGTAATCGTGACCGTCTCGGAAACCGAGGGTGGCTCCGATGTCGCCGCAGGGGTATTCTCCGGCAGCGTTTGAGCCGTTTCTGCCGCTGGGGCGGCGCATCCGGCCAATAAAGCGATAGCCAGTACCGCCAAGACACAGAGCGTCTTGTGATTTCTCATATCCGTATTCCTCTCTTTTCTGACTACATGACCAGCTCGAAATCCTCTTCTTCGCATTCCCGGTCGTGCTGGTCCAGAAACGCCGTGCTGATCTTCTCGATGAGGCGGATCGCGCCCATATAACCCAGTGTCGGGAAAAAGCTGTGGCCCACCCGGTCCAGTATGGGGAACCCTATCCGCACCAGGGGAATATTCTCCGCCCGGGCGATGTACTTGCCGTAGGTATTGCCGATCAGTATGTCCACGGGCTCGTTCATGATCCACTGGTGCATCTCCATCAGGTCTCCCGAGGATTTGACATTGGCGGGGGTGTATTTTCCCTCCCGGCAGATATCCTCGATATCCTTCTCAAATTCCTTGCCGGGGGTGCCGGTGAGGATATGCGTTGGCTCCATACCCAGGGACAGCACAAATTCCGTCATGGCGATCACCGTATCGGGGTCGCCGAAGATGGCGGCCTTCTTACCGTGGTAATGGCTGTGGACGTCCACCATCAGATCCACCAGCTGTCCCCGTTCGAATTCCAGTTCCGTGGGGACCTCTCCCCCGGTGTGGCTCAAAACCGCCATGATAAACGCGTCGGCGGCCTTGATGCCGATGGGCAGTTTCAGCACCGTAGACGGCACATCGCACTTCTTTTCCAGTTCATAGGCCCCGTCCCTGGATGCGAAAGAGCCCAGGGCAATGGTTGCTTTGGAACTGCCGGTCTTTTTCAGGTCATCGATGGACACCCCTCCCCCGGGGTACATCTCATACCTGCCGGTCATGGGGGCGTTCACCACCCCGCCGGTGTCGGGAAAGAGGATATGGGGAGTGCCCATCAGGGCCAGCATCCGCTTAAGCTCCCGCATATCGCTGGGCTCGACAAATCCCGGGATGATATTGAGGGTATTGTTTTTATCCTCTCCAGGCTCGGCCAGGTAGGTCACCATGGCCTTCACCATGTTGGCAAACCCCGTCACATGGGACCCGGCGTAGCTGGGGGTATTGGCGTGGATCACCACCTTGCCCTCGGGTATCTCGGTGGAGCGGATGATCTCCCCGATATCGTCCCCGATGGTCTCGGATAGGCAGGTGGTATTCACCGCCACGATGTCGGGGTCGTAGATGGCGAAAACATTCTGCAGGCCTTTACTGAGGTTGGCCTTGCCGCCGAACACGCAGGCCCCCTCGGTAAAGGAGGATGTGGACGCCACGATGGGGTCACGGTAATGCCGGGTCAGGTGCATCCTATGGTAGGAGCAGCAGCCCTGAGAGCCGTGGCTGTGGGGCAGGCACCGGTGGATGCCAAGCGCCGCGTACATGGCCCCGATGGGCTGACAGGTCTTGGCCGGATTGACCACCAGACCCTTTCTTTCTTTGATCTCTTTGGGTGTATATGAAAGCATTTTTACGCTCCTTCCTCCGCTACTTTCCCCACCAGGGAAGGCTGCCGTTTCCACGGGGGTGTGACATAGCTCCAGGCCGGTGTGTGGATCCCCGCCGCCACGTCCCGGGCGAAATTCACCGCGCCCCGGTAGCCCGCGTAGGGGCCGCTGTAGTCATAGGAATGCATCTGCTTGGAGTAGACCCCCATCTTCTGGATGATGTATTTGTCCTTGATCCCCGAGCCGAAGAACGCGGGCTTCAGTGCCTTAATGAGCATCTCGGTCTCGAAATGATTGAGATCGTCCACCACCACGGTGCCGTCTTTCATCTCGGTCATGAGACCCGCGTAACGTCCCAGGGGTATCTCCTTTTGCAGTTCCTCATACTTCTCCTTGGACAGGCGCAGACGATACATCTTGTCGTCCTGCCTCACATCCAGTTCCTCGATATTGCGGCTGTCGGCGTCAATCTTGATATCGGGGATCACGTCCCGGCCCTCGTAGTCGTCCCGGTGGGCGAATTCATACCCTGCCGCCACCGTATCGATGCCGATCTCCCGCAAAAGCCCCTGATAGTGATGGGCACGGGAGCCGCCGACGAAGAGCACGGCGGTCTTGCCCTCGCACATCTTCTTGTAGGATCCTATCTCGTCCCTGACGGCCGCCGTTTCCTCGGCGATCACTTCCTCGGTCCGCGCGATGAGATCCTCATCCCCGAAGTACCTGGCCATGTCTCTTAAGGACTTGCTCATCGCCTCGATACCGATAAAATTCACCTTGATCCAGGGGAGCCCGTACTTGGTCTCGATCATGTCGGCGATATAATTGATGGAACGGTGGCACTGGACGAGGTTCAAGTCCGCCTGATGAGCCCGGCTGATCTCGTCGTAGACCGAGTTCCCCGTCATGGTGGTGATCACATGGTAGCCGATCTTTTGGAGCACCCGGGATATCTCCCACTCGTCGCCGCCGATATTGTACTCCCCCAGCATACTGATGCTGTAGGGCTTTTTATCCTCCATCTCACCGGTGCCCACCACCTCGGCCATCAGCTTGTTGTTGGCGATGTGATGCCCCGCCGACTGGCTCACGCCCTTGTATCCCTCGCAGCTGAAAGCCAGCACAGGGATACCCAGCTTCTGGGACGCCTGCTTGGCGACCTGGTGGATATCATCCCCGATGAGGCCCACCGGACAGGTGGCCGATATGGAGATCGCCCGGGGAGAGAACGTCTCATAGGCCTCCTCGATGGCCCGCATCAGCTTCTTCTCCCCGCCGAACACGATATCGCTCTCCTGCATGTCGGTGCAGAAGCTGTATGCCAGGAAATTCTTGCCCCCGGGACGGGCCTTTCCCTTATTGCGCCGGGTCCCCCAGCTGTAATAGGCGCAGCCGATGGGCCCATGGACGATATGTACCATGTCCACGATGGGACCGATGACCACGCCCTTACACCCCGCGAAGCAGCAGCCGCGGTTGGTGATGATGCCGGGCACTGTACGGGTGTTGGCCGCGATTTCCTGTTTCTCCCCTGATTCCCGGATCAGGATATGCTTTTTCCGGTTGCGCATCACCTTGGCGGGATACGCGTCCAGTATCTTTTCCTGCAGTTTTTTCTCCACTGCCATAGGTCTTCCTCCTCGCTATCGGGTCGCTATACGGCTGCCGCTCCCCGTTCTCCCGTTCGCACGCGGATGGCGTCAACAACAGGCAAAACGAATATCTTACCGTCCCCCATATTGCCGGTCTGGTTGGTCTCTATGATGAGGGCGACCGCTTTATCGACTTCATCGTCCTGGACAAACATCGTCAGCATCCGTTTCGCGATGAGCCGATGGGTTTCACTCAGGGACTCCATGGTTTCCCTGGGGGCGTTCATCTCCCCTTCCAGCAGGTCCTCGATCAGCTCGAAACTCACCTTCTTGGCTCCGCGGCCGTACACCATCCGACAGGTAGCGGAGGGAAATCCCGCCTCGGAGAGGGCCAGCTTGGTCTCGTTGATCTTATTGATCCTGATCACTGCCATGATCTCTTTCATCCCGCACCCTCCTTTAGAGCGTTTCTTCACCGCTAGAGATGGTGAAGGCCCGGTCCACGTCACTGACAAATATCTTGCCGTCGCCGAAATTCCCTTCGCCGGTGCGCGCGTTTTTCAGGATCAGCCGGACCACTTCCTCAGCCGCCTCGTCCTCGGTGACAATCATCAGTAATTCCTTGGGGATCTGGTCGTAGTGGACGTTGCCCACCTTGACCCCCCGTTGGCGTCCCCTGCCCACCACATCGATCTTGGTGACCGCGGGATACCCCGCGTCGGATAACTCATCCAGCACTTCATTGACCTTTTCCGGGCGTACGATGGCGCGTATTATCTTCATAGCTTGTTCTCCTCCTATCTCTTATCCCAGGATGCCGTAATCCATGAGTATCTGCTCCAGCCTATCCTGGGTCATGGGCTCGGGCACCACGAACAATTCATTTTCATCAATGGCTTTGGCCAGCGCCCGGTACTCGTCCGCCTGCCCGGCCGTGGGCTCGAAATCGATGACGGTCTTCTTATTGATCTCCGCCCGCTGGACGATATTGTCCCGGGGTACGAAATGGATCATCTGGCTTCCCAGTTCCTCGGCGAAGGCCTTGATCATATTGAATTCATTGTCGACCTTGCGGCTGTTGCAGATAATGCCCCCCAGCCGTGTGCCGCCGGTATCGGCGAATTTGCGAATTCCTTTGGAGATATTGTTGGCGGCGTACATGGCCATCATCTCCCCGCTGGCCACGATATAGATCTCCTCCGCCTTCCCCTCCCGGATCGGCATGGCGAACCCGCCGCAGACCACGTCACCCAGCACGTCGTAAAAGACATAATCCAGATCATCGGTATACGCCCCCAGGGACTCCAGCATATTGATGGAGGTGATGATCCCCCGTCCCGCGCATCCAACACCCGGCTCCGGTCCCCCGGACTCCACGCACCGGATCCCCGCGAACCCCGTCTTCATGATCTCATCAAGCTCGATGTCGTCTCCCTCCTCCCGGAGGGTGTCCAGCACGGTCTGCTGGGCCAGCCCCCCCAGGATCAGCCGGGTGGAATCGGCCTTGGGGTCGCACCCCACGATCATGATCTGCTTGCCCATCTCTCCCAGTGCCGCCGTGAGATTCTGCGTGGTCGTTGATTTGCCGATGCCGCCTTTTCCGTAGATCGCTACCTGTCTCATACAATCAGTCCTTTCAAAATAAGATGTAAATATGGATAAGCCTCGCGGCCTATTGTTGTAATAAAAAAGAAGCCTTTTCTTCGCGCTTCCGAAAAAAAGACTTCTTCGTCCATAAAAACCCTATGGGGTGTACGGGGATACCTTCCCCTTAAGATATAAAAATGAGTATAAAAAAAGCCTTGCCATGGCATAACCACGCAAAACCTCTTCGTCCTAATCCGACAAGCCGTGCATCAGGCCCGTCTCATATATTCATATTTTCTTCAATCCCCCGCTTTTCCCTACCCATCCTGCAAGTTATCTACCTGTTTCCTGCATTATAGCAGAGGTGCTGCCGGTTTGGCAAGAACAAAATTACGTTTTTTATGTAAAAACGCGGCGTCATTCGCTACCTGGCGAAGAAAGAGGAATGCGAGATTTGGTTTTCACGCTGAGTTGAATTCGTTTAAAATACCAAAGTACCGATAGTGCAATTTAGGATGGGGCGGATTGAATGGGCAGGAATAATGACAATATCTCAATACGAGCAATAATAGAGACTCACCACCGTCTCCGCATACTTTTGATTTATTGCGTTGAATCCCTTTTCTTATTATTTCAATTTTTTATTTGACCCGAAATAGACAATCGTCCCGACAACAGCCGGGATAATAGCCAGGAGGTAGATTAACTGGTAACCGTAATGCTCCGCTATGATACCCCACAGTATTGCTCCCGCGCCGATCCCAAGATCAAAGCCAAGGAAAAAAGTGGCGTTGGCGGCGCCCCGCCTCGCGTGGTCAACCTTGCGTACGGACATCGCCTGCAGCGCCGGCTGTATGGCGCCAAACCCAATCCCGTATATAAACCCGGCGATCAGAAAAACAATGAGCGAATTGGCGGAATAGATCAAGCACATGGAAAGTATGACGCAGATGATACCCGGAAGCACAGCATAAGATGTACCTTTTCTATCGGTCAGGCGGCCAAAGTAGGGGCGTGAAATCAGCAAGGCGACAGCGTAGATGGTAAAAAACAATCCTATGTTTTCAACCTGCCTCTGGCCCGCGTACAGCGCAATAAAAGATACGATCGCTCCGTAGGTCATTGTCACAAAAAATATGACAACGGCCGGCAGAATGGCCGATTTCTCAATGATTCCCGCTTTCCCAGGGTCAACTGATTTATCGACATCAGGTTTTTGATCCACCTCGGGCTTATGGTATTTTATGGGAAACGCAATCATGATGGAAATCAACACAAATCCGGCGGAAATATAAAAAACGGTGCTGAATCCGTAGCCGTCGAGGAGTTCAAGCCCTAACGCGGGGGCGACGGCCATGGCAAGGGTGCTTGTTAATCCGAAAAAGCCCATGCCTTCCCCCAGCCGTGATTTTGGGATGATGTCCGAGGCGATGGTGCTGGAGGCCGTACTGGAAGCGCCCCAGCCGAAACCATGGATAAACCTAAGTATCAATAGTACCAAAATGGTTGAAGTCCAATTATACAAAAGAACGCATATAAGAAATACCAGCAAGCCTATCAGGAACACGCCTTTTCTGCCCTGCTTGTCTAATAATCGACCGGCAATCGGCCTCATGATGACAGCGGAAATGGTAAAAATACCGACGACCAGACCCGCCCATGCATCCGAACCGCCTAGTTTCGCCGAAAAAACAGGCAGTACCGGCAAAAGCATCTGAAATCCCAGGGTTATAAATAAGCTCGCGATTGATATTAATATAAAGTCCCGGGTCCAAAGCGGGACCTTCTTTTGAAATTCCGTATCTCTGTCCATCAATGCTGTCCTCCTGCGGGTTAGTCTCTCACGTATTTACTTTTTTCCTCGTGCAGGTTTTGTATCACTTTCTTCAGCACGCCCACGGTTTCTTCGGCCTTACGATCTGATATGTCCTTTGAGAAAATACCCAGCATTTCAGAGAAAACGGATTCAACCGCCGCCGAGGCCTTCCGTCCCTTCTCTGTCAGATACAGCGCTGAGTATCGCTTATCTTTCTCGACTTGGTTTTTGTATACGTACCCTTTGGTTTCTAGCTGCTTAACAGCCTTCGCGGTCGTTGATTTCTCCACATAGAGTCTATCGCCAAGTTCCTTTTGATTGATCCCTTCATTTTTGGCTATAACGAGAAAAAAATCATATTGACCGCTGCTGATCTTCAGCTCCTTCAGCTTATGGTTAAATATGCTTTGGCTGAGTCTATATATAGCGGCACAATACCTGCCGAAACTCTCCATGGCTTAAGCTCCCCTTAACGGTTTCCGTTAACACTATGGTATTTTGAAATAGTTTCATTGTCAACTATATTTGGTTTACTCGGGATAGTATTCACATTTTCGGATCAAACTATCTTCACATCATACATGCAGGAGGAAAAATAAAATGAGTACCGTTCTCTATATCAAAGCCAACGCGAAACCGGAAGGCCAATCCAGGACCTTCAGAATTTCCGACAGCTTTATGGAAAGCTATCGAAAATATCATCTTGAAGACCAAATCATCACCCTGGATCTATACAAGGAGGGCATAGGGTTTTTGTCACCGGAGGATATCAACACCGTATTTGGTCCCAAGACCGATGAGAGCAGAAATCATCCGATCCTAAAATACGCCTACCAGTTCGCCGAGGCCGATAAATATGTCGTCGCCGAGCCGTTGTGGAACCTGAGTATTCCCGCCGTTTTTAAGGCGTACATCGATTATATCTGTGTCACCGGGATCACGTTCAAGTATACCGAAAAGGGCTCCGTGGGCCTGTGCCAGGGGAAAAAGGCGGTCAATATCGCCACGAGGGGCGGGACATACTCCGAGGAACCGTTCTGCTCCCTGGAAATGGGCGACAGGTATCTGCGCGGATTATTTACTTTCCTGGGCATCTCGGATTTCACCACGATCTACGCGGACGGGCTGGATGTGATCGGCAATAACGTGGACGCTCTCGTAGGAGACGCGATCAAGGAGGCGCAGGAAAAAGCCAGGGATTTTTAGGAATAGATCCGGGTGGGAGAATATGGCCAGACTAACGCAGGCGATCGTATAAGGCAGAATAGAGGATTGCGATTCCGCTCAACCATAGCAAAAAACCCTTGGCAACCAAGGGTTTTTGCCTTCCGCTTCAATGGGAACTGACACTTATCGCAGCCTTTTTCAGGCCGGTACTAATCCGTATCTATGAAAGACAGCTATTCTTGCTTTCTTCTCGCGAAAATCTCATGGGATCTTCGCAGCGGCTCATCGGTATACCCCGGCAAGTGTCTGTATACGGTTTCATTGATTTCTCTGTACAGGCTCACGTTCTCCGGGATAGGATCGAACGTATCCCGTATTCTCACCATATTGTCAACGGCATCCCGGCGGCTTGGGTAGATGCCCAACGCGAGCGCCGTGCAAATGGCGGCGCCCAGGCCAGCGGAGCCGTTGATCACGTTTCTCTGCGCCGGCACACCAAACACATCGGCAAATATCTGCATAAACAGATCGCCATTGGAGCCGCCGCCGCTGACGATGATCCTGCTCGGCGCCGCGCCCAGCTCATCACACATCGCCTGCGCGTTGTTTTTCATGGTCATGGCGATCCCTTCCATGACAGAACGGAACATATGGGGGCCCCCGTGGGTACCGTTAAACCCCACCATCATACCTCTCTCGTGGGGATGGTCCGGTCTCGCCAGCCAGTGAAGAACCGTGTATAGACCGTCGCAGCCGGCGGGCACCCTCCGTGCCAGATGATTGAGGTAGTCCTCCCTGGTCATGCCCCGTTTCTCGGCTTCAGAGACGATGTCGCTGCCCAGAAGATCCATGATCCAGGTAATGGTGGACATGCCCCGGCGAATACCGTTGCTTTCATACAGATATTCACCCGGCGTCGCCCCCGGGTTGAGCCAGTAGTCCCGCGGGTGCTCCGTATTTTTATCACCGATCATCATTGACGTGATATACGTTCCCAGGGATACAAGCAGGGTGCCGTCCTTCACCAGACCCGCGCCGAGGCTCTCTACGGCCTTGTCATTGGCGGTGGATACCACGGGAGTGCCCGCGGGAATCCCCGTGGCGCCGCTGGCGAACGCGTTGACCCTGCCAAGCACGGTGGACGGATCCACCAGCTCAAATAGCATTTCCCTGGGCGTGTGATAGGCGTCAAAGGCGTCTTGATCCTCGATCCAGTCCAGCGTGTCCCCGTCGATAGGCCAGGGGCCCACATAATTCGCCCGGGTATCCCTGGTCTCGCCGGTCAGCCTATGGGTCAGGTAGCCGGTGGCGGTGGTCACATATCGGACGCGGTCGTCTTCGTGTTCATAGGGTCTGGACAGGCGAATATCCATCCAGTTTTGGACGGGGGACGCCAATTCGCCGGTTTTCGCAATCAGCGCGCGGCAGCAGCGGATGGAGCCGAGGCCGACTCCGATGATGTCCTTTTTATCACCCGCAAACGCCGCAAAGACCCCCCGGCACGCTTCTTTGAGGCTGTCCCAGAGATCATCGTCCGGATGTTCCGCCCGGTTGTCCCCGTAGAGATGCAGCGGCCTCAGGGTCACCGTGTGAGAGCATATCGCTTCGCCCGCGGTATCAAAAATGCTGACTTTCGTGCTCTGGGTGCCGCCGTCGATGGCGACTATATACTTCTTGTCCATCCTGTCCCCTCTGTAATCAGTATATCTAGCGCATCAGGTAACCGCCGTCCACCACGATGGTGGCGCCGTTTACATAATCGGACGCGGGGCTGGCCAGAAAGACCGTGGCGCCCATCAGATCCACCGGGCGGCCCCAGCGGTTTGCGGGAATATGGGCGAGTATCTCCCCGTTTCGCTTTTCATCCCGTACCGTGCTTTCCGTCAAAGGCGTGGCATAGTAGCCGGGAGCGATCGCGTTGACCTGGATGTTCCACTGGGCGAGTTCGTCACACATCGTTTTTGTCAGGCCCACGATACCATGCTTGGTGGACGCGTAGGCGGGAGACCATTGTCCCCCGAGCTGGGAGTACAGCGACGCGATATTGATAATTTTACCGCTCCCTTGTTTGATAAAATACCTCATGACCTCATGAATCATCTCAAAGGCCGCCGTCAGGTTGACCGCGATCATTTTATCCCATTCCCGGCGCGTGTATTTGGTCACGTCCTTGACATTTATGCTGATGCCGGCGCAGTTTATGAGAATATCCACGCTGCCCCAGGCGTTCACGCATGCTTCCACGACCCTTTTACACTCACCCTCGGCAGTGATATCCGATTCCATAAATCGATACGCAACCCCGCAGTCTTCGACCAGCCTCCTGGTCGAGCCGTCATCATCGGCCAGGCTCGGCACCAGGACATTGGCGCCGGCTTTGGCAAGCGCCGTGGTGAAAGCCTGTCCCAGCCCGCCGTTTCCGCCGGTCACGATGGCGTTTTTACCCCTCAGCGAAAAGAAATCCAATGAAAAATCCGATACGCTCATTCCATACCTCTCAAAAGTCAGTGTTCGTTTTGATGCCCCCCCTGGGCTTCGATCTTATCCGCCAGTTTCTCGACAAAGGTCCCCGCGTCGCCTTCCACCACGATATCCGCGAGGCTGCAGATCGGCGCGTTTTTGTTGACATTGACGGCGATGATGTGTTCCACCCGCTTCAGCCCCTCTACGTGCTGGACAGCGCCGTAGATACCGAGGGCCATATAGAGTCTGGGACTCACGGTCTTGCCGGACTGGCCGACCTGTATGCTTCTCGGCGCGATGCCGGAGTCAACGATCTTCCTGCTGGCCGACACATGACCGCCCAGTTTCTCCGCCAGCCGCTCCAATTGATGAAAATTCTTTTTAACGCCGCCGCCGCCGGAGACCAATACGTCGCTCTTCCGGATATCATAGATCTGTTCTTTTTCCTTGACCGCCAGGCGGCGGATCTTCCCGTCACGCACGTGAGCCGGCACGTACCGATCCAGCAGTGTTTTCTTGTCCCGGGAGCCGCCGTACTGAAAAACACCCTGGCGAATACTCATCATGATCGGGCCGTCGCCGATGAATCTGATCCCGGCCAGGAGCCTGCCGCTGAAAGCCGGCCGGATGATCTCGAGGGCGTCCCCCTCTTTGCGGATGGCCGTCACATCCGCTACCAGACCGGTGCCCAAACCCATGGCAAGCCTGGGCGCCAGCATGCGCCCGAAGGGGGTGGCGGGGACCAGGATGCTGTCAAAGCCATTTGCCTGCTGCAGCTCGAGCATCACGCCCGTGACAGCCGCCGGATCATAGAGCTTTATATCGGGGCGGGTAACCTGTATCACCCGGTCAAAGGCGCCCATCGCGGGATCGATATCCCGATGGAGGGCGGCGCCGACCGTCTCATAGGCTTCCTCCCCGTGAATGCGGCGCGCCGCCTCCAGAAGGTCCACGGAGTCCCGTATCTCCGCCGCGTCCAGATACACCAAGCATCGTTTCATATCAAACAAATCCTTTTTGCTTCAAGAAGTCGTAGACGAAATCGACGCCCGCGTCATCCGCCCGGACCACGATCCGGTCTTTTGTGTCGAATTCCTTTGTATACGTCTTTATTACCTTTGTCCGGGAACCCGCAAGGCCGACCTGATCGGGCGCAAAGCCAAGGTCCCTATTGGATATCACACGCAGTCTCTCCGACACGTCCCTTTCCAGGTCCTTGCGGCTCGGGTAGGGTAATCTGTACCGGCTTTCCCGCGTCACACTCAATATCGCCGGCAGCCCCATCTCGTAGGTACTGACTTCGCTCTCCGTCTCCACGTCACACACCGCCGCGTTTTCATCAAATCGCTCCGGGTCGATGGAGATGATGCCGGAGAGCTGGTTGAGCCCCAGGCACGCCCCCACCTGGGCGGGAATATGGGAGGTGTCCCCGTCGATGGCATGGGTGCCGGTGAGTATCACATCGTAGTCGCGATCCGATAGATACCGCGAAAGCACGCTGGCGGTGACCCAGGTATCGCTCCCCGCGAAAAGCGTATCGGAGATGAGCGAGCCGCGGTCGACACCGATCCGCAGCAGGTCCTCCATATGGGGCGCCACCTTGTCCGGGGCCATGGTTACCACTTCGACGAAGGTATCCGGTTCCGCGGCCTTGATCTTCAACGCGAAGGCCACGGCGCAGGCGTCGTCTGGATTTAACTGCAGCCGGCTGGTGTCCCGTATCAGTACATTGTTTTCATAATCATATGTAAAGTTGTCCACATCCGGAACGAACTTTACCAAACAAATAAGGTTCATCTGCCGTTTCCACTCTCCTATGCAGCCCGCACAAGTGCTACTTGATGTATTTCTCGATTCCCTCTTCCTGGGGAAAAATCGTCCCGTAATTCATGATGCCGTTGGGGTCAAAGGCTTTTTTCAGTTTTTCCAGCATGTAATACGCCGTGCCGTGCTCCTGCCTGGTCCATTCGCTCCTGTATTTGCCGATCCCATGGTGGTGGCACATGGAACCGCCTTCCTTCAGCGTCTCTTCGATAATGATTTTATGCAGGGGATGGTGGTAAACCATCAGCTCGTCTTCCGGCGCACAGTGGATATTGTAATTGTAGACGAAGTACATATTGGTGCCATTGATATAGCTGTGGGAAGAATGACCCCCCAGCATGGTCAGATCATGGGCTCTCGGATACTCCTCCCTGATGCGCTTCATCACGTTGTTGTAGATCCTGGGGATCGTCTCCCAGTCGGCCGAGATCTCGGTGGTGAAGCCCGCGTGGGAGTCGTTCTCTTTCATGCCTTCATACTCATCGTCGATGTCCTGCTGGGACCAGTTCAACTGGTTGAACCAGTCCTCAATCAGCTGGCTGTCCACCTGCTCGATGACGCCATCCCTATACTTCTCGACGGCTTCTTCGATCCCGGCGCATGTGGCGTCAACGATGCCTTTGTTGCCCTCCGCCATGAAGAGCAGCACACATTTGTTTTTGTAAAAATGATAGAAATGCTGGGCCGCGTCTTCCTCTGAATAGGTCCTGGCCATGGAGGGTCTGTACCCGTTTATCATCACCTCCCGCAGCACTTTGATGCCGGTCTCCACGTCCTTCACCAAATACCCGTAAAACCGGTTATTCTCGGGAAAGTATCTGAAGATCTTGACGGTGACTTCGGTAATATAGCACAGCGTGCCCTCATTGCCTATGACGATGTGCCGGATGTCCGGCCCGCCCGCTCTCCTGGGTACGTTCTTGATCCTGGATATATGGCCGTCAGGAAACACACACTCCAGACCCACCACCATGTCCTCGATCCCGCCGTAGAGGGTGGAGAACTGTCCGATGCTCCTGGTTGCGACCAAGCCGCCCAATTTGGCCACCGGTTTGGACTGCGGGGAATGGCCGGTGGTATAGCCAACCTTTCTCAGCTCGTCTTCCAGGTCCTTTAGCGCAACCCCCGCCTGGACCGTGGCTTGGCTGTTGTACGTGTCGATATCGATAATCTGATCGAGATGAAGCGCGTCCAGCACCACCGTAGTATCCTTCCAGTTTTCCAGGCCGCCTTCGGTCGCTGTTTTTCCGCTTCTCGGTATGACATTGATGCCATTGGCATCGCAGAATCTGAGGATAGCGCCGACCTCCCCTGCGGACTTGGGATACACGATGGCCGCCGGAGCGGGTACGTCCAGCACGTCCCTCGCCTTCGCGTATTTTTTGTATCTATCCGCCGACGCGTCATACAGCTCGTCGGGATTCGTATTGACCTGCTCATCCGTCAAAAGTTCCGTTAGCTTCGCCGCAATATCCATATCGCTGACCATAATACCTCCGCTCAAAATATCTGAATTATGAACACTATGCCTTAATTTATTCTAAAGGCGGGAGAATATTTAAGTCAACAGAAAATCGGAAATTTTTCTATTGTTAATATTTTATTCAATACATATAAGAAAATTTTCCGTTCGAATCTTTACATCGGTTCCGCGAAATGCTAAAATCGAGTAAAATCCAAATGAAAGCGCGAAGCATGATCAATATAGACTTCAACAAACTGAATCCGCTGGAAACGCGGATTCACAAAAAGCTCAGCGAATACGCGAAAACAAACGAAACGATCCGCATCAACCGCGCGGCAGAGCTGTGCGGCTGCTCTGTTTCCAAAATCTCAAAATTCGCGAAAAAACTCGGCTTCACCGGCTACAAGCAGTATTGCGATTTCTTGCTCGGGCGGGATATCCCGTCTGTTAGTCATTCCGGTGAGTTAACGCGTATACGCCGGTATATTGATGATTTTAGTGAGAGCATGGTCAGCGAACTGCTGGATCTTATCGACAGGCACGAAAGAATTGTGTTATTTGGTTTCGGTCCTTCCCTGCTCTGCGCCCAGTACTTTTCATACCGTCTTCGGATTCTTACCAACAAAACCGTCGTCGCGGTATCAGACGAGATTTCCGTGGCGTCTATGACGGATGAAAACACCTTGTTAATACTTATGACGGTCACGGGCGCGTTTCAATCCTTCAAAAAGATATATGCCGAATCGAAAAAAAGAGGCTGTAACGTGGCTATGGTGGTCGAAGAATACAATACCGATCTCCTTGGCCAGTGCGACCGTATTTTTTGGTTGTCCAGGTACCCCCAGCCCGATGAGCTGCGACCCTATGAAAAGTCAAGAACGGTCTTCTTCATCTTCTTCGAGGAAGTCATCCAGCGGCTCTTGCGGAGGAAACAACGTTCCTAAAATTAATTATTGAACAGGAACCTTAAATACAATAACATCTCGCATGCCGCTTCTCGTATCCAAAGCTGGTCACACCCTCACGGACTGACGCGCAGCGCATCCACCTGAAACAATTCCGTGAAGGACTCCCCATCATCCAGTATCAGATAATGCTCCCCAAACTCATAGTCGATGGATACCGTGAGGGTACTGGCCGGGTCCTCATCGATGATCATCGTATTCCCATCGGTAAACCTGTACTGGAAGTAGGTATAATAGGCATCGTCATCTCCATACTGCTCGATGTACAGAAACGTACCGTCGTCATAGAACTCACACCCGTAGTACGCGTCCTCATAGTCATTCTCCCACGCGCCCAGTATCTGGGCCTCTATATCATAAGATTGCGAGTCGGCCTGGGGTTCCTCCGGTTCTTCCGGTTCCTCCGGCATCGCCTCCGTATCCTGGAGGTGGGGGGCGTCGAGCAAATCCTCTATGGGTATGTCCGTTTTCTCATAGATCACACAGTCGGTCAACTGGGTGTCATCGAGGTAATTGGCCCCGACGAGCTGCCCATCCAGTATCTCGAACCGCAGTATGGAATCAGGGACCGCACCCTGGGGGGCCTCGGCAACCAGGTACCCATTTTCCTGCCGATACGCCGACATCTCGTGAGACGCGATCGCCCCGTCGGGGAATTGGGTGATGCTGTGGACAGTATCCTCATCTATCGCCACGTAGATCGCTCCGCCGGAGGGGTCAAATTCCTCGGTATAGGCTTCGTCCGTGGGACTCGCCTTTTTCCCGGTCACGCTCCATACGCCCATATATCCGGACACGTCGGTTTGCGCGGCATTCCCGATGGAGCCCAGGGAGAAAGCCCCCTTGCCCCACCCCGCTATCTCGGCCATGTCCACCTTCGGCTCCTGCTCCAGTATGGCCTTGACAGTGGCGTCATCGGACCCGCCGGGGCTCAGGAGCAACGCGACGAAGAGTACTGTCGCCAGCCCGAGGAGCAGGAAAAATGTGACCTTCAGCCCCTTGCCGCCGGATTGTTTGACCGGCGCCGCGTATTGGGCAGTGGGCGGCCCGGGATTGGGAAACCCGGGACTTGGCAGTCCATTGTTCGGCAGGCCGCCGCTTGGTTGTGCCGTATTGGGCAGCCCGGTGTTCGGCAAGCTCCCGCTTGTCTGCCCCGTGTTGGGCAGACCGGTATCCGGCAGGCTCCCGATTGTCTGGGTGGTATTCTCAATCATGCCGCTCCCCGCTGCCGGCTGGTCTGTCTTGGTGCCGCATTGCTGGCAGAATTGCGCGTCGTCAGGCAGCTCGTGGCCGCAGTTTTTACAGTACATAGTCCCCTCTCTTCCTGTTTGTTCAGTTCGCCGGCTGCAGGATCTGCTGTACAGTCCCCATCTCGGGCTGGATGAGGTACAGATACCCGTTCGACGCCTCGATATAGTATTGCAGATTGTCATATTCATCGACATAGGCTGTTCTGCCGTCGACCGTCTTGACGATAAAGTACTGGATGAAGTACTCATACCGCCCGTTTATCTCGAGCTCCTCCCTGGTCATGGTGCCGTCGGGATAAAACGTATATACGATATCCTCGTAGTGAAAGTCCGGTTCTGCCCCCACATCGCACCGCTCCATCTTGGCCGCGGCATAGTAGGCGCCGCTGAATGGAGATGACCCGCTTTCCCCCGTGTCCGGCTCCGCGGCCTCCGCGGTCGGCTTCGCGTCAGGCGCCGTCGCCTGCTCCGGCGTGGGTTTCGGCGTCGCGGCGGGACCGGGGGTGGGTTCGTTCTCGATCCGCTCCAGCAGATCCAGCAGCGACCGGATCCGCGGCTCGATCTCGTATCCCTTTTCCCGGGCGTCCCGGTACTCCTTAAACTCCGCCTGGGTCATGACGGTGGCGCGGCCGTTTTTGCGGCCCAATTGTATCCCCAGGACCTTCCCCTCCTGGAATAGGGCCCGCAGGTTCTCCGCGTACTCGTATGTGGACAGCACGGCGTCCTTCGCGTTGCTGAAATCCATGCTGATGAGACCCATGGCTCCCGCCACCGGCGCTATCGTATCGGAGGCATTGTTCAATTGAGCCACAAACTCGCTGCTGTCGTACTTATCCCCCATCAGAATGAAGCATCCGTCATCCGCGGCCTGCATGAGCCAGTTCGCGCCCCCCACCACGGCGGTAGCGGTTCCCCACGCCCCGCTGGCCGGCGCGGACGCCACGATGGCGGCCCCCGCCGCACCTGTCTTTAATACCCGGGCCCCCGCTTCCAGTTTCTGGGCCGTGTCGGCGAAATTATTCCACTCCTCCGCGGTGATCTGGCCGTTGGCAACCTGCAGGGCCTTCTGGGCGTATTTCATGTCCTTGCCCAGATACTCCGCCACCGCCTTCAGCCGTTTCCCTGCCTGGGCCGAGTCGAATACCCGCAGGATCTCCTTGCTGTCATAGGCGTAGGCGTCGGTGAAAAAGGGATGAAACGCCCGCGCGCCGGATCCCCTGGCCATTTTCTCAAACGTATCCCCGTCGACGCGCTGAAGCCGCCGGGTCACTTCGTCCAGGGCTTTCCAGTACTCGTCAGCTTTGTCCACATACCCCCGCCACGTATCATAGGACACGGCCTCGGGGTCCGCCGAAAGCGCCTTGTCGGTGTAGTACACCCCCGCGCAGTACAGCTCCGCTCCCCGCCGGCTGAGCGCCATCGCCTCCACCGCCGACAGCTGCCCGTCCTTTGGCGGCGCGCCGCCGCGCCCGGCGACCGCGAGCAGCAACAGCAGACTCACGACAGACGCCAGTATGATCCCGATGATCCATCCGGCCTTCTTCATATTGCCTCCCCCTTACCGCACCAGCGTGAACCGGTCCGCGAAAAGTTCCCGCAGCATCCCCACCTTGGGATGCTCCCGTTTATATTTGTGATTGAAGTGGTGCTTCTCCCCATACACCTCAAACCATATCTGCCCCATGATCGGCGGGTCCTCATAGGACCTCGTGGTTTCTGTCCTGTAGGGACTCAGCCTGACCTTCTCGATGTCCCCGTACCGGATCTCGAAATTTTGATTGCTCTCGCATATGGTTTCCTCGGTATTCATATGGAGATACCTGTCCCCGTACCGCTCCCAGGCCGTCTCCGTGAAGTCTCCCCACTTGAGAAGGGGGATGGCGAGGGCTTTGATCTCACCCTTGATCTGTTTCTGCAGTTCCTTTTTCCGGCTCTTCTCCAGACAGGCCACGATGACGGAATGATCGTAATATACCGCGAAGCACACCCTGCCCCCGCGGGTCAGCCGCATCGTGAAAGCCGCTTGCTGTGTCTTGTCCATAATCCCCTCTGTTTCTCCGTATTTCTTATAAAATAGCGTATAAAAAAACATCACACCTGTATATATGACAAATGTAATGTTTTTTAACGGCACGGTCAGGGATTAGGATAAGAGATTCAATTCGCCCGCTTTCAGCACCGCCTGAACGCGGCTTGCCACCCCCAGCTTCCTGTATATATTGCTGAGATGGTTTCTCACCGTTCCCACCGTGACGTACAGCTTCCGGCTGACCTCCTCATTGGAGAGCCCCTTGCTCAATAGATTCATGATCTCCGATTCCCGATTGGTCAGCGCCGCTCCGCTGGCCTGCGGCCCGGGTGCGCCCTTCATCTTCCCGATGACGGTGGGCGTGAAATCCCGGATGACAGCGAGGGTCGTATCCGTGATCTGGCCATCGCATTCCATATACACGATCCCCGCCAGGATGTCGTCCTGTTTCATGGGGAAACAGGCGATGCTCATATCCTGATCGGCAAGGTAGGGATCGGTCATGAATAAACTTTCCCGCCCTCGGCCGTCTACCGCAGCCCCCTCCCCGGTCCTGGATACGTACCGTATGAGGGTCTGGGGGATATTGTCCATGTACTTGATGCTCGTCGCCGTGTTATCGATGTCCCATTGCCGGCGGGCGCTTCTGTCGTACCAGACGTACATATCATCATTCTGCTCAAACAAAAGGGCGCACCGCTTCACCGTATGTTCCTGTAGGATTAGATCGATGAATTCCCGGCAGATCTCTTCATGGGACATGGTATTGATCCGATTGATATACGTCAGGGCGTCCCGTATGTCTCCCGTGGAAACGGGCTTTTCATCCTTGGATTGTGCCTCGACAGGTACATCCGCCCCTGCCGCTTTGCCGATCACATCCGCTATATACCGGGCCCCCCACTGGCGAAAGAGCCGCGCCGCTTCCCCCGCGTAGAAAACGGACAGCTTCAAGTTGTATGTGTAGTGCCTGGATATCAGCAGATTGGCCAAGGCCTCCAGCTGTATGTTCTGATCCTGGCGGGCAAACACCATGGCCCTGTAGTGATCCTTATCGGTGCCCTGTTTTTTTCGGATATAAAAGTTATACTCCGTCTCCAATAGCAGCGCCATGGCTTTGCAGCTGCTGTTGTCAAACCGCGCGCACTTTTTGATCCACCGTATGTGCCTCTTGATGATCCTTTTATTCTTCCGTTTCTCCAGTGTGGGGAGGCTGTGGTACACCATCATCCTCGACAGGGCGGAATAAAAGGCGAAATGGCCGTTCAGCACAAATCCCTTGTGCCGCCACACCCGGTCCTCGATCCTATCGGCGAGATTGAAGGCGTCCCGTATCCGGCCCTCGATCAGGAGCCGGTGGACGCGGATCATCTCGTAGTTTAGTGAGATCGTCTCGTGAAAGGACTGCTTCTCCCGGTCCGCCCGGTCCCGGTAGTCCTCGTATCCTTCCTCCAGATAGGCGATCTGGGAGATATAGATATCGTACATATGCCTGGTCAGGTAGTTTTCCAGCCGCTTCTTTTTGCTCATGCTCTGCCGGATGTACGCCCCGATCTGCGGCAGTTTCTCGCCCATGACGTATTTGGTAATGATCGAAAATACGATGGCGTAATTGCTGTACAGGTATTCGTTTTCGGCTGGGGCGTATTGGATCGATCGGCCGAGCACCTTTAGCGTATCGGAGAAGGGATTGCACAGATGGTACGTGAAGGTGCCGATCAGGGCGTAGGGGATCGCTTTGTCATAGCCCCGCCCCTCCTCCTCCAGTAATTCCAATGTCAATTTCTGCAGCCTGTTGCCTGAATAATACCCGTTAAACACAAAGAACAATAGGTAGCAGGCGCAGGCGTACCCGATGCCGGAGTACCGGGAGTTTCCGTATTGGCCGGTTAAAAGCGCCAGCTTGACCGTGATCATGGTGAACAATTTCTCATCGATCCTGTTGGCGCCGGGAAACATGATGGTCAATACCCGCAGAATGGTCAGTATCCGCTTGTCGGTGATCACGGGGGCGTTTCGTATTCCTTCGATGCTGCGCCGGGTGTACAGCGCCCGTATTCGGACTAGGTCCCCGTACAGGAAGCGGGAGCGCAGCCGCAGGCCCAGGCTCGCGAGTATCTCCTTGCCGAATGACAAGACCCTCTCCCAGTCGGCGCTGAAGGCGTAAAAATCAATATACCGGAGCTTGACCGCGAGGGCGTCGTCACCCGTGTATTGTTCTATCAGCCGCCCGTACCGTTCCCTGGCCCGGTTTTCATGTTCGCTCACATACTCGCATTCCATGAAGTCCAGCTGCAGATCGAGGGATGCCCCGGTTTGGCTCTTCTCCATCAGGTACTCACAAAGGCTGAAAAGCTCCAGAGCATGGGCAAAGGAGGCGGTCTTTTTGGCTTCCACCGCCGCCCGGTGCAGTATATCGATATAGGTATGGACATATTCGTTCAGCAATTGCTCCCTGTCGATCTGTATCAGCAGTGACACAATCACCAGGGCGTATTTCTTTGCATTGTCCTTGATCAATCCGTTTATGACGCCCAGCCGCAATCGGGCGGCAGCGTTCTTCGGGATCTCCGTATAGACGGCGTTGTATACGATGTCGTGGATGAACATATATGTATCTTCCCCATACCTCACCAACACCGCTTTCTCACACAGCCTGTCCAGCAGGGCCCGCACATCCTCATCTCCGAGCAGCGCCATCATCTCGTATCCCGCCGCCCCGCCGCAGCACGCCAGCACCCGGAGCAGATGGATCTCATCCTCTCCCAGTCCACGGGTTTTTTCCAATATGGCCTGCTTGACGCCGCCGGGGAGATGCAGCCTTCGTATCTTTTCCACATCAAATCCATATCGGCCCGGCCCGCTTCCGTGTATGATCCCCTGGTCGAGAAAGTCCCGCAGCAGCGCACTGAGATAAAAGGCGTTTCCCCCTGTGAGGGAATACAGGATTTCGTCCAGGGCTTCGCCGTGCTCGATCTCCCCATCCAGAGAGGCCCGTATATACTGCCGCGCCTCGTCTCCGGTAAAACAGGGCAATGACACCACGCGGGCGCCATGCTCTTGTATGAATCGACGGAGGAAGCGCGGCGCCTCGTCATCCCTGTACGCCAGGATAAAGTGAATATTGACGCCATGATCGGCGGTGAGCCTTTGGAGGATCCCCAGGCTTATCTCATCGCACCACTGGATATCGTCGATGAAGATGACCATGGGGAACAGGGGCACGCTCAGGATCCGGATAAAATGGACGACCGCTTCCGCTACTTCCGCTGGGCTGTGCTGGGTTTCGGCTGTTTCCCGGGGGGAGCCAATTGCCTCTAATATGCGGGGGCAGAGCGAGCCCAGGATGGCAAACCGATCTCCCATGGACTCGTTTACTTTGTCTTTGATCTTTTGGTACGACGCATTGGGGAGAGTCAGGATATGATCGATGATTCGATCCAGAATATTCACGAGGGGAGACAGCGACCCCTTGCTGTGCTGCCGGCATTTGGTCCGGATCAACGCCGCGTTGTTGTTGGCAAAGAAGTCTATACAGCTTTCCACCAGATACGTTTTCCCGACGCCCGCCGATCCCACGATCACGCTCATACCGTGGCCGCCCGTCAGCACCCGGTCAAACTGCCGGTATATCTCTTGAATCTGGGGATCCCTCGCTATCGGGACATTGCCTGCATCAAATGCCATTTGCATTTCTCCATGTAGGTGTCGACAGTCAGGGTGTACCATTGCCGCATAAGAAAGAAATATATACATAAGTATACCATTATGGGGGAAGAGCGGCAAAATAATGTAAAGCTGTGATACCAGTCCGGCCGCTGTACGGCTTGACACCAGGCTCACTATGTCGATGCTTGGCAAAATCATTACATTTGTCACATATCAAAACGCGGTGTTTTTTTGTACACTATTGGTAAAAAGGGGGGTTCATTATGAAATTAAGAATTAGCGCAATCCTGATGGCGATTGTTGTCTCCCTGTCAGTATTCGCCGGATGTGGAAAACCCGCCGGCGGCGAATACGGCCCGAGCATATCCGACGCGGTCATGGCATCCGAGGTCGACGCGACCACCTATGAGGCGCTTGAGAAAACCGACGTCTTTAGCCCGGACGCCCCGGTCATCCATGTCGTGGCCAACCTGAGGGGAGCAAAAGCCGACGCGACGGTAGTCAAAGCGGAATGGGTCTATATTGACCAGGAGATCTTTATCGCTGAGGCGGAGGCCGTGGCGGAATACAGCGAAGGGCCTGTCTGGTTCAATCTAACCAAGCCGGATAACGGATGGCCCACAGGCAAATACCAGGTAACGCTGTTTGCCGACGATGATGAGATGGCCGTGAAATTCTTCAGGGTGGAATAATGGATCGTTGTTCTAATCAATCGACGGGAGAGAAACTATGAAAAAGGGGAAAGCCGGCTGGGTTCTCGGCATCATCCTGGCGGGCGCGCTGTGCCTGTTTATATTTGTTATGCTGCTGGGAGCCAATGGCACAAATAACAGTGACGAGGGCGCGGCAATGGGCACAGCGGAGATGAGCGCCCGCTGTTATCGCGCATCTGAGCTCTACTGTGCCAGTCTATATTATACGGACAAAGCCCTCACCGCCGACCCGGGCGCAGTCGAGTATACGGCGTGGCGGGGATATGTTGATACGGCTTACGGCTATATGGACGCCCTGGAGTATGAGCTCGACTTGATAGAAGGGTACGCGCAGACGGAGGGCTTTCAAAAGAACTTTGAGAAGACAGAAAGCAGGGAGTTTACCCTGCTGCCCGCGGCATACGCTTACGACAGCGCTGAGATTATCCGGGCATACGACGGCGGAAAAGCAGGCCACAAGCTGCAGGCAGTGGCGAAGTTATTGGGGAAAGACATGAAATACGCCTACCAGGCCCTCCAAGTGGCCGATGGTGAAATCACGGCCCAAAGCTGGAACGACTACGGCGATACTGCCATGCATATAGAGCAGGGGCTGCGGGCGGCAAAGACCGCGGGCCAGGGGGCCGCCCTCTATGTGGGGGCCGCGACGGGCGGCGCCTCCACCGCGCTGGGGGAGGCGGCTTGCGCGGTCAGCGGAGCGGGCCTGATCTGGCAGGCGACGGACGACGGCGCGTTCATATTGATGGGAGACGACTATCAAAGCAGCGAATTTGTGGCGAACCTCGGCAAGGTATCCGATTTTGTCGCGCCCATTGCCTTTGCGGGCGACATGCTGACCATGGATTTTTCAGGCGGTACGGACGCTATCCTGAGTTCCCTGACCGTGGCGGAGACCCTGAGAGGGCTATTTCAGGACGGCAAGTTCGCGGGCATACAGCTACGGGGAGACGGCGGCAAAATCACCAGCTTGACCAAAGAAGAGCTTATGGACTACCGGTTGGCCAAGGAAAACGGACAGGCACTCCCGGCTGAGATAGAGGCTTTGCTCGCGGTATTGGATGGTGATCAGGGAGGACCGGGAGACCTGCCGGAGATAACCGTCGTCGCGGATAAAAACCCCATCGCGGTGGAAGAATGGGTGACATTTATCGTGGAGGACGCGAACCCGGACTACACGTATGTCTGGGAATACGGCGGCAACAAAAACCCGCAGAATACGAATACCTTTCAGTATATGTATCAAAAAGCCGGTACATATACGATGAAGGTAACGGTTCTGAATAAAGAAGGCGAGCCGATAGGTAATGGTTCTTGCAGTGTAGACGTTATTGATACGCCCGGCCCCGACGGGACACCGGAGCCAACACAAGACCAGCGGACGGCGTCAGGCGGCACAGCGCAGTTCGCGGGGACGTGGGTATACCTCGGCAGCGCCCAGTCCTACGGGCAGGTCCCCGAAGACCGGGAGCTTAGCTGGAATAGGCAAGCCACGCTGGTGATCGAGGGCGACGGTTCATATGCGCTCACGACGCTGCAGCCCCATTATGAAAACGGCCAGACCGTAAACGGCCAGTACGACCCGTTTGTATCAGAGGGTGTCATTGAGGAGGGCGACGGCGGATATTATGGCGGCGGTCCCCGGTGGACGAACGGCGAAGTGACACTGCATGAAAACGGGTATCTGTATATCGAGGTCGGCGAAGACGGCGATGTGATATACCAGGTATTCAGCAGAGGGAACTAGGGGATAGCGGCAACACGCAGCGCACAACAATACGATAGAGTATTGTGTGACGGATAGAAACAAAGCGCAACGCGCGGCGGTTTGTGTTGCGTTTTGTTGTATACGTTTCGTGGTTACAATTCGGGGTCCTGGACGGGACCCTCATGTCCTGTAAAACGCTGATCGGCCTGTGAATACAGGGTTTTCACGTTATGGGTAGACCCGAATGGCCACGCCGCCGGTATATACTTTTTACGGCTGACTCATACGCGTTTAAAAAATTTTTTGAACGATGTTCGTTTCAATTCTTCCCGGTGGGCCCGCCCCTTTTATTGTGACTATAATCCTATACCGGAGAAAAAGAAACACGGCAAATAGTAAAAAGATGCTGAACGCAACGGACCGCTCAATCGCTATCCGCTGATCTTCTCGCCACAACGACAAACTGCCCGTTCTCCGTATGATACGCGCAGGTAATCAGGGTCAAGAGCCGGTCGCCATACGCGGCGTCGACGCCGGTATCGTACAGGGCCAATTCCTTGATATGGCGGATGTATTCATCAAAATCATCCTCACTCTCCGCGCTGAGGAAATTGTAATGTTTATACACCGTGTCGCTTTTCCGGTATATCCGGCTCCGAAATACCGCGATGATCTCGTATTCCTGATGATCATACAGTGTGTCAAAGCGAATCACAGGGTGTTCCCTGTAATAGTCCTCGTCCTCATATCGTAGCAGCGACGCGAACATCGTGCCGTTTTTCATGTGATGGCCATAGATGATGGTATTGGTACCAAAGGGCTCCACCGTACAGCGCCTGTCGATAAAGGGTACGCCGCTCTTTGACTCTTCTCTATCAAAGCCGTGATCGAGATAGAAGTCGTCAGCGGTGTACATGACGGGGTAATCGATCACGGTGCCGTCGATCTGGATCCAGCCAACCATATCCGTATTCCGCGCGTACAGCTCCCGGTACTCCTCCAACATGACGGGTTTCTCAGGCTCCGGCGCGGGTGACGGTGACGCACAGACAGCCGCAGACGACTCGATACGGCCGGAACCAGCAGCCGGTAACTCTTTGAGGGCGCGCTCCTCGCTGGTACCCCGGGCATGGTTCAGAATCAGCATGGCAGCGGAAAGCGCAAATACCCCGATCAGACAAACCATCAGGATGATGCGCCGCCGGGCCGGGAGCAGTTTATAAATCCCGCGTATCAATGACTGACCGGTATGTGAATCCCCAGAGCGTGTATTCTTTTCTCGAAACAACATCTATCGCACCCTTTTCTCAAAATAGAAACGGGCGGGACGGCAAGCCGTTCCGCCCGTTCTCATCGTCCGATTTAGTTCTGGAAAGATTTTTTTCGCAACCCCAGTGTGATCAGAAGAGCGATCCCCGCCGCCGACAGGCCGCACAGCAGCCACCAGATAAGGGCGGAGCCGCTGTCTCCTGTGATGGGGATACTGTCCAGGGAATCGCCGGTGGTCGCCGCGTTGGTTATGGCGGCCGTATCGGCGACCAAAGCCACGGGAGAGAGACCACCGACGGTGAATACGGCCTGGCCGTCCACGACCGTGGCGGTGAGGGTCTCCAGCGACCCGTCATGGCAGTGCAGCAGTGTCAGGGTCTGTCCGTTGTACTGAGCGCCCACCGGTATGGTGAGGGTCAGCCCCCCGCTGTAGCTGCGGGACAGGGACAGATCCGCGTCAAATAGGACGGTGAAATGATTGTCCGCCATGTACTGCCGGATCGCGTCGCAGGCGGCGCACTGGCCAGGCTCATCAAGAGAGAGGGGCTGTAGGATCAGTTTGGTGCCGCCGCGTATGCCGGGACCCGATACCGTGACCCCCGTGGTGCTTTCTGTTAAACCTTGGGATTGGCTGCCGTTTCCGTGGTTCTGGGCCGGCGGGTTGGCGGGGGGATTGGCCGCCGGATCGACGACAGTCACCTGTATCGTCCAGAGTCCGTTGTAGGTGATCGTATCATTGATGGATATGGTGCGTTGACCGGCTTGGGTGGGCGTGAACGTAATGGAGTCTCCCGCGACGGTATACGTCGCGTTGCCGAGGGCACCGGCGTTCCCCAAGTGATCCTGCAGCGATACAGCATCCCCGTTCAGTCCCTGTCCCTGTACCGTGAAGTCAACCGTCTTGTTCTGTCCCAGTGTCAGTTCCACATCGTGGGGCTGCGGCGCTGTGATGCCAAAGGAGTCCCGTTGCACATAATTGACCGGCGCGCCCTGGATGTCCCAATGCATATCGCTTTCTCTCAGGCCTGTAGCGCTGTACACCCAGATAGGTGTGTCGTCCTCCAGATAGACGAAATCGCCGGGCTGATTGGACTGGATGTTACCGTTGTATAGGACCACATCACCGGCGGCGGAACCGATGGACACACCGTTTTCCGCGCCCTCGATCAGGCCCCCATAGGTTGTCAGGGTGCTGCCGCCGTCCACGATTACGCCGACGCCGCTCGCCCCCATCGCCCGGATGGTACCGCCGTGGTAGTCCAATGAGCCTCCGGCCAATACGTTGACGCCACTGCCGCCCTCTCCGGTGGCATTTATGACGCCGCTGGTGATCGTCGCGTTACCGCCGTCTACCAGTATGGCGTCAGCTCCTGTCTCGGACACATCCACACGCCCACCGGACATCTGCATATTTCCTGCACAGAAAACACCGACGCTGCCGCCGTCGATCTCGCTGTTTTCACCGACGTTCAGCGATCCGCTGCCGTTGGCGCTTTCTCTCACCGCCACCCCGGTTCCTGTGCTTGACGATTGAATACTCGCGGAACCGGTCAGGGTCGCGGCGCCTCCGCCTTCGACGATCAGCCCGAAATTCGTGCCTGTTACGGAGACATTGCCCCCCAAAACGAGGTTCGCTCCGTTGTATACGCTGATGGGCGCACCGTCGCTTGTCCTAATTATGTCAATATCTCCGCCAAGAGACAGTGTACCGTCAGTGATGGTAATACCGTAGTCATTGGTATTGATCGTAACGGCTCCCACCGCCGAAAGCGTCACAGAATCGTTTGTCGTCTTGGATATGTCCGCCGTTAAATCAATCGTTCCACCCCCGAGTCTCACGTTTTCAAATTCTGTGACAAACTCAGCCCATGTCGCCACATCCGCCGCCCGGGCGGTTGCCGGAAAGGCAAACACGCCCGCCATCAAGATGGCAATCGCCATACAAACCACCAGTAATTTTCTCATCTTCAAAACACCCTTTCTATCCTTCACTGATTAAATTGAATCGTATTTATGATGGCCTCGTAATCCGAAGCCAGGGAATCGAAGCTGTCAGCCAGGTCACCGAATGTCAGCACGTAGGTCTCGCCCCCCGCGAACAGGTACACATAGGTGTATTTCATGTCCATCCCGCTCACCGCGCAGGTAAAGGTCAGTTTTCTCGCGTCGATACCGTCAACGGTAATCGTCTCGGCCTCTCCCGCCGCCTGGACATCATCAAAGAAGCTTTCATACATGGAAAGCGCCTCGCTGACGACCTCATCCAGGGTGCCGCTTGAAAAATTCTCGGTTTTGAGCATGAAACTGGCCGTGTTCTTCATGTACTGGTGTTCCAGCACGGAGCCCTCCACCGGCGCCCATCCGTCGGGAAGTTCCACGAGGATCTCGACCCCGGCGGACTGCCGCTCTTCGGCGGGCTGCTGCTCTTCGGCGGGCGCGGCAGTCGGTTCGGCGCCGCCGCTGTCGTCCGTTTCCGGTGGGGCAGGCGTATCCTCCCCGGCGGGTACCGCCGCCTGACTGTTGTCCGCGTCCCCGGCGCTTCCTTGACAGCCCGCCAGCAGGGCCGCGAGGATGATGACGGTGATGATCAAAATGCTAGATCGTTTCATTTTTCTTCTCCTTTTTCAAATGTGTACGATGCCGATCCATCGGTTGGAATCCGCCAGTCCGATGGCATATCCGCATCACGTGTATGGCAAGCCAAAGGGTGTCCCCATAGATCGCGTAATCCACATACGGTTGCTCCCATAGGCCCGAGTCTCATTGGTGTACGGCACCTAAGACTTTTCCCTGCAGTTCAGGTATGTCCGGCATGCCGGTCTTGTCCATGGAATAGCCCCGTGAAAACCACAAGCCGAAGGCCCCGCCAGACCGCGTATCATCTCTTTCCTCCTAAACCTGGCCGCGCTTTGGGCGGCGCTTTCTCCTATGCTCCCATCGCTTTGCGCATTTCCCGCTTCCAGTGTTCCGGCGACGCGTGAATGACCCGGCCGGAGAAGCAATCGCGTATCTGACGAAGCATCTCATTTCGCTTGACAGCCATCATGTAGTCCGCGTGTTCCGGCTTTTTGAGATCCGTGTCGCGGATCCAGACGACCTCCCGCCGAAACCCGATCGCCTCAAACGCCCGGTTGAAGGCCCGGACAAACGACGGAAAATCCGTTGTGTATCGGTACAGGAAGCTAGCCGTTTCGTCCTCCGCGACGGCGAATTCAACCGCCGCCGTACGGCCGTCTTTTCCGGGGGCTATCATCCAGATCATCAGGTCATCGCCTTGTGCCTCTTCCGAATGCCGTGCGGTCCGTTTCACGCCCACGTGAATCCGGGCCGGATCGCAGACGGTTTTAAAGAAGGCGTAGCTCTGTGCCCCGCGGCTTCCCCCTATCTTGGTTTCCAGGGCCCGGACAAAGGAAGGCGCGATCCGGGCAAGGTCCCCCACCGGCGCGGCGGTTCCTTCGGACATATGTCTCGCGATATCGGCCGCCTGGGCGGACGTCAGCCCGGGATCCAGTGCCTTTACCCCTTCCACAGATCTCTGCCGCAGGGTACGAAGCCTCTTTTCCACCGCGTCGGCGAAGGCCTCAGCGTCGTAGCCCATTTTGGAGAACGTATGGCTGTCGCCGTCATCAAGTCGCAGTGTCAGCCCATGGGGCGCTGTCTCCATGGCCGAGACAAAACACAGCGGGACGCGGCGCCCGCCGTCGTCGGGGGGCAGAAAGAGGACACAGGCATCATGGACCTCGAACGCCCCGTGTCCCCGGGCCGCGCGTCCGTTTTCACAGCCCGCGTACTCGCCCCGTGTCTCCAACAGCGGCGCATCCGTCACAAACAGCGCCTTTCGGACCTTATCGTTGTACGCGGCGTACAGCGCGTCCAGAAAAGGCTCGCCCCCGTACCCCAGGCCGGATATCTCGTAGGGGCCTGTGACCGTCTCGATACGGACAGTATGATCCCGCAGGCAGAACCCCTCGATCTCCACGTACGGAATAGGGCGCGCGTCAAAGGATGTCACCAGCAATAGTCCATCCCGTTCAACGATTGCCCGCGCCCCTCCGCGCATGGGCTGTGAGTTCACCGTGCCGCTGTACTCCATGCCGCTTAACCCTGTGTCTTACAGCTTGGCGCCGCAGCCCCCGCAGAAGCTGGTGCCGGCGGGGTTTTCCCTGCCGCAGGCGGGGCATTTCCCGGTACTGGCGGCTATCTGGGCGCCGCAGGCATTGCAAAACCGCGCGTCGGCTTCCAGTGTCCCGCCGCATTGGACGCATGTGGACCCAGGGGGAGGCACGGCTGCCTGCCCGGCTGCCTGGACCGCCGGCACCACCTTCTTTTTCCGCGCGAGCAGCAGCACCAGCAGCACGATAATGGCCAGCAGTGCCGCGCCGCCAATATACATCACGACGGGGGGAAGTCCGGACGGGGAATCCGCTTTATCCAAACCGGCGCCGGCAGGGCTGTCGCCGTCCTGCGCCGCCACCGCCTCAGCCGCTGCGGGGTTGGCGTCCGCCATCTCCCGCGCCTCCGCCAATAGCTCCTGGACCACGGGGAAGCCGGGATTTGTCTCGTTGATGCCCCGCAGCAGCTCCAGGGCGGCAGGGTAATCGCCGCTGTTGTAATCGGATAAAGCCTGCTTGAAATCGGCGGTAAAGCGGCTCTCCTCGGGGGTGATGTTCAGTTCATTCAGATACTGCCGGGCTATGCCGATGGGGATGGCGAAATTCATACCCGCCACCTGGGCGCCGCTGGATGAATCGATCATGCCGAATGTATTGATGCCGACGACTTCCCCCGCCTCATTGAAGAGGGGGCCGCCCGAATTGCCGCCGTGGATGGCCGCGTCGGTCTGGAGTATGCTCCAGCCGCCGGACATCTCCTTGCGGGCGCTGACGATGCCCTGGGTCAGCGTCGGCTCCTGAATGGCCTGGGCCACGTTGAGCGTTTCCGTAAGTGTGGCCACAGCGGGATAGCCCATGGCATAGACGCGGTCCCCCGTTTTCAGCGCCGCGTCATCACCCAGGGTAACGGTGGGAAGGTTGCTCGCTTCCATCTTCAGTATGGCGACGTCCTTGCCGGGGATCGGTTCCCCCATCTTCCGCAGGTCCAGTTTCATGCCTTTGGTCGACACGTCGCTACCCGGTGACACGTTTCCGATGAAGCACTGGTAGGTGGTATTAAGATTATCGACGCTCATACTCTGGGTCAGCAGCCGGTAAAACGCGTTCGCCAGACCGTCCCATTCCTCCTGGGACGTCTCATAGCCCTCGCGGCGCAGTTCCTCCGTCATCTGATCGGCGGCCTGTGTGGCGTAGTCTTCCAGGGACGACATGGCGAAGGAGAGATAGAGTTCTTCCTCGTCGGTATTGACCACGTGGGCGTTGGTCACCAGGTATCCGTCCGGGGTCACGATGAAGCCCGTGCCCACGGCGGCGGTGCTCATCTGCTCTGTGTAGGCGTTGCCAGTGGAAAACGCATAATACTCCATGTTGTTGATCATGAGCCAGACCATCGCCTGATACACCGCTTCGTTGGTGTTCGCGATTTCCCCGTCCTGGATCATGCGATACACCTCATTGGCCAGATCGTCCTCGAACCCATCGACAAACGCGAACTCATACCATGTCACGTCGGCCGTCCAGAGCGTCTGGACCAGTACCACCCCCGGCTTGTTGGTCGTGGCAAGGGTGCGGGTGTCCAGGGTCTCGGCGGCGGAAACCGGAGCCGCGAGGCCGATCAGCAGGCACGCCGCCAGCAGGAACAATACGATTCTCTTTCTCATCTTTCTACCTCCCTTTACTTTTCAGCCAATTTAACGCCGCAGCCCCCGCAGAACTTTGTCCCCGGCGGATTGTCCTCCCCGCATGCCGGGCACACGGCCGCTGTGGGCTGTGCCATGGGGCTGCCGCAGTTATTGCAGAACCGGACGCCCTGGGCGTTTTTGGCGCCGCAGACCGCGCACTCGCTCAGGGCCAGAGAAGCGCCGCAATTGTTGCAGAACTTGCCGCTGCCCGCGGGTTTCCCGCAGACAGGGCAGACCGTGGTCTTGCTCTCGATCCTGCCCTGCCAGACCGTGGCCGATTCGGCGGCATCGTCGATATTCCGCCGCATGGCGTCGGCGCGGGCCTTGGCCACATAGACCTCCTGGCGCGGCGCGCATTTGACGCACAGTCCCTCGTCCTCGTTCAGGCAGGCGTCGCAGACATACTCATGGCAGGCGTGACAACGATGGAAGTGCTCGCGGGCCTCGTTTTGCGCACGTTCAAATGCTTTTTCATGCTCCTTCTGCCACTCGGGGCTCATGCCATCAAAGCGTTCGGAGAGGATATTGCCCCCCCGCTCGGCCGCGTATCCGATATTGGAGAGCCCCCCGCCCAGCAGGCCCCCCAGCACACCCGCCCCGGCCGCCAGGCCGCGAAGTCCTTTGCCGCGCTTGTGTGTGCTGGATTCGATGAAGCTGGATTTGTACCCGTCCTGGCAGTTGTCACAATAAAACGTGAACTGGAAACCCGCGTCTGTGGAATTATCCTCATAGTTCCTGGTGAAAGCCGTAAGCATTTGTCCTTTCCCCTTTCATCTCTGTTTCAGTTTTTTGCCACAGGCCGTACATCTGACGTTTTCAAAAAACTGCAGCTCACCGCAGCGTTCGTTTGCGCACCGTATCATCAGCCCGGCCCCGCAGTGCTCGCAGCGTTCCTGTACAAATGTCCGCTTGCCGCAGGCCGGACAGGCTGTATACAGCGGCCTGCCGCATCCGGCGCAAACCGTTTGCCCTTTTTCCACGGCGCGCAGGCAGGCGGGGCAGTGATACCCGAAGGGGCTGCGGCTCGCGCACCGGGGGCATACCCGCGCGTCCCGGTCGATCAGCTCCCCGCAATGGACACAGCTTTGTTTGTATGTCGCCATCCGTATTACCCCGCTTTTCATATCCCGGTTTATTGTTTTACGGAAGAAACATGATCACCCCATGGGTGATGGCGCCCGTGTCGTCCGCGATGGGAAAAACCACGACCTTGTTGTATTTACGCTGCGCTTCGTCCTTGGGCGCTTTCAGACCAAAGATCGAGAACGGATTGCCCACATCTTCCAGCAGGGAGTGTTTCCCCGAAAAAACCTGCGTGACCGCCCGCGCCATATCGCTTTTTTGCTCAGTATTCTGCAGCTGCATATTGTTCTCTATATCAAAGGCCTTGTTTACCACTGTTACGGTGTACTCCTGATCGTAAATGGCAATTGGATAGGGAAATGAGTCTACGAGCATCGAATAGATACCCTCTTCGGCGATATGCGCCTGAAGCTTTTTGATCATCTCCCGATGGGTTTCCGTTTCCTTTTCCAGCCTCTTCTGGTTCAGGTACAATTCGTTCAATTCGTCTAATGCCGATGATTTTTTGTTCATCTTGAAAGCCCCCTCTCCATAGCAGTTAGTATCATCATAGTTAATATCCGCATAGATAAGATAGGTCGGATAGAAACGGAAAAAGTAATAATATGAACAAAAGCCGGGCCCGCAGACTGCGGGCCCGGCTTTGTCTACCGATCGTATTATTTAATTTTACGTAAACTGTTTGCGATACCCTGAGGGAGAAAGGCCAACCCTGTCTCTAAATACTTTGGCATAATGCCCGTTGTAATCCATATTGCAGGCGGCAAACGCCTGGGAGACCGAGAGATTCTGATCCCGCAACCGCTCCTTCAATCGTTCTATTCTATAGCCCGTATAGTATTCGTGGGGCGTCACCCCCGTGTGCTTGCGGAACAATCGTATGAGATGGGCCTTGCTGAGACCCGCTCTCTGGGCTATTTTCTCAGAGTCAAATTTCTCAAGCCAATGGTTCTCTATGTATTCCTTGGCCCTCTGTATTTCTTCCTTGCCCCGGTAGACTCTCCTGACAACCTGGATACCCACCACGTAGGCGACACGTCCCGCCTCGTCAAAGATGGGAAAATACGTGATATCCTGATACATGGCCTCCATGTCATAGTCCTGCACGCCGAAGCGCTTCGCGAGGACTTCCAGCGGAACTTTTATGTTGGGGCAATATACTGTCTCCCCGTTAAATGCCCTCTGCAGTAATCCGGGGGAGATCGCGGCAGCGACGGTGGGGTCCTTCAGCACGTTATACTTTCCGATAATGGTTTCCTGAAGCACTTCCTGGGAAATCCCATATTGCCTGCGGACCGCCTCATTGACGAATACGGTCGTCCCGTCTGGCGCGAACACATGGATCAGGTATGGAAACAACTCGATCGCTTTCGCCAGCAGGCCCTCCCGGTCGGAGTCAAAGAAAGATTGAAAAGATCTCGCTACACCGTCTCGATTGTCCATATTACTCGTCATTCCTGTTCCCTCTCTGGGTTTTGCGCGGGTCGGTGGGTTTGTCAGCCTCACTCGGTATCATCCACGATGTCCCGAAACGCAGCACACCGGGGATACGGCTCTGATAACAGAGTCGCTGCACCCGCCGTTGGGAGATCTTCCATTTTGCCGCCGCTTCTCGCGCGGTTATATAATCCATGGGATATATCTCACATGTGACCAAATAATGTATTTATTATATACGTGATCGCGAATAGATTCAAGAATATACAAGGGGTGCACTGTATTGACTGCCATTGTTTGTTATTGTAAATACAGCGGATTGTAAGGGGTTACGTAAAGAAGAAAGACTTGCGACCCCAAGAAAGTAACCTGTAAATGGAAGTTGAACGACTATAGGGGCCGGAGGTCGCTATCGAAACGGCGAATCAAACAAAATGCAACGCGACGCGGTTTGTGTTTCGTTTTGTTGTATACTTTTTGTGGTTACAATCCATGGGCCTCAAGGTGATTTTTATTCTTAAGCAGTTAATTCGCCTCAGAATTCCGGCCTTTCGCGTTATTGTGGGCGCGCCGCCGGTATATACTTTTTGCGGCAGAGATGGACCGTTCCAAAAAATTTTTAAACGATGTTCGTTTCAATTCTTCCCGGGGGCCCGCCCCTTTTACTGTGACTATAATCCTATACCGGAGAAAAAGAAACACGGCAAATAGTAAGAATAGCTGAATCATATGTCAAAATAAAAGAAAGAAGAACTATAGGGCGCCGCAAACCTCATACCGTAAAATTATAGTTTCTATTTGACATACAAGTGTCGAGTTCCGAGCGGTACAATGAACTGCACAGTAACGCTAAGACTGATAAATAGAGTAATTTGGTTGACTGGACAACAGCGAATACTTGCGCAGTATGACATAAGAAAAATCTTATTTAATTCACCATAGCTTTTCATTTTTAAAGAATGGATAAAAATTCTCTTTCAACAAAATACTATGCTCATATCAGCCCCAGAAGGGAGGAACTATGAAAATACTTTATATCATAGCAAACTCGAAATCTGAAGAGATGTCTTCGAGTAGGACAGTAAGCAGAAAATTAGTTAATGCAATAATTGAAAAAGTTCCAAATTTGGAACTAGAGGAATTAAATCTATTCAATGATCATATCCCGCAGTTAAAGGGTTGCTATTTTGAAAGCAGAAGCGCGATTGTCAACGCAGAAGCCAGAAGCAAACTCACTGCTGAGGAACAGAAAGAAGTTGCTAAAATCGAAGAACTCTGTGATCAATTTAAGGCAGCTGATATTTATGTTCTGGCAGCCCCCATGTGGAGTTTATCATTTCCTGCTCCGGTAAAAGAGTATCTGGATTGCATTATCCAATCTGGCAAGACAATTATGTTTGAAAACAACAAGCCGCACGGTATTATGGATGATAAGAAGAGGATTTTTATTTATGTTCAGTCTTCCGGTGCCCACATCCCATGGATACTAAAACCGGCCCTTTCAAAAGGATTGAATTATGTTCATGACATTATGAAATTTTTAGGGATCAATACCTTTGACGAACTGTTGGTAGACGGCACGGGTACGACAGAAGAAGAACGTCAGAAATCGATAAAAACGGCAATTGATAAAATACCACAGCTAATTGATAGACTGTTTTAGATCAGTTGATATTGAAGATCCAATGCCGCGTGTACTGCTTTATGAACATTCACCTCTCCCTTACCTTGCGTTCAGCCATTCGAGTAAGGGCTGGAGATTCTCCTCTTTAACACCGTCAAAACCATTTTCAATGATATTGATCGATTCCTTCAATTTTTCATCTTTGTCTTTGCGGCTTTTCAGCATCTTTAAAAACATGGACAGCATGATTTTGTCCATTCCCTTTAACTCTTTTAAAGGGAAGCATCCGCCGCGCAGATAGAAAAAAGGTATGCCTTCGATCTCATTCCTGGCAATTACTGTTTCGGTATTGGGTTCAGCGGTTTGCCCAGTACCCGATCCGCAAACAGCGACGACGTTGTATTTGCGTAGTTTTTTAAGACCCTGTATCTTTCCAACCTTCATCCAGCCAAGAAATATGATTTCTTCGTCTTGATTGATCTTGGAATGTTCTTTTGCCCGAAAAACCTTAAATCCTGTCTTTTCAGCGAGCATTTCGGCATATCTCTTTGTAAATCCCGTTTTTGATTCATACACAATTACCATACTATCTCTCCTATAACTCTTTTACATTATCCTTGTTAATCGATTTAATGATAATAATATCTCATTTTACGCTTAATACGCATATGATGCAATCGCTTGAGGCATAAAGCTTTTTCTACGTTGTCAAATAATCCGTTACACATTAGTCTTTAATAGCCCATGTTTATGCGACTTGAACTTAACATCCGCCACCCCCATTACCATAGAGATACACAATGAGGAAGCCGCAGAGGCTATCGGTGGTATTGATAAATTCAGGAGGGTTTGGGGACACTGCCCAATATCGCAGAACTGAGGAAAATGGTTTTCCAGCGAAATGATTTGTAATAACCATGAAGACAGCTCATAGCTTCCATCACCAATGCACCTGACAAACGACCTTGCCCATATCCCGCAGCTTTTCTTCCAGCAGGGGGATAATCACCGCCCGGGGCATGACCCCCACCTGCTTCATGGAGATGGTGGCGTGATTGACATTGACGGCGTCCCCCACGTAGAACCGGATCACATCGGCTTCCTGCATACGCTCACACAGATCGGTGACCCCGGAGTACTCATCGAAGGTCTCCGGGTCCTCCCCCAGGATATTGTATACCTGGTTGAGGGTCACCGCTCCCTCGGTCACCAGGTCAAAGCCATCGATGCCGTACATCGGCGGCTGGGAATAGGACCCGGAGAGCTGCCTGGCCGTGATGGTCCGATCCAATACCCGGGATACGATCTGCGCTGTGGAGGAGCCGCACACCACCTTGGTCCCCTCCAGCGCAGAGAACTGCCGGACATAGGTATCGTCCAGTCCCCGCACCGACGGGGGCCCGGTGAGGATATTCAGGGCATTGGCCTTCCGGCAGGATAGCGCCGCCACCGTGGTATCGTCATGAAACCCCTGATCGCTGAAAGACCCGGCCTCCTGAAAGACGCATTCCGCCAGCCGGGCGTCGGACACCCCCTGCTTGCGCATCCGGTCCGCATAGGTCGCCATTGCCTCGGCCGTCCAGCCATACGCCCTGCCGTGGCCTATACCGGCCTGGGTGACCCCGTCGGTGACAAGGAGCAGGCCCTCCCCCGGTCTCAGCCGCCCGGTGATCTCCGCCACCACCTCATGGCCCATGGAGAAAAACCGCTGCTCGGGGAGATAGACCTGGTTTTTGGTGATGAGAGCCGGGGGCGGCATCTCGTAGGACAGCACCGTGTACTGGCCGTCCTTCAGTATATTGGCCACGGTGAAGGCCGAAAAGGGTATGTCCTCGGTACGGGCCCGGTGCATGGACTCCGCCACATGGCGGCAGGCCTTGTACAGGGAACCCTCCCCCCGGATGGCCTCCTTTAGCCGGGACGCGCACATGATGGCGGCGAGATTGGCCTTGATCCCCGACCCCAGCCCGTCACAGAGGATACTGATAGTGGACTCGGGGCTGCGCTCGCACAGGAAATAATCGCCGCAGACCCGTTTGCCCCGTTTGCTCCCCTGGCATAGGATATCTTCTATATAGATCTCATGGGTTTCAGTCGTCTTGCTCATAGATGCTCATCAGCCTCTCCACCAGTTCCTCTCCCTTGGCGGTGCTCTCCCCCAGGAAGGACGCCATATTCTGGGCCATACGGATCTGATGGTCCAATAACTCCCGGGCCTGCTGGATGGTCTTTAGCTTGATCACGTTCATATTGCGTTCGCTGACCTGGATGCGGGTGATGTCCACGTAGATCCCCACATACTGGCGCTCCCCCGGCAGCCGGTATAAAAGCTGGTGGAAGTCCGATCCGTTATAGCTGAGGACCGACTCGTAGGTATCCGCCGCCCCCGACGCCAGTTTCTCGAACCCCGCCGCGTCGAATAGATAAGACACCTTCCGGCCCATCAGGCTGTCGGTGCACATGAAGTATTTCCGAAACGCGGGGTTCATCTCGATGATACATAGATCCTCATCCAGTATCACGATGCCGTTGGGGCTGGTCTCGATGATCCGGTCGGTCCGTCGCTCGGCCAATCTGCGCATATGGGGCATGCACATCTGGGGTTCCGCCATCCCGGCGATAACGGCCCTGGCCATGGCCTCACAGCTAGGGTACCCGCAGGCGCCGCAGTCCAGCCGCAGGGCCGGGTCGGTCTTGCCGGTCTGCTCGTACACCTTCTCGATCTGGGCGGCGGCCGCCTCCTGGATAGCGGGAGGCGTCTCTGTGCCAAAGACGGCGGTGAGATCAATATCGGGGCCCTCTGCCGCCGGCGTATCCTCGGGGATCTGGCGGGCGGTATGGGCGATGACCCGTTCCCGGCGCTCGTATAGATTGGTGCTGTCCCCCATACCGGGGCCGTTGATGCAGCCCTGGGGGCAGAATAATAGCTCCACCATCCCCTTGGGCCATCTTTCCTCGGATAGGTTTAGCAGCTCTTTGATCTCCCGCGGGCCGGACACGGGGATATCCTGAGCCTGGGTCCCGTCGTACAAAATATCCGCCGTCTTTAAAAGCCCCCCCGGCAGGGGAAACAGCCGCGCCTGCCCCATGTAGCCGCAGCGTAGATATCCGCTCTCCTCGCATTTGCGCAGGTCGATCTCTTCGGTATCGAGCCAGCGCGTAAGCTCGTCAAAGGTCAGTACGGCGTCGATGACACCGGCGTATTCGGGCCTCTCCGATTCTTTCTTTTTTGCCACGCAGGGGCCGATGAACACCACCCTGGTGTCATCCCCCAGTTTCTCCTTCATCATCCGGCCGTGGGCGATCATGGGGGACACCACTGGCGCCAGCCCTTCCACCCTTTCCGGATGATATTTCTCTATGAAATGTACCACTGCGGGACAGGAGGTGGACATCCCGCAGTGGCTGTTGCAGGATTGGCTCTTTAGCATGGCCGCGCTCTTTTGGGCAATCAGCCGGGCGCCCTCCGCGGTCTCTCCGATATGGGTAAACCCCAGCTGCCGCAGGGCAGAGGGCAGCCGCGATATCTCCCATTCCTTAAACACAGACACGAAAGAAGGGGCCAAACTGACCGCCACCCGGGCCCCGCTTCGCAGGAGCGCCTTGACGTCATCGATATCGTCCCGGTAGGTCTTGGCGTGCTGGGGGCACTCCCGTACGCAGGTGCCGCACTGGATGCAGCGCCCGTCATCGACGAAGGCCTGGCCCTCCCGGACCCCGATGGCGCCTACGGGGCAGACCCGCAGGCACCGGTAGCAGTCCCGGCATTTGGCTGTGAGTGTGTATACGATGGGGGTTTGATTGTCAGCCATATCACATGTCCTTCCCAATCAGTCAAGCGGCCCGCATCTGCCTCTTTATGGCGGCCGCCGCTTTTTCCAGGGTGCATCTCTCGATGACGTCATCGCCGATCCGTACCACCGGACCGCGGGTGCACCGCTCAAAGCAGAATGTGGCCTTGATCTCTATATACGACGTCAGGTCATTGTCCTCGATATATCCGGTGATCTCCGACAATAGCTTCTGCGATCCCCGCAGATAGCACCCGGTCCCGAAGCATACCGATATATCCAGCTTCTTCTGGGGGGCGGGAGCGTTTAGGGAAACACCGTCCGACTCGATCCGCTTCCGGGTCTGGTACCCGGTGTGGAGCAGCCGATGGGCGGCTTTACTGCCCGGTTTCGAGAGTGTATTCTCGTAGAGCTCGGTGATGCAGGGATTCTCCTGGGGCTTGTGGAGCTGGAGCATCTTGTCGTTGGCATACAGCCCCTTGGCCCGTTTTTGCCGGGCCTCCCTGTCGGCGGATACCGGCTGCCCCGCGCCGCCCACACAGCCCCCCGGGCATGCCATGACCTCGATGAGGTCGTAGCTGACCTCTCCCGCGTCGATCCGCGCGATGAGTTTGCGGGCGTTACTGAGGCCGTGGACGATAGCCAGGCTTACTTTAGTATTTCCAATTTCTATGACGGCTTCACGGAGCCCCTCTTCCCCCCGGACCATCCTGAACTCGTACTGTTCGCTGCGGGCACCGGTCAGCTTCTCGGTGGCGTACCGCAGCACCGCTTCGGATACCCCGCCGGAACTGCCGAAGATCACCCCGGCCCCGGTCTTGAACCCGAAGGGCATATCGAAGGACTCGGGCTCCAGATCGTTGAACGCCAGTCCCGCCTCCTCGATCATGCGGGCCAGCTCCTGGGTGGTCAATACATAATCCACATCGGGACTGCCCCCCGCGCCGAACTCCGGACGCGCGGCCTCGTATTTCTTGGCGGTGCAGGGCATGATGGACACCACCACGACGTCATCCCTGTCCATCCCCTCCTCTGTCATCGCCGCCTTGCACAGCGAACCGAACATCTGCTGGGGCGAACGGCAGGAAGAGAGATTGCCTATGTAATCGGGATAATACTGCTCGGCGAATTTGATCCAGGCCGGGCAGCAGGAGGTAAACTGGGGGAGTTTCTCCCCCTTCTCCATCCGTCCTATGAACTCGTTGGCCTCCTCGATGACGGTGAGGTCCGCGGTGAAGGAGGTATCGTAGACCTTACTGAATCCCATGGATTTCAGCGCCGCCACCAGCTGTCCCGTGGCGGTGGTGCCGGGGGCGAGCCCGAAGGACTCTCCCACCGCCACCCGCACCGCCGGGGCGATCTGGGCCAACACGGTTTTTTGGGGATCATGAATAGCTCTCCAGACCTGGTCGTTCACCGGATTGGGGACGATGGCGCCGGTGGGGCACACCCGGGCGCACTGGCCGCAGTAGACGCACTCCACACTGTCTAGGTCTTTCCCAAAGGAGGGCAGCACCGCCGCCTCGGCCCCCCTGTATGCGAAGTCGATGGCTCCCACCGTCTGGATCTCCTCACAGGCCCGGACGCAGTCGCCGCAGAGCACGCATTTATTGGGGTCCCGGATCAGGGATACCGACGATGTGTCCTTGGGCTTTAAGGGTTTGGTGGCTTCAAACCGTACGGTATCCACCCCCAGCCTGCGGGCCAGGTTCTGCAGCTGGCAGGCCGGGCCCTTCACGCAGGTGGCGCACTGCTTGTCATGATCGGCGAGCAATAGCTCCACGATCATTTTCCGCATCCGCCGGATCTCATCGGTGTGGGTTTTGACCCGCATATCCTCCCGTGGCTCGGTGGAGCAGGCGGGCACGAGCCCCATGCCCTCCACCTCCACCATGCACAGGCGGCAGGCGCCGTATATGCTCAATTCCGAGTGGTAGCAGAAGGTGGGAAGGTCGATGTTCGCCTTGCGGATGACCTCCAATAAGTTTCTCTCTCCCTCGATGGGAACGGGTTTATGATTGATCAACAGCGTTTTTATAGCCATACTATCCTCCTCATCTCACGATAGCGCCGAATTTGCAGCTATCGATACAGGCGCCGCACTTGATGCATTCTTCCGCGTCAATGGTATAGGGTTTTGCCTTCTCCCCCGAGATCGCTCCCACCGGGCATTTGCGGGCGCAGAGTCCGCAGCCCTTGCATTTATCCGCCACCACCCGGTAGGTCGAAAGCGCCGCACACCGGCCCGCCGGGCAGGTCTTTTTCTCCACGTGGGCGGCGTACTCGTCCCGGAAGTATTTCAGGGAGGAGAGCACCGGGTTGGGCGCGGTTTTCCCCAGATTGCACAGGGAGCCTTTTTTCACGGTCCAGGCCAGTTCCTCCAGCAGCGGGAGGGTCTCCCCGGTGGCCCGGCCCTCGATGATATCGTCCAGCAGAGCGAGCATCTGCTTGGTTCCCTCCCGGCAGACCACGCATTTGCCGCAGGACTCGTTCTGGATAAACTGCATGAAATACCGGGCCATGCCCACCATGCAGGTACCGTGGTTCATGACCACCAGTCCCCCGGAGCCCACCATGGCTTCCACTGATTTCAGCGAATCAAAGTCCAGGGGCAGATCCAGCATCTCCTGGGTCAGCATCCCCCCGGAGGGACCGCCGATCTGGACCGCCTTGAAATCGGTGCCGCTTAAAGTCCCGTCGTCCTCCATCACGCCTCCCGCGATGTCATTGACGATCTGGCGCAATGTGGTACCGAAGGGCACCTCGATGAGCCCCGTATTGGCCACATGCCCCGTCAGGGCAAAGGTCTTGGTACCGCTGGAATCCTCTGTCCCCATGGCCTGAAAACGCTCAATACCCTCGCTGAATATCAGGGGGACGGTGGAAAGCGTCTCCACATTATTGATAATGGTGGGCTTACCGAAGAGCCCCTTCACCGCCGGGAAGGGGGGTTTCGGCGTGGGCATCCCCCGCTTCCCTTCGATGGAGGCGATGAGCGCCGTTTCCTCGCCGCAGACGAAGGCGCCGGCCCCTTCCATGACGGTGATGTCAAACGCCTTGTTGGTCCCGAAAATCTCCTGGCCCAAGATACCCATCTCTCTGGCGTCCCGGACGGCTTTGCGCATCCGCTGGACCGCCAATGGATACTCGGCCCGCACATAGACATATCCCTCGTCGGCCCCGATGGCCAGGGCCGCGATCAGCATTCCCTCGATGACGCTGTGGGGATTGCCCTCCATGAGGCTGCGGTCCATGAACGCCCCGGGGTCTCCCTCGTCACCATTGCAGATGATGTACTTCTTGCCGGGGGGCTGCACCCGGGCGAATTCCCATTTCCGGCCGGTCAAAAAACCGCCGCCGCCGCGGCCCCTTAGCCCGGAGCGCATCATCTCCTCACAGATCAGCTTGCCGTCCTTCGTAACGGCCTTCTGGGCGGCCCGGTACCCCCCGATGGAGATGTATTCGGGCAGGCTCTCCGGGTCGATCTGGCCGCACCGGCGCAGCACAAACCGGCTCTGCCGCCTGTAAAAGGGTATCTCCTCGGTGGTCGGACAGCTAGTCCCGTCATCAGTCCGCTTGTACACCAGCCGGTCGACAACGGTATCGCCCAGGATGGACGCGTCGATGATCTCAGCCACATCATCCTGCCGGACCCGGGTGTACAGGATACCCCGGGGCAGTATGGTGACCAGGGGCCCCATCTGGCAGAAGCCCTGGCACCCGCTCTTTGAGACCAGGACACCGTCCGCTTCTTTCTTTAATTCCACCACGGCATTGACGCCGCGTTCCTTAAGTATCTCCACAAAGCGGTCGTGGACCTTCAGTGAGCCGTTGGCCACACAGCCAGTACCCGCGCAGATCACGATCCGCTTATCGATATTTCGTATGTTTGTTTCATAGGTTTCTTGTATCGCTGTCAATTCACACTGCCTTGGCATCTTGGGCCGCCTCCTCCGCCATAATCTCGTCTATGACCGCCACCGCCTTGGCGGGGGTCATGAGCCCGTGAACTTCGTCGTTGATGGTGATGACCGGGGCAAGCCCGCAGGCGCCCAGGCAGGAGACCGTCTCGATGGTAAAGAGCATATCCGCGGTGGTGTTTTTGCCGCCGATAAGACCCAGCCGCTCCCGCATGGCATCCAGCAGATCGGTGGACCGCTTCACATGGCAGGCGGTGCCGTCGCATATGCGGATCAAATACTTGCCCTTGGGCTTCAGTGTAAAATGGGAATAGAATGTGGCCACCCCATATACCTTGGCCGGGGAAATCCCCAAGGAAGTCGCGATCAGTGTCATGATCTCCTCGGGCAGGTAGCGGTACTCCGCCTGGACTTTCTGCAGTATGGGGATGAGCTTGTCCGGGTCGCGGTCATATTCTTCGATAATGTCCAGCACCCGTGTAAACTGCCTGTTGGTCTGCATGTTATGCCTCCTCTTTATGCGCAAGCTTTATCGTCAATTTTTTGGAGAGCACCACCAGGGATGACGCCAGGTTTTCATGGAGGACGATGATGTCCTCCGGTACATGGATATGGACCGGCGCGAAACTCCATATGGCCTTGATCCCGGCTTTGACCATCAGATCGGCTGTCTTCTGTGCCTCACGGGCCGGTACCGTCAATATCCCGATGGGTATCTTCATGCGCTCTACGAGCGTAGTGAATTTATCGATGTGCAGGATCTCCTTGCCGTGAAACCGCTTCTCGACTTTTTCAGGATCGGTGTCAAAGGCGGCCACGATATTTAAGCCCCTCTCCTTGAACCCCTCATATCCCAATAACGCCAGGCCCAGGTGTCCCGCGCCGATGAGAAAGGCGTCGTCCACCCGCCGGTACCCAAGGAATTGCTCCAGTATGTCGATCAAGTCCGTCACCGGATATCCCAGGCGGGGCTTTCCGATGGCCCCGGCGATCTCCAGGTCCTTTCGCACCTGGATTGGTTTCTGCCCGAGGGCTTCCGCGATCTGCGTGCATGATATATGGGTCTTTTCCGCCCTTTGGTTTTTCACGTACTGATAATACACGGGCAGCCGCCGCAGGGTTGGCTCGGGGACCGATTGGATACCTTCTTGACCTTTTGTCATGGCAAGGAATTCCTTTCGTGATTTATTTATCGATATTATTTTATCTATTTAAAGTTGGATTGTCAATGGGGATATATATGGTAAATATACAATCACGTAAATGTTATATTTTATTCGTTGTATTGATGAGATGAGGACTTGAGTATTTCAGATCATCTCTTTCGATGTGTTCTTGTCTTTTGTTGTAATCAAGCCGTTTTTATATGGTATTCATTTGCTTGCCAGCCGTTTAGCAGCATGCCTTTACCATACGACGCCCGCACAGGCGCGCAGAAAGGCCGGTATCCGCTCCAAAGGAGAGTCTGCCGTAAAGGATGTCTACATACCCGTCTGCATAACATCCAGGCTTGTACGGGGTTTGATGCAGATTGAGGTTGATCAAGTCATTGATGTTATCCCACATGTAGGAAGTGATCCTGTAGTAGGACATGATCTGGACCAACAGCAGGGGTATGATAGAAATAAGTCATTGCATATATTAAAGAGTGCTACACCGCGATCTCCGATGAGATAGGAAATATAATACAATGCAGTATTTTCAATTATTACGTTGATGCCGACTGCTATAAAATCCGCCCCGTCCTTAGAACGTGAAGGCGCATCAATCCCGCGCCGGGCCCCGCCCCCAGACCGGCGCCTGTTTCCCTGTCAGATTGCGGATGCCGTCGGAAAACACCAGCAGGCCCCCCACCGCGATATTGAGGTAATAGCTCAAGATCCGCCACATGAGCATGGCGATGAATACCAAAGGCGCAGGAAAAAAGATGGGATAAAACGCGTAGAAGGCCCCCTCGCTGGCGCCGCTGGCCCCCGGCGTGGGGAAATAGGACACCATCACCTGGATGAAGGCCCCCACCATGGTCATGTCCAGCCAGGTGGCGCCTTTTTGGCCCAACGCCCGGTACACAAAAAACGGGATACTGTAGAAACAGAGGAGCTGCAGGGCGGTAAACAGGACGAGAAGCACCATGGTCCTGCGGTCCCCGTGCAGAATCGTAAGTCCCTCATGGAAATCCTCCACGGCGGTGTGCAGCCGCCGCCACTGCCGCAGGGGGTATTTGACGATCCGCATCCGGCTTAAAAGCCGCAGACCCCAGTACAGGATCTTCTTGAGGCGTTTATTGTGGCTGGCCATGGCCAGGGCGCAGAAGATCAGCCCGAACAGGACAAGAAGACCCAATACGGCGAATGGAAACAGCCCCGGCGCGCGGCTCAGTATCATTCCCGACCGGGTGATAAACGCCCCGACATAGACGAGGGCGTGGCAGATCAATAGGATCACATACTGGATCACCAGCACCGACGTGGCCGTCCCCCCCGGGACGCCGTACCGCCCCAGGTAGTATACCTGCATGGGCTGCCCCCCGGTGGCGAAGGGCGTGATCGCCGAATAGTACTGGCCGATCACGGCGACCTTCAGGTAGGTGACAAACCGGTGAGGCGCCCGGGAGGTGACGTGGAGGGACACGAGGAATTTGCACGCGTCCATGCTCCAGTAGACGAACATCAATACGAATCCGCCGGCCAGCCACAACGGGTCAAGCCCCTTTAAGGCGCCGCCCAATTCCTTGATGTGGGGGTCAATCAGGCCGATCGCCAAGATGATCGCCAGATTGACCCCCAGTAATGCCAATGTGAGTACCTTTTTACGCATCTGTCCTTATCCTGTCCCGATTTGCTCTCTTAAGACAATCAAGCCGCTTCTCCGCTCTCCTTGTCCGCCTCCTTGGGGGCCTTCTTTCTGTTCCGGCTGAGCAGCACCAGTCCCACGGCCAGCAGGATCAGGGACGGCAGCAGCCGGATGACATTCCCCACGATATCGTAGAACAAATCCGCCATATGGCGCAGGTTGTCCAGGGTAAAGAGCAGTCCCAGGCCCCCCAGCACGATCAATCCGATGCCGACATACACCCCGCCGACCTTCACGACGGGTTCGTCCAGGACCTCCACACCCGCCTGAATCCGTTTACGGCAGTTGTAGGCGTCGAATAGATTGAATATGTACAGCACCACCATGGCGGGACCTATAATGAAATTGAAATTGTAAGTGAACCCAACAAGGGCGCATCCCAGCATGAAACCGATCAATAGCTGCAGGCCCCGGGTCATGAGCCCCATGTACATGTGTCCCGCCCCCGGTACCAGGGAAAACAGAAACACGATGCCGGGCTTTGGATTTTTGTTTACTTCGTATTGCATTTGAATATCTCCTTTCATCTATCTGTTGGATACATATAGTACCGGACCGCCGGGGAGCCGCAGACCGTCGTCGTTATCCGGCGTCTGTGCCCCATGGGTCACACGCAGGCCCGGGTTGATCTTGGCCAGGGCGGACCATGCGATATCCAGCTTCGGCATGCTCAGCACCAGCAGCAGCACCGCCGCGGCGATACACAGGATCCCCTTGGTCACGGGGCTGTAGATCGGCCGTTTGTCCGTCTGCCTCTCCCTGCGGGCGTCGATGGCGGACATCACCCCGTCGGTAAAACCGGGGGGCGCCGCTATGTCATCGCGCAGCCGCGTTTTCCACTCGTCCATGGGGTTCCTCCTTTCCCGCCGCCGGGGGCTCCAGTAAATCCTTTAGTCTCTGCCTCGCCCGGTACAGCCGGGTCTCCACCGTCCGTACCGCGATCCCCGTTAATTCCGCGATCTCCTGATAGGATAATTCCTGGAAATAATAGAGTTCGATGACGGTCATATACCGCTCGGGGAGTTTTTGCAGTGTCTTGTGCAGTTCCCTGGTCGCTTCATTGCGTGCCAACTGCTCCTCCGGGGTCTTCTCCCCCGCGATTCCGAAGACGGGTCCGTCCCGGCCCAGTACCGCCCGGCGTTTCACTGCCCGCCGGTAGCTGATACATCGGTTGAGGGCGAGGCGGTAGATCCAGCTATTCAGGGAGGACCGCCCCTGGAAATCCCGGATATGCTCATAGATCTGGATAAAGATATCCTGGGCCAGGTCTTTGGCCTCATGGGAGCACCCGCTGAAACGGCAGGCCATGGCGTACACCCGGTCCTGGTAGCGCTCCACCAGTACCCGGAAGCTGCCCTCGTCTCCCGCCCGCAGGCTCTCGATCCACTCCCGCTCCCTAGCTAACTCCAAAACAGTCACTCACTTTCCGATCATGCCACCTATCCGGCCTACCAATACATCCAGCTGTGGATACCGGAGCCGGCCACCAGACTCCACAGTCTCGCAAAGAGCAGTACGCCCAGGGTGATGGCCACGCTCCCCACCGAGGGGACCAGCCGCGTCTGGGGGTCCCGGCGGTTCAAGAGCAGCCGGGTGATCAGTGTCTCCGCGCCCAATACGATGAGGTATGTCGGCAGCAGCCACCGGTATCCGTTTAGGTCGATCCACCCTAGCTGGGTGCAGAGCATCATCGCGCCCGCCGCCACCAGGGTAACCCCCATGGACAGGATGCCGATCTTTCTGACCTCCGGTTTCGGGGTTGCCTGTGTTACCGTTTCACTCAATTCCTCCACCTCCTCTGAACTTTGATACACTCTTTAGACGCAGGCGGGAATCAAAACCCTTCAATTCTTCCCGAATTTTTTTGGATATTTACCGCCTACCGTTCTACGCGTTGTTCCGTATTTAATTCACTATCTTGCGCTGCATAGTACCGTTTATTGATACTATAGCCTTCCTCATCGCCCTTGTCAACCCTTTTTGTGATCCCATGGCAGAAAAAACCGCCGCCCCGGAGGGGGCGGCGGCTTGTGTAAGGCTCTATCCGCTTCTCACGCCCCACGGCGTCCCATCAGCCAGTTGATCCGCTCCGCCCCGATCAGGGTGACCCCGATATAGGCCAGCACGAAGTAGGGGAATATATGGACGTCCGTCCGGGCGATCAAAACGCCCAGCAACGGCGGCAGGAATGTGCTGCTGTAGGCAAACGCCATCTGAAACCCGATGATGGAGGCGGCGTTGGCCGCGCCGAACCGGACCGGCGTCTCCTGGATCATGCAGGGGAATACCGGGGCGCACCCCAGTCCCAGCAGGATCAGCCCCACCAGGGAAAACGCGGAGGGGAGCGGCAGCAGCAGGAGCAGCGCGCCGCTAAGGGCCGTCAATTGGCCGGCCCGTATCAGCATGGGGTTGCTGACCTTGAATGTAATGAACCCGGTGATAAACCGCCCCAGGGTGATCCCCCCGAAGAACAAAGAAACCCACCGGGCCGCCACGTCGGCGGAAAGCCCCCGGGCGCCGATGAGGTAGGTACTGCCCCACAGCCCCACCGTCCCCTCGATCCCGCAATAGAATAGAAAGGTCAATAGCGCCGCCTTGACCCCCTTGATCCGAAGGGGCCTCGATACGGCGCACTGGGGCGCCGCGCTCTGCGCCGTCTCCGGCGGACGTGTGGCGCTGTGGTCCACTTTCTTCCACAGGGGGAGGGAGATCAGCAGCACCGCCACCAGACTGAACTGGATCAGGGATACCACCAGATAGCCCTGCCGCCAGCTATGCTGCACGGCGATATACCGGGCCATGATATTGGGGCCTATGGTCGCCCCCACCCCCCAGAAACAGTGGAGCCAGCTCATGTGGTGGGAGCGGTAGTGGGTCGCCACATAGTGGTTGAGCCCCGCGTCAATAGAGCCCGCTCCCAGGCCCAGGGGTACCGCCAGCACCAGGAACCATATAAAGGACGGGGCGAATGAGATCCCCAACAGCGCCCCGGCGGTCATGGCGGTGCTCACAAGCGCCACCTTGCCGGTGCCCACCCGCTTTAGGACCCAGCCGCTCGCGAGGCTGGAGACGATCGTCCCACCGGCGATGGTCATGGAGGCGATACCGGCGGCCTCCAGGGGCAGGCCGAAGTCCGGGTGCATCAGGGGCCATGTGACCCCCAGTAACGTGTCGGGCAGCCCCAGGCTGATGAATCCCAGGTAGATCACGACGAGCAGCAGTGTAGCCATGGCTGATTCCTTTCACGGATATATACCTGGGTATTATAATCCAATCGGGTCCCTTTCGACAATCCCTCACTTCGTTCCCCAGGGCCCAGCTTTAAAAAAAAGCATAAAGTTGATACAATATGTCCTATATATGGAATCCGCATATGCATTTTGACTAGTCGAGGTGGCAGCATTGTTTTCAACAGTGGGACGAGAGATACATACGGGTTACGAGGTGAAGCTTCGCTGCCGAAAGGGAGCGGAGGCTATTGAAAGCCGCCTTCCCGACCGGTACCGGATCGTGTATGCCCGGAGGGGATTCTGTATCCTCAGGAACGGGGAGACGAGCCAGCTCGTGACCGCCCCCTCCGTCATCTGTCTCAACGAAAGAGACGCGATGGAGATCGTGGAATCCACCGATCTGACCCTCGACATACTGTATTTTGATCCCGGCTGTTTCGCCCCCGAATTGACCTTCGAAAGCCTGAACACCCAGACGGGGTACCTGGAGGACTACTGGTTTTTCAGGCCCTTCCTCGAACGGAATGACTCCTATATCGGCGCCAGCAAGACCAATCAATACCTGGGCAGCCGCGGCTCCGAGCTGATCGGTTTGGCGGACAGGGAGCTGACCCGTCAGCGGGACGAGTTCTGGCCCTGCCGGAGCCGGTCGTTCTTCATCGAGCTCATGCTGCTGGTTAATAAGATCTACGATAACGATGAAGGCTATGACCGCATATTTCTGGGGAAAATGGACGATGAGATACGTGATATCGCCAATTTTATCCACATCCATTACCCGGAGAAAATCACCATGGAGACCGTCACCAGGGCCTTTCATACCAATAAGACAAGTCTCAATGAGAAGTTCAAGTCCGTGATTGGGCTGACCGTGATCCAATACCTCAATCATCTCAGGATGCAGATCGCCTGTTCTTTCCTGCGGCGGACCGAATTGAATGTCGGCGAGATCATGGAGCGGGTGGGGTTTATAGACGACGCCCATTTCCTGCGGATGTTCAAGAAATACGCCCACTGCACTCCCACCGACTACAGGAGCCAAAATCTGAATATGTGATTTCCGATTTGCAGGATTTTTCTTTTCATATGCAGTTCATCCGCCTCCCTCCCCTCCGTTACAATGAACAGATGAGAAGGAGGTAGTATGATGAAGAAGCACATGGCGAGACTGCTTGTATTGATACTGTGCGCAATGCTGTTAACAGCCGGGTGCGCGGGACCGAGTGAATCAACCGGGGACTCCCCCGGTGGCGCGGAGGAAACCGCCGCGGTCGAGGCGACACCCGAACCCACGCTTGAACCCACCCCGGAGCCCACCCCCGCGCCTGATCCGGAGTGGACGGTGGTAAATGACCTCATGGTGGAACATCCGAGCAATATAGAAGGATTCCTGGACGAGAATCTCGGGATCACGGCGGGGTACGCCGGGGAGGTCCACTACACGGTGGACGGCGGCCGGACATGGCCCCGGGCGGAGAATGAGTCGATGTGCCGGTTCTGCATCGATATCATGGATGAGAATACCGCATGGACCGGCGGCAACGGGGGCAACGTGCGATTGACCAAGGACGGCGGCAAGACCTGGACCGCCGTGTCCGATATCAATCTGGGCAGTGTGCATACCCATATCTGCTTCGTGGATGACAGCACCGGATGGGTCTGCAACATATCCGGATTCGCTTCCACATCGGACGGGGGCGCCACCTGGACCGAGATGGTCAAGCCCGAGGGGGCCGGCGATATCGCGGCCATCAACCTACGTACGGCAAGCGACGGGTACCTGCTGACCCGGGACGGCCTGCTCTTTATCACCAACGACGGGGGACAGACCTGGAGTGAAAAGGATCTGGGGTTTGAGGACCTCAAGCTCACAGACGGCAAAAACAAAACGGGATACCTGTACAAAAACAGCGTATCCAACGCGGAAATACGCTTTGCCGATGAAAACACCGGCTTCGTGGTCGTCACGGGCATCGTCCCCGGCGAAGGGGCCAAGGTGTTCTACCTGAAGACCGCGGACGGCGGCGACACCTGGACGGTATCCGATCTGCAGCCCATCGCGGGCATCAATCCCAACTCGATCTTTATCACCAAGGACGGCCAGTGGATGACCCTCAGCTCAGCCCAGAAACATATCGTGGTACTCAGGCACGAATAGTCCCCCAAACGGTATCCGCAGAGTAAAGGGCGTTATCCAGGATAACGCCCTTTTCATATGTGTCCATTTCCTACTATCTCGACTCATCCGATCTCCAGGCAGATCCTCATGGACAGATCGACGAGGTTTTCCCGGACGTCGGCCCGGTCGTTCCACTCCCGCCCGTCCCAGGCTTTCCCGGAGAGGTCGTCCCCGCCGTAGAGTATCTGGCCCAGTTTGACGCCCCTAAATTGCGCCACGGCGAAGAACGCGGCGGCCTCCATCTCCACGGTCACGCACCCCTCGGATACCCGCAGGGCCGCCTTGTCCCGGGTCTCCCGGTAGAAGGCGTCGGTGGTCCATGTCTTGGCCCTGATATAGGGGATGCCGTCCCGCATAAGCTCCCGCTCGATCACATCGACCACCTCCGGATCGCAGGCGATCTCCCGGGAGGGCTCGATATAGTGATAGGAGACGCCCTCGTCCCGCACCGCCGTATGAGGCACGATGAGATGGCCCACTGCGATATCGGGCCGCAGCACCCCCGCGCCTCCGCATACCACAAAGCGGTCGCAGCCGGAAGCGATCAATTCCTCAAAGCACCCTGCCGTGCCGGCGCTGCCCACAAATCCCTGGACGAGGCATATCGACCTCCCCCCGCACAGGGTCTCATAGATGGGGATGCAGAGCGTCTCGGAGCGCATCTCACCGATCTGATCGAGTTGCCCCGCGGCGCGTTTCTTCTCGATGACCTCCCTGAAAAACGTGATCACACAGTGACGGGGAAGATCGCCCTTCTCATAGAATAGATGCGGCTCGATCACCGCGTTTCGGTCCGGGTCAAACTCCAGGATCGGGTATTCCTTCTTCTGCAATGGCATCACATAATTTTCCTTTCATAGATCGATCCAGTACCGCTGGGTGATCTGGCCGCTCTCCTCCAGGACCTCGTTTTCCAGCACGCCGCCGTTTCTCAGGATGGTCCTGGCCGACGCGATATTGCGCTTGTCGCAGGTCACCAATGCCCGCTCTATCCCCAGTCCCCTGGCGATGGGCAGCGCCATACCGAGTATCTTGGTGGCCCAGCCTTGTCTTCGCCGGGTGGACCGGACACCGTAGCCGATATGACCGCTGTGGCGCAGCAGATGGTCGTTGAGGTAGTGACGGATATTGACAGCGCCGATGATCTCGCCGTCTTCCCCTATGAGAAAGTAGGTGCTCATGGGTACATATCCGTCGGGCGCGACCCTCTCATAGGCCGCCGTATCGGCGAGCCACTGGCCGTAAGTCCTCCCCAGCAGTCTGGCCCCGTAGGGGATGATCACCTCGCCGTGGCGCTCCCACTCGCAGGCAAAATCAAGATACGCCCCCTCCATATCCGGAGTGGGCTTGACAAGTTTCAGTCTGCCGGTCATGGCGATTTCCGCCTGTTCCGCACCAGGATTCCGATCGACAATAATACTGCCGCCGCCAGCGCCGCCGCCATCCAGTACCAGACCGACACGGAGCCGTCCATGTTTTTTTCCGCCGTGTTGGAAACGCCCGTATCGGGGTTTGGTTCTGTATAGACCTCGTAGGCGGCCAGGTTTTCCGCCGTGAGATCGGAAACTATCACACCGTCCTTTGGGATATGAAATTTCATGTCCGTATCAAAACCCCGGTAGGTCTCGATAGATTTTTCGGGTATATTGATCTTCCATATCTTTTCGAAATCCCGGTGGATCGCCGCGTACACACACCGCTCCTCCGGATCAAAGACCATGGAGCAGAGCGTGGGGCTCCGCCCATCCTGGGCGGTCAGCCGCAGCGCCTCAAATGCCTGGGTAAGCCCGAAATCCCCGGCATTCTCATCGATATACGCATAGGCGGTGATATAGCGGTCTTCCCCGGGACCGTACACCTGCTTGTAGGATTTATCCTTAAATTTGGCGTTTTGAAAATTGGTCATCACGATGAAATCCCCGCCGATGGGCAGGAATTCGTTCTGTTCCCGCCCCGCTTCCGCGATCATGGCGCCGCCTCCCGCGTCCGCCACCAGGGCATGGAGGGTGACGCCGTTCCACTGCACCAGCCGCCTGTCCCCCACAAATTCCAGCACGCCCTCCACCGATCCGTAGGACCGGATACAGCTCAATAGCTCATGGACGAACAGCTCTTCAGCCGTGTGCCGGTTCTGCCCCGTCTGCTCCGGGATCTGCATCTGCAGCGAAGTGAAAAGCCCCCGATCGTTCATCCCCACGGTTGGCTGAAAACCGTTTCCGTCGAAGAACTCCATGGCGAAATATCGCTGACAGCGGTTTTCCGTGACCGTGAGCCGGAGCTCCGTCTGGGGATAATCAAAATTCATCCCGTAGATGGGTTTTTCACCGCCATACACCGCGAACCCCGTGCAGGCAAAGACCGGGCAGGCGATCATGAGGACCGCGAACATGAGTAAGATACCGGTTATCCGCTTCATGGAAACAAACCCCTTTTATTAAACGTTACGACGATGATGCGTGGACCGGGAATTCCTTTTCCTTCCTTGGGTAACATGATACTATGCATATGAAACCTTCACAATAGGAGAATCGCATGTTCACCGATATACTATGGGATTTTGACGGAACGCTCTTCGACACCTACCCGGGCATCGTGGATACCATGCTCCGGGCCCTTTCAGACGAGGGCATCCGGGAGGATTACGGGGAAGTCATGGCCCGGATGCGGGAATCGGTCTCCGGCGCTTTGGAGCATTACCGGAAGCGGTATTACCTGGGCGATCATTTCCTCACCCGGTACGACCGGTATCACCGCTCCATGGACCGCTGGGGTGTCGATCTATTCCCCTACGCGGCGGAGGCTCTCAAGGCCATCCACCGGTCCGGCAGGCGCAATTACCTCTACACCCACCGGGGACACTCGGCTCTGGATTACCTTACGGAGCGGGACCTGATCGAGTATTTCACGGACTATATCACCCATGAGGAAGGCTTCCCCACCAAACCAAGCCCCGACGCGATCCTCCACCTCATCGGCAAACACAAGATCGACAAGGGAAAGGCCATCATGATCGGGGACAGGGAGATCGACATACTGGCCGCCAAAAACGCGGGTATCCGTGGGTGTTTCTTCTTCCCCGACGACTCCGTCACCTGCGAGAGCGCCGACTTCACCATCCGATCCTTACGGGAGGTCGCCCCCATCGTCGGTATCGAGCTGTAAAACACCATCATGCCCTGCCTTTTCGCAGACTTCCCCGGCCTTTGGGAATAATGCAATGGATTTTCCAGCAGAATAAGGACGAGGAATCAAAGGAGGCGATCACTATGAACGTGAATATCACACAGCGGGAACAAAAAATCCTGGAAGACCAGAGACGCCATGAGGAGATGTGTGTCCAGAAGTACGGCAATTACGCGGATCAGGCCCAGGACCCGGAACTAAAACAAATGTTTCAAACTTACGCGGGACAGGAGCAGGAGCACCTGAATACCCTCAACCAGATGCTTGCCGGCACCGCCCCCGACATACAGCAGAAAAGCCAGCAGGGGCAGCAGAACCAACAGCAGAGCCAGCAGCTTGAGCAGCAGGCCCGGGCGGCCCAGAATGCCATGCAGAATACCATGGTCAATCAAAAAGACGAGATGCTCTGTCGGGACCAGCTCTCCACAGAAAAGTATGTCTCCAGCTCCTACAACACCGCGATCTTTGACTTCGGCGACACCAACGCCCGGAAGGTTCTCAACCACATCCAGAAGGAAGAGCAGGAGCACGGGGAGGGCATCATGAACTACATGAAGAAAAAGGGGATATACCAAAGCTAGCTGAAAGCCCGGGGTTACCCGGGCTTTTTCAAAATCCGCTCCAATTCATACCCGTTTCCGGTAGAATTCCATCCCTTCCCCCGCGAGATTCTCCTCCCAGATCATCTGCAGCAGGGCCAGTTCCTCGGTATAGTCGGTCCTGGATTCATCCCCGTCATAGGAGAGCGTCTCCAGCACCTCCAGGTTGAAGTGGTCCATCATCTGAGGGGGCCCTATACAACGGACGTTCAAAAAGTAAAAACCCGGCTGAAAAGCCGGGCTTTGGTTTTGTCCTGATATCAGGTCCTGCGGATGGTGAAGGCGTACTCGTAAGCCTTCCCCTTCGGTATGGTGAATTCGGGGTGCACCCCCGCCACACCGGGGAGGTCCCCCCCCACCCCGCGCTGGACATGGTCGATATTCAGCGTATTGAAGTCCCGCCGGGGCAACTCGTGGATGTGGGTTGCGTCCGAGAGATCCTGCTGGCTGTAGGGCCATTCGCTCATGCTTAAGTGCGTCCCCGAGGCGTCCTCGATCCGCATCCCCCGGCCCTCGCGATCGGTGATCTGTGCCCAGCGGATACCGGTCCGGTTGCCGTTTTCCTGTGGCCGCATGTAGTGATGTACGAGCTCCTCAACCCTGCCGGAGTAGATACCCACCTTGGCACCCGTATTGCGGTCGATGTAGTTCTCCTGGGGCCCCCTGCCGTACCAGGTGAACGTATCGTACGCGGCGGGCACCTGGACCCGCATCCCGAGACGGAGCATGTCTTTGGTAGGAGTGATCGTGTGCTTCACCAGTACGCATCCGTCCCCGTAGACGGTGTATTCCGTCACCACGTCCCCTTTCGCGTACCGCACGCTCTGGGTGACGGTCACGGTGACGCTGTCCTCCCGTTTTACCGTATTGACCGCTTTCACCAGGCGGGTCCGGGTGGCCCGCTCCCAGGACCGGTCGATGAAGAGCTTTTCCAGCTGTGGCTTGAAATTGGCGTAGCCGTGGTCGTTGTCGGTGAGCGCCCGCCAGTAGTTGGGTGTCAGCGGCCCGTGGATCAGTTCCCCGTACCCGTAGTCCAGTGACGAAAGTCCCCCGCTCCGTTTGTCGATGGCGGCGGTAAAATCCTTACCCGTGATCCGTATCTCTTTCTCATCCTCCGCTGTCTCCGGCGCTTTCCCCCCGCCGGTATGGGGGGTCTTGATATAGGGCTCCGCCGGGAGCCTGTATTGGTCCCAGGCGATCTCATACCCGGCCTGTGCCCACACGGTATCTTCCTTTAGCTGGAACGATACGAGCAGCAGGTATTCCTTCTGGGGGTCCTTCCGGGGCAGGGTATAGCCCAGGGAGATTTCCCGCGTTTCCTTCGGCCCCACGTTGAGATCGTCGATCTGTCCCTTCGTGATCTCCACCCCGTCCCCGGCGACGCTCCATACCAGGCGCACATGATCGAGGGTGAGGAAGCTGTATTTATTCCGTATCTCGATCTTCCCCGCCGACAGGTCCACAGGATTCGTATCGATCTCCTGGTAGACCTTCTTGACCTCGTAGAGGGAGGGGTGGGGCGTCCGGTCGGCGGCCACGATCCCGTTGGCGCAGAAATACCGGTGGGTGACCTCCTCCAAGAAATCCCCGCCGTAGAGCCACAGCTCCCGGCCTTCCTCATCCTTTTTGCGGATCGACTGGTCCACGAAGTCCCAGATGAAGCCCCCCGCCATATTGGGGTATTTCTCAAACCGGTCCATGTACTTCTGGAAATTCCCCAGGCTGTTCTCCATGGCGTGGGCGTACTCGCACAATAGTACGGGCTTTCCATAATACTCCGGCTTGATGGGCTTGTAGTCGTCGGAGAATTGATTCATCACGTGGTTAAATAATGAAACATCGATGGCCTCCCGGCGGCCCATCTTGTCCACCACATCCATAGTGGGGTACATCCGGGAGATCACGTCGCTTAAGCTGATATCGTAATCGCCTTCATAATGAAAGGGCCGGGTGTCGTCCAGTTCCAGAGCCGCTTCCTTCATCCGGGCGAAATTATCCCCGTACCCCGCCTCGTTGCCCAGGGACCACATGAACACGCAGGGGTGGTTCCGGTCCCGGGCCACCATGCGCTCCATCCGATCCACCACCGCCGCCGTCCAGAGGGGATTTCCGCCGGGTACATCCTTGCGCCGTACCCCGTGGGTCTCCACGTCGGCCTCGTCCATCACGTAGAACCCGTACTCGTCGCAGAGCTCGTAAAAACACGGGTCGTCGGGGTAGTGGCTGGTGCGGATGGCGTTGATATTGTTTCGCTTCATGATACCGAGGTCCTGGCGGTATCGCTCCCGGGGCACCGCCCAGCCCCGGTCGGGGTCAAAGTCGTGGCGGTTGACACCTTTGAGCATGATGGGCTCGCCGTTTATGAGTATCTGTTCGTCCCGGATCTCCACCGATTTGAATCCGTACCGGACGCACTTCACTTCCAGTACATTGTCCTCGTCGTCCGTAAGCACCAGGGCCAGCTTGTACAGCTCCTGGGTCTCGGCGGTCCATCTGCGGGGACTCTCGATCACGGCCTTGTGCCGGACGCTGCGGGTCTGCCCGCTTTGTACCTGCACCCGCTGGGACAGGATCGGCTCGTTGAGTTCAGTGGCGCCGCAGTCCAGCAGATACCCCGTCACCCGCACATTGGTCTTCTTGTCATGGTCATTGCGCAGGCTGATATCGACGGTGAGCACCGCGTCCCGGTAGCCCTCGTCAAAGGTGTTCCGGGCGAAGACATCCCATATACAGGCCTTGGGTTCCGCATAGAGATACACGTCCCGGTAGATGCCGGAGAGAAACCACATGTCCTGGTCCTCCAAGTAGGTGCCGTCGCTGAATCGATAGACCTCCACCGCCACTCTGTTCTCACCCGGACGCAGATAGGAGGTAATATCGAATTCCGCCGGGGTCATGGAGCCCTGGGAGTAACCCACCCTTTCGCCGTTGATATAGAGATAGAATGCCGACTTCACCGCTCCGAAATGGATGAATACCTCTTTATCGCTAAAACGCTCAGGCAGGTCAAAGGTCCGGCGGTAGCACCCCACTTCGTTCAATTGATGGTCGATCCGGGGCAGTTCCCGCCGGTAGGTATTGACAGCGGGGGGATAGGCAAAGGCCAGGTAATAGGGCTTGCCGTAGCCATGTAGCTGCCACACCGAGGGCACCTCGATCTCGTCCCACTGGCTCACATCGTAGTCCTCCCGGTAGAATTCCTCCGGGCGTTTATTCACGTCCATGTTCCAGTGGAATTTCCACACGCCATTGAGAGAGAGCCTGTTTGGGCACTCCTCCCTGGCTAGAGCCTGCCCGGCGTCGTCATAGGGCAGCGCGAGGACATGCCCCGGCTCCTTGTTCCGTCCGATGATCGTCGGGTCTTCCCAGTCAAGCCGCTGTTCCGTGTCCATCCCATATCCCCCTATTGCTGGTTTCGCATACGCTTATACTTCACCGCCCGGGGCGGCACCGGGCCGAGTCGATCGCCGGTATCTCCGGCGCTTCCCCGGCCGATACCGCGTCAGATCGGTACTGCGTTGACCATGTGGTCAATACATACTATCATCAACATCCCGCCGTTGAATATAATAGCGGAAACAGTGGTACATCTAGCTCAAAACCACAAATATCAACATTATTTGCTGCATCTATACCGGCCTTTATAAGCAGACGATCCATCAGATCGAATAAAGGGAGCGGTGGACATAGGCCCCATCCCCGCCAGTATCCCGATCATCGGATTCATCGCTCTCTCCTTACGAGGCCGTTTCCGAATGTTTACCACAACATATATACTATACCATAGATAGGATCCACCACATATAGATTCAGACATTATTGCCCGTCAAGCTGTGATAAAGGGCCGTGTGCCTCAAAAGACAAAGAGCCGCCGGATATCCGGCGGCTCTCCATCCTGTATAGGCTATTTAAATTGATGATAGAGCTCCCGCTTCGCCCCGCACACCGGGCAGTGCTCCGGCGCCTCGTTCAATACGGTGTGGCCGCAGACTGGGCAGATATAGACCGACTCAAAGTCCATATCCTTGCCCTCTTTTACCCTGTCCTGGGCCTCCTGAAAGAGCTTGGCGTGGATCTTCTCCGCCTCCAGGGCGAAATGGAAGGACCGCTTGGCGCCCTTCTCCTCCTGGAACTGTGCCGTATTGAGGTACACGGGATACATCTGCTTGATCTCGTGGAGCTCGCCGTTGATGGCGCCCTGGAGATTGTCCACCGTCTTGCCGGTGCCGGTGATGCCCCCCGCCGTCACGGTGACGTCGGCGGTGTCCCCGTCGATCTCCTTGAAGTGATTGGTGGCGTGGACCCGCTCGGCGTAGGCGATGGCTCGAAAGAGGGTCGCGATTTTCGGGAACCCTTCCTTCTCCGCCATGTCGCCCCAGATCAGGTACCGCATGTGGGCCAGGCTCTCGCCGCCGTGGGCGGAGCGCAGAAAATCAGCAGTCATTGCGTTTTGTACAGCCATTGTTTGGTTCCTCCTATATTAAATAAATTCCTGGATAAACTTTTTCACTGTGTCCGCGTCGGTGGTCCTATCCACCAGGGGCGTGCCGTCGGAAAGCACTTCGTTTCGCTGATGAAATGTCTTTCGCTCCCCCCGATAGATGACGCCGATGGGGATCCGATCCCCGAACTCCATGGCCTTTTCCATGGCGGCCGTCTTGTCGCTGGGATCGTAATCATCGGAGAGCTCATAGACCCGTTTCTTGTAGAAGGCGAAGGTATTGACCTTATTGAAGCTGACGCAGGGCTGGAATATATCCACCAGCGCGTAGCCCGGGTACTCGATCGCCTGCTTCATGAGCGACACCAGATGATCCTTGTGCCCGGTGAATCCCCGGGCCACGAACCCGGCACCTGCCGCGATGGCAGTCAGGATGGGATTCAGGGGCATATCGATATTGCCGTCGGGCTGGGCGTTGGTCACAAACCCGAGCCCTGATGTGGGAGACGCCTGCCCCTTGGTGAGCCCGTATATCTGGTTGTCATGGACGAAATGGGCGATGTCCACATTGCGCCGGATATTGTGGAGGAAGTGGTTGCCTCCCTCCCCGTAGGTGTCCCCGTCTCCGGTGCTGACGATGACGGTGAGCTCCTCGTTGACCGTTTTGGCCGCTACCGCCGGAGGCAGTCCCCTGCCGTGGAGCCCGCAGAAGGCGTTGGCGCTGATATACTGGGGGATCTTGGCGGCCTGGCCGATCCCCGCCACCATCAGTACCTCGCTGGGTTTCTTGTCCAATTCGGTCAGGGCGGTCTTCAGCGCGTCCAGCAGCATGAAATTGCCGCAGCCGGGGCACCATGCCGTCTCGTATGTGCAGAAAGTACTCATCGCGATTCCCCCATTCTATCCACGATCTCCATAGCGGTGATCTGTCTGCCGTCGTATTTCAGTATTTTATCGGTGCACTCGATGCCGGTCTCTTGGCGGATCAATTGGGCCAATTGCCCCGTGGCGTTCTGCTCCACATCGACGATCCGCTCGGCCTTGGCGGCTTTTTCCGTGATCTCCTTTTGCGGCAGGGGATACACGTCCCCGAACACCAGGGCGGCGTAGCGGCCATTATTCGATTCATTGAGCAGACCGACGGCCTCCCTGATCGCGCCGTAGGTGGAGCCGAACCCCACCAGGAGCGTATCGAAATCCTCCGGGCCGATGAATTCCGGCTCTTCGAGCTCTTCAATCAGCCCGGTCAGTTTGCGCATCCGCTTCTCCACCATGGCGTCGCGGACCTCGGCGGACTCGGTGATGAATCCCCGCTCGTCGTGCTCGTCGCTGTCCGCCGCCACCAGGTGCTCGGTCTTTCCTGGGATAAGCCGGGGGGATACGCCGCTCTCTGTGAGCTTGTAGCGCAGGTACTCCCCGTCGTAGTCTTTTTCAGCCGCGGGACCGGTCAACTCGATGCCGTCGATATCGAAGGGCTTCACCGTGGCGGTGGCGTCCCCCAGGTACTGGTCGCTTAAGAGCATCACCGGTATCTGGTATTTCTCCGCCAGGTTAAGGGCCCGTATGGTCTGGTAAAACGCGTCCGTGTGGTGCTTAAAGGCGATCACCAGCCGGGGGAATTCCCCCTGGGACGCCGATATCACGAACTGCAGATCCCCCTGCTCGGTCCGGGTGGGCAGTCCCGTGGCCGGACCCGGCCGCTGAACGTCCACCACCACCAGGGGGGTCTCGGTGATGCCCGCGAGCCCCCAGGCCTCCACCATCAGGGAGAACCCGCCCCCGGAGGTGCCGGTCATGGCCCGGGCCCCGGCGTAGGAGGCCCCGATGGCCATATTGATGGCGGCGATCTCATCCTCCGCCTGTTCCACCACGATATCGGCCTCGTCTGCCTTGGAGGCGAGATAGACCAGTATGGGAGTACTTGGCGACATGGGGTAGGCGGTGTAGCACCGAAGGCCCCCGGCGATGGCCCCCAGGGCCACTGCCTGGCTTCCCGATATGGTCATGTAGTCCCCGCAGTCCCCCGGCTTCGAGGCAAACCGCGTATCGACGCTGTCGTGCCCCCGCCGGATGGCCTGCATATTGATCTCGATATATTTCTCCTTGAGTGATGTCCGAAACACTTTCTCCGCGTGATCCAGACTCTCCCCGAAGAGCTTCAGCACCGCCCCTACGGCGATGCTGCCCGCCACACGGGTATTGCCGATCTCCTTGGCCATCCCCGCCATGTCGATCTTCACGGCCCGGGGATCCTCTGTGGAGAGTTCGCTGTCGCAGAGGATAAATCCCTCTTCACTGAGCTGAGCCTTGTGCAGCTCCACCGTCTCGTCGTTGAGGGCGATGATGCCGTCCAGCGCATAGCTGTGGGAGAGCACCGGCTCATCGCCGAACCGGATCAGGGAGAAATTGTGCCCGCCCCTGATACGGGACATGATATCCCTGACGGTGAAGACATGATAGCCAGAACGCTTCAGCAGCTTCTCCAAAACAGACGCCGTGGTATCGATCCCCTGTCCGGCGGCTCCGCCGATTAAGATAGTATACATAAAGTCCCTCCTTCGTCGCATTGGGATACAGTCGATTGCCATCGATATCCCAAACCAAGCTGCAATAGGAAACAGGGGAGCCCCAAAGGCTCTATCCTTCAGGACTCCTCTCTTCTATCTCGGGTATTATGTAAACAGCACGACGGCCTGTCTGCGCTTGATCCTGGGCAGCACGGTCTCGATGAGCCGGAAGGAATGGTTCAGGTCCACCTGCTCCAGGTATGCCGCCGCCATATCCTGGCCGATCACCAGGTCCATGTTGCGGGACTCGGAGCAGACCAGCACGGCCTTGCCGCTCCCAAGCACCGGCGCCCGGTAGATATGGCCGTTGACCAGTTTTGAGACCCTGTCGATCTCCAATAACCCGGTCCCGGGCTGGATGCGCTGCATCTGCATGTACAGATCGGGACTCACGATCAGTGAGTAGGTCCCGAACACACCCTTTTCGGCCAGCAGCTCGATGGCGGAGGCCACGTCGGCAAAGGCGTTTTCGCCCTCTTTCCAGTCACCCTTCTTGACCTTGTTGACGCCCTTGGCCGTCAGAAGACCCTCGTACCCGTAATCCTTGCTGCCGAAAAAGATCAGCCTGTCTTCTTTCTGGGCGATGGCCTCGGCGGATGCCATGGCCTTGGCTAGATCGATGGGGTAGCCGTATTTGGCGCTGTACTCGAGGTCCTTGGCCAATAAGGTAAAGTCGTCGTAGATCGTGGGTATCTCCACGAACTTGCGGCCAGTGGTGACCATCAGACCGTCGTCATAGTTTTCCTCGACCCCGTCCACATCATCGATATTGATGCTCTCGGCGCCGATCCCCAAGGGCCCGAACACAGGCAGAAACCGTCTGCCCACCAGGGTCTTTTTGGCGGCGCTTATGACAGCCTCGTCGATCTGGTCCCATAGTCCGGCAGGGACGGGACCCTCGCCTCTCGATAAATAACTCATAGTATCCTCTCCCTCTATTCGTCCAACAGGCTGCCGACGGTCTTCTGCCCCGCGGCGCCCGGCGTCTCGCTATCGTCCGCCTCTATCCCCAGGTCCTCAAGCATCTCCTTGACTTCCTCTTCCCCGGAGATGAAGTGCTCGGCTTCCTCGGGATCCAGTGTCCTAAGCAGTGTCATCAGTTCCCCCACATGGGCCTTCTCCTCGTCCCGTATATCGGCGATCACCTTTTTGGCGATGACATTATCCGTGGCCTGCACGTGGGCGTCGTAGACATAGATGGCCTCCAACTCTCCGGCGATATCCAGCCGGATGGCCTGGATCAGTTCCTGTTTTGTCAGCTTACGGTCTACATTTCCCTGAAAGGGGTTCGCGAAATTCGGCATGTCTTTCTACCTCCCGTTTTATATATTTCCCTAAAGAGTATTAGCAATCTTTGTCTTTATGATACACCTTATCAATAACCATTCTCAATAAGAAGCAACGGTTACAGGCATGATTTAACAGAAAGTTAACATGATGATGCAATATAGAGTGCATAAATGGTTTTATGTGAACCGTTTAATGCAAAAGGTTAAACAGAAAGGGAGATCATGCATGATCTCCCTTTACCGTAAACCGCTCCTATTCCACAGTGGAAAACTGATAGATCGTCGTGAAATGATACCGCTCCCCTTTTCGCAATACGGGCGAAGGAAAGTGCTCATTATTTACGCTGTCGGGGAAGTACTGGGTCTCCAGGCAGAAGGCGTTCCGCTTGCCGTATACGGCGCCGCCCTTCCCCGGGATATTATCGAGATGATTGCCCGTGTAGAACTGGACCCCGGGCTTGTCGGTCCATACGGTGAGCTGCCTGCAGGTCCGGTCGCAGACCACCTCCGCCGCCTTTTCCACGCCCCCCGCCGGATGATCGAGGACGAAATTGTGATCATACCCGCAGCCGTTTTGAAGCTGCTCGTCGGTGTCTTCACGGGAGAGCCCCTCGCTGATCGGGCGCATGACGGTGAAGTCCATGGGAGAGCCTTTCACCGGGCGGATCTCCCCGGTGGGGATGCACGCACTGTCGACGGGGGTGAACCGGTCGGCGTACAGCCGCAGGCGGTGGCCGGTGATGCTGCCGGCATCGTGGCCGGCTAGATTGAAGTACGCGTGGTTGGTGAGATTAACGACGGTGTCCTGGTCGGTCGTCGCGAAATACTCGATCGAAAGTGCATTGTCCTCGGAGAGGGAATACAACACCCGCACCGATAGATTGCCGGGGTAACCTTCTTCCCCGTCCTCGCTCAGATAGCGCAGCTCAAGCTTCCGGGTCCCATCCTCTTCGATAATGGATGAATCCCACAGCACCTTGTCAAATCCCACGCCGCCGCCGTGGAGGTGGTTGTCTCCGTCGTTTTTGAGCAGGTGATAGACGGTGCCGTTGAGCTCGAACTCCGCTCCCCCGACCCGATTGCCGTATCTGCCGATCAAGGCGCCGAAGTAGACGGGGTTCTCCCGGTAATCCGCCAGATTGTCATACCCCAAGACCACATCGGCCGTACGGCCCTCCCGGTCCGGCGCCACTATGGACACGATGATCCCGCCCAGATCGATGATCTTGACGGTCATGCCGTTTTGATTGGACAGCGTAAAGAGACTGACCGTCCGGCCATCCTCCATCGTACCGAATACCTCTCGTTTGATCTTCATCGAAACTGTCCCCCTTGTGATACAGTATTTTCTTATGAATGCACATGAATCATACCATACTATGGTACATGAGACCAGACCAAGTCGGATTGATAGGCCCTATAAACCAGAGTACTCACCGCTGCGGTGAGTACTCTGGCCGTAAAAAGAGAGAGAACGAACATCGAAACAAATTGTTTCTGAATTTAGACGCTTTTCTTGGCCCGTGACTTGGAGTATACGTCGAACGCCACGGCGGCCATCAATACCAGCCCCTTGATGATATCCATCCAGAAGATACTGAGGCCGATGATGGACATACCGTTATTGAGAATACCCATGATAAACGCGCCGATGACAGCCCCGATGACCGTACCGACGCCCCCTGTGGCCGACGCGCCGCCGATAAAGCAGGCCGCGATGGCCTCAAGCTCGAATTTGTCACCGGCTGTGGGCGAGGCGGAATTGAGCCGCCCGGCGAACACGATGCCGGCCAGCGCCGCCAAAAGACCCATATTGGCGTATACCCAGAACATGACCTTCTTGGTGCTGACGCCGGAGAGCTCCGCCGCCTTGGCGTTGCCGCCCAGGGCGTAGATGTGCCGCCCCGCTGTGGTCTTGGTGGTGATGAAGGTGTAGATACCGATGAGGGCGGCGATCACGATCAGGATGATCGGCAGGCCGTCATCCAGGGCAAGCCAGTAGGTGAACAGATTGATAACAGCTGAAATGCCCACCATCTGGGTGATAAACATCCCCGTGGACTGCACCTCAAATCCCTGTTTCTTTTTGTTGGTCCGCGTCGCGATGGAGAACAGAACGTATATGACCGCCATCAGAATACCGATATAGACAGTGGTCATGTGCAGATCCTCGCTGGAGCCCAGGAAATCGGGAATCACCCCGGAGGCCAGTGTGATATAGGCCTGCGGCAGACCGATGGTCTCGCCTCGGAGGATCAAGTTATTGACCCCTCGAAAGAGCATCATGCCTGCCAGGGTCGTGATAAAGGGCGGGACCTTGACATAGGCGATGAAGAATCCCTGCCACATACCGCCTAAGAGTCCCATCAGAAGCCCTAATATAATGGCAATCCACGGGGGCAGGCCCCAGAACACGCTGAACACCGCCGAGAAGGCGCTGATCATGGCGACCATGGAACCGACCGACAGATCGATATTACCGCCGGTGAGTATACAGAGCACCATGCCGACGGCCAATATGAGGATGTAGCTGTTTTGGTAGATAAGCTTGGAGACATTCCGGGGCTTGAGCAATATGCCATCGGTCAGTATCTGAAAGAGCACCATGATGACGACCGTGATAATCAGCATGGCGTACTGCCGCATATTGCTCCTGACGATTTCCTTAAATTTCTTCCATACGTTTTCCAATGTCTTTTCCTCCTTACTGCGCCACTCTCTCGTCCGAGGAGCTCTGGATGATGCGCTGCATGATGCTCTCCTGAGAGGCTTCTTCCTTTGACATTTCCCCTACGATCCGGCCCTCGTTGAGGATATAGATCCGGTCACAGATACCCAGTATTTCTGGAAGCTCCGATGAGATGACCACCACGCACTTCCCTTCATCGGCCAATTGATTGATGATCGTATAGATCTCGTATTTGGCGCCGACGTCGATACCCCGCGTCGGCTCATCCAGTATCAGCACATCCGGCTCCGCGGCGATCCACTTGCTGATGACGACCTTCTGCTGGTTGCCTCCCGAGAGGTTGCCGGTGTTCTGGAAAATGCTGGAGGACCGGATATTGAGCTTTTCCCGGTAGACCTCCGCCTCCTGGATCTCCACATTGTCGTTGACGACGCCGTATTTGCCCATCTTCTTCAAATTCGGTAAAGCGATGTTCTCACGGATGTCCTGGATCTGGATGAGGCCCATGTTTTTACGGTCCTCGGTCAGATAGGCGATCCCGTTATCTATAGCGTCGCTGACTGACTTGATATACAGTTCTTTTCCATCTTTGATGATATGCCCGTGAATGCGTTTGCCGTAGGCTTTTCCGAATATGCTCATGGCCAATTCGGTTCGTCCCGCTCCCATGAGGCCCGCAAGCCCCAGAACCTCGCCTTTTCGCACGTTGAAAGACACATGATCTATCTTGATCCTGTCTTCATCCATGGGGTCATAGACCACCCAGTCCCTGACCTCAAAACCTACCTCTCCAATATGGGAGGTGCGCTTGGGGAACCGGTCCACGAGCTCACGGCCCACCATGCCCTTGATGATCCGGCCCTCTGTGATCTCGTCCTCGCCCCGTACCAGGGTCTCGATGGTGGCCCCGTCCCGGATCACGGTGATCTGGTCGGATATTTTGGTGATCTCATTGATCTTGTGGGATATGATGATGCAAGTAAGCCCTTGTTTTTCATTGAGCTCCATCAACAGATTGAGCAGATGATCAGAGTCCTCGTCATTGAGCGCCGCCGTGGGTTCGTCGAGTATAAGGAGCTTGGCCTCTTTCCCTAACGCCTTGGCGATCTCCACCAATTGCTGCTTGCCTACGCCGATGTCCTTGATCATGGCGTCCGGCTTTTCCCTGAGGCCGACTCGTTCCATGAGCTTTCTGGCCTCCCGGTTGGTATGATCCCAATTGATCACGCCCATCTTTTGCCGTTCGTTGCCGAGGAAGATATTTTCGGCAATGGTCATATAGGGACTTAAGGCAAGCTCCTGGTGAATAAAGGCGATACCCACCCGTTCGCTATCCTTGATATTGGTAAACCGGCACTCCTTGCCCATATATTTGACCTTGCCCTCGTATGAGCCATAGGGATAAATGCCGCTCAGTACATTCATAAGTGTGGATTTGCCGGCGCCGTTTTCACCGACCAGGGCGTGGATCTCCCCCGCCTTGACCTGCAGATTGACTCGGTCCAGTGCCTTGACGCCGGGGAAGGTTTTCGTGATATTGATCATTTCCAGTATGTTTTGTGCCATAATTCACGACCCTTTTCTCTTCGCGGGATAGGCCCGCGACAATTTTCGTATCTTTGGTTTAAATGTGGCGGCGGTTTTACGCCGCCGCCACAGACCTGACATTAGACTAACTTATTGCCCCGCTGATTCGTCGACCTGCTCCTGGGTGTAGTACCCGGTATCGACCAACAGCTCTTGGTAATTGTTCACATCGGCAAACACGGGCAGGCAGAGGTAGGAGGGAACGACCTTGACATTATTGTCGTAAGTCTCGGTATCGTTCACCGGCACCTCGGCGCCTGTCAGGATAGCGTTGACCATATCCACCACCTGGGCGGCCAGTGTACGGGTGTCCTTGAACACCGACATGGACTGCTCGCCGCGGATCATCTGACCCACGTTGATGATATCGCAGTCCTGCCCGGTCAGGATCGGGAAGGGCTTGTCGTCGGTGCCGTAACCGGCGCTCTTCAGAGAGGCGACGATGCCCTGGGCCAGGCTGTCATTGGGGGACAGCACGACGTCGATGTTTTCATCGGCATAGTTGGCGGTCAACAGATTGTCCATACGGTCCTGGGCGCCGGCGGCTTCCCAAGCCTGGATGGCGATCTGCTCCATATCGGTTTGGCCGGATTTGATAACCAGCACGCCGCTGTCGATGTAGGGCTGCAGGGTGTCCATGGCGCCCGCATTGAAGAAATACGCGTTGTTGTCATCGGGGGAGCCGCCGAACACTTCCATGGTGAAGGGGCCCTCGGCGTCCTCGTCCAATCCCAGGGTCTCGACGATGTAGGTGCCCTGGATCACGCCGACCTGATAGTTGTCAAAGGTGGCGTAGTAGTCGCAATTGGGGGTGTCCATCAGAAGACGGTCGTAGGCGATGACCTTGATGCCTTCGTCGGCCGCTTCCTGCAGGCCGCCGGCCAGCGCGGTCCCGTCGATGGAGGCGATAACCAGCACGTCCACGCCCTTGGTGACCATGTTCTCGAGCTGCTCCACCTGGGTGGCCACTTCGTTGTTGGCGTACTGCAGATCCACTTCGTAGCCCTGCTCCTCGAGTTTTTCCTTCATGAAAGCGCCGTCCTGATTCCACCGCTGCAGAGACTGGGTGGGCATCAGCACGCCGATCAGACCGCCTTCCGCGGGAGCTTCGACTTCAGCTTCTTCGGCCGGGGCCGCGCTTTCCTCTTCGGCGGCGGGCGCCTGGGATTCGGCAGCCTGGTCCGCTTTCTGGCAACCGGTCAAGGCCACACTCAGTAGCAACAATAGTGCAACGACGAGTACTAGAACTTTCTTCATTCCCTTACCTCCTTGTTAATAGTGATGAGTGATACCTTCATCATATTACACTGGGAAAAGGATACAAGAAGACGAAATTGCGATATCCTGCACTTAATTATCGGGTTTTCATATCTGTCATATGTAATAGCACAATCTTAATATACACACAGTACTATATAGTGCATGTCACCCTTATTTGGGCCAATCTTCCTCCGGTATATTGCGGTATACTTCCTCTTTTAGGTGAAAACCGTCCTTGATCACGGTGTCCATTATATTGTCCTTGGTGACGGCGATGGGCTGGTATTTGATATAGGGCACCATCCGGTATCCATTGTCGATCATGTCGTTGGCGGGCAGGGTTTCTCCCTTGGCCAGCTTGACGGCGGCCTCCGCGGCTCCTTCGGCCAGCACCGGGATAGGCTTGTAGATCGAAACGTACTGGGTACCCTCCACGATCCGCTGGCAGGCTGCGAGCTCCGTATCCTGGCCGCTGACCATGACCTTGCCGGCCAGCATATTTTCGCTCAATGCCGTGATGGCTCCCTCGGCCAGCAGATCGTTGGCCCCGATGACGGCGTCGATCCGCTCCCCGGCGGCCAGCAGATTGTTGATGTAATTATACGCCTTTTCACTGCGCCAGTCGTCGGCCCAGAATACCTCCCCCACGACGTTGATATTGCCCGCCTCCACCTCGGCGTTCAATACGTCCATGTACCCCTCCCGGAGCATATTGCTGTTATTGTCATAGGAGGAGCCGTTGATGACTGCGTAGTTGCCGGTGGGGACGACCTCCAGCAGTTTCTGCGCCATCAATTGTCCAACGGCGTAATTGTCAAAGGAGATATACAGGTCGATATCGGCGTTCATGATGAGTCGGTCATAGGCGATGACCTTGATGCCCTTGTCCTTGGCCTTCTTGATCACGGCGGCCAGGGCGTCCTTGTCATAGGGGGTGATGACGATGACGTCCACATTCTCCTGAATCAGATCCTCCATGACCTGAATCTGTTCCTCACTGTCTTCGTAGGTGTGCTGCACCAGCACCTCCGCCCCCAGTTCCTTGGCTTTTGAGACAAAGGCCTCACGGTCCACCTGCCATCTCGCTATGACAAAGGTCTCCGATACGTATCCGATCTTGATTTGGTCGTTTTTGACCGGCGCGGCAGCCTTATTACACCCGGCGGCGGACAGTACGAGACTCATTATCAATATGATCACGATCCCTGACTTTCGCCCCATAATTCACACTCCTTTGATATATTCCGTGGGAGACAGGTCGGTATGCTTCCGAAAAATCCGGCTGAAGTAATTGGGGTCGGTGTATCCCACCATATAACAGATTTCCTTGATGGACTTTCCTCCGTCTTTCATGATTTCCTTGGCCTTTTTGAGCCGCAGCTGCGTCAGGTATTCGATGAAGTTGACCCCCACTTCTTTCTTGAATAACTTGCTGAAATACTGGGGGCTGATGCCCAGTTCCCGGGAGAGGGCGTCGAGTGAAATGTCCTGGTTGTAATTGTTCTCGATATAGTTCTTGGCGTCCGAGACGATTTTGCTGGTGGTGATCTCCCGGGTCTTCTTGATCTTCATGGCGAGATAGCTAATACGGTTCTTGTACCACGCCTCAAAGGCGCCGGCATCGTCGATCTGAAGCACTTCATTGAGATAGCCGTTGTAACTGAGGTACGCGTCTTCCTCCACATTGAGGTCCATGGCGATGCGGTGAGCGATGACGATGAGTTCGATGAGTTTATTGCGGAGCTTGCCCCCTTCGGTGGAGAACAGATCCTTATTGTCAAACTGCTTGAATATATCGTAGAGGATCCGTTCCGCCTTATGGGCGTCCCCGAGCTCCAGGGCGTCTAAAAGCTGCCGCTCGCCGATCACCGCGAGACGCTCTTCCTCGCTCTGTTTCTGCGATATGTCGGAGATATGGACGATGCAGTCCCCGTCGCCCTCACGGAGGGCCTTGACGCTCTCCTCATAGGAGTAGGCGATCTGATCGTCTGCGCGGATACTGCCGATACCGATGCAAAAACGCATGTCGCTGACCTTGCGGATCTCCCGCATGATCTCCTCCGCGAACCCGATGGAGCGGACCCTGCTCTGGTATTCGTCATTTTGTCTGGAGAACACGTAGACCACGGTCCGGTCGGGCATGGCGGGGCCGATCAGACAATTCCGCCGAATCTTCAGTATATCCCGGAATACCAGGAAGAACTGCTCCTCCTCGATGCTCTTGCGGATGCCTGTCCATTCCTTCTTGTCGGGGCACTCGTACCGGAGGATCATGATATAACCGCTCTTGTCCTCGATGCCCACGAGCTCCCTATACTGCTTAAGCTCCTGGGCGGGATCCCGGTTGACCAGGATCGAATAGATCAGCCCATGCTCCAGCACCCGCATGGCCTGCTCGTATTTCTCCTGGGCCTGAAGGGTGCGCTTGACCTTGTCCTGCTCCGCGTCGAGTTCCATCACGATATGGTCGAGGGTGTCGATGAGACGCTGCTTGTTGACGGGTTTCAATAGATATTCCCGGACATTGAGCTCCACCGCCTGCTTGGCAAACTCAAACTGCTCGTAGGCGGATATGATCACAAAACGGGTTGCGGGCGCGATCCGTTTGATCTCGGCGATGGTCTCCAGGCCGTTCATGCCGGGCATGCAGATATCCATCAGTACAATATCGGGTTTGTACTGCGCGATGAGTTCGATAGCCGCGCTGCCACTGCGGGCGCTCACACATACGCTGACGTTGTCGATATGATTCTTGACGATGAAATTGACCGCGTCGATGACGATCTGCTCATCGTCCACCACCATGAGTTTGTACATCCATCTACCCCCCTTTATACGAGAAATGCTACGAAACGTCCTCCTCCCTGTAGGGAATGGTGAGTATCACCGTCGTTCCCTGACCCGGTGTGCTGTGTATATCCATGATGTCGGTCACGCCGTAAAACATCCGAAGTCGATTCACCACATTGTCGATCCCGATACCGGTCAGGTGTCCCTTCTGCCTGATATGCTCATGCTGTTCGTTGTAGTAGTCCTGGGCCAGGAGACGCTTCCGTGTCTGTTCATCCATGCCCACGCCGTTATCCGTGACCGATATCTCGATCCGGCCCCCAACCGGCCTGACCCGCACCCGTATAATCCCCTTGCCTTCCACTTCCCCCAGTCCGTGGATATATGCGTTTTCCACCAGGGGCTGTATGATCAGCGGCGGTATGACGGCGTCAAGCACGCTCTCATCCACCTCGAAGTCAAGGCTGCGCATGTCCCCGAACCGCACGTTGAACAGTTCCTGATAGGCGCTCACCATGGCGATCTCTTCCCGCAGGCTGACGGTTCGATTCATGGTGCTCACGTTGTACCGCAAAAGCCGGGCAAGATTGTCGATAAAGACGGAGGTTCGATCGGCGCCCTCCATGGTCGCGAGCTGCATGACGGCGTTCAGTGTATTGAACAGAAAGTGCGGATTGATCTGGGACTGGAGCGCCTTCAGTTCGGCGCCGTTTAGCAGTGTCTGCATCCGTAAATTCTGCATCCGCTGGTCCATGAGCCGCGCCTCGGTGTCGGCCTTGTCATGGAGCTGGTCCACGTACTCCTTGATGCTGTGCTTCATTTTATTGAAGGCGTCGGCCATCACCTTGAATTCATCATCGGTGGTGACCACGATCTCTTTTGTGTCGAAATCCCCCCTGGCGATATCCCCCGCCGCCTTGCTTAAGTCTTCTATCGGCCTAGTAATATTATACGTAATATATAATATCATAAGTACGTTCAATAATATAACTGCCGCCATCAAAATAAAATTGGAGGCGATGAGCTTGGATATATTATTGGACAGCGTGGTATACCAGCGGGTATTGTCCGCGAGGTGGTACTGCCCCAGTTTATTGATATACAATTTAATATACCCGGCCACTTCGTAGGCGCTGGTATAATCGGAGATATACAGGTCGGGGGTGCGGCCCCGCTTGTTCTTCACCGCCTCGTCGGTGTGATAGAGGTAGGTGTCGATCATGTGGGCGATGTCTTTGTAAATCAGTTCGCTCGGGGTTTGATTGAGCTCCACTCCGTCTTTCATGGCCGCGGCCTTGTTGCTTAGTGTCTCGGTATGTTCGTAATAGGTCAGCAGGCTGTCCGAATCCCGGGTGGTCAGGTACTCCTTCAAGGACAGGTCCACGGCGTTTAGATTCTCCGTCAGCTCATCCAAAAAAACCGTATCGAAGAACATCTCGTCCATCTGCTTGATAAACTGCATGGACGGGTTGATCACATACACCCCGGTCAGCGCTGTCAGCAGCACGGTAAACAGAAAAAGAGTCACCATCTGACGCCGGACACCGCCGAACAATCTGTTTCTCAAAAACTTAATCATAGGCATCTTCGTCGATCTTGTATTGATCGATATTGTATTTGGTCACGATGTCCATATCGATGTCCTCGTAGGCGGGCTGAAATTTGCCCTCCATGACATTGCAGAGCGTGGCGACGCTCTGATAGCCGATATCGTAGGGGTTCCGCTCGATATACCCGTATATGATGTTTTTCTCGATGTACTTCTCCACCGAGGGACTGGCGGTCAGGTCGGTGCCGGTCACCACGATCTCCCCCACGCGATTGCGGTCGATGATGGCCTGGGCCGCCGCCATGGTGTCCTCGGGGGTCATGCAGAATATGGCGTTGACCCCCGGGAATCCATCCAGGATGGACTGGACCACATCCTCCGCGCCCAGCAGGTGACTGCTCGTCTTCTTGATCGTCACGATATTGGCGTTTGGGTAGGCCTTTATCTCCTTGAAAAACCCGCCGATCTTGCTGGTATCCTGGCTGCCGTCCTGATAGGAAATGGTATCGTCCGCGATGATGGCGATCTGGGCGTCTTCTCCGGCGGACTGGATCACCAGCCGGGCCGCCTCCTGGCCGTAGGCAAAGGCGTTGGTCCCCACGTAGTAGCTGTCGCTGTTGCGGGCCTCGACCCCGGTGGTCAGGACCGCCAGGTCATGATCCACCAGATAGTCGATATCATCCTGATAGGTATCTTCGTCCAGGGCGTTGACGATGACACCATCGATCTGGGAAGCGACTGCGATCCGCATCTGCAGCTTGGTGGTCTCGAGATCATCGGCGCTCTCGATGCCGTGGACCTCCAGGGCCGCGTCCAGGTCCGCAGCGGCCTCCATGGCGCCCTGACGGAACTGGCGCCAGTACAGGCTCTCGCTGTTATTGAGGATCAAAGAGAAGTGATATTTCTTATTGCTGGCGCCGGGGGGGAAGTCCTCGGCCTTGTAGTCCATCTTGATCCGGCTGTAGTAATACATGGACATGACGACGCCGCTGATCAATATCACGGCGAGCCCGATGAAGATGTATTTGTAGATGCCTTTCATGCCTGCCACCGTTCTCCCCCATTATCCCCCAAAATCACACCGAATCCCGGATAAATCTCCCCTTTGATAATACTCCATCCACTCCGGGGCATCAACATCATAATATAGGGAATGGGTTTCTGCTGATATACAGGACATTGCGCGTTATAGCAGATATTTAATGTCTATATTATGCTACCCGCTCTAAAATGGGTAAAAAAAGAGAATCCCGTACGGGATTCTCTGTGCCTAATGCGGATCAAAGCGCCAGCTTGTAGATCTCCAATACGTCCTTTTCCCCGAGCTTCACGAAATTGCCGACGGTATGATCCCCCGCGCATTTATGGGCCATCTCCTCCAGTCGGTCCTCTCCGATGTCCAGGCCCGCTAGGGTTACAGGCATACCGGTGCTCTGGAAATACGCCTTGAGCCTTGCGATCCCTGTAAGTGCCGTGCGCTCCGGGTTGTCAAAATCGTACTCCACGTCAAACACCCGCATGGCGAACTGAATGAACCGGTCCAGATCATGCTTGTGGACATAGGACATCCATGCGGGGATCATGACGGCGAGTCCCGCCCCGTGGGCCACGTCGTAGATGCCGCTGAGTTCGTGCTCCATATCGTGGGAGGCCCAGTCACCGATCCGCCCCGTGTCCAGGAGGTTGTTGTGGGCGATGGTGCCGGCCCACATGATTTCGGCCCGGGCGTCGTAGTTTTCCGGGTCCTCCAGCACGATGGGCACGTGTTTCATGACGGTGCGCAGGGTGGACTCACAGAGCCTGTCGGTAAGATCCACATGCTTTTCATTGGTAAAATACCGCTCGATCACGTGGGCCATGATATCGGTGGCGCCGGCGGCTGTCTGGAACGCGGGCAGGGTGTAGGTCAATTCCGGGTCCATCACAGCGAACCAGGGGATGATCAGGAGGCTGTTGTGGGCCCGTTTGAGCCATCCCTCTTCATTGGTGATCACGGTGCCGGTGGAGGCCTCGCTCCCCGCCGCGGGGATGGTCAGCACCACGCCGATGGGCAGCACCGTCTCCGGGTCCGCCTTGCCCGTATAGAAGTCCCACACGTCTCCCTCATAGGGCACCCCCATGGCGATGGCCTTGGCCGAGTCGATGACGCTGCCGCCCCCCACCGCCAAGATGAAGTCCACATCCTGCTCACGGCAGATCCGGATACCCTCCCGGACCAGGCTGAGCCGCGGATTGGGTTTGACACCGCCAAGCTCCACGTATTCGATACCCGCTTCCTTCATTTGTTCTACGATGGTATCGTACAGTCCGTATTTCTTGATGCTGCCGCCGCCGTAATGCAGCAGCACCTTGTGTGCGTCGTGCCGCTTCAGCGTGCTTCCCACATTCTCTCTGGTCCCTTTCCCAAATACGATATGGGCGGGGTTGTAGTACTCAAAATTCCTCATATTGTTCTCCCTTCAGTCTTTTATTGTCTTTAAGTCCCTGTAGGCGGCCTCCATCAGCAGGAAAAACGCCTGCCCCTCCACCGCGGTCCCCGGATGGTCAAAGTGGGGCGCGCCGCAGACGCCCCGCACCTGTCCGTGTTCATCGACCCTGCCGTACGCCGCCCGGCGCATGGCCTCGGCGGCAGGCAGGTACCGGGCGTCGAGCCACCCGCCGCCCACCCCCCGGAATACGACGTAGGCCAGCATCTGGGATAGATTGGTCTCCACGAAGGTACCCGGATCGTCCACCACGTTGTGAAAGAGTCCGTCGTCCCGCAGATGGGCGAGACACCCGTCCAGCACATCCCGTATATATCCCGCGAGGCGGTTTTTCTCCCCATCCATCGTGCCGGGCAGTGCGTCCAGCACCCGTGCCATCCCGGCGGCGGCCCATCCGTTGCCCACACCCCAGAAGTCTTCCCGCTCGTAGGCCCCTTTGTCATCATCCCATATATGGGAGTAAAGCCCGGCGTCCGGATGCCACAGGGCGTCCCGAAGGCCTTCGATCTGCCGGACCGCCTCTCCCGGGTGCCCGGCGGCGGCCAGATAGGGGGGCGCCATATAGAATGAATCGACCCAGAATTGCCGATGATCGGTCACATGATAGAGTATACCCTTTTCCGACCGGGGTGCGCCAGAAAGCAGCCACGCGAGCATTCTTTCATGGGCCCGCTGAAAGGCAGGTTCCCCGGTCAATCCATAGGCGACCATCACGGGGATGCCGTTGGCGGCGGGATCGGTGACGGCCCCTGTATCCCCCATCATCCCCAGGCGTCCGTCGGGCATCTGGCGGGTGACGGCGTCCCGGGCCATCAAAAGCGCCAGGTCCGTCTCCCCCAGTTCCAGCATGGCCTGGGCCGCCACCCCCTGCTCCCAGGAGTAGCGGGACATACAGAGCAGCGCGCTTTTGACCCTCCCGACTACGTCCATCACTCGTCCAGGCTGTTTTTCGCGGCCACCCGGCTGTACCAGCGCCCGCTTTTTTTGATGATCCGCCGCTGGGTGGCATAGTCCACGTAGATGAGTCCGAACCGCTTGCTGTAGCCATGAGCCCACTCGAAATTGTCCATCAGGCTCCAGGCGAAATACCCCCGGAGGTCCACGCCTTCCCCGATGGCCCGGTGAGCCGCGATAAGGTGCTCTTTCAGGTAATGGAGACGCCGGTCATCAGCGACCTCTCCCGCCGCGTTGACGGTATCTTGATAGGCCGCGCCGTTCTCCGTGATCATGATGGGCACATGGTAGTTTTTATCCAGATTGACCAGCAGGTCAAAGAGCCCTTGCGCATAGACCTCCCACCCCATCTCTGTCTTTTCTTTGCCGGAATCCACGGGTTTGCCTCCCTGCGGGCTGGCCGGATCGGCCGCCATATAGGTGGGGTAATAGTAGTTGATCCCCAGAAAATCAACGGGCGTGCTGATGATATCCATATCCCCCGGCGCCAGATCGGGCATGTCATACGCAGTGGACAATTCCTCCCAGAGAGCCGCGGGATACTGACCGCGGAACACGGGATCGGCGAACCACTTGTTGGTAAAAGCGTTGAAGCCCTCGGCGGCCAGCCGGTCGGCCTCGTTGTCCGCGGCGGGGTATACGGGGGTCATATTGAGGGTAATGCCGATCCGGCCCTTTTGCCCCATCTCCCGGAACGCCCGTACCGCCTGCCCGTGGGACAGCAGCAGGTGATGGGCCGCCCTAAGCGCCGTGGCGGGGTCTTTTACACCCGGCGCGTGATCCCCCCACCAGTGGCCGACAAAAGCGGCCACCATGGGTTCATTGTGGGTGATCCAGATGGGAACGGTATCGCCCAGTTGCCCAAACACATACCGGGCGTATTTTTCGAATTCCCCCACGGTGTCCCGGTTGGCCCATCCGCCCCGGTCCTGGAGCCACTGGGGCAGGTCCCAGTGATAGAGGGTGACGGCGGGGGTGATGCCAGCTTCCCGGAGCCCCTCGACTAGCGCTTTATAGAAGGCTATGCCCTTTTCATTGGGCCTGCCGGTATCGTCTGGGAAGATCCGGGGCCAGGAGATGGAAAACCGGTAGGTATTGAGATTGAGCTCCTTCATCAGCCGGATATCCTCTTCATAGCGGTGGTAATGATCGCAGGCGATATCGCCGGTATCGCCTCCCTCGATATGACCGGGCTGGTGGGAAAAGGTGTCCCAAATGGAAGGTCCTTTACCGTCCGTCTCCGCCGCGCCCTCGATCTGGTAGGACGCCGTGGCCGCGCCCCATATGAAGTCCTGGGGAAATGTCAGTTTTGCCATGCCTGTCTCCTATCGTTTGTTGGTAAAGTGCTAAGAAAATTATAACATCTGACGGGAAAAAGGAACAAGGAAATGGCGGAATCAGCATAAAAGTTTTTGATATTAGAGGATAATGGATTTCGGTGCAATAATATACAAAATTCAGTGTGTAGAGGGGATGGTATCCGATGAAATCAACTTTAAAAATCCTAATAGCAGGTATCATACTTATCGGCATGACAGGCTGTACGGCCAGTACCGCTCCCGGTATAGATATGGAGGCATCCCCGTCATTGGTTGTGACTGCGGTGCCTTCACACCAACCGGAACCTAAGGACACACCTTCACTGGAGCCGTCGCCCACGCTTCCGCCGAAACCGTTTATAACGCCCTGGCCGACGCCCGCCGTTACACCCGGGAACATTTCGCAAATGACGATCCCCCAGAAGGGGGACTGCGTTATCGTCACGATGGGACAGGACTACGCGCTCATCGAGGACAGTGACCTGGCCGCCCGGCTGCTCGGATACATCGGCCATCTGGAAAACCCGCTTCTGGGAGGGGCCGCCTGCCCGATGGACAACCACGTCGCCGTATACCGGGACGGGGCATTGGCGGAGGACTGGCTCATGGCGGCGGATAGCTGCAGGACGGTGCTCAGGGACAATGTGTATTACCTCATGCCCATGGCTCTGTACATTGATCTGTACTACGCCGCCCAGGACCGGGGACTCTACATGGACTGCTGGGCCCATCAGCTCTACTGCGTGGCCAAGATGTCTGCGTACCGCATCAACGGCGGGGCCGTTATCAAAGAGGGGGAATGGAGCTGGATCCTGGCGGAAGACGATAGGGCCCGGGAGCTGACGGAGGCCGTCTTCGGCGCATTTACAAAGGCCTACTATGCGCTGACGTCCTGTGAGATGGACGACACGGAGGCATTGAATCAATACATAGAGGTTGAATGGGAAGAACCCGATTGGAATACAGAAAAGCCTCCGATGAGTATGTTCAGTATCTGGGGAGGCGAGAGCGACTATTTCGTGATCGAGGGAGAAGACGGATCAAGGGCGGCGTTTCGGGGAGTGGAGATGCGGGAGGTTTTCTCAGCCTTGTATCCATAAAACCCAGCCGCCGGAGGAATAAAAACGGTATCCGCACCTATCTCTTTAAAATCAGTTACTTTGTCCCCAATAGGTATGTGGAGGACAATATTGTCGTATTCCCTCCATTCTATTGCATGCTTGACAAATATATAGTATCTTTACGCAATAAAAATCTTATCTTTACTGGAAGGGTTTATACATGCGCAAAAAAATCAGTTTTACCGGTGACACGGCTATCCTCCTGTATATCGCCGCCGCGACGACCATCGCCCACCTGCTGGTGAGCGGCAATTACGGGTATTTCATCGACGAATTGTATACCCTGGCCTGCTCCAGGCATTTGAGTCTGGCGTTTGTGGACATCCCCCCGGTCGTCCCCACACTTACCAGGCTGGTGACGCTCGTATTCGGGGATTCACTGACGGCGATCCACATACTGCCGTCGATATTCAGCGGCGCGGCGGTGATCATCGTGGGGATGATGGCCCGGGAGCTGGGCGGCGGCCGTAAAGCGGTGATATTCGCGGGACTCTGCGCGGCCTTCGTCCCCGTATGGATGGCGCTGGGGTCCCTGGGCACCTACGATTTCATGGATCAGACCATGATCATGCTGCTTTTGTACCTCACCATCCGGCTGCTCAATCGCGAGAATCCCAAAACATGGCTCTGGATCGGCCTCACGGCGGGCCTGGGTGTCATGACGAAGCCCTCGATGGTATTCTTCATCATGGGGCTCGCGCTGGCGCTGCTTTTCACCAGGCACAGGCGGCAGTACGCGACCAAATGGCCCTGGCTGGGGGCGGCCATCGCCCTTTTCATCATATCGCCGTCGCTGATCTGGCAGGCGGTGAACGGCTTTCCCATCGCCCGGTACTGGGGAGAGTATTCCCAGAGCCAGGCCCTGCATGTCAGCCCCCTCGAGTTCATCATGATGCAGGTCGTCGTATCCAATATCGTATTGCTGCCGGTATGGTCGACAGGATTGTACTCCTTTCTTTTCGGAAAGGGAAAAAAGTTCCGCCTTCTGGGCGTTTTGTGCTGTGTATTGTTCGGGGTATTCATGCTCACGGGCGCGAAGGTCTACATGCCCGCGCCGCTGTACGCCGTGATGCTGGCCGGCGGCGCGGTGGCGATCGAGCGGTTCGCCGCGGGAAAACGATGGACGAAAGTACTGATCCCCGTATTCTCCTGCGTGATCGTACTGATGGGCGTCGTGCAGGCCCCACTCTTTATGCCGGTCCTGCCTGTGGAGAGTCTGGTCCGATACTGCGGCACGGTCGGGGTTGCCCTCGGTTTCGATGATGTGAAGCTCGGCAGCAATGTGCAAACCGACGTGCTGCCCCAGTACATGTACGACCGGTTCGACTGGGATACGGCGGTAAGGGATATCGCCGACGTCTATCAGTCGCTCCCGCCAGAGGAAAAGGAAAACGTCACGATCGCGTCCCCCAACTACGGATACGCGGGGGCCGTGGATCTCATGGGCGGACAATACGGCCTGCCCCACGCCTTTAGCACCACACTAAACTACTATCTATTCAGCAAGGACAATCTCCACGACGGTACCTGGATCGTAGTCGATATGTCCTACGGATACCTGAAGCATAAGTTCAAAGAGGTCACATTCGCCAATCAGATCGTGTCGAAATACAAGCTGCCCCACAGGATGAGCATATATATATGCCGGGGTCCGAGATTTGACGTGGAGAAGGCCCGGACCGATATCACGGAATTCTACCTGGATGACTGATTCCTAAAAAAACTGCCGGACCAAATTGGTCCGGCAGTTTGATTTGTCTCTCGATTTTGCCGCTATTATTCCATGATGGGATTGATCTCGATGGTGATAAAGGCATAATCCCCGGGGCTGAAGTTTACAGAGCAGTCATACTCGCCATCCACCCACCGGTAAAAAAGGGCGTAATCCGTCTGCTCCTTGTTGAAATTCTTCATCTGGCCGTATTTGGTCATGTAGAAATCCACAAAATCCTCTTCGGAAGTATCCGTCTCATAGATGGTCATGTAACGGATCTCGTCCGCGCTGTATAGATTGTGGACATAGGATATCTCCTGGAGCCGGGTCAGACCGTACACCTCGACCAAGTCTTCGGGCAGGTCGGAAAAGTAGGGGTTTTCGTCCTTGTATTCGTCTTCCGCGAGCCCCAGCGTCAGGGTCACCTCCCTGACACCGTCCTTGTCGTAAATGGAGATGAGGACATGGTGATCCCCTATGTCTCCCTCCAGAAAGTCCTCCTCCGAGTACTCGTCCATGTAGGTCAGCAGGGACTGGTAATACGCAGAGATATCTTTAAGCGTGGCGTCAGAGGTGTAGATCACGTCATAGAAGTCCTTGCCCAGGACGTAATTGGAATCTTCCCGGTAGGTGAAGCCGCAGCTTTGGATCGCCGTGCTCTCGTACAGGGGCAGGACGTCCTCCGGGTAGCCCTCCAGCAGGGTCAATGATTCAACGGTTTCTTCGGCAACAATGTCCCCGCTCTCGGAATCATCGACGGATTCAGAGGCGGGCTCCCCCTGGACTTTAGACGAGGTGTCGGCCCTGCCGCAGGCACCGCAGGCGCTGAGACACAGAACCAGCGATAGGATGAGTAGCAATGCTGTAATCCTTTTCACGGTGTCCTCCTTGTTTGATTTCAACACATTGTACCACATCCTGGACACATTTTCCTTCACGACAATGTAATGGGTACTACAGACCATTCCCATCACCAGGGTTTGCAAACCAACTAGCAAAAAAGACCCGCCATACAGGCGGGTCTTGCATACAGATCAGCTTATTCCCTGATAGTCTTTTCCTTTTTAAGACGCCTGATCATCTTGCGGATGGGGCTTCCCAGCTTCACAAATATGAGACCGAGCACGATCAGAAGTCCGGCGCAGATGGCGTTGACGGTCGGAAATTCCGGCTCACTGGACAACACAAAGGCCAGAACCCCTGCCACATTGATGAGGGCCGCTCCGAACTCCAGGCACATAAGCACCGTAAAGAAGGCGTTGACCCGCTGGTAGTGCTTGATCTTACTGTCGATATCCGTGTAGACGTCAAAGGACCCCTCCGAGGCTTTCTTGCGCAGATAGATCCACCGCATATAGGTCGCCACGCACTCCACCCCGTTTTCCTCCAGGAACCGGATATAGGCCATGCTCTCGGGGTGAGTGGGCCAATGCTCCAATAGCTCGATCCGGTATATATACTCCCCCGGTTCCGCGTCGGCAAACACATACCGGCACCAGGAGTAGTCGGTCAACGCGAATCCCCTCGCGGACATCTCATTGAGCCACTGCTCCTCTTTCAGGTAATCCCAATAGGGCTTTCGTACGATGTGTTTCATGATAGCGCTCCTCCGGTGATTTTCCTGCCGTTGGCGATCAATTCCTCCAGGCGGTCGATCTCATTTTGCACCATCTCTTTTCCGGTATCGGTGATGAGATATTCCTTTTTGCGGGAATCCCCCTCGCTCTTGACGGCCTTGATCCAGTCCTTTGTTAGCAGTGTGTTGAGGGCCCCATACAGGGTCCCAGGACCCAATTCCACCCTGCCGTTGCTCAAGTCCTTTACGTTCTGCATGATCCCATACCCGTGCATGGCGCTGTACAGGGAGAGTAGTATATAGTATACCGCTTCTGTCAGCGCGCCTCTCTCAGAACTCTCAGGCAATGCAGCCACCTCCTATGTCGGTAATCGTTATTTCGGTAATCGTTATATCGGTTACCGTAATATAATATATCGCGAACCGATATAATTGTCAATAGTAAATTTCCTTTTTCTTTTTGGGAATGATCATTGACATGGGCGGTCGTATAGCATATGATGATATAGAAAGTTATCTATGTGATAGAAGCTTGTCTATATGAGGAGTTGATATAGATGGAATACGCAGACTACGCCGGCGTGATGAAGGCCCTTTCCGACGAAACCAGGCTCAGGATACTCGACATGCTGTCCTGCGGCCAGATGTGCGCCTGCAATATACTGGAGGCATTCGACATCACCCAGCCCACCCTCTCCTACCACATGAAGATATTGACCGAGGCGGGGCTTATTACAGGCGTCCGCGACGGCGCCTGGATGCGCTACAGCATCCATATGGAAAATGTGGAGGCCCTGAAACGCTTTATTACCGAACTGACTTCCCCCAAGGAAGACTGCATATGCCGGGAGTGTACTAGATGAACGTGTTTACATGGCTCAACGATCAATTATTAAAGATGAACTGGCTCCATGATCTCACCGGGTGGTTGGTCGGCCGGGTGTTCGGCCTCGACACGACTGCGCGGCTGGGGGGCAGCATACACTTTTTCATCTACGATGTGGTGAAGATATTCATCCTGCTCTCGGTGCTGATATTCGGGATCTCCTATATCCAGAGCTACTTCCCCCCCGAGCGGACCAAGCGGATCCTGGGACGTTTCAAGGGGATCGGCGCCAATATTCTGGGAGCCCTGCTCGGGACGGTGACCCCGTTTTGCTCCTGCTCCTCCATCCCGCTGTTCATCGGGTTTACCGGGGCGGGACTGCCCATCGGGGTGACCTTTTCATTCCTGATTTCTTCGCCGCTGGTAGACCTGGCTTCGGTATTGCTGCTGGCCAGCATATTCAATTGGCGGATTGCCATCGCCTACGTGATCGTCGGACTTGTGCTGGCGGTGATCGGCGGGACCCTCATCAGCAAGCTCAAGCTGGAGAAATACGTGGAGCCCTTCGTATTCAGAAACGCGGTACCCGATGTGGAGGAAGCGGCCATGGCCCGCCGGGACCGCCTCGCCTATGCCTGGGACCAGGTCAAGGCCATCATCCACAAGGTATGGCTGTACGTATTGATCGGGGTCGCCATCGGGGCCGCCATCCACAACTGGATTCCCGAGAGTATCATTTCCGCCATACTCGGGAAGGGCAACGCCTTCTCGGTACTGCTGGCCACCGCCGTAGGGGTACCCATGTACGCCGACATATTCGGCACGCTGCCCATCGCCGAGGCCCTGGTTTCCAAAGGGGTGGGCCTCGGGACGGTATTGTCCTTCATGATGGCGGTGACGGCATTGTCCCTGCCCTCCATGATACTGCTGAAAAAGGTGGTTAAAACCCGGCTGCTGGTGATCTTCGCGTCCATTGTGACGGTGGGGATCATCCTGATGGGGTACGCCTTCAACGCCTTCGGGTACTGGTTTATGTAGGGGGTATGCATATGGAAAAGAAACAATCCGGGATCAATTTCTTCGAGCGGTATCTGACAGTGTGGGTACTGCTCTGCATGGCGGCGGGGGTGCTGATCGGCCGGTACCTGCCGGGGGTGCCCGCCTTTCTGGGGCGGTTCGAGTACGCCCAGGTGTCCATCCCCATCGCTATTCTGATCTGGCTGATGATCTACCCTATGATGATGAAGGTGGACTTTCTAAGTATCAAGAACGTGGGGAAAAACCCAAAGGGACTCTTTGTTACCTGGGCGGCCAACTGGCTCATCAAGCCCTTTACCATGTACGCCATCGCCGCGTTTTTCTTCTATGTGGTATTCCGCTCGTGGATACCGGCGGACCTGGCCAGGGACTACCTGGCGGGGGCGATCCTTCTGGGGGCGGCTCCCTGCACGGCCATGGTGTTCGTCTGGAGCCATCTCACCAAAGGCAATCCTGCCTACACGGTGGTGCAGGTGGCCACCAACGACCTCATCATCCTGTTCGCGTTCACGCCCCTCGTGGCCCTGCTGCTGGGGATCGGAGGCATCAGTATCCCCTGGGACACCCTGCTGCTCTCGGTGGCGCTCTTCGTGGTGATTCCCCTGGCAGGGGGAGTATTGACCCGCACCACCGTGATCCGCAGGCGGGGCATGGAGTATTTTATCGATACGTTCATCCCCAAGTTCAAGCATATTACCATCATCGGCCTGCTGCTGACGCTGGTGATCATATTCTCGTTTCAGGGACATGTGATTATCGAGAATCCCCTGCATATCCTGCTGATCGCGGTGCCGCTGACCATCCAGACGTTCCTGATATTCTTCATCGCGTACCTGGCGGGCAGGATGCTCAAGCTGCCCCATGATATAGCCGCCCCGGCCGGGATGATCGGCGCGTCCAATTTCTTCGAGCTGGCGGTGGCGGTGGCGATCTCCCTCTTCGGCCCGGATTCCCCCGTGGCGCTGGCCACCATCGTGGGGGTGCTGGTGGAGGTTCCCGTCATGCTGACGCTGGTGCGGATCGCCAATAACACCACCCATTGGTTCACGAAGGAGGCAAACCATGCCTAAACCCAAGGTCGCGTTTATCTGCGTGCACAATTCCTGCCGCTCCCAGATGGCGGAGGCGCTCTCAAAGCTGCTGGCGGCCGACGCCTACGAGGCCTATTCGGCGGGGACAGAAACCAAGGACGCGATCAACCCGGACGCGGTGGCCATCATCAAGGAACTCTACGGGGTCGATATGACAGAGACCCAGGCCCCCAAGCTCCTCAGCGTCCTTCCCCCCGTGGACGTGGTGGTGACCATGGGGTGCAATGTCAACTGCCCCTTCCTCCCCGCCAGGCACCGGGAGGACTGGGGACTCCCCGACCCCACCGGAAAAGGCCGGGAGGCGTTCGTCGAGACGGCGAAGACCATCGAAAACAAGGTACGGGACCTCAAAGAGAGAATTCATACAGTATTGTAAGGGAGTAATAAAGATGTCAACACAATGGTATCCGTGATCAATTATGAACAATGCACGGAATGCGGCGCCTGCATAGAGAAATGCAGCCACGGGGTGTACCGGGAGGAAAGCGCGCCCCGGCCCGTGGTCGTGGACCCGGAGGGATGCGTAGAGGGATCACGGGATGCGGCATTCTCTGCCCCGGCGGCGCCATCGAGTATTTCGGAGATACTTCGGCGGAGCAGGCCGGATGCTGTGACGACGCGACCTGCGGCTGTGACGACGCGGACTCGGGAGACTGCTGCTGCGGATAGGATACACTAGCGATACGAAAGGAGAATCACTATGGAGATCAAGGTAGTCGGAGGCGGATGCGCCAATTGCAAGAAACTGCTGGCCCACACCGAGGAGGCCGTGAAGGAACTGGGCATTGAGGCCGACATACGCTATGTCACCGATATGGAGGAGATCATGAAGACCGGGATCATGAGCACCCCGGGGCTGATGGTAAACGGCGTCGCCAAGGTCATGGGCCGTGTCCCCGCCGTCAAGGAGATCGTGAAGATCATCGAGGACGCCCGGTAATTAAATAGGCCAATCGAACCCCGGAATTGACCGGGGTTTCTTTTTTGGCAAATGTGTTGACCTTCGCAGCGGCGATGTGATATATTTATAACACGATGTGAACTATTTATCACATAGGAGGCGTTATCCATGAAAAACAAACTCGGTTTTCTGGGGCTGTTGGGATTCCTGGGGATACTCGGTATCGTGACGGACAACAGGGCGTTTCTCGCGTTCTTCGCCTACTTCGTGTTCTTCCGCTATTTCGGGGTGAAACCGGATGAACTCTTCAAGCTCAATGTGCGAAAAGCCGCCACCCCCGCGTTTTTCTCCGGGCTGGCCGTCCAGGCCTTGACCGTCGGCGCGTCGGCATTTATCGACGACATGCGGCTCTTTGTCATCGGCATGTCCTTGACATTCTTCGTCTCGGTCATGGTCTTTATCATCGTGCTGGTCGTGTTGGAATTCAGGGAACAGAGAAGCAGCTGATGGCGATCATCACCCGCATCCGGGAGTTCAGGGCGAGATTTGACATGACCCAGGAGGAGCTGGCAGACCGTGTCGGCGTCAGGCGGGAGACCATCGGCCATCTGGAAAACGGACGGTACAACCCTTCCCTGAAACTGGCCATGGACATCGCCGCCGTGTTCGGCGCCACGGTGGAAGAGCTGTTTTCATTCACCGACGACTGAAAAACGCCCCCCCAAAAGGGGCGTTTTAGACTGTCGGAAACGCCTCATTACTATATCCATTTCTTACCAGTGTATAGTACGCCCGCCAATAAAGCCTTTTCCTTTTGATGCGGCGGAAACGTACCTGTCAGTATACTACGTGATACAACTATCCGCCAAGCGAAAGCATTCCCCTGGAGGATATTTACGGGTGCGTTTTTCTTTGAAAAGCCGTACCGCCAGGGGAAGGTGGCCCGAAGGGCTGGATGAGGTGTCCTTCCTTTTGCCGTCTTCCATGTAGGGCCCGATGCCCTCATCGGGCCGCCCCCGCCCGCCGAAAACAAACCCTTCGATATCAACTATTTTCTATCTATTTGCTGTGTTTCTTTATCTCTACTATACGGATATGATGCGGATATACCGCAAATGCATCACGGCAATACCGAATTACTTGTGGAAGCTAAAATGGGAAAAACTGCTAAACGAACATCGTTCAAAACCATTATTACGGTATGGGCAGCCGCGAAAATTGTATACTTTCGACGCGCCCAATCCCGCGGGCGGAGGATGAAAACCCCGGTATTCATAGGTATTTCAGCGTTTTTTGGTAAATGGATCCCGTTCATGACCGCGTATTGTAACCACGATATTCTTAAAAACGCGGCCATGCATGCAGGGCATTCGGCAGATCGTCTTTGGGAGGCAGAACACCCGCCGGCGAGCGGGTCTGCCTCTGCTATCGCGATCAATCGGAGACGGTCCGGACCATATGGTCAAAATCCAGATACAGGGACTTGCCGTTGTACGCAAATGTCAGGGTGTCGGCCTTCTGCTCCGCCTGGACATAGGGACTGTCATACCGGCTGTAGTCCGTATCGATGACGGACCCGTCCACCGTGAAATCGCCGCCGAAGGTCAATGCGTAGGTCCGCCCCTGGGACGTGTAGCTAAGCGCCAGTTTATCCGGGTCGAAGCTTACCGGATTGGCCCTGACCGTGTCCATGAAGTTCTCGAAGGAGCCGTATTCAGCCTCCGTCCCCAGCTCGGTGATCCAGTAGACCCGCTTGCCCGGCTGGATGAGATCGCTGTCGTCGCCATCCCGGAAATGCAGCTCGTTGGCGGTCACGAACGCCGCGTAGGTGCCGTCCTTCTCCCCGAATGCGTACCGGCCGCCGGTCACCGCGTAGTCGAATTTACTGGTGGGGAAATAGGCGTGGGTGTAGTCGAGGAGCGATTTCTCCATCATCCCCTTCTTCTCGGGGATATCGTAGATCGCGAGCTGGACGTTCCCCTCCTGGGCCGCGTCGGGGAGGTGCCCGTACCCCACCCAGTACAGGGGAGAATTGCCGTTGGGGCCCCGCTCCGCCTCGGGGCCCACCGCCGGGTGGGTGTGGAATATGGCGAAATGCTCGTCGACATTGGCCCCCTGGACGTGCTGCTGGTCCCCGTAGTCCCCGGGGTGGTAGCGCTGGGCGGTGTACATGGAGTACTCCGCGGTCTTGTATGTGTAGGTATCGCCCCGCTGGATGGCGATCCCGTTGGTCTGGGGATTGATGATCCGGCTGACTAAAGGCTCTAAATGCAGCAGGCGCAATAAGGTAATATCCAGGTCTTTAAACGCGTTGAGATCGCTGTTGGCGAACATGTCGTTCTGCCGGATAATATTGAGTGAATTGTGGATGACGGGTGGGTTGGTGAAGCTCTCCATCCCCCACTGCATCATGACGGAGCGGGTATCGGTTCCCCGAAACCCCTCGTCCCGCAATTCGGATACATCCAGGCCGTCGCTGGCCTTGACGGTCACATCGGAGGTATCGTGGGCGATATCGACGAATACCCGGGGCACCTCGTATCGATTCCGCGCCATGAAGCAGTAGTCGAGCCCCCCGTCCCCCACCGGCGTACCGTCCCCATAGAAAAGGTACTGGGTAATATCCCTGGCGGAGGACAGGTCCCCGCCCTTGCGGCTGTTCTCATAGGCCCTGCCGCTGACGGTATTGAAGTCCCCCCGGTAGGACTGGGACGCGTAATCGTAGATCAATAGATCCATGATGATGGAGGTCTTTTTGACGATCTCATCGTCCTCTGCGTAATCGATGAGGTTGGCCATGGGGGCGATGTCCTCATTGTAGTACACATTGGAGTAGAATTCGGTGAACCCGTAGTCCCACCGCATCTCAAGCCAGGTAAGTATGCGCTCCCGGGCCTTTTCCATGTGCTCAGCGCCGGTGAGCCCGCTGTTGGGAAACACCTCGTCCGGGTAGCGCTGGCCCAGGAGGTACTCGCTGGCCGCGAAGAGGATCTGGTGGTTCTCGCTCCAGAAGCACATGCTGTCGTCCCCCGGCTCGTCCAGCCAGTACTTGAAATTCAGCACGGTTGTTTTGATCCGCTCCATGGACTCGGCGGGTATCCGATCGCCGTAATCGTACAAAAGCCGGATCAGAGCCTGCAGGCGGAAATCGGCGCAGTCGTAGCGCCCGTCGATATAGGCCAGTGTGCCGTCCATTCGGGACCAGTCGATATCGACCGCCCCGTTTTCGAGCTCGTAGAGGATATTCTCGGCCTGGCTCTGGATATCTTCTTCCGGCCTGGCCGGCACCGTCGCATACTGCCCCGTCCGGCGCAGGTCGACGGCTGCCGACGCTCCCGCCGCGATCAGCACGATAGCCAGGGCCACCAGGATTACGCGTCGTCTCTTGGGATGCCGTTTCCTAGCCATTATTATCTCCCTATATCAGTTCTCTCTTGAGAGCCTCTTCCACCTCAGGAGAGAGCCCCGTATCGCTCTCCCCCCGCTGTTGTTTCAGGGCGACGCTTAATTTTTCATAGGCAGCCCGATCCAAGGGGTAACGCCTGGCGAAGAAATAGGTCAGCGCCAAAAGCACCAGGGGCAGCGCCAGCACGATGATCTTCAACGCGGTGATGACGGTAGGGGGCTGGGCGAATTCGGTGGTGACGGTCTTGCCGCCGATGAGCTCGTTGACCGGCTCTATGTACCCCGAAAAGGCCAGTATCTGGGACACCACGAACACCCCGATGGCCGCGGAGAATTTCCGCATAAACGTCATGATCCCGCCGAAGGAGCCCGCGTTGCGGCGTTTAAACGCCCACTCTCCCACGTCGGTGACGTCGGGGTACATGGTCCATGCCATGACCACGCAGCCCACGATCCCCACGCCCACGATGGCCGCCACCGAGTAGATGACCCAGCCGGGCCACTGGGGCTGCAGGAGACCCATGTAGATGACCCCGATGAGCCATATTGCCGCCGACGCGATGACGGTCCGGGCCTTGCCGATCTTCTTGGCGAGCCACACCACCACCGGGACCAGCACGGTCTGGACCACGAGCATGGTCCCCAGGACGTAATTGAGCTCTCCGGGGCGGTCCATGTAGTATTTCATATAGTAGGCGAAGACCGTGGACACGATATCCATGGCTAAAAAGGAGCACATGTAGATGCCCAGGAGATTGCGAAACGTGCGGACCTTAAACGGCTCCACGAACGTCCTCCAGTGGACGTCCCCCTTTTGCCCGTCGTGGGGCACCCGCTCCTTGGTGAAGAAAAACATCAGCACGTAGGGCAATGCGAAGAACAATGCGAACACAGCCGCCATCAATAGATACCCGCCCCGGGTGGTGGGCATCAGCTTCACGATCTCCAGGGGCAGCACCGCGCACAAAAGGGTCGCGAACTGGGAGAAAAAGAGCCGCATCCCGTTTACGGTGGTGCGCTCGTCATAGTCGTTGGAGATCTCAGAGGACATGGCGGCGTAGGGCACCATGACCATGGTCTGGATGGTGGAATAAAATAGATAGCTGAACAATACGTAGATAAAGATCGCGGTCTGGGAGGTGAACTCCACCGCGTTCCATAGGAGCACAAACGCCGCGATGATCCCGAAGAACCCGGCCAGGAAATAGGGCCTGCGTCGGCCGTATTTGCTCCGGGTATTGTCTGTCAGCACCCCCATCAGCGGGTCCGACACGGCGTCCCAGATCTTGCTGATCATGACCACGATACCGGCCAGCGCCATCCTCAGCCCCACCACGTCGGTCAAAAAGATCAGGTAGAAAAACGAGATGATGATCTGCGCGCCGCCCCCGTACATATCGCCAGATGCGAACAGCAGCTTTTCTCCCAGCGAGACAGTCCCCTTATTCTTTTTCATCCGTCCCCTCTCCTTCCGTCAATTGGTCGTATTCGATGGCGGCGAAGATATACGCCGCCACACCATAGGTGAGATTATTGCCCCGGGGGGTGAGTTTGTACCCCAGATAGGGCAGTATGTGCAGGGGGATGGTGGGAGCCGATATCTCGGTCACAAAGGTGTCCCCGTCCTCCCGCTTGAGATTGGCCGTCACCGCCTCAAGAGCCCTGATGGCGGGTTCCCGGTACGTCTCGTCCAGGTACCCGAGGCGCGCCGCCCGGAGCCATCCGGCGGCGATCAGCGCCGTGGCGCTTGCTTCCCGATAGGTCCGGCCTTTCTTTTTCAGCACGGTATCAAAATACCCGTCCTCCCGCTGATACGGCAGCAGGGCCTCCGATGTCTCCCGCAGTATTTCGAGTATGTTTTCCCTCTCGGGATGACCTTCCGGGAGATACGATAGGATCATGGGCAGCGCCGCTACAACCCAGCCGTTGCCCCTGCCCCAGTAGATATGGCGTTTGGGATGGTGGCGGCCCGCCTTCACCCAATAGGAGTGGTACCAGAGGTGATCCGTGGCGTCCATCATATAGCCCGCGTACAGCCGGGGCTGGCGGGCGGCGAAGTCCATGAGCTTCTTATCACCCTGCTCCATGGCGTAACGGGCGGGAAAAACCGAGAACATCATCAGCGAATCCACCCAGATGGATTTGGGATAGAAACGTCCCTCCAGTGAATTGCCCAAATGATTGACCGCGTCGTCCATCACCCGGGGCTCGTGGCGGATATAGTGGAGCACCCGGTCGGTGAGCTTCTTGTACTCCTCTTCCCCGGTGCATTTATACATGGCGTAGGTGATGAGCGCCGGAGCGCTGGTGTCTGACTGGTCCACCCGGGGGGGATGGGCCACGTGGTGGTCGCAGAATCCCTTGGTAAACCACCTGTACCGGTCGTCGCCCCGATACGCGTCCAGCTCGGTCAGGGCATAGCCGAATAGCGCCTGGCCCCAGGTCCAGGGCATGGCGGGGTTACGCCTGCGCACCATGGTGTCGGCGATCTCCATGGCCGCTTCCAGGTATTTGCTCATTTTGTCTCCTCCCGGGTCATGTTGTCAAACTGCAGGTGCAGTCGTTTTTCATTGTATCGGATATCCAGTCCCTCTGGTTTTCGCGGAGCGTTCACATAGGGGCTCGCGAGCCGGGGGTAATGGGTGTCCATGACCTGGCCGTCTACCCGGGCCTCCCCCTTGTACGTTAGTTTCATTTCCCCGCCGTCGGTGCGATAGGTCAGAGTCCTGCCGTCAAAGTCAATCTTTCGCCGTTCTATCGTACTGATAAAATTATCAAAATCATTATATTGATTTTTTGACGCCGCCTCACAGATCCAATAGGTGACCCTGCCCATCTGCAATAGATCGGTGTCGGAGCCCTCCTTGTACGCCAGCTCGTTCGCTCCGATGAGGGCGGCATAGGTATCCCCCAGCCTGCCGAAGATATAGCGGCCATGGTGGACGACTTCGTCAAATTTCTCCCGGGGGAACCAGGCGTGGGTGTAGTGATTCAGCGTCCGCTCCAGAAATCCCTTCCGCCCCGTGATCCGATAGATGCTCATATGGACGTTTTTGTGCTGAAAGGAATGGGGCAGCCGCCCCGAGCCCACCCAGTAGGAGGGAGAGAAATTGCGGGCCTGGTCGTCGAAGAACTCGCAGGCCGGATGGGTGGTGAACACGCTCACGTCTGGGGACAGTGTCAGCTGCCATATATGCTGCTGGTCGGCGAAGAACCCCGGGTGGTGGGCCTGGGCCGTGGACATCATGTACTGATCGGTCTTGTAGGTGTAGGTATCGGCCCGCTGGATGGCGATGCCGTTGGTGGCGGGGCGCAGCAGCCGCACCAGGAGCGGCAGCAGGCGGAGCTTTCTCAGGATCGGGATATTCACCATCCCTAGGTCCTTCAGAAACCCATTGGTCTGCAAATGCCATTCGTTGAAAATCTTCAGTGCCATTTCGATGGACTCCGGATTGGTGAAGGCCTCCATGGCCCAGAGATACATCCCGGTGGTATCGATATCTTTCGTATCTTCAAATTCTTTTCTGATCTCGGACAGGTCGAGCCCCATGGAGTCCCGGATCTCCACCTCGCTCTCGTCTCTGGATATGTCCCGGATGACGGCGGGGATCTCGTAGTTTTTGCAGAGGATGAAATTGGCCGAGAGGCGGGTGTAGTCGTAGCCGTCGATATTGCCGTACCCGGAGAGCCTCTCGCTCATGTCCAGGGTGAACTGCTGCCGGGGGTCGGTCTTCTGCTCCTCGTAGCACCGGCCGCTGGCGGCGGCGAATAGGCCTTTATATGAGTGGAGCGCCATATCGAGGAAGAGGACGTCCATGATGATCTTGGTCTTTGCGACCATCTCCGTATCCCTGGAAAAATCCACGATATTGGCTAATGGCGCGATATCCTCCTCATAGTAGACATTGGAGTGAAATTCGGTAAAGCCGTATTCCCAGCGGTATGTAAGCCAGCGCAGTATCTTTGGCCGGGCCTTTTCCATATGCTCCCGTCCCGTCATGCCGGTATTGGTGAATGTTTCATCCGGGAAGTACTGCCCCGCCAGGTACTCGCAGGTGTGGAATATCAGCTGGTGGTTCTCGCTCCAATAGCACATGGTGTCGTCCCCCGGCTCGTCCATCCAGTACTTAAAGGACAGCACCGTCTTCCTGATCCGGGCGACGGTTTCCTCCGAGAGCAGGTCCCGATAGGCGTAGAGGGTCCTCAGTATCGTCACCATCCGAAAATCCGCGCAGTCATAGCGGCTGTCGATGAAGTCGCACATCCCGATGATCTGCCCTTCATCGATGGGCTTCCCCGCATCCAGCTCCCGGATACCGGGGAAACACTTCTCGTTCATCTTCAGTGTCATCTCTTCGTTCATGCCTGCCTCCTTGCCGCGTATCCCATCCGGGCGGATATCCGCGACGCGGTTTCCTTCAGCGCCGCCCCTTCCTCGTCCATGTCCCTGGCCGGCTCGTAGAGTCCCACGGTACTCAGCGCCGCGCAGACACGCCCCGTCCGATCGAATACCGGGGCGCCGACACAGGATATCTGGGGGATCAGTTCCCGGTCGTCGATGGCGTATCCCCGATCCCGTGTCCGGGCCAGGTCCGCCAGCAGGGACCCGCGGTCGGCGATGGTATGGGGAGTATGGCGGGTGAATACGATCCGGTCCAGTATCCCGCTATTGTCTTCCATATACGCGAGGATCGCCTTTCCCAAAGAAGTGCAGTATACATCCGAGCGGGAGTAGAGTTCCGCGGTGCCGTACACGGTATGGGCGGGACTGCTCTTGTCGATATAGAGGATATGGAGGTCATCCAGGATACCCAGAAAAACCGTGCGGTTCAGCCGGGCGGACAGCTCCTCCATATGGGGTTTGGCGGTCTCGATGAGATCGATGGCGGAGGCGTAGTGGCTCCCCAGCAGAAACGCCGTGAGCCCGATGGTGTACCGGCGGGGGACGCCCTCCGTGCATTGGAGCATCCCCTGATCCTCCAGGGTCACGATGATATCGTAAAGGGTGGTCTTGGGGATGGCGGTGACCTCGGTCAACTCGTTGATGGTCATACCGCCTTCGCGTTGGCCGATCAGCCGCATCAGTTCCACACTTCTCTGCACCGTCCTATTCATGATCCGCTTCCTTTATCGTGGATAGGTACAGTATACGCATTCCGTATATACGGAGTCAATTCGGATATACGAATTTTCGACAATAGTAGAACTTACTCCAAACAATCCTGTTCATATACGCCTAAATATGGTAAAGTGTAAAATACTATACAGTATAGGGGTGATGGGGTTGCATAACGTCATCGAAGTCAGGGACCTGCGCCGGGAATACGTGACCCAAAAGGGATGGGTCCGCCGGAAAAAGCACGTGGTGGAGGCCGTTAAGGGTATCACCTTCGATGTGCGGGAAGGCGAGATATTCGGCCTGCTGGGCCAGAACGGCGCGGGCAAGACCACCACCATCAAAATACTCATCACCCTATTGGCCCCCACCGGCGGCACCTGCCGGGTACTGGGCCACGACACCATGTCCGAGAGCAAGGAGATCCGCGGCCGGATCAATTTCATATTCGGCGGAGAACTGGGGGTCTACCGCAGGCTCTCGGCCCGGGACAATCTAAGATACTTCGCCAACCTCTACCGGGTGGAACCCAAAACCGCCAAAAAGCAGATCGATGAGATACTGGCTCTCGTCGACCTATCCGACAAAGCCGACCTTCGGGTAGAGACATACTCCAAGGGGATGATCCAGCGTCTGCAGATCGCCCGGGGACTCATCAACGACCCCGAGATCATCCTGATGGACGAGCCCACCGTGGGGCTCGACCCCCTGGGGGCCCGGATGCTGCGGGACGTGATCCGCAGGCTCAAATCCCACGGAAAGACCGTCCTGCTGACCACCCACTACATGTACGAGGCCGACGAGCTCTGCGACAGGATCGCCATCATCCACGATGGTCAGATCGTGGCCTTGGACACGCCAAAGGGGCTGAAGCAGTCGGTCAAAGGCAACGAGGCCATCGAGATCACCGTGGACCGGGCGGACCCCGCCGCCCTGGACCGGATCAAGGCGCTCACCGGCGTCAAGGCCCTCACCGTCAAGGAATGCGAAACAGGCGAGATCATCCATGTCTCCTACAGCGCGGACACCGATATCAGCGGCCCGCTCCTGGATACTTTAGCGGACAGCCGTGTCGTGTCCTGGTCGCGGAAAGAGCTGACACTGGAGGACGCCTTCATCATACTCACGGGAGAAGGCGAATGAATCTGCGCGTTCTGGCAAGCACCATGGCGGTGCAGATGAAGAATTCATTCGCGCGGCCCGGCATCCGGATGTGCCTGCTGATCGCCCCTGTCGCCAATACCATCCTGCTGTACTATATGTTCCAGCATTCGGGCCGGGCGGATTTCGGCATGTACGTGGTATTGGGCGCCGGGCTCACCAGCCTCTGGGAGACCATCATTTTCTCCTCCATGGGCGACATCAACCGGGAACGGTGGAACGGCACGCTGTGCCTGCTGTTCGGTATGCCCACCCCCTATCCATTGATTCTGCTGGGAAAGATCATAGGCAATACCGTCATGGCCTTCGCCGCGCTGGTCCTGTCCTATGCCGCCGCCTATATCCTCTTCGGCATCACCCTCACGGTAAACAGCGCATGGCTTTTGATAGCGGCGCTTCTGCTATCAGGGGTAAGCTTCGTGGTGGTATCCCAGTTTACGGCCTACGCCCTGACCCTCTCCCGCAAGATCGTCATATACATGAACTGCCTCAATTTCCCCATATTCCTGCTCTGCGGGTTCGCGTTCCCCATCGAGACACTGCCCTCCTGGGCGCTCCCCTTAAGCTATGCCCTGCCCCCCACATGGGCCGTGCGGATGCTTCGGATGTGCTTTGCTCCCGCCATCGACCTAGCTCTATATGGCCAGTACGCGCTGATTCTTTTGGGAGAGCTCGCTCTCTTCGGCCTGATGGCGAGACTGCTGTATCGGGCGGTGGACACGCAGGTGCGCGTCCACGCCACCCTGGAGGTGTTTTGATGAACGCTATACGCCGGTTTTTTCAGCAGGCATTTTTATATTACAAGGAGCAGTATATCCATTTCAGTTTCGGGGAGATCCTGGGGTTCAAGATGTTTCTGCCTGTGTTTATCCTGCTTTACTACTGCATGGCGGCCCGTTACGGGTTCAACGCTCCCCCGCTGACCCGCTGGGTCATCGGCAATTCGTTCCTGCTCTGCACCTACCAGTGCCTCTTTTCCCTGGGCTATACCTTTTCGTCCGAACGATACGGCGGCCGCCTGCGCACACTGATCGTGGCGCCCCGCCACAAGCTCGTGATCGCCGCCGAGAAGAGCTTTTTTATGATCTTCGAGGGGCTTGTCACCTCCGCCTTCGGCCTTCTCTGCGGGAGCCTCATTTTCGGTATCAGCTTCGCCGGGGTCAATATGCTCCTGTTTGTCACGGTGCTTTTGTCGGGGATGATCGCGGCCATGGGATTCGGCCTGTTCTTAAGCGCCTTCGGGCTTATAAGCGACAGCCTGCCCTTTGTCCTCAATGTCGTCTACGCGGCCATGCTCATCCTCTGCGGGGCCAATTTCCCCATCGGGGATCTGCCCGCCCCCGCCCGAATCCTATCCTATATGCTGCCCCTGACCCGCAGTATCGAGGGCGCGAATATGCTCTTCGGCAGTGTGGATACAGGGCGTTTCCTCTCCCTGGTAGCCCAAGAACTGGGTGTCGGCGCGATCTACGCCGTACTCGGGTATGTCACGCTGAAGATCTGTGAGAAAGTGGCGATCAAGAGGGCCGCTTTTGAGATGTTTTAACCCTTTCCGTCTTACCTGACCGCGATATCAATCGCATCCCCGCGTTCCCGGGCATATATTACGGTATATATGCCTGGATTTGCTATATCCATATCCGCCTATTTGGGCGGGTATGATCAGTCATTGACATCTCTCGGCATAAAAGGACGCGATCCTGCCAATACCACCATGATTCTCACACAATAGGGCTGTCTATCATACTATGTACTTGAAATATATTGCTCGGAAAGGATGGTGTTACCATGCGTGTGCAGAGATGTGAACGTGATGAAAACGATAAGAAGATCATCATCGTCAATGTACTGGTGAATCTCGACCTGGAAGACGGGATCCTCACAGACGGGGCATTGACCCAGGATGGACTGGAACGGCTGGTCACAAGGGTCGGCGAGCAGATAGCGGGACGTTAACCCACGCTTGGGTAATCGGTTTTTTACCATGATTCAAAATACAAGGAAAGGAGAATAAACAGGTAATCATGCAGTATAGAAGGTATCTACGTCAAACGGGCGACTGCGGATGCGGCGGTAGATCGCCGCGGCAGGATCCGCCTTATTACGGCAGGGAACAGGAGCCTTTCTATCTACGAGAAAGAGAGGCCGTCTCCGGCCCCTATATGGGAGAAGAGGCCTTTGAGCCTTATTTCGACAGGAAACGTGTCTATTGCCCCGATTTCCGATACGGGGAGGAATGGCAGCCCCGCTATCGCGATGCCGACGGCAGGGGAAACAGCGGCACGGATGAAGACGAGACCATCGTCATCGCCAATGTGCTGCTGAACGCGGATTTTGATCCCGGGATCACCGGTCCTACCGGCGCTACCGGTCCCACGGGATCCGCAGGCCCCACCGGACCTACGGGCGCGACCGGTGCCACGGGTGCTACAGGCGCTACCGGTCCCGCAGGAGGTCCCACCGGACCCACGGGGGCTACCGGTGCTACCGGTGCTACCGGCGCTACCGGCGCCACAGGTGCTACCGGAGCCACCGGCGCCACAGGCGCCACAGGCGCTACGGGAGCTACAGGCGCTACGGGAGCTACAGGCGCTACGGGGGCTACCGGGGCCACGGGTGCTACCGGGGCCACGGGGGCCACAGGAGCGACGGGCGCCACGGGCGCGACGACGATGCTCCGGGGCATCCAGGCGCAGCTGGTCACCGACCCCGGCGTCACCCTGGCAGCGGGGGGCACGGTGGTATTCAATACCGTGCTCAATGACCAGAGCCCCAATATCAGCTATGACGCCACGACGGGGGTATTCACCATCTCGGCGGTGGGGAACTACTACGTCGACTGGTGGGTGGCCATCGACGGCGCCGGGCTGGCGCTGTCCAGTTCCTTCGGCGTCGTGGTTAACACAGGCACGCCCATCACCGGGAATTCCCCGCTGGTCGTCGGGCAGGTGGCGGGCAACGCCCTCATCACCGTGGCGGCGGCCCCGGCCACCGTCAGCCTGGTCAATACCACGGGAGACATCATCACATTCTCCGCCGCCACCGTGCAGGCGGATATCGTGATCGCGGAGGTCGCTGTCTGATGACAGCACAAATGAAAGAATTCAGCAAGGGGGATGATCATGCCGAATATTGCGTTACAGGTTGAACGGCTGGCATCAGGGGTTGTGACAGTCGGCTCCCCTGTTATTTTCGGTAATGTGGTGTTTTCCACCGGTGGTATCACCTATGATCCGGCCACGGGCATCGTCACATTCACCGAAGCGGGGATCTACGATGTGAACTGGTGGGTGGCGTCCCAGGTGGCCGCCTCCGCCGGATTGGTGTTCGCGTTGTCCACGTCCCAGGGAGATTTCCTGGAGGGAGATACGCCGAACCGGACCGATGAGGTCGTTGGGTTCGGCATCATCAATGTTACGACGCCCCCCGTCACCATGAGCCTGGTCAACGCCGGGTCGGGCGCCGTCGCTTATACGAACCTGCCTGTCAAGGCGACCATGACCATCACGAACAGCGCGGCGGTAGGTCCCACTGGTCCCACAGGCCCCATGGGTCCCCAGGGACTCCAAGGTCCTCTTGGCCCGGTCGGGCCGGTCGGTTCGCAGGGTCCCACAGGTCCTACAGGGGCGGGCACCACCGGCCCCACGGGTCCCACGGGTCCCACGGGTCCCGCTGGCGGCGCCACAGGCGCCACGGGAGCTACGGGCGCCACAGGGCCCACCGGTCCGACAGGACCCACAGGCGCTACCGGCGCAGGCGTCACAGGCGCGACAGGGGCAACCGGGCCCACGGGTCCCACAGGGCCCACGGGCGCGGACGGCGCTACAGGCGCCACCGGTCCTACAGGGGCTGACGGAGCCACGGGTGCCACCGGTCCCACAGGCGCTGACGGAGCTACTGGCGCGACAGGTCCCACAGGGGCGGACGGCGCTACGGGCGCCACCGGTCCTACCGGGGCTGAAGGAGCCACGGGCGCCACCGGTCCTACGGGCGCAGACGGCGCTACGGGCGCCACCGGTCCTACCGGTGCGGACGGAGCTACGGGCGCCACCGGCCCGACAGGCGCTGACGGAGCTACTGGCGCCACCGGTCCCACAGGGCCTACCGGTCCTACGGGCGCGGACGGCGCTACGGGTGCCACCGGTCCTACCGGGGCAGACGGTGCTACGGGCGCTACCGGACCCACCGGGGCGGACGGAGCCACGGGGGCCACCGGACCTACCGGGGCTGACGGTGCTACAGGCGCCACCGGTCCTACAGGCGCGGACGGCGCGACGGGCGCCACCGGTCCTACCGGGGCTGACGGAGCCACCGGAGCCACTGGACCTACCGGGGCTGACGGTGCGACGGGTGCTACTGGTCCCACAGGCGCGGATGGAGCTACTGGCGCCACCGGTCCCACAGGCGCTGACGGCGCGACGGGCGCCACAGGTCCCACAGGCGCCGACGGCGCGACGGGCGCCACAGGTCCCACAGGCGCCGACGGCGCGACGGGCGCCACCGGGCCCACAGGGGCTGACGGCGCTACTGGCGCCACCGGTCCTACGGGCGCGGACGGCGCGACGGGCGCCACCGGTCCTACTGGGGCTGACGGCGCGACGGGCGCCACCGGTCCTACGGGCGCGGACGGCGCGACGGGCGCCACCGGACCTACAGGTGCTGATGGTGCCACGGGCGCTACCGGACCCACAGGCGCAGACGGAGCTACTGGCGCTACTGGTCCTACAGGCCCTACAGGGCCTACCGGACCCACCGGACCTACCGGGGCTTCCGGGGCGGGTTCCGTATCCTTTACGCAGTCGAGCGCCACACTGGCCCTGCCGCTGGGCACACAGACCACGGTGATGACACTGGCGGTATCGCCGACAGTCGGGCAAAGCATCAAGCTTGATTCCATGGCGGAGATTAACATCACCACAACAAGCACCACCAATAACGTAAACGTGGTGACGTATGTGTTATTCAAGAACGGTAATACACTGGCGACTCACATCAATCAAAAGAACAACTATACGTCGCCGACGGCGGTCCGCACGGCTTCGGTTGAGCCCGCCATGACGTGGGTCGATACGGCGACCTCGACATCGGAGACCTACACGGTGGCGGTAACGGTCACCGGCACCAACCAGGCCAGCGCCAATACGACGACCCGGGCCCTCAACGCGATCATTTTCTAGGGTAGAGACAGAAAAAAAGAGAGGCTGCGTTTTTGCAGCCTCTCGCTTTATAAACAAATGTCAGTCTTCGCCTTTTTCCTCCGCGCCGCCTGTGTCTTTCTTCGCATCCGCGAAGTATTTTTTATTGTAAAGATAGGCCGGATCTTCGGGCTTAAATCCCCCCGCCATCTCATTGTAGCGAATGGCTTCCTCGCGCATGCCCAGATTGTCGCAGCACACGCAGAGCTCCATGGCCGGGATGTATTCGGCGGAATCATGAAATTGAAACCCCAGATTCCCCTCCGGCTGCTCATAGGCCAGCGCCCGCTCGAACCAGTACTTTGCCCTATGATAATCCTGCTTTTCCTTGTAGATATAGCCGATCTCGCAGCAGACCTCCGGCCGGGGCAGATCGTATTGAAAGCTCTCCAGGAGGGGCTTTAGCCGATCCCGCTGGTATTTCAGAAAGGTATAGCACTTGGATAGCATCAGGCAGGCGCCTATATTGTCCTCCATCCAGCCCTGCCCCCCGTCCAGGAACTGCCGCAGGTACAGGATGCACTCGCCGTACCGTCCGTTGTAGAAAAGCTCCCTCCCGAAGTAATACAATCCCCGATGGCTCAAGGGTTTTCCCTCGGCGATCATCTTCTCATAGATCCGCAGGTTGCGGCCGGGCTCGGAGGGATGCAGTTTCTTGTGGGAGATGCAGATGTCGCTGTATATCACATTGCCGCTGTAGGCCAGGTGCTCGTGGACCGGCTCCACCCATTGAAAGCCGCGGGCGCGCTTACTTAGGCGCTCCCGGTAATACGAGAGCGTCACATTGCCGCCCTGGTCATAGCCCACGTTGTACTTCATCATGACCATGTCGACGCCGGGATCGAGGGTCTTTTTCAGCTTCTTGAATTTCTTTCTATCTTCGGGCAGCAGCACATCGTCGGCGTCCAGGATCAGGATGTATTCCTTGGTCGCCTTGCTGTAAGCGAAATTCCGCGCGGCGGAGAAGTCGTCGATCCACTCGAAATCATAGACGTGATCGGTGAGTTCACAGGCGATTTCCCTGGTTTTATCGGTGGAGCCCGTGTCCACGATGATGATCTCGTCGGCGATATCCCTGACGCTCTTCACACAGCGGGCGAGGGTATCTTCTTCATCCCTGACGATCATGCAGAGACTGATCGTGATCATATACACACCCCATTATTGTTTGTATGTCCGGCCTTTACGCAGGCCTCGATCCTATTTGCGATCGCAAGCGCCGCCACCCCGTCCTCTCCCCCGATAAGGGGCGCGGCGCCCTCGAGCACGCAGTTGAGGAACGCCTCGATCTCATCCATTAAGGGCTCCCGATTGGGGACGAATACCTTTTCGGTGATATTCTCCTGGCGGTAGGATGTCTTGCTGTTGGCGTAGAAATGGGCGTGGGTCGCCCTGGCTACGGTGATCCTGCGGTCGATATAGTCCATCTCGATGTAGGCCTCCCCGGTGGTGATACAGAGCGTACGCACCTTCTGCTCGGTGACCCGGCTGGCGGTGAGTGTCGCGATGATACCGCCGTCAAGCAGCAGGGAGGCCGCCGCGTAATCGGTATGCTCCCCGGAACGGGGGGCGCAGCCGTACGCCTGGATACCGGTGATATCCAGAGGAACTAGAAACCGCAGCACATCGATATCGTGGATCATCAGATCGTGGACCACCCCCACGTCCCTGATTCGGGGATCATAGGGACTCATCCGCCTGAAATCCAGGCCGATGATCTCCTTGCCGTCGAGGATTTCCGGGAGCACCTGGACGGCGGGATTGAACCGTTCCACATGGCCGATCTGCAGCGCCAGGCCCCCCGCCGCGGCCAGGCGCGTCAGTTCCTCCCCCTCCGCCACCGTCCCGGTGATGGGCTTTTCCAGCAATACATGCAGACCCCGGATAAGCGCCTCTTTGGCGATCTCATAATGGGTGACGGTGGGGGTGACGATACTCACCGCGTCCACGCTGTCCCATACGTCCTCTATATGATCAAACGCCTGTATGGCGTACCGGGCCGCCGCCTCGGCGCGCCGTTCGGCGTCTAGATCATAGACCCCCGTCAATTCGCAGATGTGGTTCAGGGCCTTACAGACCCTGAGGTGATTCATGCCCATATTACCGGCCCCGATGACGGCCGTTTTGATTCTTCCCATGAAGTATAACCCCCAGATTAACCTCCGTATGTACTTACAGTGAGATGGTCTCACCGCATTGGGGGCAGGTATAGGTGCCGGAGACGCCGTCGGTATTTTCGGTCAGTTTGTGTCCGCAGCGGCAGGCATATCCTCTAAGCCGCGCGGGATTGCCCATGACGAGGCCGTAGTCGGGCACATCCCTGGTGACCACGCTGCCCGCGGCGACCATAGCGTATTCCCCGATGGTGTGACCGCACACGATGGTGGCGTTGGCGCCGATGGAGGCGCCCCGCTTCACCAGGGTCCCGGTGATCTGCCAGTCGGTATTGAACGCCCGGGGGTAGCGGTCGTTGGTGAACGTCATGTGGGGCCCCAGGAACACGTCGTCTTGTACCGTGACCCCCCGGTAGACCGACACGCCGTTCTGTATCTTGACCCGGTCCCCGATCACGGCGCCGGTATCGATATACACATCCTTGCCGATATTGCACCCGGCGCCCACCCGGGCGCCCTCCCGGATCTGGGCGTTATTCCATACCGACGTTCCGGGACCGATATTAGCGTCTTTTGCCACCTCGGCGCTTTGATGTATCTTCATATCCTTCCAGATACTCATGACTGTTTTCCCTTCCCCGCCCCTGCGGCCACGGCCTCCGCGATCCTACTGATCTCGCTATCTGTGAGGTAGGGGTGCATGGGCAGGCTCACAATCCGCCCGCTGACAGCCTCCGACACCGGGAAATCCCCTTCCCCATATCCCAGGTAGGCGAGGGCCTTTTGCAGGTGCAGGGGGATCCGGTAGTAGACCGCCGACGGGATATCGGCCTTTGTGAGGGCGTCTATGATCCTCTCCCGCTGGGTCTCATCCTCGGTGAGCACCGAGTACTGGGCCCAGGTGGACACGCTGTCCGCGTAAAATTGCGGGGTTTGGACCAGCCCCGCCAGGCGTTCGCTGTACTTGCGCGCGATATCGTTGCGCATCCCTAATTCGGTCTCGAAGATGGAGAGTTTTTGGAGAAGCACCGCCGCCTGGATGGAGTCCAGCCGCCCGTTAAGCCCCAGGCGGACGTTTTCGTAGCGGTCGCGGCCCTCTCCGTGGACGCGGATTGACCGCAATACCCGGTCCGTATCCGGATCGTCGGTGAATACCGCGCCCCCGTCCCCGTATCCGCCCAGCGGCTTCGCCGGGAAGAATGAGGTGGCGCCGATATCCCCCAGGCTCCCCGCCGTCCTGCCGTGATATGTGCCCCCAAAGCCCTGGGCGGCGTCCTCCAGGATGGATAGCCCGTACCCGCGGGCGATGGGCCGGATGGCGTCGTAGTCGGCGGGCAGGCCGAATAGATCCACGGGCATGACGGCCCGGGGGGTAAGCCGGCCTTGTGCCAATGTCTCTTGTATGGCTGCCTCCAAAGAGGCCGGGTCCATATTGAATGTGTCCGGCAGGATATCGGTAAAGACCGGCGTGGCGCCGGCTAGGGCGATCACCTCCGCCGAGGCGAAGAACGTGAACGCCGGCACGAACACCGCGTCTCCCGGGCCGATCTCCCAGGCCATCAGGGCCATGAGGAGGGCGTCGGTGCCGCTCGCGCAGGACACGGCGTACCTGACGCCGGCCAGGGCGGCGAGTCTTTCTTCCAGTTCCGTTACCTCCGGCCCCAGTATATACCGACCGTGTGCAAGCACCGCCGCGATGCCCTCGTCGATGCCTTCTTTGAGGACGGCGTACTGCCGTCCCAGATCTATAAACTGCATGGATCATTCTCCATTTATTGCGGTATTATTACATGGTGTATCCTATGCCGGTGGCAAATGGGGCGTTACCCATTACGAGCACCGCCGTCCGGGCAGGAGCCTATAAAAAAAGGCCCGCCGACGGACGGGCCCCTGTAGGGTATGTATTCAGTGTTTCAGACGTGATACGAACTCGGCCAGGATCCGGGCGGTGATGCCCCAGATCACACCTTCCCTGGTCTTATACACGAGCACCTTCTGCCGGAATCCGCCCCAGGGTCTCGTGTATCGATCGGGCAGTCCCAGCTCTGCCGCGGGCAGTAGGACCACCTCTTGTTTCGACTCGCGGTCCACATAGGACGGGTGTATTTCCAATCGCACGGCATACTCTTCCGGCTCGTTTTCTTCAAAAAAGGAGACGGGCAGCGTGAAAACCCGCTCGGATTCTGCGTTTATCTCCATATCGCCGATGCCCAGATCCGTCGTCCCTACAAACACATCCACCGTGGCGCCCATGGACGCGACGAGGGTATCCATCCCGCCGAGTATGGTGATCTTCTCGGGGGGGATGCCCAATTCCTCGGAGGTCTCCCGTACCGCCGTCTGCTTGAGCGAACCGTCTTCCTCCTCATACCGGCCCCCGGGGAGGCATATCTCTCCACCCTGCCGGATACCGGCGCTCCGCTCCTGGAATACGATGTGATAGTCGTCGCCGATGGGGACCAGCAGCAGCAGTACCACCGAATTAAAATACTCGTCTTTGCCGTGGATACCGGGGACCGCCGGCAGATTATTCACCAGGGATGTTAGATCGTTTCGTTTCATCGCATTACCTTTTGTCTGGAAAGCTGAACCGCTTTTGCGTATCTTCGCTGCGCATCGTGCCATCGTAGAGCGCTCCCGTATGGCGCTGCCCAGTTCAGTGCATCATACGATCACCAATAACAGCCGTCCTCTACCTTGTCCGCGCCCTCCGGCCGAAAGTCCGCCCCCGGTCTGACCCAATGCTCATTATAAAATTTCTTCAGAGCTTTAGCCTGATCCCATCGCTTTCCTCTGATCCCGAAAAGTATTTGTACTAGTCCACCAAGCTGAACAGCCTTCTTGTTCATTTCTTCCTTTATCCTGATAGCCAGGGGCATTCCATACGCCCCAGCGCCGACCAAAGCTATATCAAAATCGATTTGACTAATTCCATTCATCATATAGTCCAGCGCTTCAAACCAGGTCTTGAAACGGGGGTCTTTTTGACCCGCGCTGGTCTGCACTGCAGGAAAAACTTTAAGATCAAATTCAGGTAATATATCAGTTCCAGGATAAAGAAACTCTCTTTTTTCGTACTGGCCCGCGATCAAATCGGCGTATGGATGAATGACGAGTACTTTCATTCCCTTTAACGACCTGGTCCAATTTGAGAAAATAGGGTTGCTTGCTTTAGGCTCTAACAATATGGGAGTATCGCACATAACGTTGATCACATGATCTTCCATGAATTGATTGTATACCGTTACCACATCTATCGATGGGCAAAGCTGCTGAATAAGCGCCCCATACCGATGCAACTGAGTATCGTCTGAAGGGAAAAAACCCGCATTATTACCCATAATATGAATGATATTTTTGCTGAATGAATGAGATAAACCAAGTTGTATCCGCATATATTGATGAATCGCGCCCAATTCACTCCCGCCAAAGCGTACAAGCGCGAAGGGTTTTGCCGCGGTTATGAGTCCTTCAAGTAAATCAGAACCTTGTGATTTGGGCAATATGTCCGATCCACCGTATTTCACTGGGAACGACGGTCTGTTTCTTTTTCCGATCCGAATTACTTTTCGTAATTTCATTCTAGCTATGTTGGATATATAGGCACGATAATAGCGCCTTAGTGTATTTCCCTTCATGCACGTACCATCCAATTATTTTATATCTCAATATTACTATTATTCCATCAATAACGCTAGACAATCAATATGTTTATAATCTATGTCACCGAACGAATTATTTTTCATAGGTATTTAGTTTATATCACAATAATGGAAATATATCTATATTACGGAATTAAATTTGTGTAGTAATATCAAACGGTGGTATATTTTACATATAGCTTTGCAGGGTTGGGGAACATGCACAACAAAGAGAAAACAAAGCTGGCGGTGCTCATCACCGTCTCTATCGCCGTATGCGCAGCGGCCGTATATTTGAGCGGAATCACGGAAGAGGATTCGGTCTATACCAGCCTCTTCTATATCCCTGTGATTCTCAGCGGACTGTGGTTCTTCCGTGCCGTGATTCCACTGGCGGTTTTCTTCGCGCTGGTGCAAAACGCGCTGCATATCATCCATCTGCGCCATCCATCTATCCTGGGCGGACTGATCCTGATCGCGGGATCGGTTATCCTGTATCTTCTCGAGCGGGATCTGGAGAAAAAGAATCGATTATTGAATGAAAGCAATCACATACAGCGGATGCAAAATGAGCGCCTGCGCATCACCCTGCTCTCCATCGGGGACGGCGTGATCAGCACAGACAGGGAGGGCCGCGTCACGCTGATCAACGAGGCGGCCGAGGCCATGACGGGATGGCGGCATCAGAGCGCCGTCGGCAAGCCCTTTCACAAGGTGTTCCATATCGTCAGACAGGGCACCCGGGAGCGATGCCCCGACCCTGTCAGGCAGGTATTGGACCAGGGGGAGTCCGTGGAACTATGCAGCGACACCATACTCATCGCCAAAGACGGCACAGAGAGGGCGGTCTCGGACAGCGCCGCTCCCATACTGGACGAAAAGGGCGCGATGGACGGGGTGGTGCTGGTATTCCGCGATGTGACCAGTGAAAAGATCAAGCAGGACGAGATCGAGTTCCTGAGTTATCACGATGAACTGACCGGCCTGGGGAACCGCCGGCATCTGGAGGAGCGGATCCACCAGCTCGATCAGGCGGAGGACCAGATGCCCATATCGGTCATCATGGGGGACGTCAACGGACTGAAGGTCATCAACGACGCCTTCGGCCACGCCACCGGCGACAAACTTCTCAAAAAGGCCGCCGACGCCCTGAAGGCCTCCTGCCGGAGCAACGACGTGATAGCCAGGTACGGCGGGGATGAATTCCTCATCCTGCTGCCCCGTACCAATGAGGCAGTGGCCAAACGGGTGGCCATGAGATTGTACGATTCGGTGAGCAGGATCGAGATCGATCCCGTGCACTTCTCCATGTCCCTGGGGTGGGCGACCAAACATACCGTCCAGGAGAGCATGGCAAAGACCATCAAGACCGCCGAGGAATTCATGTACAGACGCAAGCTCATCGAGAGCCCCAGCACCCGGGACAGCATCATCAAGAGCGTCATGACCACGCTGAAGGGAAACGCCGGGTATGAGATGGTCCATTCGGACAATATCGATATACTCTGCGACAAGATGGGGAACGCCTTCGGGCTGGAACAAGACGACGTGCAGAAACTGCGGACCGCCTGCCAGTACCACGATATCGGCAAGATCGCCATCGACCCCGCCATTCTCAATAAAAAGGGCCCCCTCTCAGAGGAAGAATGGAAGGTCGTCAAGAAGCATCCCGAGACGGGGTACCGCTTATTGAGCGCGGTGCCCGAATTCGGGGAGCTGGCGGAATACATACTCGCCCATCACGAGCGATGGGACGGCAAGGGCTACCCCAAGAAACTCAAGGGAAAGGATATCCCCTATCTCTCCCGGATCATCATGTTGGCGGGCTCCTACGACGCCATGATCAGCGAGCGACCCTACCGGGAGCGGCCCCTGACGGAAGAGGAAGCGGTGGCCGAGATCAGGGAAAACGCCGGCACCCAGTTCGACCCCGAGGTGGCCAGAGAGTTTGTAGAAAAGGTGCTGAACGCGGAGTGGTAGACGTAAAGCGGATGCAAAAAAGGGACACGCCGATGGGGCGTGTCCCTTTATTGCGTACATCAGAGCCCCAGCCCCTCCGGGGGGTCCACCCAGGCCCACTTAAAATCAGTGTCGGCCCCCACGGGAAAGTACGCCACATCGTGGAGACGGCTTTTCTGCATGAGGCTGCGGGTGGGCCAATAGATCGGATAGACAGGCAGCTCCCGAGCCAGGATATCCTCGGCCTCGACCATGGCGTCGATCCGCGCGTCACCCTCTCCCGCTATGGCGGTATCGATACAGGCGTCGTACCGGGCGTCTGACCAGTAGGCGTCGTTGTTGCCCCCGTCGGTGACCCACATATCCAGGAATGTCAGCGGATCATCGTAGTCGCCGCCCCATCCGGCGTAGCTGACCTGATAGGTTCCCCTGTTGTAGCGGTCCAGCCGCTCCCCAAAGGTCATCTGCTCGATTTCCAGGCGTATGCCGAGGTTCTGCTCCCATTGCCCCTGGAGAAACTGCAGGATCGTCGCCCATGTGTCGCCGTCGCCGCCGAGGAGCGTGCATTCGGCTATGAGGTCTTTTTTGGTCGCGCCGATCTCTCTGAGGCCCTCCTCCAGCAGCTTTTGCGCCGCGGCCGGGTCAAAGGGAGGCATGGAGGCGATGTCCGCCGCCGTCATGTCGGCCTCGAAGTTCGCGCTCCCGTCCTTCCCCATCATGGTGGGCGGGGTGAAATGGTCCGCGACCTTACCCAGGCCCGCGCGGATCTCATTGACATAGGTCTGATTGTCGGTCGCCTGGGCAAAGGCCTTTCGGATCTTGAGATTGCCGAAGTATTTGTCTTCACAGTTGAACTGCAGATACCAGCACGTGGCCTCGGGGAGCGCCATGTATTCCGGGTTTTCATTATACTCATACAGGAAATTCGGACCGACATTGACGATATCCAGTTCATCGGACTCGTACATCTGGATGGCGGTATTCTCATCTGTGATCATGAGACCGTGGATACTGTCCAGGCGCACCGTACCGGCATCCCAGTACTTTTCGTTTTTCGACAGCGAGAGTTCCTGCTCGTGGACCCATTTCTGGACGACAAAGGGTCCGCAAAAGACCATGGTGTCGGCGCTGGTGGCGTAGTCGTCGCCCCACCGTTCCACGGCTTCCCTTTGGGCGGGCATATAGGTGGTGAAGGACGTGAGACTCAGGAAGAAGGGCGTGGGACGCACCAGCTTCACCTCCAGGGTAAAATCATCAATGGCTTTCACCCCCGCGTCGTCCAGGGTATAGCCGGGCTCATTGGTATTGATCTCCATGGCATTGACGATATGATACATCTGGTAGGCGTATTCGGAGCCGGTGTCGGGGTCGATGGCCCGTTTCCAGGCGTACTCAAAGTCCCCGGCGGTGACCGCCGTGCCGTCGGACCAGAGGGCGTCCCGCAGGTGAAATGTATACGTCAGTCCGTCGTCACTTAAGTCCCAGGTCTCGGCCAGACCCGGCCCCACGCTCCCGTCGGGATTGAGCCGCACGAGTCCCTCCAGGCTCGCGTTGAGGATCCAGAATGACACCTGGTCGGTGGAGGTCTGGGGGTCCAGATCCGGGGGCTCCCCTCCCCAGTTGACGGTGATTTCCGCGGACGCTCCAAAGGGGACCGGGGTCGTGTCCGGTTCCGGCGTGCTTTCGGCCCCGGGAGAAGCGATATCCTCCTGCAATACTGCCGGACCCTGACCGGAATCCGCCGGCTGGGGGGTCAGGCTGTGGACCCCCAGATAGATCAGCAGCCCCGCGATGGCCAGAGAACCGGCCGCGACCAGCCACAGCAGACTGCGCCGGGCGCCGCGCCGGGAGCTATTCCGGGACGACCGGGAGCCGCGTCGGGGCGGGGACGCCTCGTCAAAGGATATATACGGACTGCTCTCCATCCTGGCGCCGCAGTTTTCACAGAAAGCGGATCCCTCGGGCACTTGTGTTCCGCAGTTTGCACAATACATAGGTATCTCCTTTGTCAGTATTTCGTGTTTTCTGTAAAATCATTTCGATAAAGACCATAAATTTCCTCCTATCCCAGGCATTGTATCGGCATTTAAGAAGATACATCTCCCTTGACGCCCTTCCACAAAAATGCCAGAATGATTCGCGGGGATACTATTACGCGGAAAGGATACGCGATGGAGAGCGGGATAAAAGGCCGGGACTATGGCCTGGATTATCTAAAGGGCGCCGCGTGCCTGCTCATGATCCTGGCACACGGGATGGTGGCACAGACCGCCCGGTGGGTGCTGTGGGTGAAGTTCCTGGGGCAGTACGCCCCCGTCTTGTTCTTCGCCGGGAGCGGCGCCGCCATGACATACCAGGCCCGCAGGCGCCGGACACTGCCCCTCGTCCTCTTCTACGCGGTTTTCTTCATACTGGGATTCAGCTACAACGGCCTCCATGTGAGCGATTACTGGCACGTCTTTCAGAGCGACATCCTCCAGTGCATCGCGCTGTCTTCCATCATCCTGATTTTACTGCTCAGGGTACTGCCCGCCCAGGCCCTGTTGCCGCTTTCCCCCATCCCGTTCCTGCTCCATGTGCTGCTGCAGCGCTGGGGCGTTTTGGGTGATTTTTTCCTCAGGGACATGCTGATCCCCCCGGGGATATTCCCCCTGCTGCCCTGGCTGGGGTTCTTCCTGCTGGGGGCGGGGGCCTACCGGCTGGGAGACAGGATGAAGGCCGGGGTCCTGATCGGTCTGGCGGCGCTGCTTGCGGCCCTGGCCCTCCTGGACGTCCCCCTGGATATCCGCAATAAATGGAACATGAGCTGGGGGTATTTTCTCGTGAGCTGCGCCGGGATACTGCTTTCGTTCCTGCTGGCCCGGTGGGGGCGGGCGCTGCAGGTAAAACCCCTGGCGGCCCTGGGGAGATACTCGCTGTTATTCCTGTATGTGCACTTTATCCCGGTGTACCTGCTGCGCTATTTCGGTGTGGAGACTCCCTGGATCGTATGGCCGGTGATCCTGGCCGCCACTCCCCTGCTGATGCTGGGTTTTGTTTGGCTCAACGAAAGGCTGTGGAAAAGGATGGCCGGGCATTGGTGGTTCTGGCTGGTACTGCTGGGATCGGTCATCGGGGTTCCCTATCTGTTCCGCTACAAGATCGTGATCCACGTGCTGTCCTATGGGATCGGTATCCTGTTCGCGCTGAACTACAAGCAATTGACGGGCCTCATACAAAAAGCGGCGGGAAAGAAAGAGGGCCATGGAGAGGAGACGGATCGATGAAAAAACGAGTAGGCGCAATACTGCTGCTGGCATTGATCCTGCTGGCGGGGTGTCAGCAGGACACGGTGACACTGTACTTCCCCCGGGGGGACTCGGGCGATCTGGTCCCGGAGGAGCGGACCATCGGTGACGATACGGACATGGAGCGGGCCGCGATCCTCGCGCTGATGGCGGGGCCAAAGACCGAAGGCCTCTCCCCCTCCATCCCCGAGGGGACCAGGCTGCTGGACTTTCGGATGGAAGGCAAGGTGGCCGTCATCGATTTCTCCGAAGAGATACGGACCAATCACATCGGCGGCTCCACCGGGGAGATGATGACCATATATTCCATCGCCGACACCATGGGCGGTCTGCCCACGGTGGAGCGGGTCAAGCTGCTGATCGAGGGCCAGGAGGAAGAGACCCTGCTGGGGCACCTGGACATATCCGGCGAGATCGAACCCAATATGGATGTGGTGAAGGAGGAGAAACCATGAAAAAGACACTGGTACTCTATCAATCCCGGTACGGCAGCACGCAAAAATACGCCCGGTGGATCGCCGAGGCGGCGGACGCCGATCTGGTGGAGGCGTCCGCAGCGAAGGCCCGGACGCTTACGGACTACGACACCATCGTATTCGGCGGCTCTCTCCCCGCGGTGGGGATCACGGGGGTGAATATTATTGCGGACAATTTCGCGTTGATCAAGGACAAGCAGATCATCGTGTATGCCGTGGGATGTTCGCCGGGCCATGACAAGGACCTTTCGCGGGTGTGGGAGGCCAACTTCACCGAAGAGATGCGGGAGCGCATCCGGTTTTTCTACGCCCGGGGGGCCTTCGATTTTCACAAGCTGCGCTTCATGGACAAGATGATGATGCGGCTTTTGCGCCGCAAACTCAAGCGTATCGAGAATCCCGGCCAGGACGCCAAAGACCTCCTCGCAAGCTACGATCAGCCCGTTGACTGGACGAGCCGGGAGAATATCGAGCCCGTCATCGATTGTATCCGACAAGGCTAGACCCCTCGTATGCATTGACTTAACGGATAAGTCCCCAGACACGCCTCTGTATTCCCTATATATCGCTACCATGACAAACCAATCGCCCTTGTCTTCATGTTCTGTAAACCCTTGTTGTCTGTGGCGTCTTCCGTATCGGGTCCCAAGCGCCTCTCATACTTCCCCTCTTACGGCACACACTAAGCCCCGGGAGGAGATGCCTTTTGCGGAGCAAGACCATTACCATCGCCCTGGTGGCGCTGATCGCCGTATTGATGGGGGTGTATTTCACCCTCCGCTCCCCGGTATTTACAGAGGACTCCCTGACCCGGCAGGCCGATCAGGTCAAGTCCTATGTCCGGGAAGGGGATTGGGAGCGGGCCCGCGCCGCCGCCCGGGGGGTACAGGACATATGGGAGCGGCAGAAATACCTGGTGATGCTCAATTACGCCGAGGCGGACTTCGCCGACTTCGAGAAGTCTCTGAGCACCATCATCGGAGGGGTCGAGGGACGGGACGAGGCCGCGGTGTACGCCAGTGTAAAAGCCCTCAAGTCCCTCTGGGAAAACCTCACCAAGTTTGTACCCGAGCCCTAGGAGGAAATATGGAGATACTGGTATACGCCGCCCGGTGCCTGTTCATGCTGCTGGTGACCTGGGCCGGGATCCGGCTGATCGGCAAGAAATCCATCGCCCAGATGACGACCTACGATCTCTCGGCGGTCTTTCTGCTGACCACCGTGGCCTCGGAGCCCCTGGTATTCAAGGTCCCCTCCAAGGCGACGGTGGGGGTGGCCGTCATCACGGCGGCGGCGGTATTCCTGGGGTGGCTGTCCCTTAGGCGGGTCTTCTACAATGTGGACAAAAGCCCCGCCATCGTCGTGCACCAGGGACAGATTCGCGACGACATACTCCGGCGAAACCGCATGAATATCCCCCTGCTGCTCTCCGAACTGCGGATTATGGGGTACCAGGACCTCTCCGACGTGGCCTACGCCATCATCGAGCCCAATGGCAAACTGGCGGTCATCCCTACAGCGGACGCCCGGCCCTTGACCCCCAGGGACATGAACATCCCCGTAAGCCCCGTGAATCTCGCCTACCCCCTCATCCTGGACGGGGAAGTCATCGGACCCAATCTCACCGGCCATCTCCACAAGGACATGAAATGGCTTTCCGAGCAGCTATCCAAGGTCAACGCCGGCGATCCACATCAGATCCTGATCGCCCAGATCGACAGCGGCGGGAAGCTCTATGTGAACGCCAAGGACGACCGGAGGCCGGATATCCCCGGTACGCTGTAACCACCACAGATACCCCTTTTCCCCCGGGGGAGGGATATTCCTACGTGTGTTTCGTTCTCGCCGCCCCCGTCGGACCGTCCTCTCCCACCGTAAACCAATTGTTTTCGTCTCGTTTCACCTATCCCGGCACCCCGTAGGGCCCGATGCCCCCATCGGGCCGCCCTCCCCCGATGAATCTAACCCTTTGACACCCGATTTCCTTTCTATTTGCTGTGTTTCTTTTTCTCCCGTATACGTCTATGATGCGGGTATACCGCCATACAGCGCTGCCTGAGGAGAATTAAAATGGGAAAAACTTCTAAACGAACATCGTTCAAAACGATATACCGCTATTGGGTACCCGCGAAAATTGTATGGCCGCGATGCCCGCGTTCCCGCGGATGCAGGATGAAAAACCCGCTATTTATCTGTACATCAGCGTTTTAGGCAAAGAAGGATTCCGTCCATGACCGCCCAGTATAACCGCCAAAACAGTAAAAACACAGCGAAAAGCCCGGTTTGCAATGTCAAATAAGTCAGGGTGCCGAGAAAGCCTGAGATGCTACGGCACAGCAAGCTGTGCCTTTTTTACTCGGCACGGTAAACCGTGCCTTCTGCGGCAAGTTGTCTGACTGCTCGGTACAGTAAACTGCACCTGTTTAGGGAGCGTATATAATCATACGTGACCGACGTCTGGAGACGCTGCAAGCAGCGCCCCCATTAACGAAGCCAACGACGCAGATTAGGCTTTATCGACAGCCTGGAAGCCCGGTTTTCACCGGGCCTATCGTCTACAGCAGGATCTCTTCCAAAAGCTGCTCGTCGCTGTTGAGGGAGTAGAAGAGCTTCTTCTTGAATTTTCCCTTGGCCCCCATGAGGTTGATGGCCATCTTGTCGATGGCGATCACCGCCAGCACGGTCTGGATGAACCCGTCGATGAGGTTGTCCAGGCTGATCCCCAGCATATTGAAGTCTTTCCGGTCCATCAGCTTCAGGCGGGTGATGTCGCTCCCCCAGGTGCCGTCCTCCTTGCGGAAGGACAGATTGGTCCCCAGCATCTCCCAGGAGCGGCTGGTATCGGTGATCCGGCTCTCCAGGGGATTCGCGGCCCGGCGGGCGTAGATCGCCACGGGCTTAAAGCCCTCGGGGCCGCCGCTCACCATCATGCGGATATCGGCCACGTAGATATTGTTGCGCTTGGAGGGGACGGTGCCCACGTGGTAGAACTTCCCGTCGCTGCCGGTGGTGCTCCACTGGGAATTGCCGATGAGGCTCTGGACGATGAATTTCTGGTAGCGCTGCTCGGTGCTCATAAACGCCTCCAGCTCCCCCTCGTTGGTGATGGTGTAGATCCCCTGGCCCGCGTTGCTGTAGGGGTTTTTCACCACGGCGTGGCCGCCGAACCGCTGGACCCACAGGGGGATCTCGTCGAAGAACACATCGAGGATGGTCTCGGGGGTGTTGATCTTTAAGCCCATTCCTGCCAGCTCGGCGTTGTAGAGCTCGTAGGCCTTGGCGGCGATGAGCTTATTGCGTCCGCCGGCGAGGCAGGCGATGATGGGGTTGAATACCAGGGTCTTGGTCTCCACGGGGATCCGGTTCCAGGGGCGCTGGGTGACGTACCGGTAGGCCGCCCGGATGGGGTGCCAGTCCCCCTTTGCGTCCCGCACCTCCATCACCCCGCCGCGGACGAACCGCACGGGGGGATCGTCGTCCCCCTCGTAGAACCCGGCGAGGTACACGGGCTCCTTCAGAAGCTCGGCCAATACGGCGGCGTAGCCCGAGGCCTCCATATAGTTCTTGTCATAGATGACCGCGAACCCCCCGTCGGGGAGCCTGCGCTTCTGCTTCAAAAGCGGGATGAACGTCCGCCGCAATAACTGCTCGTAGCCCCCCATCTCCCGGCTCTCGTCCAGGAGCGGCATGGATTTCTGCCCCGAGGGGCTGCTGTTGGTCTCCACCACCAGCATCTTCCGGTGTCCCCGCTCGGTGGTCACATGGAATAGGTCGGCCCCCGCCCACCGCAGGTACTTGGGCTGATACTGGAGTATGTCATGGAGGGCCTCTTCCGTGACCTGGGGGTTTAGGTGGCAGTAGCGGTTGATGATCCGGGACGCCTCCAGGTTCATGAAATAGCCGACCATGGCGTGGAGCTGGGCGTTTAGGACCTTGATGTAGAAATGGTCCTCGATCTCATAGGAGCCGGGCATCACCAGGGAGGTGGGATAACCGAATTTCTTCTGCATCGTGCACCCTCTTCGATAGATATTGATCAAGCATGCGTGTACCGGTGGATGGATATGAATACAGTATAATCGTTTTTCCCGCAAACTGAGATGGATAGTATTGTCGGACTGTTTCTATTTTTGCAACCGTTTTCCTGCCTCGTTTGTAATATATTTTGACAAGCGGACAGGGGCCCTGTATCCTGTATACAGTCCATTTCGGAAAGGATACGGCAATGACGATCCTGCTCATCAACGGAAGCCCCCGCCGGGGCGGCAATACCGCGAGGTTGCTGGACCTATTGGAGAGGGAACTGAAAGAGCGGGCGGAGGCGCAGGGAAGCTCGATCCATATAAAGCGGCGCGACCTCTCCGCCCGGTCTGTGGCCCCCTGCCGGGGATGCCGGGCCTGCTTCGACCGGGGGGAAGATACCTGCCCCCATAGAGACGATATCCCCGGGATCTACCGGATGATGCGGGACGCAGACCTGATCGTCGCCGCCTCCCCCGTCTATGTCAGCGATGTCTCCGGCGCCATGAAAAACATGATCGATAGGCTGGCGTACCTGTGCCACCGGCCCGCCCTGGCCGGGAAAGGGGCGTATCTATTGACCACCACCGGCACCACCCCCGCCCCCCACGCCCTGGGGACCATGGCCATGGCGTTCCGTACCTGGGGAGTGCGGGTATTGGGGCAGGGCAGCTTTGTGACCGGGGCGCTCACGGATACCCAGGATCTGGACGCCCGGTACCATACTAAGATAGAGAAAACCGCCCGCCGGATGCTCCGGGACCTTGTCACCGGCAAGGCGGCGGGAGCGTCCCTCGTATCCCTGATATTCTTTCATATCCAGCGCAAGTCGTGGCGAAGAAATCCCGACGACTCCCTGGACTATCGATACTGGACCGAACAGGGCTGGCTAAGTAAAGGCCGCGACGACTATATCCCCGGCAGGGCGGGGGTCGTGAAGCGTGGATTGGCCCGGGCGATAGGCGCTGTCATCGCATTGTTCGTGCTGAAATAGAAAAGAGGCACTAGGATGAATACGAACTTGACGGATAGAGACACGGAACTCATAGAGGCCGCCCGGGCTATTATCCGGAAACGATACGCCTATGGCAGGCACCATATCGGATGTGCCATCCGCACCAAAGAGGGAAAGGTCTATACCGGCGTCCATGTGGAGGCCAATGTGGGCCGGGTGACGGTCTGCGCCGAAGCCATGACCCTGGGTCATGCCCTCTCCGAGGGAGAGACGGAGTTCGAATCCATCGCGGCGGTCCGCCACCCCGGACCGGATGAAGAAGACCGCTCCATCAAGGTCGTGGCCCCCTGCGGGATGTGCCGGGAGTTACTCGCCGACTACTGCCCGGACATAGAGGTCATCGTCCCTGTGGGCGGCGGGCTCGTCAAGCGCGCCGTTACGGACCTGCTGCCGCTCAAGTACACCCGGGAATAAGAATCAGACAATACCCGCTTACGGCATCACTTCTTGCAGCGCAAAAAGTATTGGGTCATGGGTCCCGCCTTATCTTTTCTTTCGGCGTTAAAGTAATTTCGCAGTATGTCCTCAAATTCATGGGATGACATATCAAACCGATCAGGCCGCCCCAGGTGGGCTTCTACCATCATCATGATCCGGCACTCCGGACTTCCGACGCGGGGAATGTCCAATACGAACCTGCCATCTGGCTTAAGGATACGATGGGCTTCGATGATCGCCGATGTGACAAACTCTCGCTCAAAATACTCGAGGACTCCGATGCACGCCCCGATGTCAAAATCATTATCGGCAAAGGGTGTATCGTTGACGCTTCCGCAATACAGTGATCCCACAGCCAGTCCTTTCTCCGCGACATATTCGTCGAGAAGCTCGATGGTTTTGCCGCTTATGTCAACGCCGTGATATGTGGAGGGCCATGTATCATATCCCCGAAACATGAGATTCAGACAGCACCCGAGATCGATGAATGTCATATCCGCTTGGGGCGATAGATACTCCTTGATTTCCTTACGGCCGCTGTTCGAATCCCCCTCTTCCCGTATCATCTTTTCATATTGGAGGTAGTCGGGATCATCGGTGATATACCCCGGCAGATCTTTGTATAAATCAACGCCTTTCCTACCAAGCTCGATGGCGCGATCATATGATTTCTCAATTGATTTCAACTGACTTTCGATCTCCATCCGCAGTACAGTCCTCCCCATATACACATTTTTTTCATCATACTATTGCTTGGCATTATCTGCAAGACGACCCCTGGGGTCTGTGCTAGACGCACTCTCCCCCGCATACAGTTAGATGAAAGAGGGTGGGGGGTATGACCGGGTGCACGGCGAGGCAGAGGAGACTGATACTCTGGGGGATCGGTGTCCTTTTCGGACTGACGGCGCTCTTTCACTACCTCTACGACTGGACGGGGGTCTTTCTGTTCTCCATCTTCAGCGCGATCAACGAGAGCGTCTGGGAACACGTGAAGATCACCTTCTACGCGGCTCTATTTTACGGCATCTTTGAATACTACCGTGAATTTCAGCGTGACTGGAATTTCGTATTCGGCAAGGCCCTGGGGCTCATCATGATCCCCCTATTCATCCCCTTCGTCTATTACGGCTACACGACCTTTACGGGACGAAATATCCTGTGGGTGGATATCCTGATATCACTGCTGGCCGGGGCGGTGTGCCAGGGATTTACCCTGCTGGCCGTATGCGACGGGAGGGACTACGCGCGTTTCAAGCCTTTAAGCCTTGGCGCCGTGGCCATGCTGGTGCTGCTTTTCACCCTCTTCACCTATTACCCCCCGGACTTTGCGATATTCGCGTCACCATAGACAAAGGCTGGCCCGAAAGCCAGCCTTTTTTCCGTCTATATGCCGGGGGCCCGTTAGCTCACAAAGGCCGATATGTAGAAGATCACGCCCACAACGATCAGGATGAACCCGAAGCTCACCTGCTTCTTGGCTCCGACCACATAGAACTCCTCGGGTTTTTCAGGGTTGTACATGATCTGCGCGGGCTGGCCGGCCTGGTATTTCTTGCGGTTCTTAGAGTACACGTTCCCCTCCCGTTTGATAACCTGCCCATTGGCCGTGTATTCGTATACGGGGTGATAGCTGTATCTGCCGTCGTCATCGGCAGACCGCTGGCGCCGTACGTCGGACACAATACCTGACGCGGATGCGGTGCAGCGGCTTTTTTTGGCCTTAACGAAGCGGCTCACGACAAAACCCAGGACGATAAATACCAGACCTATGACCAATAATAATGGATTGTTCAAACCCTACTTCCCCCTTTTTTTAAATCATACTGTCATCTCGCGTACTCCGTCAATTTTTTATATTAAATATTGGAAAAACTACCCGAGTGTCAAAAAAATACCCCCGGGATCGGGGGTATCTATCACGCCTATTGTCAGCCTATGATCTCTTTGCCCGGGCGGGCTGGATATTGGTCCGCCGTCCCTTGATCTTCACGTCTTTCATGGCGTGGAGCACCTCCCTGGCGTGATCCTGGGGCACCTCCACAAATGTGTATTTGTCGTAGACGTCGATGGTGCCGATGAGCTTGCCATGGATGCCGGTCTCCCCGGCGATGGCCCCCACGATGTCCCCGGGCCGCACCCCGTCCCGCCGCCCCACGTTCATGAAGAGCCGGGCCATCCCCGCCTCCCCCGTGGAGCCGTCAAACACATCCTCCTGTGGTTCGGCCCGTTCACTGCCCAGGATCATCTTCAATAACGCCGAGGCGATATCCACCGAGGTGTATTCGTCCTCCATGAGCTGGTCCACCACCTTGGTGTATTTGCCCACATCTCCCTCGTCCAGGACGCGCTTGATATCCTCCGCGATCATATAGGTCTTGGTCTCCTCCACATCGCTCAATGTGGGCACCTGCTGACGGGTGATCCCGGCGCTGGTATAGCGCTGGATATCCTTCAGCGCGTAGATCTCCCTTCGTCCCGACACGAAGGTATGGGCCCTGCCGGTGCGTCCTGCCCGGCCGGTGCGCCCGATCCGGTGGACATAATACTCCTCGTCCTGGGGCACGTCGTAATTGAAGACGGCCTCGATATCCTCCACGTCGATCCCCCGGGCCGCCACGTCGGTGGCCACCAGCACGTCCACCGTACCGTTGCGGAAGGCGTTCATGACCCGGTCCCTGGACGCCTGGCTCATGTCCCCGTGGAGCGCGTCCGCGGAGTAGCCCATGGCCTGGAGATTCCCGGCCACCTCGTCCACCTTGCGTTTGGTATTGCAAAACACCAGGGAGAGCTTGGGGTTGTACATGTCGATGAGCCGGCTCAGGGCCTTGTCCTTTTTGGAGCGGGGTATCTCGTAGTAATACTGCTCGATCAATGGCACCGTCAATTGCTTGTGGACCACCTTGATGAGCTGTGGGTTCTTTTGATATTTCCTGGTCAGCGCCAGTATCTCCGGGGACATGGTGGCGGAGAACAGGATGGTCTGCCTTTCGGCGGGGACGTCCTTCAGGATGGTCTCCACGTCCTCCCGAAACCCCATATTGAGCATCTCGTCGGCCTCGTCCAGCACCATCAATCGCACCCCGCCCACGCGGAGCGTCCCGCGGCGCATATGGTCCATGACCCGGCCGGGGGTGCCGATGACGATATGGACCCCTTTCTTCAACTCCCGTATCTGCCGCTCGATGGGCTGTCCCCCGTAGATGGGCAGTATCCGGATCCCGGGCTTGTACTTGGCGTAGCGGCGGATCTCCTCACTGGCCTGGACCGCCAGCTCCCGGGTGGGGCACAGGACCAGGGTCTGCACCGCGGGGTTTTGTTTGTCGGTCCGCTCTATGGCCGGGATGCCGAAGGCGGCGGTCTTGCCGGTGCCGGTCTGGGAGTGTCCGGTCACATCCTTGCCCGCCATCACCAGGGGGATGCTCTGGGTCTGGATCACCGTGGCTTCCTCGAATCCCATATCCTCCACCGCCCGGAGTATCTCCGGCGACAGGTTGAGTTCACTGAATTGTACTTTCTCCATATGATTCCTTTCTTAAAGGCGGGTCTTTGACCCGCACCCGGTGCAGTATATACCAGTTTCACATAAAATGCACGGTTTTTCTTGGATCGGTGGTCTGATTCTAGTTTGCCCAGATAGGGAATACGCAACACGGTCCTATGGAAAAGCGAGACGGCAGGCCAGGGTTTTATGCCATTCTCGCCATAGCGTTGTATAATAGAACAAAAAACAAGGAAGAATCGATGGATACGTTCTAAAAGAAGCGCTGCGGGCGATAGACTCGACGATCAAAAAGTGTGAGAAGGTACTGCCGAAGCTTACACAAGGCACCTCCCAGCATACGCTGCTGGTGCGCCGGATCAAGGCGCTGGAGATCTCATCCATTCTGATCAGGCGGGAGCTGGAGAGTCAATAGGGCGGCCTGCCGAGGGCGCCGGGCCCTACGATTTATGATAGGGTAGTTTCCGACGGGAAAAGGCGGAACAACACGGGGGTGTATAGTCCGGTAAGATAGTATACAAAATGGCCGGGGAGATAGTATACAGTTTTCAGATAAAATGAAGGCATCATAAGAAGTTGAAAAGGAGCGGAAGATGCCTTGGGGGGAGAAAACTGTATTGAGCAGTAGACAAGATTTTGTAGTAGAAGCAATGCAAAGCGAACAGAG
>Ga0207799_100054_pt1 | contig 171507 bp, 189 predicted proteins | sample TtanPargueraPR_4_FD_187742 | JGI IMG/M metagenome (GOLD analysis project Ga0207799, IMG submission 187742) | Aerobic enrichment media microbial communities from Bioluminiscent Bay, La Parguera, Puerto Rico - Tt and M2 (SPAdes) | ecosystem: Environmental > Aquatic > Marine > Unclassified ... | reverse complement strand
ATCACCCCCATCGCGATGGAGATCGGCCAGCGGTTCGCCATCCGGGAGGGCGGCCGGACCGTAGGCGCCGGCGTCGTGGACAGCATCATCGAATAACGGAAAACAGGGCCGGAGGAAGGCAAAAACCTTCTTCCGGCTCCGGTTTTGATCCGGGAAGGGGACAATCCTCGCCCCGGTATGAAAATACTATATATTTAAGGTATTTTACTCTTGCATTTGCTCTCCGATACGTCTATAATACAAGAGTTGCTGTATTGAAAGCACAGGGAGCAATATGCCGGTTTCAATGGAACGCACGGCTGAGTGTACATGGGCGAAGGAGGAAAACCATGCCGAGTCAAAAGATACGAATCAAACTAAAGGCATATGATCATCGCCTGATTGATCAATCGGCGGAGAAGATAGTGGATGCGGCGAAGAAGACGGGAGCGAGCATTTCCGGCCCCATCCCGCTGCCCACCGAAAAGGATGTCATCACCATCCTGCGGGCGCCGCACAAATATAAGGATTCGCGGGAGCAGTTTGAGATGCGCACCCACAAGCGGCTGATCGATATTTTGAGCCCCACCTCTAAGACGGTGGATAGCCTCATGCGCCTCGATCTGCCCGCCGGGGTGGATATCGAGATCAAACTGTAAGCGTCAGGGAGGTTAGGCAGATGAAAAAAGCCATACTGGGTAAAAAGATAGGGATGACCCAGGTTTTCACCGAGGACGGGATCGTGATCCCGGTGACGGCGGTGGAGGCCGGTCCCTGCGTGGTCACCCAGGTGAAGTCCGACGCGGCCGACGGTTACAGCGCGGTGCAGGTCGGGTTTGACGACATACGGGAGGGCCTCACAAACAAGCCCCGCCAGGGACAGTTCAAGAAAGCGGGCACGGGCCTGAAACGGTACATGCGGGAATTCAAGTTTGACAATACCGCCGATTACACGGTGGGCGACGAGATCAAGGCCGATATTTTCGCCGAGGGTGACAAGGTTGACGTGGCCGGGGTATCCAAGGGTAAAGGATTTGCCGGCGCCATCAAGCGGTGGAACCAGCACCGGGGACCCATGAAGCACGGCTCCCATTATCACCGGGCGCCGGGGTCCATGGGCGCGAGCTCCTCTCCGTCCCGGGTGTTTAAGAGCAAGAAACTGCCCGGACAGATGGGCAACGAGAATGTCACCGTCCAGAATCTCACCGTCGTCAAGGTGGATGCTGAATCCAATCTACTGCTGATCAAAGGCGCGGTACCGGGGATACGGGGCAGCCTCGTGACAATCCGGGAAGCCGTCAAGCAGTAGCGGGGACCCAAAGGAGGAAATGGACGTGCCACAGAAAGAAGTTTTCGACATACAGGGTAAATCGGTTGGCAAGATCGATCTGAGCGATGAGGTATTCGGCGTTGCGGTCAACGATGCCGCCATGCACCAGGTCGTAAAGATGCAGCTCGCCAACAAGCGGCAGGGCACCCAGTCGGCCAAAACCAGGGCGGAGATCAATCTCTCTACCCGCAAACCCTGGAGGCAGAAGGGCACAGGCCGGGCCCGCCAGGGGTCGAGGAAAGCGCCCAACTGGATCAAGGGCGGCGTGGTGTTCGCGCCGAAACCGCGGGATTACAGCTTTTCCGTGCCTAAGAAGGTCAAACGGCTCGCGCTGAAGAGCGCGCTTTCCGCCAAGGTCCGGGACAACCAGATCGTGGTGCTGGACAGCCTGAAGCTATCCGAGCCCAAGACCAAAGAGATGGTCAAGGTGCTTACAAACTTAAAGATAGACGGCAAGGTCATGGTCGTCCTGGACGACAAGAAGGAAGACGTGGCCAGGGCCTCCGGGAATATCCCCGGGCTGAAACTCGGGATGGTCAATACGCTGAATGTGCTGGATATCCTCAATCATGATGTGTTTTTGATCACCAAGGACGCCGTCAAGCAGGTCGAGGAGGTGTACGCCTGATGAAACAACTGCAAGATCCTTATGATATCATCAAGCGGCCGGTACTGACCGAGAAGAGCTACGATCAGATGAACGAGGGCAAGTACACATTCATGGTGGATGTGAACGCCAACAAGTATCAGATCAAACAGGCCATCGAGACGGTCTTCAAAGTCAAGGTGGATAAGGTCAATACGCTGAAACAGCAGGGTAAGCTGAAACGGATGGGGCGCAACGAAGGGCGTCGGCCTTCCTACAAGAAGGCGATCGTGAAGCTCAAGCCCGGCAGCAAGATCGAGTTCTTTGAGGGCATGGCCCAATAGGAGCCTGACAGGAACAGGAGGTAACGCAGATGGCGATCAAAAAGTATAAACCGACTTCTCCGGCGCGGCGCCACATGACGGTCTCGGCATTTGACGAGATCACCAAGAGTGAGCCCGAAAAGTCCCTGCTGGACAGTCAGAAGAGCAAGGCCGGGCGCAACGCCCAGGGGCGTATTACCGTCCGCCATCAGGGCGGCGGCGTCAAGCGCAAATACCGGCTCATAGATTTTAAGCGGGACAAGGACAATGTGCCGGCGAAGGTCGCGGCCATCGAGTACGACCCGAACCGCAGCGCCAATATCGCCTTGCTGCACTATGCGGACGGCGAGAAACGTTACATCCTCGCGCCGCTCAATCTAAAAGCGGGGGACACGGTGGTATCCGGTGCCGATGTGGATATCAAGGTGGGTAACGCGCTGCCTTTGCGTAATATCCCTGTTGGTACCATCATTCACAATATCGAGTTGACTCCCGGCAAGGGCGGCCAGATGGTTCGTTCCGCCGGAAACAGCGCCCAGCTGATGGCGAAGGAAGGGGACTACGCCCACGTACGGCTCCCTTCCGGTGAGATGCGCCTGGTGCGGATCAACTGCCGGGCCACCATCGGCCAGGTGGGCAATCTGGAACATGAGAATATCTCCATCGGCAAAGCCGGCCGCAAGCGGCATATGGGCATCCGTCCCACGGTCCGCGGCTCGGTCATGAATCCGGTGGATCACCCCCACGGCGGTGGCGAGGGCCGGGCGCCCATCGGACGCCCCTCACCCATGACTCCATGGGGCAAGCCGACCCTGGGGTATAAGACCAGGAAGAAGAAGAACAAGTCCGATAAATACATCGTGAAACGTCGCAACCAACGGTAATGGTTGAAGGGAGGATACCGGGATGAGCCGTTCAATAAAGAAGGGACCTTATGTCGCTGAGAGCCTGATGAAAAAGGTCGTAGCGATGAATGAGAAGAACCAAAAGCAGGTCTTAAAGACCTGGTCGCGGGCTTCCACCATATTCCCCGAGATGGTGGGTCATACCATCGCTGTCCACGACGGGCGCAAGCACGTACCCGTCTACATCACCGAGGACATGGTCGGACACAAGCTGGGGGAATTCGCACCAACGCGGATATTTAGAGGCCACGCCAAGGGTGAAAAGACCAGCGGCGTCCGGTAAGGCCGACGAGTAAAGGAGGAAACGCAGAATGGCAACGAGAGTACGGGAAAAAGCCAGAGAGCGTAGAGAAAATAAAGACATGCGGCCCCGGGCCACAGCCAAGCATGTGCGGATATCGTCCCGCAAGGTCAAGCTCGTGATCGATCTCATCCGGGGCAAGAGCGTGACCGAAGCGAACATGATCCTTCAGCAGACCCCCAAGGCGGCGTCTCTGCCGGTATTGAAGGTCATGAACAGCGCCATCGCCAACGCGGAGAACAATCTCGAAATGAACCGTGACGATCTATATGTCGCGGAAGTATACGCCAATCAGGGGCCGACCTGGAAGCGCATCATGCCCCGTGCCCGCGGCAGCGCGGACCGGATCAGGAAACGGACCAGCCATATCACCGTCGTGCTGGATCGCAAGGCCAAGTAAGGAGGGAATGGCGAATGGGTCAAAAAGTTAACCCCCATGGATTGAGGGTAGGCGTCATCAAGGACTGGGACGCCAGATGGTATGCCTCGAAGAAGGAATTTGCCGACACCCTGGTGGAGGACGTGAACCTCAGAAAAGCGCTGAAGGAAAAGCTCTTTTCCGCGGGGATCTCGAAGATCGAGATCGAGCGTGCCGTCAACCGGGTCAAGGTCAATATATTTACCGCCAAGCCGGGTATCGTGATCGGCAAGGGCGGGGCGGGAGTCAACTCCTTAAAGGACTTCGTTCAGAAATTTACCAAAAAGGCGGCCATGATCAATATCGTGGAGATCAAGCAGCCCGATACCGACGCCCAACTGGTGTCGGAGAATATCGCGGCCCAGCTTGAGCGGCGGATATCCTTCCGCCGGGCCATGAAACAGACCATGTCGCGTTCCCTGAAAGCCGGCGCCAAGGGGATCAAGGTCATGGTGGCCGGACGGCTCAATGGAGCCGAGATCGCCCGGACCGAGTGGTACCGGGAGGGCAATATCCCCCTGCAGACCCTGCGGGCGGATGTGGAATACGGATTTGCGGAAGCAAAGACCACCTATGGGCGCATCGGCGTCAAGGTGTGGATCTACAAGGGTGAGATCCTCCCCGAGGCCCGTCGCTCGAAGGAAGGGGCTGAATAAAAATGCTGATGCCAAAGAGAGTAAAGCACCGCAGGGTGTTCCGTGGCCGGATGAAGGGCAAGGCCACCCGCGGCAATAAAGTGACCTATGGGGAATTCGGCCTCGTGGCCCTGGAGCCCGCCTGGGTGACCAGCAATCAGATCGAAGCGGCCCGTGTCGCCATGACACGTTATATCAAGCGCGGCGGCCAGGTCTGGATCAAGATATTTCCCCACAAGCCCGTAACCGAGAAACCCGCCGAGACCCGCATGGGCTCCGGTAAGGGTTCTCCGGAATACTGGGTGGCCGTGGTGAAACCCGGCCGTGTGATGTTCGAGCTCGGCGGCATTCCCGAGGAGACAGCCCGGGAAGCCCTGCGATTGGCCGGCCACAAACTGCCCCTGAAGTGCAAGTTTGTGACCAAGGAAGAAGCGGGTGGTGAGCAGAATGAAGGCTGAAACACTGAGAGAATATTCTGATTTGGAACTTAAGGAAAAACTGGCTGAGCTCAAAAACGAGCTCTTCAATCTCCGCTTTCAGCTGGCCACCGGCCAACTGGATAACCCTCTGCAGATCAAGTTCGTCAAGCGGGATATCGCCAGAGCCAAGACCGTGATCCGCGAGCGGGAATTAAACGCGGCTCAGTAAGGAAAGAGGAGGCTAACCAAAGTGGCAAACGAGAGGGGTAACCGGAAGGTTCGCATCGGCACCGTGGTCAGCGATAAGATGGATAAGACCATCGTGGTGAAGGTCGAGACCCGGGTTAAGCATAAACTGTACGGCAAGGTAGTCCGCCGTTCGGTGAAATTCAAGGCCCATGACGAGGAAAATACGTGCCGTGAGGGCGACGTGGTCAAGATCATGGAGACCCGTCCCTTAAGCAAGGATAAACACTGGCGGCTGGTTGAGATCGTGGAGCGGGCCCGGTAAGGAGAGATCACAATGATTCAGCAGGAAACAAGGCTAAAAGTAGCCGACAACACCGGCGCTAAGGAGCTATTGTGCATCCGTGTGCTGGGCGGCTCAGGGCGTAGGTACGCCAATATAGGCGACGTGATCGTGGCGACGGTCAAGCACGCGTCCCCCGGCGGAGTGGTCAAGAAGGGGGATGTGGTCAAGGCCGTGATCGTACGCTCGGTCAAGGGCATCAACAGGCCCGACGGCTCCCACATCAAGTTTGATGACAACGCCGCCGTCGTCATCGACGCACAGAAACAGCCCAGAGGGACCCGTATCTTCGGGCCCGTGGCGAGGGAATTGCGCGAGAAGCAGTATATGCGGATCGTGTCCCTGGCTCCCGAAGTGCTGTAGGGAGGTCAGCGATGAGTGATAAGAAGAAGCTGCATGTAAGAGAAGGAGACACCGTAGAGGTGGTCCTTGGCAAAGACAAGGGCAAGAAGGGCAAGGTTCTCACCGCGCTGCCCAAAGAGGGACGTGTGCTGGTGGAAGGCGTCAATATGGTCAGTAAGCACACCAAGCCCCGCGGCGCCGGTCAGCCCGGCGGCATTATCAAGCAGGAGGGCAAGATCCACGCCTCCAACGTAATGCTCGTATGCCGCAAATGCGGAAAGAAAACAAGGCTCGCCCATAAGATACTCAAGGACGGCAGCAAGGTGCGCGTCTGCAAGCACTGCGGCGAGACATTTAACGATTGATCGATACCCTAGAGAGGAGGGCTTTTCGTGCCCAGACTGAAGGACCAATATCAGGATGAAGTCATCTCTGAATTGAAGAAGAAGTACGGCTATACCAGCGTCATGCAGGTACCCCGGCTGGAAAAGATCGTATTGAATATGGGGGTCGGCGACGCCAAGGACAATCCCAAATCCCTGGAGGGTGCCATCAATGACCTGACGGTGATATCGGGGCAGAAGCCCGTGGTGACCACCGCCAAAAAGTCAGTGGCGAACTTCAAGCTGCGGGAAGGGATGAAGATCGGCGCAAAGGTAACGCTGCGGGGCGCCCGGATGTATGAGTTCCTGGATAAGCTGATCAGTATCGCGCTGCCCCGTGTCAGGGACTTTCGCGGGATTTCCCCCAACGCATTTGACGGGCGCGGTAATTTCGCCCTGGGGGTACGGGAACAGTTGATTTTCCCGGAAGTGGATTTTGATAAAATCGATAAGATACGCGGCATGGATGTCATCATCGTGACAACCGCCCAGACCGACGAGGAAGCAAGGGATCTCCTGCGCCTGTTGGGCATGCCGTTTGCATCCTAAGGATCGAGGAAAGGAGCGTATCCGGTGGCCAAGAAATCATTGATAGCCAAACAGCGGAGAAAACCCAAGTTTTCCACCAGGGCATACACGCGGTGCCGCATCTGCGGACGGCCCCACGCGTACCTGCGGAAATTCGGGATATGCCGTATTTGTTTTAGAGAGCTGGCCTACAAGGGTCAGATTCCGGGTGTAAAGAAAGCAAGCTGGTAAGCACCCATAAGGAGGTTGTGTGAAATGCCTATGACGGATCCCATCGCTGATATGTTGACCCGTATACGAAATGGACTGGTGGTCAAGATGGATACGGTCGAAATGCCCGCGTCCAATATCAAGAAGGCCATCGGCGACATTTTGGTTCAGGAAGGATATATCAAGAGTATCACCAAGGTCGAGAACGGCAATCAGGGCGTTCTCAAAGTCAAGCTGAAATACGCCCCCGGCAAGGAACGGGTCATTACGGGCTTGAAGCGAATAAGCAAGCCGGGTCTTCGGGTGTATGCGAAGAAGAACGAGATCCCCAAGGTTTTGGGGGGATTGGGCATCGCCATCCTCTCCACGTCCAAGGGTGTGATGACCGACAAACAGGCTCGCCAGGAGGGCCTGGGCGGGGAAGTACTCTGCTATATCTGGTAAAGCGGAGTGACGAAAGGTAAGGTGTAGAAAATGTCCAGAATCGGAAAAATGCCTGTGGAAATCCCCAAAGGGGTCACTGTCACACTGGGCGAGAACAATGTGGTGACGGTCAAGGGACCCAAAGGGGAACTCTCCCAGAGAATACATCCGGATATACAGGTGGCAGTCAATGACGGACAGGTCGATGTGACCCGCCCCAGCGACAGCAAGAAGCACCGCTCCCTCCACGGGCTATCGCGGTCCTTGGTCGCCAATATGGTCACGGGGGTTACCGAGGGTTTTCAGAAAAAACTGGAGATCAACGGTACCGGGTACCGCGCCCAGAAAAGGGGTACGACCCTGGTACTGACGGTGGGTTACTCCCATCCCGTAGAGATCAATGAGGGAGACGGCATCACCTTTGATGTGCCCGAACCCACCAAGATTACCGTGCAGGGTATCGACAAGCAGAAGGTCGGCGCCGTGGCGGCCAAAGTCAGAAGCGTCCGCAAGCCTGAACCCTACAAGGGCAAGGGCATCAAATACGAGAACGAACGGATCATCCGCAAGGAAGGCAAGGCCGGGGCTACCGCCTAGAGCCGGTTTCCTGGGATGAAAGGGAGTGTAATAGGATGATCAAGAAACAAGATAAAAACAAGACCCGCAAGGTCAGACATATCCGGGTACGCAAGAAGGTATCGGGAACGGCGGAACGTCCCCGCCTCAATGTGTACCGCTCGGCGAGCCATATCTATGCCCAGATCATCGACGATACCGCCGGGCACACCTTGGTCGCGGCCTCCACACTGGACAAGGACCTCAAGGATCAGGTGTCGGGCAAGACCAAGAAGGAAGCCGCCCGTCTGGTGGGCAAGCTGGTGGGCGATCGGGCCAAGCAGAAGAAGATCAAGACAGTGGTCTTTGACCGCGGCGGGTATGTGTATCATGGCCGCGTGCAGGAATTGGCTGAGGGAGCCCGTGAAGCCGGGCTGGAGTTTTAAAGGAGGATGTCCATGGAGCGCATTGATGCCAGTACGCTGGACCTAGAAGAACGGGTAGTCAATATCAACCGCGTTGCCAAGGTGGTCAAGGGCGGCCGGAATTTCCGGTTCACCACCGTGGTGGTGGTTGGCGATAAAAACGGTCACGTAGGGGTCGGATCGGGCAAAGCTGCCGAGATTCCGGACGCGATCCGCAAGGGCATCGATGATGCCAAGAAAAATCTGATTAGGGTACCCATGGTGAAAAGCACCATTCCCCATCTGATCGTAGGGGAATACTGCCGGAGCCGCGTACTGCTGAAACCGGCTGGCGAAGGTACCGGCGTTATCGCGGGTGGTCCCGCCCGCGCGGTGCTGGAACTGGCAGGTATTCACGATATCCGTACCAAGTCCCTGGGCAGCAATAGTCCCCTCAATGTGGCTAACGCCACCCTGGAGGGTCTCTCACGGCTGACCACCGTGGAAAAGGTGGCGCGTCTGAGAGGCAAAAGCCCCGAAGAGATCTTGGACTAGGGGGTAGCGAAAATGGCTAAGAAACAGATCAAGGTAACGAGAACCCGCAGCACCATCGGCTGCAAGCAGGATCAGATCAAGACCATGGAAGCCCTGGGGCTTAGAAAGATCAGATCCACCAAGGTATTTGACGATAATCCGGGTGTCAGGGGCATGATCGAGAAGGTCAGCCATCTGGTGACGGTGGAAGAGATTTAGTAAGGAGGCCCGCCATGCGAGCGCATGAATTGAAACCCGCAAAGGGATCGACACAGGTCAGCAAACGCAAGGGACGCGGCACAGGCTCGGGCTGGGGCAAGACAGCCGGGCGTGGTCAGGACGGCCAGAACTCACGGTCCGGCGGCGGCGTACGTCCCGGGTTTGAGGGCGGCCAGATGCCCTTGGCGCGGCGTCTGCCCAAGCGTGGATTTACCAATATCTTTGCCAAGACTTATAATGAAGTCAATGTGAAGGATCTGAATATATTCGCCGACGGCGATACGGTCAACCCCACTGCCTTAAAAGAAAAAGGATTGATCAAAAAATTCAACGACGGCACCAAGATATTGGGAGAAGGCGACTTGGCAAAGAAGCTAACCGTCCAGGCGCATAAATTCTCCAAGTCAGCACAGGAGAAGATAGAGGCTGCCGGCGGAAAAGCTGAGGTGATCTAAGGATGTTTGAGACCCTGAGAAACGCCTGGAAGGTAGAAGAGCTTCGCAAGCGCATATTGTTTACGCTGCTGATGTTGCTGATTTACCGGATCGGTATTTTCGTGCCGGTACCGGGGATCGACAGCAGCGTAATTCAGGATCTGGTAGGGGGCGGGGCTAACAACCTGCTGGGATTGATGGATATCATCTCGGGAGGCGCTTTCGGCAATTATACCATCTTTGCTATGGGTATCATCCCCTACGTCAACGCGTCCATCATCATGCAGCTTCTGCAGGTGGCGATTCCCCGGCTGGAGGCTCTGGCCAAAGAAGGGGAAGAGGGCCGCAAGAAGATCGCACAATACGTGCGCTATCTGACAGTGGTATTCGCGTTCATCCAGTCCATGGGTATCACCTGGGGACTGGCTAGAAGCGCTCTAATCAATGCTTCCATCTGGTCGCTCCTACTGGTGGCGTTGACACTGACGGCCGGTACTGCGTTTTTGATGTGGCTTGGTGAGCAGATCACCGAGAGCGGCATCGGAAACGGTATCTCGCTGATCATTTTTACCAGTATTATCTCTAGGCTGCCCCAGGCGGGCGCCGCGATATACAATATGGCCTTCAAGATCGGCCCCGGCAATCAAGGCGGTATGTCTCCCTGGTTGATCCCGGCTGTACTGGCTTTTGCGATACTGCTGATCGCGGGCGTGGTGTTTATCGATCTGGGTCAGCGTCGTATCCCGGTGCAGTATGCAAAGCGCGTTGTGGGCCGCAAGATGTACGGCGGACAGAGCACCCATATCCCCATGAAGGTCAATAGTTCTGGTGTGCTGCCCATCATTTTTGCGGTATCGATCCTGGCCCTGCCCCAGACCATCGCGATGTTTACGGGGACGGACAGCGGGTTCTATACATTTATACAGCGGTATTTCTCCAATCAATCGGCGGCATACGCCATCGTGTACGCCCTGCTGATTATATTCTTCACGTTCTTCTATACGACGATCTCCTTTAATCCCATCGAGATCGCCAAGAACCTGAAGCAGTATGGGGGCAATATCCCCGGTATCCGGACAGGAAAGCCCACGACGGAATTTTTGATGCGGGTATCCAATCGGATTACCCTGGTGGGTTCCCTCTTTTTAGCGTTGATCGCGGTTATTCCTATCATCGTGGGGGCCTTGACCGGCATACCTATGTATATACAGGGGACCAGCATCTTGATCCTGGTGAACGTGGCGCTGGAAACCAATAAACAACTGGAGTCCCAGATGCTCATGCGTCATTACAAGGGATTTTTGAAGTAAGGTTTTAGAATTGATCACCCTGAAGTCTCCGGCAGAGATCGAACTGATGGATCAGGCTGGCCGTATTGTCTGGGAGGCACATGAGAGTGTGCGCCGGATGATCCGGCCTGGGGTGTGTACAGAGGCCCTCAATAAAGCGGCGGAGGAATGCATACGGGATCATGGGGCTGTGCCCTCGTTCCTGGGATACCACGGGTATCCGGCGAGCATCTGCGTCTCGATCAATGAAGAGGTGGTCCACGGCATCCCCGGCAAACGGCAGATCCGTGAAGGGGATGTGGTCAGCGTCGATATCGGCGCCATCTACGAGGGCTACCACGGGGACGCGGCGCGAACCTTTTGGGCCGGTGAGCTCTCCGAAGCAAATGATCGGTTGATCCGGGTCACCGAGGAGAGTTTTTGGGAAGGGATCAAGTACGCTAAAGAAGGCTGTCGCCTGTCGGATATATCCTCCGCGATACAGCTTTATGTAGAGGAAAGGGGATACAGCGTGGTCCGGGATCTGACCGGCCATGGGATCGGCCAGAAAATGCATGAGGATCCCCCCATCCCGAACTTCGGCGTGCCGGGCAAAGGGCCCCGGTTGAAGGCGGGGATGACGCTGGCCATCGAGCCCATGATCAACGCGGGGGCGGCCCCCGTATTCATGCTGGACGACGGATGGACCGTGGTGACCAGGGATAAAAGCGTGTCGGCCCACTATGAGAACACCATCGTGATCACCGAGGACGAACCGGTGGTATTGACCATGGGAGGCTAGGACGATGGAAAAGGAAAATTACGAGATAGGACGGATCGTCATCGCCAAGGCGGGACGGGACGAAGGGAAGGCATTTTTGATAACAGGCATCATAGACAATGAATACGTGTGGATAGCGGACGGCGCGACCCGAAGGATCGGGCACCCCAAGAAGAAAAAAGTGAAACACCTTGTGTGCCGTCCACAATTGATAGAGGATCTGATGATCAAGCTCAAGCGGGGACAGAAGGTATTCGACGCTGAGATACGCAAGGCTTTGATACGGTCCGGATATGAGATTAAGGGGGGTTAGAATTTGGCGAAAGAGGATGTCATCGAGGTCGAGGGGAGAGTCGTAGAGGCCCTGCCCAATGCCATGTTCCAGGTGGAGCTGGAAAACGGCCACACGTTTCTGGCCCATATATCCGGAAAGCTCCGCATGCACAATATCCGCATTTTGCCCGGAGACAAGGTAACGGTGGAACTATCACCCTACGACCTTACCCGCGGCAGGATCACCTGGAGAAAGAGATAGGAAAGGACAGGAGGGATCAAGGATGAAAGTCAGACCCAGCGTCAAAAAGATGTGTGACAGCTGCAAGATCATCAAGCGCAAGGGCAAGGTGATGGTCATATGCCCCAAATATCCCAAACATAAGCAGACTCAGGGCTAAATACGATGTCCTGCGTGTTTTTGTCACGCGGCAGAGCCATGGACAGGCAATACCACCGCTTAGTGTCCCTCTGGCTTGTTGACAGACAGGCAGGATAGCGTTTGGAGATACAGGTTTTAGAACTACGCAGAAATGAAATAATCATATTATGGAGGTGTAACGATGGCACGTATTGCCGGCGTGGATCTGCCCCGTGACAAGCGGGTGGAGATTGGTTTGACCTATATATACGGGATCGGCCTGACCACTGCCAGAAAAGTACTGGAAGAGACAGGCATTAATCCCGATACCCGGGTAAATGATCTAACCGATGAGGAGACGACCAAGCTTCGTGAATACATCGACCGCAGCCTTCGGGTAGAAGGCGACCTGCGGCGCGAAGTATCCATGAATATCAAACGGCTCATAGAGATCGGGTGCTACCGGGGCGTCCGGCATCGGCGCGGACTGCCGGTGCGCGGGCAGAACACAAAACAGAACGCCAGAACCCGTAAAGGCAGACGCCGCGGGATCGGCGGAATCAAGAAAAAGTAGGGAGGGATATGCATGGCTAAGCAAGTACGCAAGACCAGAAAGCGTAAAGAAAAAAAGAACATCGAGCGCGGTGCGGCCCATATCCGTTCCACGTTCAATAACACGATCGTCACCATCACCGATGTGGCTGGCAACACCATCTCCTGGTCCAGCGCGGGCAGCTTAGGTTTTCGGGGCAGCCGCAAGAGCACCCCTTTCGCAGCCCAGATGGCGGGAGAAGCCGCCGCGAAGGCCGCGATGGAGCATGGGCTGCGGGCGGTGCAGATCTACGTCAAAGGGCCGGGACCCGGCCGTGAGGCTGCGATCCGTGCGCTGCAGGCGGCGGGGCTGGAGGTCAGCCTGATCAAGGACGTGACCCCGATCCCCCACAACGGGTGCCGCCCCCCGAAACGACCCCGCGGTTAAATGGAGGTATAGAGAATGGCTAGATATAAGGATAGCGTATGCCGCTTGTGCCGCCGGGAAGGCACAAAGCTGTTTCTGAAGGGCGACCGGTGCTACTCTGAGAAGTGCGCCATCAACCGTAGGCCCACGCCTCCCGGACAGCACGGCGCGAACCGCCGTCGCAAGATGAGCGAGTACGGTCTGCAGCTTAGAGAAAAGCAGAAGGCACGCCGCGCCTACGGCATCATGGAAAAACAGTTCGAGCATTACTTTGAGCTGGCTCAGAAGATGAAGGGCGTCACTGGCGAGAACCTGCTGCAGCTGCTGGAAACACGGTTGGACAATGTGATATTCCGGATGGGCTTCGGCGCTTCCCGGGCCCAGGCACGGCAGCTCGTTTTGCACGGGCATTTCACCGTGAACGGGAAGAAGGTCAATATCCCCAGTTACCAGATCGGTGTGGGTGATGTGATCGCCATTAATGAAAAGAGCGCGTCGGATGTGGAAGCGTTCAAAGCGCTGCGGGAAGGCCCCGGCAGGGCCATCGTACAGTGGCTCAGTGTGGATTTCGAGAAACTTGAGGGAACGGTAACCGCACTGCCGGCCAGGGAAGATATCGATATCCCGATTGAAGAACAATTGATCGTTGAGTTGTATTCGAAGTAAGCTTTTTAGAAGAATACATAGAATGGATGCCCTCGCGATCCGAACTATACAAGGAGGGTCTATATGATCGAGATAGAGAAGCCGAATATCGAAGTAGAAGAAATAAGCAAGGACGGCAGTTACGGGCGGTTCGTCGTCGAGCCGCTGGAACGCGGATTTGGCACGACGGTAGGCAATTCACTGCGCCGGATACTGATTTCTTCGCTTCCGGGGGCGGCGGTAACGTCTATCAAGGTAGACGGTGTCTTGCATGAATTCTCCACCATTCCGGGCGTCAAAGAAGATTTGGTGGATATCATCCTCAATATCAAGGAACTGCGCATCAAGATGGATGCCAACGAGACCAGGGTCATGACCCTGAATGTCAAGGGGCCCAAGGTGGTCACAGGCGCCGATATCGTCTCCGAGCCCGATGTCACCGTACTCAATCCCGAGCATCACATCGCGACATTGAACGCCGACGCGGAGCTTTACATGGAGATGACGGTCCAGCGGGGCCGGGGGTATGTGTCCGCCGAGCGGAACAAGGTCCCGAACCAGCCTATCGGCATGATCCCCATCGACTCGATTTTCACCCCTGTGAAGAAGGTGAATTTCCAGGTGGAGGACACCCGTGTTGGACAGGTCACCGACTTTGACAAGCTCACGGTGGACGTGTGGACCGACGGCAGTATCAAGGCCGACGAAGCCACCAGCCTCGCCGCCAAGATCATGACCGAGCACATGGCTCTGTTCATTAACCTCACCGACAAGGTGGGAGATATGGAGATCATGGTGGAGAAGGAAGAGGACAAGAAGGAAAAGGTCCTCGAGATGACTATCGAGGAACTGGACCTCAGTGTACGGTCTTACAACTGCCTCAAGCGGGCCGGGATCAATACCGTGGAGGAACTGGCCAAGAAGAGCGAAGAGGATATGATGAAAGTCCGAAACCTCGGCAAGAAATCCCTGGAGGAAGTCGAGCAGAAACTACATGAGCTGGGACTCAACCTGCGGACCAGCGACGAGTAAAACGGAGGGAATATAAAATGGCTGGATATAGAAAACTGGGCCGGGCCAAGGATCAGCGCAACGCACTGCTGCGGGGACAGGTGACCGATCTGCTCTGGTATGGCAAGATCAAGACCACAGAAGCCCGAGCCAAGGAAGTGCGGCGGATCGCGGAAAAACTGCTGACGCTGGCCATCAACGAATACGATAAGACCGTCAAGGTCAATAAAAACGTCAACAACGAGAAGGGGCAGACGACGTCCGTCGAGGTCGAGAACGACAGTCCTTCTAAACTCAGCGCCCGCCGGCGGATCATGTCATACGTGTACGACATACAGGAACTGCAGCAGGACAAGGAGAGCAAGTCTGAATTCAAGGAGCGTACAGCAGACAATAAGCACCCGCTGGTGGAGAAGATGTTCCGCGAATATGGTCCCAAGTACCGGGAGCGCAACGAGGCCCAGGGCTGCGGCGGGGGATACACCCGCATCGTGAAACTGGGGCCACGGCGCGGCGACGCGGCGGAAGAAGTCATCATCGAATTGGTATAAAGGCACCAAAGCTACTCTTTTAGCAGATTTGCCTTCGATTGTCGACAAGAGGATTAAGTCCCCCGGGGGCTTAATCCATCTTTTTTGTAGTGGAATTATCATGAGGGGTTTATGGAACCGATCCTGAAAGCGGACACAATCAGTTATCAATATCCCCAGTCGGAGGCCCTGGCCGTGGATGAATTGTCCTTTGAAGTAAAGAAGGGGGAATTCATCGCCATATTGGGTCACAACGGTTCGGGTAAATCAACCCTGGCCAAGCACCTGAACGCCCTCTTGAAGCCCAGCAGGGGGACGGTGTGGGTTAATGGACTGAGTACCGGCGACGATGAAAATATCTGGGCGGTACGGCAGATGGCCGGGATGGTATTTCAGAACCCCGACAACCAGATCGTCTCCGCCGTGGTGGAGGAGGATGTGGCCTTCGGCCCTGAAAACCTGGGGGTAGACCCGCCGCAGATCCGGGAGCGTGTGGATGCGGCACTAAAGGTCGTGAAGATGGAGAACCACCGTTCGGCGGCCCCATCCCATCTTTCCGGCGGACAGAAACAGCGAATCGCCATCGCAGGGATACTGGCCATGGAACCCGACGTGATCATACTGGACGAGCCTACCGCCATGCTGGACCCAGAGGGACGCTCCCAGGTGATGGAGACCGTCCATATGCTCAACCGGGAACACGGCATCACCGTGATTCATATCACTCATTTCATGGACGAGGCGGTGGGCGCGGACAGGGTATTCGTTATGCGGGATGGTAAGGTCGTACTGGACGGAGCGCCCCGAGAGGTATTTTCCCAGCGGGAGGCCGTTCGTGATGCGGGGCTGACGCTGCCCGACGCGGTGCGGCTGGCGGGGATGCTGCGGGAGAGCGGCGTCAAAATAGGGGATGTGCTGACTCTCAGTGAGCTTACGGAGGAATTATGCCGATTGAAGTCCGGAATGTAAGCTATACCTATATGCCGGGGACCCCCTACGAGACCAAGGCTCTTGACGGGGTAAACCTCTCGATCCGAGACGGGGAACGTCTCGCCATCGTGGGGCATACCGGCTCGGGCAAATCTACCCTTGTCCAGCACTTCAACGGGTTATTGCTTCCCAGCGAGGGAGACGTGACCGTCAATGGCATCTCCACCAGGGAGAAGAGCCGTCTCAGGGAAATACGCCGTGATGTGGGGATGGTATTTCAGTATCCCGAGCACCAATTATTCGAGGAAACAGTCTATAAGGATATCGCGTTCGGCCCGCGAAATTTGGGCAGCCCAGAGGAGGAACTTCCGGAGCGGATCCGCCACGCAATGGAACGGATGGAGCTGGATTTCGACCGGATCAAGGATCGCTCCCCCTTTGAGCTATCCGGCGGGCAGCAGCGCAGGGCGGCGATCGCCGGTGTGCTGGCCATGAACCCTGGGATATTGATATTGGATGAGCCGGCGGCGGGGCTGGATCCTTCAGGGAAACAGCATATGAACGAGTTGCTGCTGTCTCTCCACGCCGAGGGGATTACGATTATATTCATCACCCATAATATGGAGGAGGTCGCTGAGATCGCCGACAGGGTGGTGGTTATGAACAAGGGACAGGTCTATATAGACGATACCCCCGATCAGGTCTTTGCCAGGGAAGACGATTTAACGGAAATCGGCCTGGGAGTGCCTGTGATGACCCGGCTGGTGTCCTTATTGAACAAGGAATGCTTTGCGCTTCCTACAGGCGCCTATACCGTGGAACGGGCTTACGAGGCCATCAAGGGAGAACTGGGGGGTGGGACCGATGCTTCGTGATCTGACCATCGGCCAATACGTTCCCGGGAACTCGGCCGTGCACAATCTGGACGCCCGGACCAAAATACTTTCAGCCTTTGCGTTTATCATAATGGTGTTTCTTACACAAAGCTATATCGGATATGGTTGGATGGCGGCGGGACTGATGATCGTCGTGGCGGTCTCTGGAATACCCGTAAGATATATATTGAAGGGCATCAAGCCCCTGTGGCTGATCATACTGATCACCGTCGTGATCAATCTCTTCTTTAACCCGGAAGGGGCGACTTTGGTGTCGTGGTGGAAGATCACCATCACAGAGGGCGGGCTGCGCATGGCTGTTTTCATGGCGGCGCGGCTGATACTGCTCATCACCGGGACGTCGCTATTGACCCTGACCACTTCGCCCATTTCTTTGACTGACGGGTTGGAGAGCCTGATGGCGCCGTTGAAGGCGATCAAATTCCCCGCCCACGAATTAGCCATGATGATGACCATCGCGCTCCGGTTCATCCCCACTCTGCTGGAGGAGACCGAGCGGATCATGAAGGCCCAGAAGGCCCGGGGGGCAGACTTCGAGAGCGGTCGGCTGATGCAGCGGGCCAAGGCTCTGGTGCCGCTTTTAGTGCCTCTCTTTGTGGGGGCGTTTCGCCGGGCGGACGAGCTGGCTCTTGCCATGGAAGCCCGCTGTTACCGCGGCGGCGAGGGCCGCACCCGGATGAAGCAGTTGCGGTTTGCGAGAAGGGACCTATACGCGGCGCTGTTGCTGCTGGGATGGTTCGGCATCGCGATCGTGGAGAGCTATTGGCTCTGGGCATAGGGGGTATTATGGAGCGCAATATCCGGCTCGTAATTGAATACGAGGGTACGGCCTACGCGGGTTGGCAGATCCAGGAGAACGCCGTCTCCATCCAGCAGATCATCGAGGAGGCCGTGTATTCCGTGACGGGGGAACGAAGCCGTCTCACTGGCTCAGGCCGCACCGACAGCGGCGTCCATGCCCGGGGGCAGGTGGCGAATTTCTTCACCCATTCCAAAATACCCGCTGATCGACTGGGATACGCTCTTAATGCGTCTCTGCCCGCCGACATTCGGATCGTAGCGTCGGAAGAGGTTGACCTCTCCTTTCATGCCCGGTATCACGCAAAAAAGAAGGAGTATCGCTATACGCTCCACGTTGGGCCCCACGGCACCGCCCTGGACAGGCGGACCTGCGTCCATGTCCGGGGTCCATTGGATATGGAGGCGGTCCGGGAGGCGACCAAATATCTCGCGGGTACCCATGATTTCTCGGCGTTTCGGGGATCGGGTTCTTCGGTCAAGACCACGGTGCGTACCATTTTCCGGGCAGAATGGACCGAAGATGGAAACAAGCTGTATTTCACCATCGTAGGAAACGGCTTTTTGTACAATATGGTGCGGATCATCGTCGGCACACTGCTGGAAATAGGGCGGGGCAAACGCCCTCCCCAGGACGTGGCCCGGCTATTGGCACCAGCCAAACGGGATGACGCGGGACCCACGGCCCCCGCGAAGGGATTATGCCTGATGCGGGTATACTACTGAGTGGCTGAAACCATATGCGCCAGTGTGGTGAGAAAGCCTGCAAGACAAGGTGGCATTCGTTAGGCGCAGTAAACTGTGCGAGCGTATTGAAACATACGTGACCGCATCGCGCATGAATGGCAACGAAGTAAGCAAAATTTCCATATAAACATATGGGGATTTTGCGTTTGCCGGCTTTATCGACAGCCTGAGGGAATGGCTTGACACGCCCGGCCCCATGGGTTAGAATATACTTTGCGCGTAAAAGATCCACTTGCCCCGGATCTCGCGAACCGTCCATTTCGCGGGTTACGAGCAAAAACCATATAGATGCGTACGCATCAGTATTATGAAAACAGGAGGGACAGTTCCATGCCTACCTATATGGCGAAGGCTGAAGAGGTCCAGCGGAAGTGGTATGTGATCGATGCCGATGGCAAGCCCCTAGGCCGCCTGGCATCCGAGATAGCCAAGATACTCAAAGGCAAACACAAGCCCATTTATACGCCCCACGTGGATACGGGGGACTATGTCATCGTGATCAACGCTGAGAAAGTGATGCTGACCGGCAATAAGCTGGACAAGAAGATGTACCGGCATCACAGCCTGTATCCCGGCGGTCTGAAGGAAATAACCTACCGGCAGCTCATGCAGAAAAAACCCGCGGAGGCCGTCAAACACGCGGTCAAGGGTATGCTTCCCCACAACAGCCTGGGGCGCAAGATGTATAAAAAACTGCATGTGTATGTGGGCAGCGAGCACAAGCATCAGGCCCAGCAGCCTGAGACGCTGTCGCTTTAGGAGGAATAAAAAATGGCGAATGTACAATATATCGGTACAGGCAGGAGAAAAAAATCGGTGGCACGGGTCCGACTCGTCCCCGGTGACGGCAAGATCGTCATCAACGGCCGGAGCATCGACGAGTATTTCGGGCTGGAGACCCTGAAGGTCATCCTCCGCCAGCCGCTGGTGCTGACCGACAATCTCGATAAATTCGACGTCATGGTCAATGTGGACGGCGGCGGTTTTACCGGCCAGGCCGGAGCGATCCGTCACGGTATTGCGCGGGCTCTTCTGGAGGCTGATCCCGATCTGCGTCCGGCGCTGAAGCGGGCCGGGTACCTGACCCGGGACGACCGGATGAAGGAACGGAAGAAATACGGGCTCAAGAAGGCCAGAAAAGCGAGCCAGTTCTCCAAGCGGTAACAATTATAAGAATGAAAAGCCTGCGATACTCGCAGGCTTTTTGCTACAGGCTGATGATAAAGCCCATCTGCGGCGTTACGGGTCCGGTTCCTCCTCGGCGTATGTCTTATACGCCTCCGTCGGAATCCTCCCCGTGCCTTGCATTCAGGGCTTTCTAATCAGCCCCTATATTGTCAGGACGACTGTAAAAGAACTTTAATGCCGTAGGGCAATATGCTCTTGCTCTTCTCCAGATTTCTGATTTAACTGCCGATTTCTTGGTATCATAAAACTGGCGAGAAAAGCTATGATCGGGTATACTATATACTGACACCAAAAAGGAAAACAGTGGAAAGACAGGTGAATGGAAAATGACAGATGTATTGATCATAGGCGGCGGCATGGCGGGTCTCACCGCCGGGATGTACGTGCGCCGGGCGGGATTTAGCGCCGTGGTGTTTGAGAAGATGTTTGCGGGAGGTCAGGCGGCCACCACATACGAGGTGGAAAATTACCCGGGGTTCCCCGAGCCCATCGCGGGGCCCGATCTTATGGGCAAGGTAGTGGAACAGACGCAGCGGTTCGGTGTCGAGATCAATTACGACGAAGTTACGGGCATGGACCTGAATGGGGCCATCAAGAAAGTATATACGACCAAGGGGACCTGGGAGAGCCGTGCGGTGATCATCGCCACCGGCGCGCGCCCCCGGAAACTGGAAGTGGACGGCGAAGAGCGCCTGGCAGGCCAGGGCGTCTCCTACTGCGCGACCTGCGACGGGGCTTTTTTCCGGGGGAAGAAAGTGGCCGTGGTGGGCGGCGGCAATACGGCGGTGGAGGACGCGCTGTATCTAGCCAATCTGGGATGTGAGGTGCATCTCATTCACCGGCGGGACCAGCTGCGGGCCATCCAGACGCTGGGAGACCGGGCCAAAGCGGATGACAAGATCACACTTCACTGGAATACCATCGTGACCGCCATCGAGGGAGATCAGAAGGTCTCGAGCCTGCAATTGCAGGACACAGAGACCGAAGAGAAGAGCACCCTCGAGGTGGAAGGGATATTCATCGGGATCGGCATCGAGCCTGCTAACGAACTTCTTCACGAGCGAATCACCCTCACCGAGTATGGCCAGGTGCTGACGGATTTTGATCTGGCCACCGATGTGGTGGGGGTCTACGCCGCGGGGGATATCCGGTACAAGAGTATTCGCCAGATCGTATCCTCCGCCGCCGACGGCGCCATCGCGGGCACGTCGGCCATCCGGTATCTGATGGAGGGACCCTGTCAGATACCTCAGGATAATTAGAAAGGGGCGTACGGATGGGGAGACTCTTTGGTACCGACGGTGTGCGGGGCATGGCCAACCGGGAGCTTGACGCCCAATTGGCATTCAAGCTGGGGCAGGCCGGGGCCCATGTGCTGACCCTTGCGTATCACAAACCCCGTATCCTGGTGGGGCGGGACACCCGTATCTCCGGGGACATGCTGGAGGCGGCCCTGGTAGCCGGTATCTGCTCTGTGGGGGCCGAGGCCATGATTGCGGGGGTGATTCCCACTCCGGCGGTGGCGTATCTTACCCGGGACTACGGGGCGGATGCGGGGGTGGTGATCTCCGCCTCCCACAACAGTATGGAGTACAACGGGATCAAGTTTTTTGACCGCGAAGGATTCAAGCTCCCCGACGCCATGGAGGATCGGATCGAAGATATCATCCTCCGCGACAGTGAGGAGCTGCCCCTGCCCATAGGGGGTGACATAGGCGAGACCGTGGAGGTCAAAAATGCGGTGGACGACTATATCGCATTTCTGAAAGGAACTATCGATATCGATCTTAAGCGTCTCAAAATGGTGCTGGACTGCGCCAACGGCGCGTCCTACCAAACGGCGCCACGGCTGTTCAGTGAGCTTGGCGCCGATGTGACCGTGCTCTACAATACCCCCGATGGGACAAATATTAACGATAGGTGCGGTTCCACCTACCCCAAGATGCTGCAGGCCGCGGTGGTGGAGAGCGGTGCCGATGTGGGTCTCGCGTTCGACGGGGACGCGGACAGGCTGATCGCCGTGGATGAGCACGGACAGCTCGTAGACGGGGACCAGATCATGCTGATCTGCGCCCTGGATATGAAGAAGAAAGGGCTGCTTAACCAGGACACGGTGGTGACCACCGTCATGAGCAATATGGGGCTGGACCTTGCGCTAAAGGAGGCGGGGTGCCGCTTTGTCAAAACCCAGGTGGGTGACCGGTATGTGCTGGAAGAGATGCGAAAAAAGGGATACAGCCTGGGAGGCGAGCAGTCCGGCCATGTGATATTCTTGGACCACAATACCACCGGTGACGGAGTCCTGACGGCCCTGAAGCTGGTGGGAGTCATGCGGCACAGCCAAAAATCCCTCTCGGAACTGGCGGATCAGATGGAGAAACTGCCCCAGGTGCTGATCAACGCCAAGGTGAGTAACGGAGCCAGGGATACCTATATGGAAAACCCGGAAATCGCCAGGGCTATAAAAAAGATCGAAAAGGATTTCCATGGAGAGGGACGGGTGCTGATCCGCCCTTCGGGGACAGAGCCGCTGGTGAGGGTAATGATCGAGGGCAGGGATCAGGCCGTGATCGAGGAAAAGGCGGTGGCGCTGGCCAATTTGATAGAAAGCAAACTGGGATAATATGTCCCGGAGCGAAATGTGTTGAACCTTTCGCTCCTATTGCGTATAATGAGATATACATCGATAGAGGAGGGATGCGGGGAAAGAGGCATTGGTATACAAATAAAGATGAAGCGCCGGAACTTTTTTCGTCTCAAGGAAGAAGTTGACGAGGACAGGGGGTAAGCGGTAAGCGGCATTGCGGAAATGGACGCTTACACGCAAGCGAATCTTTCGGCGGATACCCTGCGGTCGGCACGACCGTTAAAGGCTGGACAAAACCGGGGGGCGACCCGCGGGACAAATACCGGCCAGGTGCAGGTGTCGGGGCTATCCCGGTAGGTGAGACATGCAAATGCGTGCGAAATGGCAGTCTGATTTCGCGGCGTGATGTCTTTACGCCTGCACAAAGTATCTTTACTTTGTACGAATTAAATATTGGGATTTCACGCGATACCTCGCGGGGTGTCGGACTATGCCCGGATATCTTCGCATATCCTCCGGCGTATGCCGCCCCGGATTTTTCCGCACACTAAATTTTAGAGTTGAGAGGAATGGATACTATGTGCGGTATCGTAGGATATATCGGAAACAAACAGGCTGCCCCCATACTGTTGAAGGGGCTCAAGAAGCTGGAATACCGGGGTTACGACTCGGCAGGGGTCACCCTGTACCGGGACGGCGCCCTATTTCAGGGAAAGACAAAGGGACGGATCGCCGATTTGGAAGGACGACTCAAGGACGCCGATCTCACCGGCGCGGTGGGGATCGGTCACACCCGGTGGGCCACCCACGGGGAGCCCTCGGATGTCAATGCCCATCCCCACGCAAATGGCAGCGGGACCATCTCCCTGGTTCACAACGGGATCATCGAAAACTATATGGAATTGCGGCAGTGGCTGAAAGGGCAGGGCGTCACGTTCCTGTCCCAGACAGACACCGAGACGGTGGTGCATCTCATCGATCATTTCTATGAAGGTGACCTCTTACGGGCGGTGCAGAAGGCTGTGAAAAAGATCGCTGGCTCCTACGCCCTGGCGGTGGTGTGCAGCGCGGAACCAGACGTATTGGTGGCGGCCAGAAAGGACAGTCCCCTGGTCTTGGGGATCGGCAAAGGGGAAAACTATATCGCCTCGGACATTCCGGCCATTTTGGAATTCACACGGGATATCTATCTGCTGGAGGAACGGGAGACGGCGAAGGTGACGAGGGATACGATCACCATCTACGACAACGAGGACCAATCCATCAGCCGTGACGTATTCCATGTGGACTGGGACGTGGACGCGGCGGAGAAGGGCGGGTATCCCCATTTCATGCTGAAAGAGATTCACGAGGAGCCCAAGGCGCTTCGTGACACCCTGTATCCCCGCCTCAGTGAGGACGGCAGCACCATGGACCTGGCCGAGCTTGGCCTCACCGAGGAGACTATCCACTGTATCAATAAGATCATGATCGTGGCCTGCGGCAGCGCATCCCACGCGGGATACGTGGGGCGGCATGTGATTGAGGCCCTCACCCGTATCCCCTGCGAGGTGGACATCGGGAGCGAATTCCGCTACCGGGATCCCATCATTGAGCCGGGGACCTATGTGATCGTCATCAGCCAGTCCGGGGAGACGGCGGATACCATCGCCGCCATCCGGGAGGCCCACGGCAAAGGCGCCCGGGTGGCCGCTATCGTCAATGTGGTGGGCAGCACCATCAGCCGGGAAGCCGACGATGTGTTCTATACCTGGGCGGGGCCGGAGATCGCCGTGGCGACCACCAAGGGGTATACCACCCAGGTGCTGGCCTTCTATATGATCGCCCTGCAGATGGCCCTTATCAGGGGCACCGTCGGGGAGCAGGACTATATCTACTACCTGGACGCACTGAAGCAGGTCCCGGATCAGGTGCAGCAGATGATCGACAAAGCAGACGAGGTGGCCCGGTACGCAGAGATGTACAAGGACGCCAAGGATGTATTCTATATCGGACGCGGTCTTGATCACGCCCTATCCATGGAGGGTTCCCTGAAGCTGAAGGAGGTCTCCTATGTCCACTCCGAGGCCTACGCGGCGGGAGAGCTGAAACACGGCACCATCGCGCTGATCGAGGAGGGGACATTGGTGGTGGCCCTCGCCACCCAGGAAACACTCTATGAAAAGACCCTGTCCAATATCAAAGAGGTGAAGGCCCGGGGTGCCAGGGTCATGGCCCTCGTGATGGAGGGGCACACCGATATCGCCGAGGAAGCCGATCATGTGATCGAGATCCCCCGGAACCTAAGTCTCATGGCCCCCATCGTGTCGATCATACCCCTGCAGCTATTGGGATATTATATGGCGGTGGAGAAGGGATGCGATGTGGATAAACCGCGAAATCTGGCAAAAAGCGTGACGGTGGAATAACGAAAAACACAAGCGGTATTAGTCTAAAAACCCTGTGTGCTTACACAGGGTTTTTCTATTTTTAAAGACAATTTAGGTAGAATATAAGGTCCGTACCCCCCTTGCTTCGACAAAATCGAATAAATTCATACTCGAATTGCGCGAAATACGAGAGTGAGAGACCTTCCTTTTTCTGCAAAATCATGGTATAGTATACAGACACGGACAAGCAATTCTTCAAAAAGGTGGTTTAGGACTTTGGAAGAGGATTGTACTTTACATCTGAATCAAAATCCGGCTGCCGAGATTGAGGATGAAACATGGACGGCCCGGCTGACCGCCCTGTATGAGGCCAAGATGCTGATCTATTTCCGGTGGCTGCAGGGCCGTTACGGTGACCCGGAGCTCGCCATGGACGCCATCCAGTCGGCTTTTGTGCGGATGCTGTCCCTCTCTATGGAGAAACGCTCCCGGGTGCGCTCCCTGGAGTCCTGGGCGTTTTCGGTGGTGCAGAACCAGGCACGGATGCTGCTGCGTTCTCACATGCGCCGCAGGGAAAACCTGACGGCACTTATCCCCGAGGAGGATGGCACCTTGCCATCCCTGATGATGATGCCGGAAACAGGGGTGGAGGGTGATCTGGAGCGGGCGGCACAGGTACGGGAGAACTATCGACAGGTGATGGACGTCATGCGGACACTGACCCCCAAGCAGTTTGAGACGCTGTACATGCGCCTGATTCGGGGGCTGAACTGCAGGCAGATCGCGGAGATCACAGGGGAAAAACATGTCACGGTGCGGGTGCGCTATACCCGGGCCTTGAATGAACTGCGGGAACACTTGATCATGATGAAGATCATTTCCCGGCAGGAGTAGGGGGCAAGGTTATGAATGAGAAGGAACTGAATGAACTGGAGAGACTGGCCAGGGCCGCCATGGAACACAGTCCGGCGGAAAGTGAAGATCTACTGGAGCAGGCGATACTCGATCGCAAGGATGATCTGTGGCAGATGATCCAAAAGAAGGCCCGCCGCCGGGTGCGGATGCGTAAGGCCCGGCCCTGGATCGCGGCGGCTGCGGTGGTGATGATGGCGGTATTGGTCTCCGGCGCGGTCGGGTTCAACCAGGCCCGGGCCGGGAAGGACGGGCTGCTGGTGGACATCGTGGAGGGGGTCTCTGGGGGACTTACTTTTTCGGATGAGCCGGTGGAGTTTCTGCCCATCACCCTGGAAGGCGGCACTTGGGACGACATCATGGATAATTTAGACCCGGTCATGATCCCCCTGCTGCCGGAGGGTTTACCTGAGAAATATGTATTTGATAGCGGGGCAATAGACCAGGGAAGTCCGAATAGAATCAGCATGTCGCTAAAATATATTAATAGTGAAACCAATAACAAGATTAGGATTCGTTATATATTTAATAGTGAAGGGATAGACTTTGGTGCTGAGACATATGAGTCTAAGCGATGGGAAGGAACGGTTGCACATATAATGACAAATAATCAATTTATAAATATTGCTTGGCAGCCGCAAGAGAAATATCTCGTAGAAATATTCGGATTGGAAAGTGAAGAAGAAGGAAGATTGTTTTTTAATGCCATAAGGAAAGAGCCGTAAAGGCTCTTTCCTTATGGTAAATCAGTTGGGAAAACGCTAGTTAACGTATCTTGAAGAACTGTATTTGGTATAAGTATCTGATAATCCGCTATCTTGCGCATAGAATACGGTTTTTAGACGATAGGTGCCGGCAGAAGATACGCTGACATTGTAACGGACATTGTCAATCTCGTCATCATTGTATTCGGTCTCAATTGCTGTGTATACGGTAGACCAGTATCCGGAGTATTTTTGTAAATATACGGTTACCCTGCCCATTTGAACATCGTCAAATGCAATGCCGTATACGCGCCATGAAGCCTTCAAGCTCCCCGAATCATAGAAATCATCAATTGAAGTCGTATTGATTAGGTCGGCGGCAAAGGCCGGGGCGGCGACGAAGAATGAAAGAACGAGCAGCAGGGACAGAGAGATGCAGAGTTTACGAATTTTTTTCATGATAATTCCCTCCTTGGAAAATGTAATGGTTTGTCTATGAGATGCGCGGAATATAGGGAAAGGCGGTAGAGTTAGAAGAAAGTAAGCAAATCTTCAGAAAGATAACTGTTATTCGACAGGAAAAGCAACGAAATGTGACAAAATATGATAAGGTATGGCTGTCACGGGCAACCGGCTTTTTCTGATATAAGGTGACGGATATATCTCGAGATAAAGAAATACGGGAAAAATGGCGGGCATGTATAAGTGCATCGACGCGTTCTGTGAAAGCAAAAAAGAATGATACCGGGCGGCAAGCCCGGTTTTTTGCGGATTCGTGACATGATATAATAAGAAAAAACAGGCAGGAGAGGGCGTATGATCCTGGGATTAGGGATGGATATGATCGAGATCGAGCGGGTCGATAGGGCCATTGCGCGGCAGCGGTTCCGTGCGCGGGTGTATTCAGCGGCGGAGCGGGACTGGCTGGATGCGGTCCATTGGCGGGCCGAGAGTGCCGCGGGGCGGTTCGCGGCCAAGGAGGCGGCGGCCAAGGCCCTGGGCACCGGGATCGGCAGGGTCAGGTGGATCGATATCGAGATACTAGCGGAGGATACGGGCCGGCCCCGAATACGGCTCCATAGAGATGCGGAGCGGGCGGCTATTGAGCTGGGCGTCAAGCGGATGTGGGTCAGTATCACCCATGATCGGGGACGGGCGGCTGCCTGCGTGATCGCGGAAGGAGACGGCGTATGAGACTGGCAAGTCCGGAACAGATGCAGGGCATAGACAGGCGGATGATCGTAGGGCACCACGTGCCGGGACTGCTGCTGATGGAAAACGCGGCGGCCATGACCGCCCAGGCCATTGGAGAACGGTGGCCCGTGGAGGACCATCCCCGGACGGCGGTGGTCTGCGGCGCGGGGAATAACGGCGGGGACGGGCTCGCCATCGCGCGGCTGCTTCACGGCAGGGGGTATCATGTACGGGTGTGGCTTTTGAAGGAAGCGGAGGCGCTCACGGGAGACGCCGCCAAAAACGTCGGGTACGCCAAAGAACTCGGGATTCCCCTGGAAGACGGGACCGATATAGAGAACCTGAAAAAAGGTCTCGCAGAATCCGATATCGTGGTGGACGCCATATTCGGCACGGGGCTTGCCAGGGAGGTCACGGGAGCTTACGCGGACGCTATCGAGGCTATCAACGCCGCCGGGAAATTGGTGGCGGCGGTGGACATCCCCTCGGGGATTGACGGGCGCACCGGCCAGGTATGGGGGTGCGCTGTCCGGGCCGACCTCACGGTGACCTACGGGCTGGCCAAGACGGGGCAGGTATTGTACCCGGGGAGGAGCCATACAGGGGAGCTTATCGTGGCGCCCATCGGGATTTCCCCCGATTGTGTGGATCAGGCGGGACCCTTCGCCTGTTCCTATGGGGACAGTGAGATACGGCAGTTTCTCCCCCGGCGGGACCTGACGGCCCACAAAGGGGACTGCGGCCATGTGGGGATCATCGCCGGCAGCGCCGGTATGGCCGGGGCTGCGGGATTATCAGCTATGGGGGCGGTCAGGGGGGGCGCGGGCCGGGTGAGCCTGGCGTCTCCCGCCTCCGCCTACGACCAGGCCGTGAGCGTCACCCCCGAGGCCATGGGTGTGGCGTTGCCCGCCGATGAAGCGGGCCGCTTGGCCGTGGGCGCCCTTCGAGAGATCGACGCCTTCCTGGAGGGGAAGGATGCCATAGCCCTGGGGCCCGGATGGGGACGGGGCGGTGATCTTTGCGACATTGCGAGGCATATTTTGGCCTCCTGCCCACTATCAATGGTAGTGGACGCCGACGGGCTGTACGCGGTAAAGGATAATCCCGATGTATGGGCAGACCGCGAGGGCCCTACGGTGATCACGCCCCATCCGGGGGAAATGGCATATTTGACAGGGGAGAGCGCCCGGACGATCGCTGAAGACCCTATGACGGCTGCTCATTCCTACGCCCAGCGGCACGGTATCGTAGTCGTGCTGAAGGGCGCCGCCACGGTGGTGGTATCCCCCGACGGTTCCGCCTATATCAATGGGACGGGGAATCCGGGGATGGCTACCGGGGGCAGCGGGGATGTCTTGAGCGGGTTGATCGCGGCGCTGATGGGCCAGGGTATGGAGGCCTACTGGGCGGCGACCTTAGGAGTATGGCTCCACGGCCGGTCCGGGGACATCGCATCGGCCCGTACCGGGATTTGGGCCGTAAAGGCCTCCGATATCGCGGCTGCCCTGCCTGATGCCTGGCGAAGCGTAGTCTGAAAACGCCGCCCTCCGGTATGAGGCCGGGGGGTGCGCGTATTTGGCCCAGCAGAAAAAAATACTGATAAGCCTGCCGGATAGTCTCCTGCAGGAAGTGGATGAGATCGTGACGATGGAGAAACGCAATCGGAGCGAATTCATCCGCGAAAGCATGCGTCTCTACCTGCGGGAACGCCGCAAGATCAAGATCAAGGAAGAACTGAAGGCCGGCTACCAGATGATGGGGGGCCTCAACCGGGAACTGGCGGAGAAGGGACTCGCCGCCGACGGTCAGGCGCTAGCTCTCTATGAGAGCCTCCTGAAGGAGCAGGAATCATGATCCGCCGGGGGGATATATTCTACGCGGATCTGAGTCCCGTGGTGGGGAGCGAGCAGGGGGGCGTGCGCCCCGTGCTGGTCCTGCAAAACGATGTGGGGAACCGCTACAGTCCCACGGTGATCGTGGCGGCCATCACCTCCCAGATCAATAAGGGGCGGCTGCCCACCCATGTGGAGATTCAGGCGGGACAGCACGGACTGACCCGGGACTCGGTGGTGCTTTTGGAGCAGATGCGCACCATTGATAAAACACGCCTGAGGGAAAAGGTCGGGACACTGCCTCCGGACGCCATGCAGCGGGTGGATGAAGGGATACAGATCAGTCTGGGGCTCTGGGAAGTATAACATGGATTTTAAAGGATAATCATGATTCTCTCACAAACACTAGATATACTTGGGACAGAAAGGAGAGGATCACTATGTGGAACATGCCTCATATGCTGGGCGGGATGCAATTTGCCTTCGGCGGAGTCGTATTGTTTTTAGGATTGTTGTTAGGGGGTATCGCGATCCTTTCGATCAATATCGTCCTGCTGGTCAAAGTGGCCCGTATGGAGAAGATGCTCAAAAGGCGTCAGGACGACTCGCCGCGATCATAACAAATACTGCGCAGCAGCAGTTTGGCCTGCCTTTTACGGCAGGCCTTTTTACGCGCTTTATCGAGATATCCGCTTTTCTGCTATAATTAGAAGGTAAATCGTGATCCTGTAAGGGGGTGTTTGCCATGGCGCAAATACGGGAGGCGGAGAGCCGGGGGGATTTGAAGCGGTTTATCCAGCTCGCCTATGATCTATACAGAGAGAACCCCAACTGGGTGGCGCCCCTGCGCGGGCAGCTCTATAAAACCCTGCGGGAAAAGAACAATCCCCGGTTTGACAATGGCCCGGTGGCGTTTCTGCTGGCCTGGGAGGACGATACACCGGTGGGCCGGATCATGGTGGGCATCGATGAGAACGTAAACAGGGAAAAGAAAAGGCGGGCGGGGTATATCAGTTTGTTTGAGTGCGTGGAGGATACAAAGACAGCCTTCGCGCTGCTGGACGCCGCCATGGACTGGCTTCGGGAGCGGGGGATGGACGAAGTGGTGGGTCCCGTGTCTCCCACCGGCGGCGATGACTTCAGGGGGCTTTTGGTCATGGGATTTGACGGGCCTCCGGCGCTGATGAATGTGTACAATCACGCCTATTACAGGGATTTCTTTGAGGCGTACGGATTTGAAAAGAAGAACGACCTGTATGCCTATTACCTGGACGTGGGGATTTTCCCCGAGGAGCGGTTCCGCCGGGTGGTGGAGTACTCCATGCGCCGGTTTCACTTTCACGTGGACATGGCGGATTTTAAGAATATTGAGCGGGAGATTCGGGATATTCGGGAGATACTGCTGCTGGCCATGCCGGAGGATTGGGAAGACATGGTGGTGCCGTCGGTAGAGGATATCCGCAAGGAGGCCCGCTTCCTCCTTCCGTTATTGAAGCCCGAACTCGTGCAGATCGCCCGGGAGGACGGTACCGGGCGGCCTTTGGGTTTCGTGGTGGGTGCTCCGGATTACAACCAGGTACTGCAGAAACTAAAGGGCCGGCTGTTTCCCTTCGGGGTCATCAAAGCCCTTTACTACCGGCGCAGGATAGACGGCGCCAGGGTCTTTATTCAGTTCGTGATTCCCGAATACCAGGGCAAGGGGGTCAACGGGGCTATCTTTTACCATATGCTCAGGCATGCCAAGGCGGCGGGGATCACCCACGGGGACGGCTCCACCATCGGGGAGGAAAATCTCAAATCCAGGCAGAGCGTGGAGCGTGCCGGGGGGCGGCATTACCGGACATACCGGTATTACCACAAAGCCATATAGCCTCTGGTTTTTATTATATTCTATCGTTTCTTTCTATCCGCGTCTTCTCTTGGTGTTTTTTTGGCCCGTCAGCCAGGCGACGGTGTCTGCCAGGGTGTCGTGGATGGGCCGGGGCTGGTAGCCGAGCTCGGCTGCGGCCTTTTGGCGGTTGATATGGGAATTACTCAGCAGGACCTTTAGAGAATACCGTGTGACGGAGGGTTTGATCTTTCTGATCCGGCAGCGCAGGTACTCGACGGGGATCACGAGCCGCACCAGCCAGAGCGGCAGGCGGACGCCGGGTTTTTGTCTGCCGGTGATCTCGGATAGCTGGGAGAATAAATCCCGGATGGTGACCCGGCTCCCGGACAGGATGTAGTTCTGCCCGGCCCGGCCCTTTTTCCAGGCCAGTATTAGTCCCTGGGATACGTCCCGGACATCCACAAAATCATAGGCTCCCCGGAAAAAACAGCCCAGGTAACGGCCCGCTATATAGTCCCGGATCATCTGGCCGGTATGGGATATGAGAGAGTCATAGGGGCCGATGACCCCGGTTGGGTGGACGATGACGATATCCATGCCTTGTTTCGCCGCCGCAAACACCTGATGAACGGCCTTGGCCTTGGTCACGCCGTAGGCGCCCAATACCGTTTCCGGGTCGATGGCGGTGGTTTCGTCGATCTCGATGGATTGCGGCGGGTCGATGAAGGCGTGGATGGAGCTGACATACACCAGGCGGCGCACACGGCAGGCGCGGCAGGCGTCGAGGACATTGACGGTGCCTCCTACATTGACCCGCTCCATCTGCTCTCGGCGGGATTCGTCGATGGCGATGATCCCCGCCAGATGAAACACCGTATCGGCACCCGAAAACGCCCGCAGCATATCTCCTGGCACCGTGACATCTCCCCGGAAGATTTCCACAGAGAGTCCGTCCAGGACGGCGGGGGACTCGAAGGGCGGCACCACGGCGCGGACCGCCTCCCCCATGGCGCATAGCTGCCTGACCAGCACATTTCCGATATGGCCGGTGGCTCCTGTGACTGCGATCATACCCATCTCTCCTTATAAATGGATCGGGATAATAGCGTTTTTCTCGGGTATGATATTCAGCCAATTCTATTATAACCATCAGGGGGCAGACAGCCCCAAATATCATAAACGTCTCACGTATATTTCACAATATGGGATATTGTATCATTGAAAATAGGGAGTTTTTGCTTTAAACAGGCAGATTGCGGGTATAGAACAAAAGAATGATCTATCAACCAAGGGGGACATTATGAGACGCTCGCTGAGTTTACTGCTGGTGGTTTTACTTTCCGCCATAATGCTTTGGCCGTCGGGAGCCTGGGCGCTGCCGATCCTGCCGCCCATCAAATTCGAACCGGAATATGTGCCCATCGATCCGGAGCTATTGGACGCGCTCAACGCATTGACACAAGTCGATATTCCGGATGCCAAGCTGCGAAACGCCTTATGCGGCCTATTGGGCAAGGGCCCGGGGGACGAGATTACCCGGGGGGACATGGCGGACTTGGTAGGAGATATCTCCCTTACCGATAGGGGGATCAAGAACCTGGAGGGGATGCAGTTCGCCGTCAATATCCAGGAACTGAATCTCTCCGGGAATCCCATCGAGAAAATGCCGGAAGCGATGGCGGACCTATCCAATCTGCAGTACCTGGTTCTCACCAGTTGTTCCCTGTCCCAAGTGCCTCCGGTGGTATGGGAAATGGTGAACTTGAAAGGCCTCCACCTGAGCGGCAATCAATTGACTTCTCTGTCTCAGGACATCGGCAATCTAAGTCATCTGACGTCACTATCTTTGGACATGAATGCGCTGGAAAATCTTCCGGCCAACATGGGGGCTTTGACCAATTTGAAGGAGCTTTCGGTGAGAAGCAATCAACTTGAGACACTGCCCCAGTCCATGCAGAACTGTACCAAACTTGAATTTTTATTTTTGGGGGATAATCAATTGACTGAATTCCCCGCCTGGACAGGAAATCTGACCAATCTAGTACGGTTGAGCATGGATATCAACCAAATCAAGAGCCTGCCCCAAAGCCTCCAGAATTTGAATAGTTTGACTGATCTGAGTGTTAGTTTCAACAGGCTCTCAGATTTCCCCGATTGTGTCCTGGGTATGGACTCTCTTAAAGTATTGACCATCGCGGTCAATGATATCGATAGCCTGCCCTTTGGGTTATCAGGCCTGCCCCTGGAAGAGATGTACATCGAGTGGAACGATCTGGACCTCGAAGATCCAGTGACGAAGGGGATACTCGATACTATGAAGGCAAACGGCGTATGGGTGGAGGAGATCCCCCAAAAGCCGGTCCCCATATTATCTGCCGAGACCGGGGAGGAGGGTGTCAATTTATCCTGGCCATTTTTGGCGAATGAATCCTCCGAGATTTTAATTTACGAGCTTACAGGATTTATACTGCAGAGAAAAAGCGGAGCCGGGGAATATGTGACCATCGCCGAACCCGCTCCGGGCACGGTCTCCTATGTGGACCAGGGAGTAGCGCCCGGGATGACCTATACCTACATTATCAGGTCCAGGTATCAGACACAGACCGCATACGGGAGCTATACGACCTACCGGGTATCGACCTGTGAGACGGACGTTCCCATGGCGCCCACACCGACACCGGAACCGACACCGACGCCGGAGCCTACGCCAACCCCCTCGCTTACAGCCAGTATATCCCCAGAACCGGCAGCCGCCGACAATCAGGAATCGGGGGATCAGAGTCCTTCCCCTCAGCTAGATGATACGGCTAAACAGGGTACCGCTGAGGCCGAGGGCATGGCGATCGCCAAAGGCGCTCAAAAGGCGGGAAACGGCCTAATGATCGGTGTATTGGTCCTGTCGGTCCTACTGGCAGGGGCCGTCGTGACATTGGTTCTGGTGCTGATCAGGCGCAGGCCGGGTATCTCGGCGGCGGGAAAAGCGGACGATACGGTACCACTTCCCGAAAATAGCGGTGATGAACAGGGACCCGATACGTTCCCGCCAGGGAAGGAAGACAGCCTGCCGGACGAGAGAAAAGGTGACTCCGGCCCTCCGGACCCGGATAACCCGGACGGGGAGAAAGAATAAGAACCAGCAAAAACGGCGCGGATGCGCCGTTTTTTGTGTCTGATTCTATGGGTTTGTGTGGTAATATGTGGTAACATTTCCCTTGAACGGCTTGTCCGGGAGGTATAGTATTTTAGGTAGCGAAACGCATAGGAGGTGGGGACATGAAAAGCCGTACAAGGGGGTTTGTCGCCGTCATGCTGCTGGCGGGTCTATTGGCCTGGCCTGTGTCCGCCCAGGCGCTGCCGATACCGGATCTGCACCTGGAACCCGAACTCCCCCATATCGATCCTGTGATCGTGGATATGGTCCTGGCGGCACAGGAGGTGGATATCCCCGACGACAACCTCCGGGAGGCACTCTGTGACTTATTGGATATTTCGCCCGCCGATCCCATCACACGGGGGGACATGGCCGGCGATCCGCTGCAGGGGACGGTGGATCTGCGCGATAAGGGGATCAAGGACCTCACGGGGATGGAGTACGCCCTCAATATGCAGTCCCTGGACCTAAGCGGCAATCCCATCCGGACTATACCCAAGGAGATGCAGGACCTAAACAATCTCGTCTACCTGGGGCTCTCGGACTGCGGCCTCACCGAAGTGCCGGGCAATGTCTGGAAGATGAAGAGCCTCCAATATCTGCGCCTAGATGGAAACGAGCTAAGTCAGCTGCCCTCAGAGGTCGCCGAGCTTGGGGATTTACGAGAACTCGTATTGGACAATAATCGGTTGGAAGCGCTGCCGGAGCAGATAGGGTCCCTCGCAAAACTGGAGACAGTGAGCGTATCCTGCAATGCGATCAGCGCCTTGCCCGAGTCGATGAAAAACTGCGGGGAGGTCGCGGAGCTGTACCTCACGGGAAACCGGCTGGGGGAGATACCCGACTGGATCGGATCGCTGACGAATCTAGAGGTGCTGGTGGCGGATGGCAATGAGATCCGCAGCCTGCCGGGGAGCATGTCCAGCCTGGACGATATGAAGACCCTGTCGGTGGCGTTCAACCGGATCAGCCAGTTCCCCCAGTGCCTATCCGACATGGAGGGCCTGGAGACGCTGTATCTCACGGCCAATGATATCAAGGAACTGCCCGCCGGGCTCCCCGACTGGCCCATCAGCCACATCGATCTGGAGTGGAACGATCTGGACGTAAGCTCACCCGAGATAGGACCTGTGCTGGACGGGATGGAGAGCCGGGGGATAGACACGGTCAGCTCTCCCCAGAAGCCGGTGCCTGTGTTGACCACAGATACGGAGGAGGAGGGGATCGTGAAGCTAACATGGCCGCTTATACAGGACACCTACTCCATCATGTATACTTATACCGTTAAGGGACTCAAGCTCCAGCGCAAGACCGGCGGCGGAGACTACGCCACCATCGCCGAGATGGACGCCGGAGCCACGGGCTATGAGGACGGCGATATCGAGCCGGACAATACCTACACCTACAAGATCACGGCTCGGTACATGACCGATACGGGATATTTCAGCTATACGACATACAGGGTGGCCACCTGCGATGTGGCGCTGAGCCCGGCGGCGATGGTCGTGGAGACGGCGCAGCCCACTCAGACTGCGGCAATACCGGCTGAAGAGACGGGAGAGGAAGTGGAGGCCGTGCAGGCCCCGGCGGACATCAACCGGGGTCTCTTGATCGGCCTGGGCGTGCTGCTGGTACTGCTGCTGGGGGTGAGCGTTACCTTGGTGATCGTCCTGGCGAAGCGGAAGAAGGAACCCCTCCCCCTCCCGGCGGCGGGAAGGACGGTAACCCTGCCACCCGCGATACCTGCTACGCGGGATACGGGGAAAGACACTGATGGGAAAGATACGAAATAAGGGCGAGAAAGCGGCGCGAGGCGCCGCTTCTGCTTGTCAAGAATCGCCGAGTCAGCCTTGTGGCCGCCGGGGGCGGTCTTTTTATTGAGTCCGATGCCTCCCATACGATCCGCTGAAACGCGTTTCGGCGTATGTTGCGTTGTGTTTTTATTATTTTTGTGGTTACAATTCGCCGCATGAGCGGGCCCATTTCCTCATGAGAACGCCAAAATACCTATTAATTCAGGGCTTTTCATCTATCATACGCGGGAAGGCGCGCTTCATAGTCATATACTTTTTGCGGCCTCCGCAAAGCGTTTCGAAAAGCTTTTGAACGATGTTCGTTTCAATAAGTTCTCACAGGCGAATTTCCAAGCAGCCCTGTATGGCTGTGATGTATCCCCATACTACACGGATACGAGAGAAAAAGAAACACAGCAAATAGATAGAATGCGCTGAACGCCATGCCACACAGGGTATTGACGGGTGCGTTTTCTTCGAGAGCCGCGCCACGGGAAGACTTTGGTGGGGCGCGCTGTGGACGATTCAGCGTTTATTTCGACCGAAAATCAAGATCAATTAGATGATGTGACGCGCCGCTTTTTTCGGTATGTTCTTTAGATTTCCCCTTTATCCGGAATATGGTACAATAGCCTTCGGGAACCATAGGGTGGGGAGGAACGACCGATATGCAGACCAAACCGGTGTGGCTTGATTACCTGATGATCGTGACCGGTACGCTGATCACGGCGCTGGCATTCAATCTATTCATCATCCCACACGAGATCGCGCCGGGGGGCGTGAGCGGCATAGGCGCCCTGGTGTACTATGTGTCGGGGCACAGGATCCCCGTGGGTGTCACCATCATCGCCCTGAACATCCCCCTGTTCGCCGCCAGCCTGAAGATGCTCGGCGGGCGGTTCGGGATACGGACCCTGCTGGCCACCATACTTCTATCGGTATTTATCGACTATGTCCGGGTCCCGTCCATCTCCGACAACGCCCTTTTATCCAGTGTCTACGGCGGCGTGCTGATGGGATTCGGGCTGGGGCTTGTGTTTCGGGCCAACGCCACCACGGGGGGCACCGATCTCATGGCCCGGCTGGTACATCACTGGGTGCATCGCATCGGGATCAGCTGGGTGCTCTTCGCCATTGACTCGACCGTGGTGGTGGCCTCCGGGATACTGCTGGGGCCTGACAAGGCGCTGTATGCCTTGGTAACCCTCTTCATCACCTCCAAGATGATCGATCTGGTGCTGGAGGGACTAAACCAGAGCAAGGCGTTTTTTATCATCACCACGCATACCGAGGCCATCGTCGGGCGTATCCTCAAGGAGATGGACCGGGGCGCGACGCTGCTGAACGGACGGGGGGCCTATACCGGGGAGAGTAAGGATGTGATCCTCTGCGTGCTTAACCGGGTCCAGTCTACCCGGCTGAAGGCCCTGGTGAAGGAGGAGGACCCCGCGGCATTCGTGCTGGTGGCGGATGTGCGGGAAGCCATGGGAGAGGGCTTTAAGAGTCTGGAATAAACCATAGAAGGGGTGAAAAATTATGGTGGGTCGGGTACTCGGTGAATCCTGGGGTATCTACAAGAATCGGTTCGGTATCATTCTGTTATTCTCTTTTCTTTTTTTCGCGTTGGGAACCTCGCTGTATTACGGGGGTATCCTCGCAGTCAGCCAGCAGGTGGCAGGCTTTTCTATTGATTACATCAATATGGCGGTCCGTTTGGTACAGGGAACGCCCTTTGAGGATGTATTTCTGCCCAATTACTCGAGCTTTGGCGGGACTGGGTTGGCGGCCATGCCCCTCATGATAATTGGCATGATGGGGGCGGGAGGGCTGATGCTCGCCTACAGTATCCTGGCTGTACCCATGGGCATGGGGGGACTGACGGTATTGTCCTCGGGGGCGGGCGGGCCCCTTTCCTTCCGAAGTGTCTTTCGCGGGGTCAGGAAGCGGTACGGGAAACTGCTGGTGACCTATCTCTGCTATATGGTGTACGGTATGGCGGCGGGATTCGCCTTCATGATCGTATACATGATCCTGGGGGTATTGATCGCCATCGCGGTGGCGCTGATCGGCGCGGGATCGGGGGCGGGTATCGCCTTCGGCGTGGTATTGATCACACTGGCCGTACTGCTGGTCATAGCGGCCTACACGGTCATGCTGATGCTCGCGGTATTTATCATGCCGGCGGCGGTGTTTGACAGGCTGTACAATTTCAAGGCCGTCGGACGCAGCATCAAGATGGCGTGGGGACATTTCTTTTCGGTGCTGGGGGTCCAGTTGGTGACGCTGCTCCTGCTGGGGATCATGTCACTGCTGCTGTTCGGGGTGTTTTTCGCCATCGCCTGGGCGGGTCCGGACATACCGATCTACACGCCCCTGTGGCTTGCCTGCACCTATTCTCTGGTATGGCCCTTTTACATAATCGTAAACGGCGTGCTGTACCGGCATATCCAGGACAAGGATGCGGCGGCGGAACCGGCGGCGTAAACAGGGCCGGAAATGTAACAAAATCTTTCATGACCCCGACCGCTTTGTGATATGATACGAACATTAAGAAAATACAGGAGGCCCAGATGACAAAGGCACAGAAATCCTTCCTGGGAGGCGCCGCGGTACTGGCGGGGGCAGGCCTGGTGGTGAAGATCATCGGCGCGTTTTTCCGTATCATCCTCACCAGGACCATCGGCGCCGAGGGTATGGGGATATACCAGCTCGCGTATCCGATCTACGCCTTTTTGCTGGTGGCCTCCACCGCGGGTCTGCCGGTGGCGGTATCGAGGATGGTCTCATCTGAGATCGCTCTGGGCAATCACCGGGGGGCCCACAAGGTATTCACCACCGCCATGAAACTGCTCCTGGTATTGGGGCTGGTGACAGGGGTCGTGCTCTTCGCGGTCAGCGGTTTGATCTCGACGATGCAGGGCAATGAGAAGTCCGTCTGGGTCTTGCGGGCCATCGCGCCGTCGCTGCTCCTGGTCTCGGTGATCTCCGCCTACAGGGGGTATTTCCAGGGGATGCAGAATATGACCCCGACCGCGCTGTCCCAGATCGTGGAGCAGGTGGGCAAACTGGTCATCGGACTGAGTCTGGGGATGGCCTGGATCTCCCGGGGGCCCGAATACGGCGCCCTGGGCGGTATCCTCGGGGTGACACTGAGCGAAGTGGCCGCGCTGGTACTGCTCATGGGGATGTATATGGGCAAGCGCGGGAAGATCATGGAGCAGGTCAGGGAAGGCCCGGAGAACAGGCTGGCGTCCACCAAATCCATCATGACGACGATCGTGAAGATCGCCGTCCCCGTCACGATCGGAGCGGCGGTCATGCCCCTCGTGAATTTCGCGGACCAATTGATCGTGGTGAACCGCTTGAAGCCGATCATTGATCAGGTTTCCGGGATTCCGGCCAGCGCGTTTGCAAAGAACAGCGTCACATCAGTGGCAACCAGCGTATATGGCATACTGACCGGCGCCTGCAATACCCTGGTCAATTTTCCCGCGTTCATATCCATGGCCCTGGGGGTCAGCCTGGTCCCGGCTATCTCGGCGGCGGTGGCGGTGAAGGACAGGAAGAAGGTCGCCCGTACCGCCGGTACCGGGGCGCGGATGACCATGCTGCTGGCCCTTCCCTCCGCGGTGGGCCTGATGACACTGGCGGAGCCCATCATACGGGTCCTGTACGGGTCCGGGGCAGAGGCGTTTACCGAATGGCAGATCGCCTACGGCGGATGGATCCTATCCCTGCTGGGGGTTGGGGTGATATTCTTGTCCCTGATCCAGAGCCTGACCGCCATACTCCAGGGCGCCGGCAAGGTGATGCTGCCGGTCCGCAACCTGTTGATCGGGGCGGTCTTCAAGGTGGTCATCACCTACGTGCTGGTTGGGAATCCCGCATGGAACATCCGGGGCGCGGCCATGGGCACCGTGGTCTGCTACGCCGTGGCGGCGGTCCTTGATCTCGTCGGGGTTATCCGGCACGCGGGGATGGCGTTTTCATTCCGGGATATTATCCTCAAGCCGGTGCTGGCGGCGGGCATCATGGGCCTGGCGGTATGGGGCGTGAAGGCATACGGATACCCCCTGACGGGAAGCTGGGGGATTACCCTGGTGCTGGCCATTGGGGCCGGTATCGTGGTGTACGGCGTCATGTTGTTTGTGGTGAGGGCCATGACCAAGGAGGACTTGGCGCTGGTTCCCGGTCTTAATAAACTCAAATGGTTCAGAAAAGGCAGGTAATATGAAGGAACTGATCATCGCGGGATTGGGGAGCGGAGAAGAGGGACAGCTTACGCGGGAAGTGGCGGAATCCATGCGCAGGGCCGATGTCATCATACTGCGCACCGGGCGGCTGGGGGTGGCGGATTGGCTGACCCAGGGTGGGATAGCGTACCGGTCCATGGATGATCTCTACGACGGTGCCGACGACTTTGACAGCTTGTACGCCGCCATGGCAGATAGACTCCTTGCGATCGGGGAGGACAAGGTATTGTTCGGGGTGCTTGGCTCCGCGGTGGAGGGGGACGCCTTTGTGGAACGGCTGGTGCCCCGGATCCGGGAGAAAGGGATCGATCTCCGGATACTGCCGGGGATATCCCAGCAGAGCGCCTCGTTGGCTGCCTGGCAGAGGCCCTGGGACCAGGGAACCGTCGTGCAGGCCAACGGGCTTATGGCTGAAGATATCCGGCCCCGTATACCCCTGCTCGTGACCCAGATCGGCAGCGCCCTGCTGGCGGGCGAGGCAAAGCTCACATTGACACGGCTTTACTCGGACGATCATCCCTGTCTGTGGCTTTCCGGGGAGGGAGCCAATCGTGAGGTGTTGGCGATCCCGCTATGGGAGATGGACAGGCAGAAGGTATACGACCATACCGCCTGCCTGTACCTGCCGGCGGTCGGTCTGGCGGGACAAGCCGGGTATGACTTTCGTGACCTCACCCGGATCATGGAGATACTGCGATCCCCGGACGGTTGCCCCTGGGACCGGGAGCAGGACCATATTTCCTTACGTGAGTGCCTGCTGGAGGAGGCCTACGAGGTGCTGGAGGCCATCGAGGAGGAGGACCCCGCCATGCTCAGCGAGGAGCTGGGTGATCTGATCCTGCAGGCGGTATTTCACGCCCAGATGGCGGAAGAGCACGGGGAATTTGACATGCTTAGTGTGACGACGGAAATCTGCCAGAAGATGATTCGCCGACACCCCCATATCTTCGGGAACGTAGACGCCGATACGTCGGAGAAGGTGGTGGCCAATTGGGAGCAGATCAAGCGGGGGGAAAAGGGCCATGAGACCCACACCCAGGTGCTGAAGCACGTCCCCGCGACCCTCCCGGCCCTGATGGAGGCCTACAAGGTCCAGAAGAAGGCGGCCCGGGCGGGGTTTGACTGGGACGATATACGGGGGGCCATGGAGAAGGTCTCGGAGGAATGGGAAGAATTCCGCGAGGCCCGCCGTGAGGAGGACCGGGAGGCCCTTGAGGACGAACTGGGGGACCTGCTGTTCGCCGTTGTCAATGTCTGCAGATTCCTGAAAATCCAGCCGGAACTGGCACTGCGGGCCACCACCCGGAAGTTCATCCGCCGGTTTGCCTACATTGAGGAGCATGCGAAGCTGCCTCTCACGGAGATGACCCTCGATGAAATGGATACTTTATGGGAAGAGGCAAAGAATAGAGAACGGCAATAAAGGGCATGATACAATATAAGGAAATCATGGAAAGCGGCCCCTAGACGGGTCAAATGGCAAAAACGGGAGAAAAAAACATAAAAAAAAGAAGGAAAAAAAAGTATGGTGGCGAATTGAAGTTAATGCGTGCTGCGGTTTTATTATAATGATTGAACGAGGAGGGTACTATCGTGAACAAAGCTGAATTGATTGCGGCTGTCGGAGACAAATCGGAAATGACCAAGAAGGACGCGGAAAAGGCTGTCAACGCCGTATTTGCGGTGATTGGCGAGACATTGTCCAAGCAGGAGAAGGTGCAGATCGCCGGTTTCGGTACATTTGATGTCCGTCAGCGTGCGGCCCGCAAGGGACGGAATCCCCTGACCAACGAAGAGATCATGATCCCCGCTTCCAAGGCGCCGGTTTTCAAGGCTGGCAAAGGCCTCAAGGAAACGGTGCAGTAAGCCTTTACGCACGATCATGCAAGCCGGGATCATTCCCGGCTTTTACTTTTATATGAGGGAAGAGGGATGCAGTGATGCGGATAGATAAATACTATGGTGATATAGCGAAGCTATAGCAAAAGGGGAGGGGTTCGACGCCCCGAGCCTTTGGTATTTACCCGGTAAGAAGGAGGGTTGCTATGCGTATTGATAAATACCTTAAGGTCACTAGGATCATCAAGCGCCGTACCGTGGCCAACGAGGCCTGCGGCCAGGGCCGCGTGCTGTTGAACGGCAAACCCGCCAAACCAGGCGCCGCGGTATCTGCGGGAGATGTCATCGAAATCGTCTTCGGCGATACACCCCGGCGCTACCGGGTGAAGGAAGTGGCGGACCATGTCCCCAAGGGTGACGTGAAAAATCTGTACGAAGAATTATAAAAAACCCCATCGGATACGAAAAGCCCAAAGGCGCATACTAGTAAAAGCATGCAGTCTTAGGAGGCGTATACGATGCGGAAAACGGGAATAAGGGCCGCGGCGCTGCTGCTGGTCCTTTTTTGTATGATCTTTTTGGGATGCGCGAGGGGCAGGGGCGAACAAAGCCCCGGACCGTCGCCTACGGCATCCCCCAGTGAGAATGCCGATCAGATGGAGTATGAGCAGCAATCGACAGAGGGAGAGAAGCCGCCGCTGCCAGAGGCGCTGAATGCCCAGGAGGGGCAGGAGCCCTCCCTCAAGGTCTATATCGTGGACGATGGCAAGACCGAAGAGATGAAGTTCGAGGAATACGTGGCCGGGGTAGTGGGCGGCGAGATCATGAACGACTGGCCCCAAGAGGTTTTGAAGGCGCAGGCCATCATCGCCAGGACATTTGTGCTGCAGTTCATCAGCGAGAAAGGCGGCTCCCGGCATGAGGGCGCCCACGTCTCCACCGATATCGAGGAGGCCCAGGCCTGGGATAAAAAAGCGGTCAATGAAGCCATACAAAAGGCTGTGAAGGATACCCGCGGCCAGGTGATCGTCTACGACGGCGACTTCATCAGGGCGTGGTTCCACTCAAACGCGGGTGGCAAGACCGCCACCGCCGATGAGGGGTTGAATTTCAAGGACGGCAATCCCCCCTATATCGAGTCGGTGAATTCTCCCGACGACAAGGCCCCGGTCCCCAAGGATGAATGGAACTGGACGGAGGTCTTCGGATTGGATGAAGTCCGCAAGGCGGCCAGCGGGCTTGGAAAAGACGTGTCGGACTTCAAGGAGGTGTCCGTCGGGGAAAAGGGTCCCTCCGGCCGGGCCGTGACGATCAAGTTTGACAATACGGCGGTCAGCGCACCGGAGTTGCGCCTCGCCCTGGGCAGCGAACGGATGAAGTCCACCCTTTTAGACGGGATATCCCTGGAGGACAACCAAGTGGTGGTAAAGGGCCGGGGCTACGGACACGGAGTGGGGATGTCCCAGTGGGGCGCCTACGCCATGGCCCAGGAGGGCAAGTCAGCAGAAGACATCATCAATTCGTATTTTAAGGATGTACAGATCGTCAAGATGTGGGAATGACCTAGACAGCATATCCTCTCCGCAATGGACATAAGAATATATGCGGAGGGGATATACATGCTGCGGGAAACAGAAGAACACAAGAGCACCGGCGGCAGCGGCCACAATATCGTCATCGATGAAAAGCAGCGGGTGGTCATCACCGGCGTCGAGGACGTGGACAGTTTCGACGAGAACAATGTGGTGCTGCTCACCAATCTGGGGATGTTGTCCCTGACGGGGGCCGATCTGCACATGAGCCGGTTGAGCCTGGAGGACGGCCAGATGATCATCGAGGGGGATATCATCGGGCTGGCCTACAGCGATATCGATACGCGGCACCAGGGCGGCTGGCTGGGCCGTTTATTCCGGTAAGTGCCCATGGCGCAAGAGGGAGGCAATCTGCAGGAAGCAGCCGCGTTTCTGTGGATGATCTGCTATGGACTGGCCTGCGGTTTTTTGTTTGATCTATTGGCGTTTGTGAGGAGGCTGCTTAGACCCGGCGGTTTTTCCTCTTTTTTTATCGATCTGTTTTACTGCCTGGCAGTGGGGACGGGATTTCTGCTTTTTTTATACGCGGGCTGGCACGGGGATATGCGGCTTTACTGGGTGCTGGGGGCGGTACTGGGCTTCGGGGTCTATCATGTGGGCGTGGGCCGGGGGATCCGCAGGGCATTGTTCCGGTGGGCGGGTAAACTGCGCCATGGCACCGGGCGCATCGCCCACAATACCGAAGAGAAGATCAATGAGATCACCGAAATAGGCCGCAGGAAAATGGGGGAAGCAACGGCCCGCCACCGGCAGAAGATGGCGAAGATCAGAGACACGCGCAGGCAGAGAGCGGAGAAGCGCAAGGCCGCTCGTATGAAGGAAAAGGAAGCGAGAAAACTCCGGAAGGCGCAAAAGGCGCAAAAAAGGAAAAAGGAGGCCGGGTAACGAATATATCGCCTGGACAGGCCTTAGAGGGGGAATGAGACATGGCGCGGTACAGGATGAAACCCCAGGCGGCGGCCAGGCTGCGGACCATCCTTTTGATCCTGGTGATCGGGTATTTTTCATACCAGCTGATCACCCAAGAGATCCGCCTGCACAAGCAGGACGAGCAGCTCGTACAGCTGGAGGAGCAACTATCCTCGCTGCAGGAATCCAACGCGAGGCTGGAGGATCAGTTGGCGTACACCCAGTCGGACGCCTATAAGGAGGAATTTGCCCGGGATGAGCTTAACATGACCCAGGAGGGGGAGATCCGGTTCGAGGAGGGTACGGGCAATCCGGACACAGAGGGTACGGATACCGAGGACACGGAGGATACACCGGATACGCAGGACACACAGGAACAAAATGGAGTTCGGCCATAAGGCTGAAAAAGAGTTGACAGTATATTTGATTTGGTATACAATAGGCTCTGCCGCTAACGCCACAAGCGGTTTTTTCAACGGCGCGGGGTGGAGCAGTCAGGTAGCTCGTCAGGCTCATAACCTGAAGGTCGGGGGTTCAAATCCCTCCCCCGCAACCAAACGCTTATAGGGGCGGCAGGATACCGGCAAGGCGGCGTAGCTCAGTTGGCTAGAGCATTCGGTTCATACCCGAAGAGTCAGCGGTTCAAATCCGTTCGCCGCTACCAAAAACTCGAAATGGCCGGGCGCTGTTTCGGGTTTTTTATCAGGGCGCATAGCTCAGCTGGGAGAGCACTTGCCTTACAAGCAAGGGGTCACAGGTTCGAGTCCTGTTGCGCCCACCAGAAAAAAAGCTGTCATAGCGATATGGCGGCTTTTCTATGTTTTGGTATAATGGTGTATCAAAGCGATAGGAAATAAACCAATGAAAAATTATGTCTGTCTCTTTTGTGCGTTTCTAGCGGGCCATCAAGAAGTATATTCGAAACAATCCGATATCGTGTATCAGGATGATACCGTGGCCGCCTTTATTGCGTCCCATCCATTGCGGTACAATCCGGGGCAGGTCCTTATCATCCCCAATCGTCACTATGAAAACATCTATGAGATGCCGGACGATCTTCTCGGGAAAGCGCATCTATTGGCAAAGCGGATCTGCGTCGCGATGCGAAACGTATATCCGGGGTGCGCGGGGAACGTGCTGCGCCAGCACAACGAATCCGTCGAGGGCGCCAAGTGCAAGGGCCAGGATGTGCCGCATTACCATCTGCATATCATACCCCGGTATCCAGACGACAGGATGTACGAGTACGCGGAGGATGGACAGCGGTACCTGATGCCGCCGGAGGAGAGACAGCGCTATGCGGTATTGTTGAGGGGTCAGCTGGATTCCAGAATACCGAAATAAGGTTTATATTTATGATGAGATCGTGAGGATCATCGAAAAGTACGGTCTGCCCCAGCAATGGAATCAGGACGGCCGATACGGGCCCGAGCGGTATGTGGAGGCTCAGGTGTGGAGTGAAGGGCCGATCAGACGGTATATAAAATTGTACGGGCGGTAATACGAGATTATCCGCCGTATCGATCCGCCAGGGCAGTCACTTCGGCCCATATTCTCTCATCGACGGGGATTCCCTTTTGCAGATTCTCAATCCGCCTTTTCTGCGACTGCTCGCCGGGATAATAGACGGGATGGCCGTTTGCCTTAGGCTCGGAGTGATGGATGTATTCTACTGTTTCCCGGACCTTTGTACGGAGCATGTCGGCGGAGTTGTGCTTGCTGGGATCGATGGCGATGAAGACCTGGGATAATGCGTACTCTGCCGGTTTTGCACCGATCTCACGGGCGCTTAATCCCCCGGAAAGGGTGGCCGCCATCAGGTCGAGTATGATGGAGAGCCCAGATCCTTTCCAAAAACCTGCTGGTAAAACACGCCCGCCCTTTAATATTTCTTTCGGATCAGTAGTCAGATTCCCCTGAATATCATATCCCCCCGACGTGGGCAAAGCGTCCCCTTCCATAGCCACGGTTTGGAGCTTTCCATAAGAATACTGTGACATGGCCATATCCAGAACGATAGGCCTCTCGCCGTTCGGGACGGCGACCACCAGAGGGTTGTTGCCTATCCTGTTGTCTTTGGCCCCCCAGGCGGGCATATTGGGAAGGGTATTGGTGAAACAGACGCCGATAAGCCCCGCCCTGGCGGCCTGGAGCCCGTATGTAGCACCGCGCATCCAGTGATTGGTGTTGCGCAGTGCGACGCATCCCATGCTGTTTTCCCGTGCCAGCGCTATGGCCCTGTCCATACAGTACGCGGCATTGGTCATGCCGAGTCCCAGCCTGCCATCGTACGCCTCAAGGGCACCGGACGCCGATATAAATTCCGGCTTTTCGTGGACCTGAATATAGCCCTTTTCGATATAATCAACGATCCTATACAGCCGGTTGATCCCATGGGACGCGACACCGTCGCAGGTATTGTCGGTCAGTATGACAGCCGCCTGTTCGGCCAACGATTCTTCAACACCCTTTGTTGTCAAAATGCCTTTTAACTTTCTTTTCATCTCTTTATACGGGATTCTCATAAGGGCACTTCCTTCCACGATATCTGTCGTTAGTTTACTTGCTGGTAAATAATTAATCAAATCACGGCCTACGAGCATACGATATCGGATACCGAGCCAGTTCTATTCCGACATATTTTTTACCCCCCGTCCGGTAATACTGACAAAAAATATACACCCCTTTCCCCTATACTGGACAAGTATACACAGTGGGAAAGGGGCTTTACACATGCGGCAGGGGAACCGGGGTCTGGTGGGATCTTTTTTGTCCTGGGTGGGAGAACAGGGACCGGGGGAGGTCTTGTTTTTTTTGAGCGGAGCCATGGCCAGCCGGGCGGAGCTGTTCGGTGACATACTGCCTTTTGGTCCCGCGTTTTTATTGGTAGCCATCGGTATGGGGGGACGGGGACTGCTCTGGACCCTGCCGGTGGTACTGGGACTTGTCAGCCGGGGATTCGGCTATGAGATGCTCCCGGCCTGGATCGCTAGCATCGCGGTGTTTATGGGCGCCATGATGGTCCGCAATACCAACACCCATATGCCCAAACGAAAACTGGCGCTCTACGGCGGCCTGCTAACGGGGGTCGTGTACTGGGCGGTACTGGGATTGATGGAGGGCGTGACACTGTACGGGACTTGCCGATCTCTCCTGGGAGCCATATCGGTGTCGGCCATGGCGCTGGCGTTTTCCGAGGTCTACGACTACAGCATCCAGTCCGGCGGGCGGAATTTCCTCTCCCGTGAGGAGTGGGTGGGACTCGGTCTCACCGCTGCAGCCTGCGTGATGGGTATCCAGGGAGTCCGGATCGCCGGGGTGTCGGTGGGCCATGTGATGGGCTACTGGGCGGTGATGCTGGCGGCCAGTCTGGCCGGGAGCGGCACCGGGGCGGTGGCAGGGTGCCTGGTGGGCCTGGGGATGAACGGCGGGAGCGACTGGCTGCCCCTGGTGGTGGGGACCCTGGGGGGACTGGCCGGAGGGGCCTTCAATAAGGCCTACCGGTGGTGGGCGGGGCTCTGTATGAGCGCCGCCGCCCTGCTGACGCCCCTGATGATCAGCGGGATAGGCCAGTGGACGATGCTGTTTGAGGTGGGACTGGCCTGGGGGCTGCTCTGGCTCGTGCCCCGGCGCTGGGTCGTTTCAGGCAGGCGGCTTTTAGACCGCTCCTTCGCGGTGTCCGCCTGGCGGGAAAACAGGCTCACCAGCCTGGGCCAGTGGGGGGCCGCCAGGATGTCCCAGCTGGCGGGGGTGTTCAGTGAAGTGGCGGGGGTGTTTACCGAGGCGGCGGCGGCCAAGGAGGCCAACAGCTACAGCGGCGCGGTGGAGCTTGCCGCCCACCGGGTCTGCGAGGGCTGCCTGCTGTACAAGAACTGCTGGGAGCGGGAGTTTTATAGGACCTACCAGCAGTTCGTGCGGATGTGCCGCCAGGCCACAGAGGGGAAACTCCCCGCCAAGGTAGGGTTTAAGTGCATCCATGACAAGGAGCTCCTGAAAGCCATGGTATCGATCGCGCCCTTTCAGCAGTCCCAGCTTATCTGGGAGAAGCGGATGCAGGAGTGCGGCACCGTGGTGGCGGAGCAGTTAAGTAGCGCCGCATCTGTGATGGAGCGGGCCAAGACGTCCTTTGCCCTCACCTGGCGGTTTCAGGTGGATATAGAGGAGGATCTGAGGCGGGAGCTGGACCGTCTCGGCATCCGGACCCGGGAGGTCATCGCCGCCAAGGACGACCGGGGGCGTCCGGTGATCGAACTCTGGATCATGGGATGCGGCGGGGAGAAACGGTGCGAGCATACCATCCGGGATCTGGTGAGCCGGGTATGCGGCCAGAATATGACGACCCAGTACGGGCGGTGTCCCTCCTACAAGGAGGCCTGGTGCCACCTGAAATACCTGCCCCTAATCCGCTATGACGTGGTGACCGCCGTGGCCCGGCATATGGGCAAACCGGGGGAGGCCAGCGGGGACAGTTACTCTTTCGGGCAGGTGGACGAGCAGCGATATGTGATGGCGCTCTGCGACGGGATGGGGGCCGGGGAGCGGGCCGCCCGGGAGAGCGCCAGGACGCTCTCATTGGTGGAGCAATTCATGGAGGCGGGGTTCGACACGGACTTCGCGATCCGCACCATCAATACGCTGCTGTCCCTGCGCCAGGATGAGATGTACTCCACCCTCGATCTCTGCGTGATGGATATGGAGAACGGGGAAGCGGAATTCATCAAGGTGGGCGCGCCCCCTTCCTTCATCAAGCACCGGGACGGGGTGGAGATGGTATGCTCCGAGAGCCTCCCCATCGGTATCGTCCAGGAAGCCGCCATGGAGCGGGTGAAGGTTAAGCTGAGGCCCGACGACATGGTGATCATGGTCACCGACGGAGTGCTGGACTGCGCGGGCCAGGGACCGGACCGGGAGCAGTCGGTGGCGGGCGTGGTCCAGGGTATCCATACCCGCAACCCCCAGGAGATGGCCGATATCGTACTGAACACATTCGCGGTGCCCAGGAGCGGCAGACGGGACGACCGGACGGTGCTGGCGGGGCGGATATGGGACCGCCGGGGCGGCGAGAGCGTCTTGCAAAGGGGGCGGAAAAGGAATACAATGTAAGGCATATTGTAATTGGATATCGGCATGATCGAAAAGATCCAACAGACCATAACACAATACGGGATGCTGACAGACGGGCAGGAAGTGGTGGCGGCCGTATCCGGGGGGCCGGACTCGGTGGCCATGCTGGACTGTCTGCTGCGGCTCGGATACCGTCCTGTGGTGGCTCATCTCAACCATGGACTGCGGGGACGGGAGGCCGACGCCGATGAGGATTTCGTGCGCCGTTTGGCCGGATCGCTCGATCTGACCATCTATGTGAAACGGGTGGATACCGAGGCGCTTTCCAGGGAAAAGGGCGTATCCATAGAGGAAGCGGGACGCGGCGCCCGGTATTTGTTTTTTTGGGACATCATGGGCAAGACCGGCTGCGCGCGCACGGCGCTGGCCCATCACCGGGATGATCAGGCTGAGACGGTGCTCATGCGGATGCTCCGGGGAAGCGGCCCCGAGGGACTGAGAGGCATGGAACCAGTACGGGACGGGGTATTCATCCGGCCCATGCTGTATGTGAGCCGGCAGGACATACTCGCCTATTGTGATAAACGGGGATTAAAATACCGGACCGACGCGACCAACGCGGACACGGGTTACCAGCGCAATAGTATCCGCCATGAACTGCTGCCCCGATTGGAGCAGTACAACCCCAAAGTACGGGAGGCTCTCTGCCGCACCGCGGAAATCATGCGAAACGAAGATGCCTGCATGGCCGAATATGGGGGCAAGCTATACGCTGGGATGGCATCGCTGACCGACGGGGCCATAACGCTGCCTATAGATAAGCTGCAGGAAGTGCCGGAGGCCATGCGGCGGCGGATCCTGCGGCGGGCGGTCGCCGAGGCGGGGAATATGCGGGATGTGGGATACGATCACATCGAGAGCATACTGGACCTGATGACCGGACCGGGAAGCGCGGTCCAACTGCCGGGCGGTATCCGGGCAGAGACCAAGGGGGAAAGTCTGCGGATTTTTTTGGATGAAGCGGAAGACCCCTGTCCTCCCTATGAATATGATCTGCCTGTGCCGGGGAATGTCGATATTCCCGAGGCAGGGGTGCGGATCATGTGCGAGGAAACAGCGGCGCCGTATTTTGATGAAAATACGGTCTGTGTGGACGGGGACAAGATACAGGGACCCCTGCGGGTCCGAAACAGGCGGCGGGGAGACCGGTTTTTCCCCTACAACGGACCCGGAAGCAAGAAGCTAAAGGATTTTCTGATCGATGAAAAGATCCCCCGTGGCAAACGGGACCGTATCCCGCTTGTTGTCGATGATAGGGGAATCCTATGGGTGGCAGGGCTGCGCACCGCCGACCCGTACAAGGTCGATGATACGACAAAGAGATTGCTTAAGCTAAGCATGCACGGTGAACAATAAAAACAGGAGGCATATATGGAACGCATCAGCGAGGTATTGATCGAGGAAGACGCACTGAAACAGAGGGTCCAGGAACTGGCCAAACAGATCGAGAAAGATTACCAGGGAAAAGACCTGGTGGCGGTGGGCATCCTCAAGGGGGCGCTGTTATTTCTGGCCGATCTGGTCAAGGCGGTTGATCTGCCGCTTACCTATGACTTCATGGACGTATCGAGCTACGGGGCCAATACCGAGTCAACGGGATCGGTGCGGATTCTAAAGGACCTGAGCATGAAGATCGAGGGCAAGGACTTGCTCATCGTGGAGGATATCATCGACACGGGCTATACCCTTGCGTATCTGCTGGAAAACCTGAAAACCCGCAAGCCCGCCAGCATCAAGATCTGCTGCCTGCTGGACAAGAAAGACCGGCGCAAGGTCGACGTCCATGTGGATTATATCGGCTTTGACATCCCCGACGCCTTCGCGGTGGGGTACGGACTGGATTACGCTGAGCGGTACCGGAATCTACCATACATCGGTATTCTCGAGTTAAGTGAGGAATGAGTGAATAAAAAGGCGGCGGCATTGTCTAGCCTCATATATTATGATAAAATAATAGGAATTGCAGAAAGAAAAGGAGGCGGGAAATGAGCAATAACAATATTAAGCGATTTCGTGTCCCCGGGTTTTGGTTATTGTTATTAATGGTGATCCTGTTGGTCACACTCGCCAGCGGCGGGATGGACTTTACGGATCGGACCTTTACATACTCGGAACTGATGGATTGGGCCAGGGCCCAGCAGTCCGGCCAGACCGGACGGTTGATGCTTATCGGCGATACCGTTTACGGGCTGCAGCCGGATTCAACCATACCCGAGGCCCAGTTCCCGAAGAAATACGATTTCGAGACACACATCTTTTCAGTGGATGAATTCTACCAGGATCTGCGGATCATCGTGGCGGAGAAGCAGGGCATTTCTCCCGACGCGGTGACGGCGAAGGATTTTCCCTTTGCCCTGGATTCCCAGGCGCCGCCGTCCATGTGGTGGGTCAATCTGCTGCTGCCGGGGCTGTTGCTTTTAGCCATCATCGGGGTGTATTTCTTCATGATGCAGCAGGGCCAGGGCGGCGGCAACCGGATCATGTCCTTCGGCAAGAGCCGGGCGAGGATGCACGAGCCCGACAAGAAGCGGATTACGTTCAAGGACGTGGCCGGGGTGGACGAGGAACGGGAAGAGCTCTACGAGATCGTGGATTTTCTGAAAGACCCCCGCAAGTACATCGAGCTGGGGGCCCGTATTCCCAAGGGCGTGCTGCTGGTAGGCCCTCCCGGCACCGGGAAAACCCTGCTGGCCAAGGCCGTGGCGGGGGAAGCGGGCGTACCGTTCTTCAGCATCAGCGGTTCCGACTTTGTGGAGATGTTTGTGGGCGTGGGCGCGTCTCGTGTCAGGGATCTGTTTGAACAGGCCAAGAAGAACGCCCCCTGTATCATATTCATGGATGAGATCGACGCCGTGGGGCGTCACCGGGGCGCGGGCCTCGGCGGCGGACACGACGAGCGGGAGCAGACACTGAATCAATTATTGGTGGAGATGGACGGTTTCGCCGTCAACGAGGGGATCATCATACTGGCTGCCACCAACAGGCCGGATATACTGGACCCGGCGCTGCTGCGTCCGGGAAGGTTCGACCGGCGCGTCTTGGTGGGCGTCCCCGATATCAAGGGCCGGGAGGCTATCCTGAAGATTCACAGTAGGGGCAAGCCCCTCTCTGATGAGATCGATCTCGAGAAACTCGCCAAGCGTACCCCCGGATTTACCGGCGCCGACCTGGAAAATATGATGAACGAGTCGGCCATACTGGCGGCACGCAGAAGCGGCAAGAAGATCGAGATGGTGGACCTGGAGGAGGCCATTACCCGGGTGATCATCGGTCCCGAGAAGCGCAGCCGGGTCATGACCGAGAAGGACAAGGAACTGGTGGCCTACCATGAGTCGGGCCACGCGGTGGTCGCGAAGCTCTTGCCCAACGCGGACCCGGTCCACGAGGTGTCCATCGTCCCCCGTGGGCACGCGGGGGGGTATACCCTCAATCTGCCCAAAGAAGATACTATGTTTGTATCCAAGTCATATATGGAGGATAGGATCGTACTGATGCTAGGCGGCCGTGTGGCAGAAAAGCTGGTCTTGAACGACATCAGCACCGGGGCCTCCAACGATATCCAGCAGGCCAGCCAGCTGGCTAGAAAGATGGTTACCCAGTACGGGATGAGCGATGAGATGGGCCCCATCAATTTCGGCGGGGAGCATGAAGAGGTGTTCCTGGGACGCGACTGGGGGACCTACCGCAATTACAGCGAGGACGTGGCGTCTTTGATCGACCGGGAGACCAAGAAGATCATCGAACTGGCCTATAAGAAAGCGGAGAAGCTTTTGACAGACAATATGCAGAGGCTGAAAAACGTGGCCGGCGCCCTGCTGGAAAAGGAAAAGCTGGACGCGGCGGAATTCGAGGAAGTGTTCAACAAGGATTGATCTTCGATCACATGGTGTTACAATGAAGGTGCCGGCAGGCACCTTTTTTGTACACAAGTTCGTATCTTTTGTGTTTTGCCGCCTGCATTCAACAAAAACAAGCCGGGGGTCATCATGAGGATCGTATCTATCATAGAATCGGGAAAACGAAAAAAGACAGTCACACTCTTGACCGATACCGAAGAAGAGGTCAGGGTGGACGGGTCGTTTGTATCGGACCACGCCATCCGGGAGGGGCTGGAGGTGGAGGACGGTCTCTTTGCCGAGTGGCTCAATGAATGGCGCCGCCGCAAGGCCATGGACGCGGCCCTGCGGTATCTAGGGTACCGCAGCCGGACCCGCTCCCAGATGGAGAAATACCTCAATGGAAAGGACTTTCCGGCAAACACCATAGCGGAAGTAATGGAGAAGCTCGCGGGCTACGGGTATTTGGATGACAGGCGCTATGCCAAGGAGTATATGGAGAGCAAGCTCAAGGACCGTTCCCTGGGGCGGATACGGATCAGGATGGCCCTCCGGGAGCGGGGCATCGAAGACGATATCATCGAAGAAACCCTCGCCGGCTACGATGAAGATGAGGAACTAAGCCAGGCGGTCGCCTACCTGGAAAAGCAGATCCATAAGCTGCAGGGAAAAAGTCCGGAAATACGAAAAAAGCAGTGTTACGCGGCGCTGGCCCGGAGAGGATTTAACTGGGAGACCATCCAGAGGGCCTGGAACGCGGTGGAATCAAAAGAAGAGGATGGCACTTGATTTTTTGTCAAAAAGGGCTATAATGAAACTATAAAGTCAAAGAAGGTCAAAGGATGGAGTGAACATATATGGCACGCCTGAGTGATGTGATCGAGGAGTTTATCAAATCCCTGCTGGGCCAGAGCGACGGCAGCCTGGAGCTGCAGCGCAACGAATTAGCGGATTATTTTGACTGCGCTCCCTCCCAGATCAACTATGTGCTGGCGACACGGTTCTCCCTAGACAGGGGATATCATATAGAGAGCCGCCGGGGCGGCGGCGGGTTTATCAAGATCGTACGCATCGACGTGGACAAGGATGAATATATATTTTATCTGGTGACCCAGCGGATTGGCAATGAGATCAGCGAGCCCGCGGCGGAGTCGATCATATCCCACCTGGCTGAACAAAAGATCATCACCCGCCGGGAGGCCACGATCATGAAGGCCGCGGTCCAGGACAAGAGCCTGGGTATCCCCATGGCCGTCAAGGACAACATGCGGGCGGGAATACTGAAAGCCATGCTGACCAGCGTTTTGACCCAGAAGCAAAGGGGGTAGACAGGATGCTCTGCCAGAAATGCAAAAAGAATGAAGCGACGATCCACATGACCCAGATCGTCAACGGGAACAAGCGGGAGCTCCATCTCTGCGAGGAGTGCGCCGCCACGTCCCAGGGGGTAAAGGTCATCCCCATCGTGACACTGGATCAGTGGCTCAACCAGATCATATCGGCGGCCCACGCGGGGCTGGAGGCCGAGGAAGAGGAACATGTGTGTCCCCAGTGCGGGATCACCTACGGAGAATTCCGGTCCGGCGGGAGGCTCGGGTGCCCGGCCTGCTACGAGGCGTTCGCGGAGCCACTGGAGGCGGTGATCAAGCGGCTGCACGGGGGCCATCACCACACCGGAAAGATGCCCAGGCATGTGGACCAGGACATCGCCCGGAAGCGCCAGATCACCAAGCTCAAGGAAGACCTGGCCCAGGCGATCAAGACCGAGGAATACGAGGAGGCCGCGACCTTGCGTGACCAGATCAAGGAACTGGAAATGGCCCAGGGCGGGGGGGATCATCTATGAACTGGATCGATCTAAACGGACCAAAGAGCGAGTATGTGCTAAGCTCCCGGATCCGGCTCGCCCGCAATCTACGCGATACCCCGTTCCCCAACAGGATGAGTCCAGAGCAGGCGGACGGGGTTGTTTCTCAGGTGGAGAGCGCCGTCGGCACACTGGAGCATTCCATGCGGTTCATCCGCCTCGACGAGGTGTCGGATCTGGACCGGGATGTGCTCTCCGAGCAGCAGGTGATCAGCCATGAGCTTGCCCAGGCCGAGGGCAGGGGGGCGCTGGCCTGCGACGAGGAGCGGATCCGCGGTATCATGATCAATGAGGAAGACCACCTGCGGATCCAGGCGATCCTGCCAGGACTGCAGCTGGATGAAGCGTACGCGGCGGCCAGTGAACTGGACGACGGACTGGAAAAGGAATTGAAGTACGCCTACGACGGCCGGTGGGGCTATCTCACCAGCTGCCCCACCAATGTGGGAACGGGTATGCGCGCATCGGTGATGTTGCACCTGCCGGGGCTGGAGATGACAAAGAATATCACCGGAGTGCTGGAGACAGCCACCAAGATCGGTCTCGCGGTCCGGGGAATGTTCGGCGAGGGGAGTCGATTGCACGGCGCGATCTACCAGGTGTCCAACCAGGTGTCCCTGGGACACAGCGAGACCGAGGTGATCCAGACGGTGAAGACCGTGGCCGAGCAGATCGTGGAGCAGGAGCGCAAGGTCCGCGACGCCCTGCAGAAGTCCAATCCCCTGTGGTTCGCGGATCGGATCTGGCGCGGCGTAGGGGCTTTAAGCAGCGCCCGGGTCATGCGGCTCAAGGAATTCATGCAGCTCATCTCACGCCTGCGCCTGGGGGCCGCCATGGAGATACTGCCGGGTATCGGCGTGAAGACTGTGGATAGACTCATGGTAGAGGGCCAGCCCGGACATATCGGAAAAGGCATCAGCGAGGATGAGCGAAACGCCCGGGACGGCCTCGACGTGGCCCGCGCCAATTACATGCGGGACAGATTAAAAGACAACCTCTCACCCATGTGAGGGAAAGGAAAGGAGAAAATACAATGGCAAAGAGATTTTCAGAAAGCGCGCAAAAGGCCCTGTGGCACGCCCAGAAGGCTGCCAAGGAATGGGGTCATAGCTATATAGGCACCGAACACCTGCTGGTGGGACTTACCAAGGAGTCCGAGAGCGCCGCGGGGCAGATACTCTCCGATCTGGGGGTGGAGGCAGAGGCCGTACGCCAGAGCGTAGAGAACCTGACCCAGGGCGTGGAGCAGGGTCCGGAGTTTGTGGGGTACACCCCCCGGACCAAAAAGATCATCGAGCTCAGTTTTCATGAGTCCACCCAGATGGGCCACGACCACGTGGGGACCGAACACCTGCTGCTGGCGCTGATGCGGGAGGGTGAGGGCGTGGGCGCCCATATACTGAAGCAGATGGGGGTCAGTCTGGAGCAGATCCTGGAGGCCATGGAGGATATCCCCGATGACATGGACGAGGAGGACGAGCCGGAGAGCCGGGCGGGCGGCAAGGGTTCCGCGCTTGGGATGTACGGCACCGATCTCACCCGGATGGCCCAGGAGAACCAGCTCGACCCGGTCATCGGCCGGAGCAAGGAGATCGAGCGGGTGGTCCAGATCCTCTCCCGGCGCACCAAGAACAACCCGGTGCTGATCGGGGAGCCCGGGGTGGGCAAGACCGCCGTGGCGGAAGGACTCGCCCAGCGGATCGCCGACGGGACGATCCCCGAACTCTTAAAGGACAAGCGGATCGTGTCCCTCGATCTATCCAGCATGATTGCCGGGGCCAAATACCGCGGGGAGTTTGAGGAGCGCCTCAAGAAGGTCATGCAGGAGATCAAGAAGGCGGGCAATATCATATTGTTCCTGGATGAGCTGCACACCGTCATCGGCGCGGGGGCGGCCGAGGGTGCCATCGACGCGTCCAATATACTGAAACCGGCCCTGTCCCGGGGTGACGTACAGGCCATCGGCGCCACCACCATCGACGAGTACCGCAAGCATGTGGAGAAGGACGCGGCATTCGAGCGGCGGTTTCAGCCGGTGGAGGTGGAGGAGCCTAGCGTGGAGCAGGCGGAGCAGATATTGTTCGGCCTTAGGGACAAGTACGAGGCCCATCACAATGTGCGGATCAGCGACGACGCCATCCGGGCGGCGGTTTCATTAAGCGCCCGGTACATCTCGGATCGGTTCCTGCCCGACAAGGCGGTGGACCTCATCGACGAGGCGGCCTCCAAGGTGCGGCTGGCCCTCTATACGGCGCCGCCGGACCTAAAAGAACTTGAGGATAAACTTTCCAGCCTCAACCAGGAGAAGGAAGAGGCCATCGGGGCACAGCTATTCGAGAAAGCGGCGCAACTGCGGGACCAGGAGCGGGAGATCGCCGCCAAGATCAAGGCGGAGAAGGCCCGCTGGGAGACCGAGAGCCGCAACAAGGTCGGGGAAGTGGACCGGGAGCAGATCGCCCAGGTGGTGGCGAGCTGGACCGGGGTGCCGGTGAGCCAGCTTCATAAGACCGAATCCGAGCGGCTCCTGCACCTGGAGACAGAGCTGCACAACCGGGTCATCGGCCAGGACCCGGCGGTGTCCGCCGTGGCCCGGGCTATCCGCAGGGCGCGGGCGGGGCTGAAGGATCCCCGCAGGCCGGTGGGGTCGTTCATATTCCTGGGACCCACCGGGGTGGGAAAGACAGAGCTATGCAAGGCCCTGGCCCATACCCTGTTCGGCGACGAGGAGGCCATGATCCGGGTGGACATGAGCGAATACATGGAGCGGCACACCGTGGCCCGCTTGATCGGATCGCCCCCCGGCTACGTGGGGCATGACGAGGGCGGCCAGTTGACAGAGATGGTCCGCCGCAAGCCCTATTCGGTGGTGCTTCTGGACGAGATCGAGAAGGCCCACCCCGACGTGTACAATGTGCTCTTGCAGATACTGGACGACGGGCGCCTGACCGACAGCAAGGGGCGGAAGGTGGATTTCCGCAACACGGTCATCGTCATGACCAGCAATGTGGGGGCCCACAATATTCGCAGTATGAATAAGCTGGGGTTCTCCGATACCAGCGACGAGGGCGGCATCGACTACGAGAAGATGAAGGAAGATGTGCTGGACGCGCTGAAGAAGAGCTTCCGACCCGAATTCCTGAACAGGTTGGACGAGATCATCGTCTTCCATAGCCTGGACCGGGAACAGCTGGACCAGATCGTGGAGCTGCTATTGAACGATGTGGAGAAGCGTCTCTCCGATCAGGGCATCCGCATCGAGGTTACCAAGGAGGCCAAAGACAGGATCGTATCCGAGGGGACCGATCCCAAGTACGGCGCGCGGCCTTTACGGCGCGCGGTCCAGAAGATGGTGGAGGACCACTTAAGCGAAGCGATCCTCTCCGAAAACATCCATGAGGGCCAGACGGTCCGGATCGATTTTGCGGATGGTAAGATGGTTGTCCAGCCATTGGAAGAAAAGGCGACAAAATAACTCACAAATTTGTGAATTATTTATGAATGGGCTTGTGTGCCGGTGCTGATTGGAGTACAATGGTAACACATTCGTAAAGATCATGTAATATAAACGAAATACTAGAGGGCGCGCTCTTGGCGCGCCCTTTGATCTAGGGAGGCAATGCAGTGATCAAGAGGGATATCGGCAAAAAGGGCAAGAGACAGCATGTGGAGACACCGGATAAAAAGCCGACCTTGGGAGGGCGCAAAACCAAAGCAACCCCGGAGAAATCGGGGACCGGCGGAAGCGGCAGGTCTCCTTTTCGCTTTGGGTTCAAGATGAGCAGAAAGACCCTGATGATCGCCGCGGGGGCCTTGGCGCTGGTGATCCTGCTGGCGGCCGCGCTTCCCCCCATTATCCGGGGGATCGCCGTCAAGAACCAGCAGGAAGATGAGTCCTATACCGTAGTCCACGCCACCCCACAGCCGACGCCCACTCCGGTGCCGGCTCCGCCCCCGGTCATCGATCTCTCGGAAGTGGCCCAGACGGTGCCGCTTGAGAGCGCCATGAATCGGATCAACGAGCCCACCCCCTGGGAAGAGGAACTACTGTACAGCGCGGGACAATCCTCGGGGATCGACGAGATGATATTCACCAAGCTGTATACCTACAATATGAAAACCAAGGAAGAGACCGAGCAGGCAGAGTCCCAGATCAAGAATAAGAGCGGGCTTCCCGGAGAGCTCTATGAGGCGCGGATGAACGACCACTGGATCGCCTGGCTGGATACCAACCAGGCGGGGACCAATGTCATCCACGGCAAGAACAGGCTGACCGGTGATACCTTTACCATCAAGGAATGCGCGCTGATCAAGCCCCAGCTGCGGCTTTTTGGGGACAAGCTCATCTATCTGATTCAGGAAAGCGCCGACGAGGACGTTTTATACTACTATAACTTCAAGACCAAGCAGACCGTGATGCTCGCGGCCTTCACCGACTCGACATACGGGACATGCCCCCCCGCCATCTACGGGGATATGGTGGTGTGGACCGCCCCCGATCCGGACAATCCCGGGCAGAGCCTGCTGAAATGGATCGATCTGGCCGACGGCATCGAAAACGCCTACTATGACGACGCCCAGCCGGCCGTGGAAATGCCTACGCCTCCTCCTGATGAATCCGCGGGGGACGGCACGGGTGACGGTGATACCGCCGATGGCGATACTGTTGACGCGGATACCTCCGATACCGCCGACGGGGAATCTGCCGACGTACCCGCCGATACCGGTGAAGGGGAAGGCGACACCAGCGGTTCCATGGGGGAGGAGGACGATCCCTTCCTCAATGGCGGCGGACTGCTAGAGCCGGAGCACAATTACGGCAAACCCATCGATCCCGGCAGTTTCGCGATCTATCCCGTGACAAACGGTGACGTGATCGCATACCTGGACAGCCTGGACCCCGCCAACGCCAATCTGATGATCGTGCGCAAGACCGGGACGCCCCAGAAGGTGGCCCAGGGGGTCGGACGGGTTTTCGATGTGGGGGAGGACTTCGTGGTCTATACCCAGGACGACGCGATCATGCTGTATTTCTGGGATCTGGACCGGTACGCCCGGTTGACCCCCGAGGGACAGAAGGCCCTCTTGAGCAAGTCCTGCGCCAACGGGCATACCGTGGTATGGTATGACGCAAACGACCCCAACAACAAGGGCGACACCGTGTACATCAGCACGGTGGAGACACCCAGCGGCGCATTGTTGGATTATTAACGCCTGTGAAGCGAGCTCAGGAATACGGCCCCGTATTCTTGGGCTTTTTTTCTGGTAGGAGGTGCCCTTGGCCAAGCAAAAAACCCGGTACGTCTGCAATGAATGCGGCTATGAGTCGCCCAAATGGATGGGCCGCTGCCCCGGATGTGACGCGTGGAACACCCTCGTCGAGGAGGTCGTGACGAAGGCCCCCGAGCGCAGGGCCAGTATCGCGGCCGGAGGTGCGTCCCCCGCCATGCTTTCCGAGATCGCCGCGAAGGACGAGATGCGAAAGCGCACCGGTCTCAGTGAGCTGGACCGGGTGCTGGGGGGCGGCATGGTCCCCGGCTCCCTGGTGCTTGTGGGAGGCGATCCGGGGATCGGCAAATCCACACTGCTCTTGCAGGTGTGCGGGGGATTGGCCGGGGAGGACGCTCCGGTGCTCTACGTATCGGCTGAGGAATCCACCGCCCAGATCAAGATGCGGGCAGACCGGATGCAGGTGGCGCCGGATACCCTATATCTCTCGGCGGAAAACAATATGGAGGCGGCCTTTGAGCATGTGCAGCGGCTAAAGCCCCATGTGCTCATCATAGACAGTATCCAGACCATGTACACGTCCCGCCTGACGGCGGCCCCCGGCAGTGTGAGCCAGGTCCGGGAGGCCACCGCCATGCTTTTGGAATACGCAAAAAAGAGCGGGACCACTGTATTCATCGTGGGGCATGTGACCAAGCAGGGCTCTATCGCGGGACCCCGGGTACTCGAGCATATGGTGGACACGGTGTTGTACTTCGAGGGGGACCACCACCACGCCTACCGGGTGCTGCGGGCGGTGAAAAACCGATTCGGCTCTACCAATGAGATCGGGGTATTCGAGATGACGGACAGGGGACTATCTGAGATCCCCAATCCCAGCGCTATGCTCTTGACCGGTCGCACGGTGGACGCCCCCGGCTCCGCGGTGATCTGCAGCATGGAGGGCAGCCGCCCGGTATTGATGGAGGTCCAGGCCCTGGTGAGCCCCACGGCCTTCGGGATGCCCCGGCGGATGGCCACGGGGCTCGATCACAATCGGTTGGTCCTGCTGGCGGCGGTGCTGGAAAAGAAGGCGGGACTACACCTCGGCACCCACGATATCTATCTCAACGCCGCTGGCGGTTTAAAAGTAGACGAGCCCGCGGTGGACCTCGCTATCATTGCGGCCATCGCTGGCAGCCTGCGGGAGACCCCGATCCCTCACGATACGGTGGTGATGGGGGAGGTGGGGCTCACCGGGGAGGTGCGGGGGGTAAGCCGCGTCCCTGCCCGGATACAGGAGTGCCGAAAGCTGGGATTCAAGCGGTGCGTGATCCCCGCCGACAACCTAAAGAACCTGCCGGTGCCGGAGGGGTTAAAGGTAGCGGGGGTCAGGTCGGTGAGTGAGTTTATGGATACGGTGTTTCCTAAGTAATGGGCTGCCTATAAAGCCCACCATGCGTCGTTGGCTTCACCCACGAAGTGCGGTCACGTATGTTTAATACGCTCCCTTCTTCGCGGATCGCAGCCTAGCCTTGCGGACTTTCTAGACAGCCCAGAAAGGTCGATAAAAAAAGGAGACACGGTATAATAAAAAACGCTCCCGATTGAGGAGCGTTTGCATTTAATAATAATGGATTATTTCAGTACGTATTTCCCCAGCGCGGAGAGGTTCTTCTCCTCTTTCAGGAGAATATCGTAGAGGCTAATGTCCAATAGATTGGCCAGGGCCGCGATGTAGAAAAAGTGATTGCCCAATTCCTTTTCGATCATCTCCCGGCAGTCGTCGCAGAGGGCTCCCTCCAGGTGAGAGTCCATATACTGACCCATTTCCTCCAGGGAGGTATCCTCGGGGATATGCTGCTTTTCGGCCTTGACCTGCAGGCAGCCGCAGGAAGTCACGGATTTGACGCAGGTCCGGTTGACCCTGGCGGACGATCCCTGGATTTTGGTCAAAATATCCAGAAAACTCCTGTTGCGGTTGAGGGCTTCGTTGACCGCGTTTTGAAATTCCTCGAACAGTATGTCTTTATTCATCGGCAAACACCTCACGCTGGATGGGCTAAAGACCCTTTCTTATGATTATGAAGGATTCAGAACGGATTGTCAATTGCCGGGTCGGACGATGTTTTCCATGAAGGATTGACAAGGAAAATCAAAATGTGTTAAAATACTCGTTTTTGACTGGATGGTCCTAATATGGTATACTGATGTGGGGGAGGATGGACTGGTTGTAATGGAGGTTTTACCGATGTTTCAGATAGGCGACAAGATCGTATATCCCATGCATGGAGCGGGCGTCATCGAGGAGATTACCGAGAAGGAGATCCTCGGGAAGCGCAAGAAATACTATATACTGAAGTTCCCCATAGGGGACATGAAGGTCATGGTGCCGGTGGGCAAGGTGGAGCAGATCGGCGTGCGCCCTGTGATTGACAGCGAGCAGGTGGCCACGGTGTTTACCATCCTGGACGAAGAGCCCGATGAGATGAGCGATAATTGGAACAAGCGCTACCGGGAAAACATGGATAAGATCAAGAGCGGCGATATCTGCCAGGTGGCAAACGTTGTCCGCAATCTAATCGCCCGTGACCGGGAGAAGGGTCTTTCCACCGCGGAGAAGAAGCTTTTGACCAACGCCCGTCATATCATGGTGAGCGAGCTGGTACTGACCAATACCTATTCTCCGGAGGAGATCGACGCGCGCCTGGACGCATTGGCGGGTGTCACGGAGTAGACTTTAGAGCGTCATAGATACCAAAACAGGCTGCCGCGAAAAGCCGACGAGGCAAGGCGGCCTGAATTATATATGAATAAAATACTATATCGTGGGGATTGCTTTTTTGCTATAATGGGCATACTTAGGGAAGGAGGTGCGTGGCAAATGCTTCATAGGCTGGCCCGTTTTTTTATTTCAGTCATAGGTTTACTGCTCGGCGGCGGCGCGGGGTATCTCACAGGCCGTACGCTAACGCAATACGAGATCACCTTGTTTGATCATCAGGAGCTTTTATTTATATTGGGCCTTGCTATCATCGGATGCTTTATATTTTTTCTCCTGTCAAATGGGATCATCAAGGGCTCGATCCGGCTGATGGAATGGATCGAGGGAAGGCTCCAGCAGGTCCCCATGTCGGAGATCATACTGGGGATCATCGGCCTCATCGTGGGGTTGTTCCTGGCGTTTTTGGTGAGTATGCCGCTCCGGGACATCCAGCCGGCGCTGTTGTTCGGTCTGGTGAGTCTCTTTTTATACATACTGATGGGGTATCTGGGCGTCAGTATCATGACCAAGCGGTGGACCGAAGTCAACTGGTCCCAGCTGTTCAAGCGGATGCAGCGGGATAAGCACCTGAAAAACGCGACGCTGCCGTCACCCAAAATACTCGACACCAGCGTGATCATCGACGGCCGGGTGCTGGATATATTGAAAACGGGATTCATGGAAGGGCCGCTGATCATACCGGCCTTTGTATTGGCGGAGTTGCAGCATATCGCCGACTCGGCGGATGAGCTGAAACGCAATCGGGGCCGCCGCGGCCTGGATATATTGAAACAGATGCAGGAAGAACTGGACCTGCCGGTGGAGATCAACGACAGGGACTTCGACGACGTGGACGAGGTGGACGCCAAGCTGATCCGGTTGGGGAAAGAGCTGGGCGGCAAGGTCATCACCAACGACTACAACCTCAATAAAGTGGCTATCGTCCAGGGCGTGGAAGTGCTCAATATCAACGAGCTAAGTAACGCCGTGAAGCCGGTGGTGCTCCCCGGGGAAGAGATGAGTGTCCAGGTCATCAAGACCGGCCGGGAAGCCGGCCAGGGGGTCGCGTACTTAGACGACGGCACCATGATCGTGGTGGAGGGAGGCCGGAAGTTCATGGGGCAGACCGTGGACGTACTGGTCACCAGCGTATTGCAGACCGCCGCGGGACGGATGATATTCGTCCGGCCCAAGAACGGATGGAACGAACGCAGCCAGGTGATGAGCTGAATCTACTGCTAACAAAAGAAGGTCACGAACGTGTTTCGTGGCCTTTTTGTATTGTCCGGGTTTTCATGGAGACGGGACGATTGTGGTATAATATGTCCGACAAAAGGAGTGATCGAATTGGCCGATACCGGCAAGACATTCATGGAGAAGACCAAGTACCAAAACATGGAGAACGCCCCCCAGCAGCTGGGAGAACCCCAGCCGTCCCTGGAGGCTCCCGTCGATACGGAGGAGCGGATACCCTTGCCTGACCCTGCTGGTCTGGCATTCGGGGACGTGCCGCTCATAGACACGATCAACCAGCGGCGCTCCCTGCGGCGTTATCGTGATATACCGGTCACGCTGGACGAATTATCCTATCTGCTCTGGTGCTGCCAGGGTGTGCAGAAGCAGGGGGAGAAGCGCACTATTCGGACCGTGCCCTCCGCCGGTGCCCGGCACGCGTTTGAGACCTATGCGCTTGTAAACAGGGTGGAGGGACTGGAGAGCGGGTTATACCGCTACATGGCGCTTTCGGGGACGCTCGCCCCTGTCAATCTAAACGAAGGCATCGCGGAATCGCTCACAAACGCCTGTCTGGGGCAGGGGATGGTTTTGAGCGCCGCAGCCACTTTCTTCTGGGTGCCGGAGGTGGAGAGGATGTACTACCGCTATGGTGAGCGGGGCTACCGGTACCTCCACCTGGACGCGGGGCACGCCTGCCAAAACCTGTACCTGGCCGCGGAGTCCGTCGGGTGCGGGGCCTGCGGGATCGCGGCCTTCAATGATGACACCCTCAATGCCGTATTGGGACTGGACGGGGTAAAGGAATTCGCCGTCTATGCCTGCGCGGTGGGTAAGAGATAAGGGGACGCATGATGAAGAACACTTACGCGGCCCTCATCGCCGCCGGCGGGACAGGCACCAGGATGGGGGCAAGGACCAATAAACTGATGATGCCCCTTGGGGGAAAGCCTGTGCTGGCCCGGACACTGGCGGTGTTCGATGGGATGGAGACGATCGCACATATCGCGGTGGTGCTCCACCCCGGCCTCATCGATACGGTCCGGGAACTGCTGCCCGAGTGGGGGATCCGCACCCCCGTGACATTGACCCAGGGGGGCGCTACCCGGCAGGCGTCGGTGCATAGGGGACTGCGGGCGCTGCCGGCCGATACGTCTTTGGTCGCGATCCATGACGGGGCCAGGCCCTTGATCAGCCCGGACATCATAGCGCGCACGTTTGAAGAAGCCGGTAAAAGCGGCGCCGCGGCGGCGGGGATTCCTGTCAAGGACACGCTGAAACGGGTAGGGGAACGAAACCGGATCGAAGCTACCGTGGATCGGACAAGCCTCTGGCAGGTCCAGACCCCCCAGACCTTTGATCTTGATCTGATATTGGACGCCCACCGTGAGGCCGAGGCCAAGGGCTGGACATGCACCGACGACGCGTCGCTGATCGAGGGGACGGGGGGGACTGTCACCATGGTTACGGGGAGCGCGCTGAATGTGAAGATCACGACACCGGAGGACATGCATCTCGCCCAGAAGCTATTGGCGGAGACACCGGTCATCAAGACCGGCACCGGGTACGACGCCCACAGGCTGGCGGCAGACAGAAAACTCATATTGGGCGGGGAGGAGATCTCCTATGAACGGGGACTGCTGGGACACTCGGATGCCGATGTGCTGACTCACGCCATCATGGACGCGCTGCTGGGCGCGGCGGGACTGGGGGACATCGGGCAGTGGTTTCCCGACAGCGATCCCGCCCACGAGGGCGCGCGCAGCCTGGACCTCCTGAAAGAAGTCGGGGACGCCGTTTCCGGGGCCGGATACGGCATTTCTCATATCGACGCCACCATCATCGCCCAGACGCCCAAGTTGGCGATGTATCTCTCCCGGATGCGCGTCAATATCGCCGGGGTCCTCGGCCTGGATGAGGGCAGCGTGAACATCAAGGCCACCACCACCGAGGGGATGGGCTTCACCGGCCGGGGCGAGGGGATCGCGGCCCAGGCGGCGGCGACTTTGAACAGGCATGGGTGATACGGCGGTATCTTGACATGGCGGATGACGCATACTATACTACCAATAACGTGAGGAACGGGAAGACGTGCGGGAAAGCGCCGAAAGAGAGGAAGGCCATTGGCTGAAAGCCTTCCGGCAAGCGAACCGCGCTAGTGCGCCCGGGAGCGTTTCCTTTTTAGGACGGCCGGCGCCGTTACCGCCATACGAGCGAGAGCCTTTACGGGCTTTAAGCAGAGTGGAACCGCGGGATACACCCCGTCTCTGAAGAAGAGACGGGTTTTTTTATATCTATATGGGAGGTAGAGACAATGCGGCTTTTTAATACCCTCACCAAGAAGAAAGAGGAATTCATCCCCCTGCACCCGGGCCAGGTGCGGATGTACAATTGCGGACCCACGGTCTACGATTATTTTCATATCGGTAACGCCCGGAATTTCATCGTGTTCGACTGCCTTAGGCGGTACTTTGAGTACAAGGGGTACGAGGTGACCTTCGTGCAGAATTTCACCGATATCGACGACAAGATGATCAAGCGGGCCATCGAGGAAGATACCACCGTGGCCGCCCTGAGCGAGCGGTACATCGCGGCCTATGAGGAGGACGCCAAGGCCCTGGGGGTCACCCCGGCTACCCATCATCCCCGGGCCACCGATCACATGGACGACATCATCGCCTTTGTGAAAGGGCTTACGGACAAGGGCTACGCCTACGCCGTGGACGGGGACGTGTATTTTGATACGTCCAGGTTCGCGGGGTATGGGGCGCTCTCCGGCCAGGACCTGAGCCAGCTCGAGAGCGGCGCGAGGGTGGAAGTGGACACCCGCAAGCATAGCCCCATGGACTTCGCCATGTGGAAGAGCCAGAAGCCCGGGGAGCCCGCCTGGGAGAGCCCCTGGGGGATGGGGCGGCCCGGCTGGCATATCGAGTGCTCGGTGATGGCGACCCATTATTTGGGGGATACCATCGATATCCACTCGGGGGGCGAGGACCTGATTTTTCCCCATCATGAGAACGAAAAGGCCCAGAGCGAAGCGCTGACCGGCAAACCCTTCGTCCGGTATTGGCTCCACAATGGCTTTCTCAATATCGAGAAGCAGAAGATGAGCAAGTCTTTAGGAAATTTCTTCACGGTGCGGGATATCGAAAAGGAATTTCCTCCCGAGGTGATTCGGCTCTTCATGCTCAGCGCCCATTACAGGAGTCCGCTCAATTTCAGCCGGGAGTTGATGGAGTCGGCGAAAAACGCGTTGGAGCGGCTTACAAACTTCAAGACCATGCTCGACCATATGGCGGAGACGGTGCCCGATACCCAGCCGGATGAAGCGGAGCGCGCGTGGGCGCGGGGACTGTCCAGATACAAGGCGGACTTCGAGGAAGCCATGGAAGACGATATCAATACCGCCGACGCTTTAGCCGCCATCTACGAGCTGGTCCGGGACGCGAACACCTATCTGCAGGCGGCCACCCGGACCAGAGAGACGGTGGAGGCCGTGCGGGAGCTGTTCGACAGTCTTTCCAATGTGCTGGGGATCGCGGTCCGGGAGAGCGGCGGGCTGGAAGCGGAGATCGAAGCGCTGATCGAGAAGCGCCAGCAGGCCCGGGCGGAGAAGAACTGGGCCGAGGCCGACCGGATACGGGATGATCTGAAGGCGCGGGGGATCGTTTTAGAGGATACGCCACAGGGGGTACGGTGGAAGAAGGCATAGACCGATGATAACGGCTCAGAGTGCGATAAAGACCGCGATACTGCGTTGGCATCACTAACAGCCAGCGGTCACGTATAACTAGTATACGCTCCCTTGACTGTCAGTGAACCGCCTTGTCTGGCGGGCCTTCTGGCGACTCTGAGTGGCTTGCTCCCGCGCCCCGAATTCAGGGCTTTTTGATCGGTCTAAGGCTGAGGTGTAAGGGTCTTGCCCTCACGCTTCCACTTTCTATCGTAAAGAATAGGAGTCAAAGAAAGGGATGCCGTTCCAAGGCATCCCGTTTAGGTTTCCAAAGGGATTATCCCTTTGGCGGAGGTGGAGGCAGCGCCTCCAGACGTATTTTCTATACCGGAAACCCCAGTTCCACCGGTATCCGTCCCTTCCGTGTCACTCCACCTGTGGACAATATCCTCACCCGGCCCTGTCCCCGGCAGGAAAGCAGCGAGCCCTCTTCCACCGGTGCCGACGGGGAGGACGCGGGGCGGAAATCCAGCTTCACATCGCCCCTCTTGATAAGGGTGGCGGCCGCGTCCCGGGATATCCGGAACGCCTTGGACAGCACCGCGTCCAGGCGCAGGCCCGCCACGGTGACGGTTTCACGGCGGTACCGGCGTTGGGCGGCTTGTCCCATATCGTCCACCAATTCCACCGATACGCTTTCCCGACCGATCTGGGCGAGGTTCTGCTGTATGTAGGCTGCCATGGGCCGGTCGCAGACCACATAGGCGCCTTCAGGAGAGACGACGATATCCCCCAGCACATCCCGGGTGATCCCCAGTCCCAAGATAGCGCCCAAATAGTCCCGGTGGCTAAGCTCTCCCGCAAAGGCGCTGGGCTTTACGTACAGGATTGCGACCTGCAGGTCCCCGTCGAACCAGTGGCAGTCACTGGGGACCAGGGCCGCTTTGACACGCTCGGCCCCCGGATACCCCCCGTCGGTGACGACGGACAGGGCGCCGATGGTATTGATCACGATATCGAGCAACGCGATCTGCCCCGGATGAAGGAAATGGGTGACATGGGGATGACCCGAATGGACAGCGCGCTGGGCCCAGTCCCAGGCCCGGCCGATGAATTGCCTCTCCTCGTCGTCCCGTCCCAGGTTGACGATCTGTGTCCTGTCCGCCATCAGGGATTCCCCAGTGTAGTAAACCGGGAGGCAAGCTCGGTATGGACCCGGGCCCGGACATGGGTGCCCGCCGGAGTGTGTTCTTCACTTAGCAACACTCCTTCCTCCCGTATCCGGGAGAGCAGGTCCCCCCGCTGGTAGGGAAGGGTGGCGTCGATCAACGGCCAGGCGGATAACAATTGCTCCGCCAGTGTATTCATCAGTATATCGAGTCCCTGGCCTGTGGCGGCGGAGACTTCCACCGTGGCGGCGGCGTGGGGGTCGCTGGGCAAAAGTGTGCCGGGCAAGACGGTATCGGTCTTGTTGTAGACCGTCACCACAGGGATACCCGACGCCCCCAATGAAGCCAGGGTGTCGTAGACCACGTCCATATAGACCTGGTGGCTTTGATCGCCCGCGTCCACCACGTGGAGCAGCAGGTCGGCGTAGAGCGCCTCCTCCAGTGTGGAGTGAAAGGCGTCGATGAGATCATGGGGGAGCTTGCGGATAAACCCGACCGTGTCGGTCATAAGCACCCCCGGTCCCTGGGGCAGTGTGAGCCGCCGGGTGACGGGGTCCAGGGTGGCGAAGAGCCGGTCCTCCGCCCTCACCCCGGCCTGGGTCAGGGCGTTTAGGAGGGTGGACTTTCCCGCGTTGGTGTATCCCACGATAGCCACGCAGGGCAGGTGGGTGGCCTTTCGCTGTGCCCGCATCCGCTCCCTGCGCTGGGCCACATCTCTGAGGTCGGCGCGCAGCTGGTGCAGCCGCTGGCGGATATGGCGCCTATCGGTCTCCAGCTTCTTTTCACCGGGACCCCTGGCGCCGATGCCCCCGCCGGGACCCGCCACCGCTGAGCCGCCCCCCAGGCGGGACATGGCCTTCCCCGCCCCGATCAGCCGGGAGAGCCGGTACCGCTGCTGGGCGAGTTCCACCTGCAGCGCTCCCTCTTTTGACAGGGCGTGCTGGGAAAATATATCGAGGATCACCATGGTCCGATCCAGCACCTTGCACTGGAGGGTTTCCTCCAGGCTTCGCATCTGGGCGGGGGAGAGCTCATCGTCGCAGACGATCCCGTCGGCTTTTAGCTCCGTGACCCACCGCTCTATTTCTATGAGTTTTCCCTTGCCCACATAGGTGGCTTGGTGGGGAGCGGGCCGCTGCTGGCTGATCATCCCGGCGGCATCGGCTCCGGCCGTGTCGATGAGCCGGGCCAGCTCCGCCAGGGACTCCTCTATGGGCAGGTCGGTGTCGGGGGTGTCCACCCCCACCAATACCAGGCGGTCTCGCCGGGTTTCTGTTGTATGGGTGTCACGAGGCATATGAGCGGTCCTTTCGTTTTTATATTCTGATAGTATTTTACCACAGCGGTGTTTGAAAAACACGGATGTAAGGGAGCCACTGATCAAGTCTCAATACACGTCTTGTCGATTGATTTTCCGCCCTACTACGTTAATAATGCTCGAAATACTACCAGTATTTCTGCGCTTTTTGCCTTGTCGGACAAAAAATCCTCTCGACAATCCGCGCATCAGACTTAATTAGTGGCTCCCAAAAGGGTATAATGACGCCATAGGCAGGTGATGGATATGGTCGGCGTGATCGCGGCACTGGCGGTGGAGGGCACTGTCTTTCGACGGGCCTGGGGACTGAAATCCCTGGACGCGGAAGGTCCTTTTCGCTGCTATGGTGATGAGGAGAAAATACTTATAGTGAGCGGCACAGGAAAAGTCCGGTGCGCCTCAGCGGTGTCCTGGCTGGTGACCCGGTTTCCCGCCCTCCGGGAAGGGGTGCTGATCAACGCGGGGATCGCAGGAAGCAAAACCCATCAGATCGGTACGGTCCATCTTATTCAAACGGCGGCAGATACGGCTTCCGGCAAACGGTTCTATCCCGATATATTATTTGCCCACCCCTATGGGGAGGCCGCGCTCCATACGGTGGATAGACCGTCGGCGGCCCTGTTGGAGGGGATGGGGGCAGCCGATCTCGTCGACATGGAGGGAGCGGCCTTTTTGGAGGCGGCCCAGCTCTTTCTGCCCTGCCACCGGTCCCATATCGTGAAGGTGGTCTCGGACAACCTTTCCCCTGAAAAAGTGGATCGCGGCGATATTCCCCGTCTGATGGAAAATGTACTGCCCGCTGTTGCGCATATCATCGAGTCCGTTCCCCGGGGCGGAGAAGAGGGTGAACTGGCGAAACGGATGGCGGTCTTCTCCCGGATCGGGGAGCGGTGGCGGCTCACCGCGAGCCAGCGGGCCCAGCTCAAAAGGGCGGGCCGAGCCTGGTTATTGCGGCACCCGGATGGGGATTTTTCATTGCCTGATATCGCAGCGCCACGGGACAAGCAGTCCCGGAACAGGGCGTTGGCGGACATTATAGACCGGCTGTGGGAGAGATGATGGCGGTATTTTCCCGTATATACATCGAGAAGGAAGCGTTGGCCTACCCATTGGCCCAGGCGGTGCTTACTAGACTGCCCCAGGCCAGGCGGGTATTGATCGATCATTACAAGGACGTTTTCAATCGGCCCCACCAGGACTTCCGCACCCAGAAGGGCGCCCAGCAGTTGATCCTGGCCCTGAAGCGGCCTCCCTATCTATATCCCCTATCCCCCCTCTGCGAGACCTATGGATACGAGCGAGCTTATTATACCACCCCTGTCCTCAACTGCCCCTATGACTGCGACTTCTGTTTCCTCCAGGGGGTGTACCCCTCCGCCCACCTGGTGATCTTCGTAAACGAAGGGGATTTCTTCGGGGCGGCCCGCAACGAGACCGGGCCGTTCTTTCTGAGCGTCACCTATGAGAACGATCTCATGGCCCTGGAGGGCCTGGCTCCCTGGACCAGCCGGTGGCTGGACTTCGCAAAAGAAATGCCCCACATGGAGATGGAGATCCGCACCCGGAGCGCCAATGCGGGGGTGCTGCGAGACCGGGAGCCCCTGCCCAACGCGGTGCTGGCATGGTCACTATCTCCGCAGACGGCGGCGGCGCGGTATGAGAAACGGGCCCCCGCGCCCGCCGATCGGATCGAAGCCGCCCGCCGGGCCCTTGCGGCCGGGTGGCGGGTGCGGCTCTGCATTGAGCCCATCGTCCGTATCCCCCGGTGGGAAGAAGCCTACCGGGACTTGATCGTTTCGGTCTTCGACACGCTGCCCCCGGAAAAAGTGGACAGCGCCGTGGCCGATGTGTTCCGCATGGGCAGGCAGGGGTTTGATTCGATTTTCAAGAGCAGGATGGATACGGACCTGTTCGCGTTCCGGCCGGGATCAGCCGGGGACAGCGTGACCTATCCCGAATACAGGGAGATGGGACACAGTGTGCGGGAGATGCTTCTTAGGTATCTGCCGCCGGGAAACGTCTACGGGGGTATACGGTAAGAGCCCGGGAATCCCGGACTCTTTCACAATACGGTTGATGCTTTGTAACGTTATTTCTTCTTAATGACGGATTTGCGGTATTTAAGCGGGGTGATGCCCGTGAATTCCTTGAACACCCGGCCGAAGTGGGTGGCGCTCTCAAACCCGCACTGCTCCGCCACGGCGGACACCGGCATACCCGCCTGGCTGAGGAACCCCTTGGCCGAGGACACCCGCACGGCGTTGCGGTACCGGGAAAAAGACAGCCCCGTCATCTTCTTGAACATGCGGCTCAGGTAACAGGGGCTCACGTCGTAGGCCCCGGCCACGTCCTCCAGTGTCAGAGGCCGGGCGTACTGCTCCCGGATACAGCGGCAGACCTGGGCCAGCTTGTCATGGGTCCGGGCGCGGGACAGTCCCTCCCCCGGGAGCGCCTGCTCCCGGCCCCGGCGCAGCAGGGCAAAGAACTGGGCCATCAGGGTCCTATAGATCGACTCCCAGCCGTCCTCCCGATGCTCACTCTCCTCCATCATATGCCGCAGCACCGGCTCCACCCGTTTTTGGAGGGACGGGGTGAGCCGCAGCAGGGGGGAGGAGAATAGGAAAAGGGACTCGATCTGGATATGGGGAAGGATCCGGTCCATCCATTCCATTACATCCGGGTGTATCTCCATCACGATCCGCTGCTGGTCGTCGGACTCATGGATATGCCGCAGTGTCTGGGCTCCGACCAGTACCACGTCCCCCGGCCGCATGGCGTAGATACGGTCGTGGATAAAGAAATCGCACGCACCGCTCACCATGTAATGAATCTCATAGTAGCCGTGATGCGCATTGGTTATGCTCTGTTTTGGGCCGGCGGTGTAAATGCGCGGAAATATAGCCCATTCCTGGGCCTGCAGTCCATCCATAGATAACCCCCATTTCCCGACAATCATACCATATCTATGGGTATCTCGTGCGAGAAGATACTAAATAAGCCAAACAAACAAAAATATACCGTATATTCTACATTGGTGATATACTGTTTTTGTATTATACCATATTTAGTCAAGTCTGGGGGACGGGATTATGGAATTAATCAAAATACGATTGAGCATGGTCAACGCCTACCTGATCAGGGGGGACGGGGGCAGTGTGCTCATCGACACGGGGGTGCCCGAGACGGCGCCCGCGCTATTGGAGAAGCTTGGGGAGCTGGGCGTAGGCCCCGGAGATCTGAGATTGATCGCGCTGACCCACGCCCACACCGATCACTTCGGGGGACTGGGGGCGGTCAAAGAAGTCTATCCGGCACCGGTGGCGGTCCAGCGGGGGGACGCCCCGTGGCTGGAAAAAGGGGTCAACGGCCCGATACAAGGCCAGACCGCCATCGGCCGGTTCGCCGCGAGCAGACCCCGGCCGGAGACAAGCGATCTGGGGATAAAGCCGGACGTGGTCTGGGATGACGAACTGGATCTGACGCCCTACGGCGTGGCGGGCAGGCTGCTGCACACACCGGGCCACACGGATGGGTCCGCGTCGGCGGCGCTTGAGAGCGGGGATAGTATGATCGGGGATATGCTCATGGGGAGGATTCCCCCGAAAGCGCCCAAGACACCCTTTGTGGCGGTGGATATGGATCAGCTGGTCCGGAGCCTGAAGGAAATAGTAGATCTACGGCCAAAGGCCATATGGCCGGGTCACGGCGGGCCATTCACCCCCGATGCGGTGGAAAAATGGATCAGCAGGTACGAGAAAAAACACAGAAAAAAGGCCGCTAAAGCGGCCTCAGGCTGCCGATAAAACCTAATCTGCGTCGTTGGCTTTGTTACTGACATCGGTCACGTATGTCCATATACGCTTCCTCGTCAGATAACTCGCCGTCTAGCATCTTAGGCTTTCTCGGCCCCCTGGCTTTTGGGCTAGAAAAAAGGGCTTATTCTGTCTTGGAATCCTCTGGGGTCTCATCCGTTGCGGTATGGCGGATATGGGCCTCAAATGCCGCCCTGCCCTCCCGGGCCCACCACTTTTCAAACAGCGGTCCTTCCGGGACAGGGGGTTGGTGGTTATGGTAACCGTGCCTGTGTGTATGGTCTGCCCTGCGCCCGGTATGGCTGCCGAAGAGCAGCTGTGCCAGCAGCAGGATGCCGAATCCCTGCCAGTAATTGATGGTGCCGAGGCCGAAGAGCGCGGGCATCAGCCAGTTCCACAAGACCATGATGATAGCCCCCAGGACCAGGGCGATGATGGTGATCAGCAGCAGCCCGCCTATGACCGCGCCGATTACGCGCAGCGGCTTTGGGATATGCTGCGCAAATTTGGGGTAATGATGACTCATCTCTCGATCTCCTCTCCGAGTATTTTCTGGAGCTCACGGACAGCCCTGTGCTTGCGGGCCAGCAGGGTCCCCAGCGGGACATCCCAGGCGTCCGAGAGTGTTTGATAGGTATAGCCCATCAGTTCGGTGGCGATGATGATCTCCCGTTTCTTTGGGGAAAGCCGGTCGATGGCGGCGTACAGGCGGCGGGCTTCTTCTTCTTGTATCGCCTGCGTCTCCGGCCCGTCGGCTCCGTCGGCGATGAGGTCCCCAAGATGGGTGTCGTCCCGGTCCAGGGACAGGGGCTCGCCGCCCTTCCGGAGCCAGTCGGTGACGGCGTTTCGCAGGGCGCGGTAGATATACCCCGTGAGGTTGCGGATCGGCTCCCCGATATCGAGGCAGCTCAGGACCGCCGCCATGGTCCCCTGGACGATATCCTCCGCGTCCATCTCCGATAGCTCCCTCGCCCGGGAGATCACGTAGGCCTTCCAGGCGCCGCGGCTCTCTTGATACAGATCGGCTATTTTGCTTTTTTGATCCATTCAGATACCTGCCGTGTGCTCCAGTCTATCTATATAGACGTGTCAAACGCTCTTTTATTGCATATAGTATAGCATTTTGCGTGAAATGAAGGGTTTTCCCGGATAATATGATCCAGAGCGGGGCATACTCTAAAAGGCAGGCAAGCAGCAGAACAGTCTCATTAACTCTTCCTTTCCAAAAAACGGCTACGGCGTAGCCGTTTTTTAATGCTTTTTCTAAAACTGACCGTTTGACCAGTTTTGCATATTGTTTTACCCATGGCGCGCTGGTACAATCAAGCCATAACACATGTGTTGAGAGGTTTTGGATGCCCAGGGCAAAAAGCAAAAAAAGCGAGATCACCAGAGAAAAACTATTGACCGCGGCCCATCAGTTGTTTCATGACAAGGGTTTTGAGAATATCTCCGTCCGGGAGATCACCGAGGCGGCGGGGGTCAGCAAGGGTACGTTTTACCTGTACTTCGAGACCAAGTTTGATATTCTAAAGACCTTCGCCCAGGATTTTCTGATGGGGTTCCACGGGGTGATTGAGGCAAGCCTGTCGGCGGAGACAGGGGACTATTGCCGCCGGATTGGTGTGATCCTGGACCGGATACTCGATGAGATCGGCGACAATGAATGCTGCATGTACCTGATGCACACGGCGGAGATGGTCCGGCTGCTTTCCGAGACCGATCTGAACGCGATGTTTGCAGAGACCTTCATCAGGCCGGTGGCCGGCTTTATCAGCCGGGGCATCGAGGCGGGCGCGTTTCGCTCCCTCGACGCGGATCTATATGCCAAGCTGATCATCATGATCTGCCATCAGGTGCTGGAGAGCGCCGTGCTTTACGGGTATCCCGCCCGGGCGGCCGTGACGCGGGACGCGCTCTATGAGAGCATCCTGGGGATGCTCAAGACATGAGGAGGACGACTATGAATCGGATATCAAATTTCATTATCAAACACTATAAACTGATCCTCGTGATCAGTGTTTTATTACTGGGGCTGTCCGTCTATTTTGCCGGTGGGCTAAAGACCCAGACCAGGATGGAGGATATGCTGCCCGAGACCAGCGAAACGGTCCTGGCCCAGGATGAATTCAATCAATACTTTGACTCGGAGGAAAGCGTGCTGGTGGTGGCACGGGGGGAGGCGGCGAAGTGCCGCGAATACCTGGATACCCTCGGGGCGGAGATCGCCGGCAGGGAGATCGCCAGCGGCGTGCTGTACAAGGTCGAGACCGATGAGATCGAGGAGTGGCTGCCCCTGTACGGCGATACCGCCCTGTACCGCCGCCTGGAAAACGGGGAGATCACGCCCCAGGAGTTTTTCGGGGAACTGACCAGTCAGGGGCAGGCGGACACGGAGTATCTGGTCTCTTCGGACGGCGGCGCCTATATGATGGTGGTGAAGCCCGATCTGAGCGGAAAAGACTATGTGGGCGCCCGGGACCGGTTCTTTACAGGGCTTACGGATGCGATGGACCGGTCGGCCGTGGAGGGGGTGGAGGCCGGGTACACCGGCGGCACCTTTGTCCAGGACTACCAGGCGGATTCGGTGATGTTCGAGAGCCTGTCACTGACCACGCTGATCGCCCTCGTATTGATCATCCTGCTGATCATCGGCTCCTTCGGTCGAGTGCTGCTGCCGCTTTTGAGCGGGCTCCCCCTCATCCTCGGCGTCACCATGGCGGCGGCATTTGCCGCTCTGGCGTACGGCAGTATCAATGTCTTTACCGTCAGCTTCGCGGCGCTTTTGCTGGGCCTGGGGATCGATTTCGCCGTGCATATACTGAACCGCTACTTTGAGGAGCGGGAGAAAGGAGCGGATCTGCGGGACGCCATCGGCACCACCCTGCGGCAGACCGGGGGCAGTATCATCATCGGCGCGGCGACCACGGCCTTCGCGTTCCTGGCGTTTCTATTCGCCGAGTTCAAGGCCTTCGTGCAGATGGGCGTGGTGTCAGGGATCGGGATCGTACTGCTCTGCCTGGTGATGATGGCGATCGTCCCGGCGCTGATCATGCTTACGGACTCCCGCGGGAAGCGGCAGCGGGACGCCTTCGGGGCGCGGTACGGGTTTCTGGATACCCTGGGGAGGTTCTCCGTTCGGCGCGCCGTGCCCATCCTCGTCGCGGCGGTCCTGCTTACGGGGGCCTTGGTATTCCCCATACTGAAGACCACGATCAGCACCGATATTGGGGATATCTATCCCGAAGACCTCCCCGCCAACGAGTGGCTTAGGGTGGTGGAGGATGCGTTCGATTACAATCCCAACACCCTCTCGGTGATGGTGGACGATGCGCGGGCGCTGAGAGAAGCGGGGGATGATCTCCGCGGCGCCGACGGGGTGCGGGACGTGGCCTCGGCGCTGGATTACCTGCCCGGGGACCAGGACTACAAGCTGGGTATCCTTCACCGATTGGGACTCTCCGACATACGGGCGATGACCGTAAAGGACCTGCCCCAGGCCGTCAGGGACAATTATGTGGGACGGGACGGCAGATTGCTCCTGGAGATCGTCCCCGAGGGCGATGTCGGCGATGCCGATACCTACAGCGCCCTGGCAGAACGCGTACGGGACGCTACCGGCCGTACCCCGGTGGGGATGCCCGCCGTCATGAACGCGGTGGTCGAGTATGTCCGTTCCGACGTGCTGTTGATCAGCCTGCTCTGCATGGGGGTGATCCTGGTCTTTCTGCTCATCGCCTACCGGTCTGTAAAGACAGCCGTCATCACCATGGTGCCGGTGGCCCTGTCCGTGTTCGCCACCATGGGCGTCATGGAGCTTCTGGGCTTCACCACCACCATATTCAGCATCGTGGGACTGCCCCTCATTATCGGGATCGGCATCGACAGCGGGGTGCACATGATGCACCGGCTGCTACGGGAGGATGATCCGGCCGCGGCGGTGTCCAGTACCGGCAAGGCCGTGATCATGACCACCCTGACCACCCTCATCGGATTCGGCAGCATCGCGTTTTCGTCCCACAAGGGACTAGCGGGCCTGGGGATGACGGTGGTGATCGGGATGGCGTTCTGCATGGCGATCACCCTCATACTGCTCCCGGCGCTGAAAGCGGCCTTTATCAAGGGGCGCACAGAGCCCGCGGAAGGGGATGGACCCCGCGCCCGGGCAGTGGACTGATCGGGAACAAAAAATGTCGTAAACAAGATAAAGAAGAGGACGATCTTCTCTTTTTCGACAAATAATTGTATCTACAATTCTAGTGGGGGCGGCTTTTCAGCCGCTCTCACGCTGTCAAGAATACTGTTAGCCCGCATTGCCCCCCCCCAAAGCCTTGCCTATGTGGCGCGGCTTTTGTTTCTTCATTGTATTTGCCCTGTTTCTTTTTCTCCCGTATACGTTTATGATGCCAATATGCTGATAACCACAGGCGGGGCCGCGCGTGGAAAATGGAAATATATGCTAAACGAACATCGTTCAAAATTCTCACGTACCGCGATATGTAGACCGTAAAAATTGTATGGCCGCGGCGCCCGCGTTTTCGCGGATGAAGAATAAAACCCCGGTATTTATCTGCCGATCAGCGTTTGAGAAAAGGATGGACCTCATTCATGACCGCGAATTGTAACCATGTAATCTATAAAGAAAAATGGGATATAAACCCAAACGCGGTTCATTGGACCGCCTTAGCCGCCCTGCGTGGTGCAAAGGTCCTCCCAGGTACAGGGTTCCGCATAGAAAAGTACCATGATTGGCATCATAATCTAGAAGTCCCCCAAAGGAGCCAAAACCTTGGACAATACCATCACCAACCGCCAGATGGTCTTTATCCTGTTCCTGACCCTGACCTCCATCACGATCATCACCATCCCCAAGACGATCGCCGAGAAAGCGGGGGTGGGGGGCTGGGCCACGCTGCTGTTGACTGCCCTGATGTTCGGCCTGCTGGTGATGGTGATCGCGTCTTTGAATAGCATGTATCGCGGCAAGATGCTCTACGACTACAGCCGGGAGCTGCTGGGAAAGGCTTTTGCCGTGATCTTCGCGGTGTTTTACAGCCTGTATTTTCTGATGGTGTCCGCCTACCTGTGTACCTCCATGGCCAGTATGCTGAAGGCCAACTTCCTGCTGGAGACACCCCTGTGGGCTTTTGTGCTGGTCAGTCTCCCGGTCTTTGGGTACGTGGCGTACAAGGGCGTCACCAATATCGCCCGGCTCTTTGAGTTTTACGGCGTCATATTCATCCTAGCCATGACGGTTGTCCACGGGGTCATGCTCTACCAGGGGGAAACGGACAATATCCGCCCCCTGTTCGTTCCCTCCGAGACCGGTAAATACCTTGCCGCTGTCAAGGATACGATAATTGGATTTCTGGGGATCGAGGTCCTGACCATTACCCCCTTTTCGCTGAAAAGGAGCAAGAAGGCGCCCCGGGTGGCTTTCTTGACCCTGATCGCCGTCGGGTTTGCCTATGTGCTGGTGGTGGAGACCAGCATCATGATGGTGGGCATCCACGAGATCACCTTTTACGAGTATCCGCTGATCAATGCCATCCGTCAGATCGTGCTGCATTACATCGAGTTTCTGCGGCGGGTCGACATCGTGTACCTTACCCTGGGGGTGATGGGGATCGTGGCGGGTATCTCGATGGTGTATCTGGCCATCGTGGAGTACGTGTGCCGTTTGTTTCCCCGGGCGGCCCGCTGGCTGGTGGTGGTGATCGTGGGCTTTGCGATCTTTCTATTGAGCCTGGAGGGATTCGGTATCCTCGACTTCAGACATATAGCGGTGCAGTTGATCACATACGGGGGGCTCTTGGCCGCGGGTGTGATACCGGTATCACTGTGGATCGTCGCGAAGGTGAAGCGCCATGGGTAGGTGGGTAAAGCTGATGACCTTGGCCCTGTGCCTGAGTCTTGGAGCCATGGGGTGCTGGGACGCCTCAGCCGTGGAGGATAAGGATATCGTCACCGCCGTGGTGGTGGACAAGACGGACAGCGGATATTCATTCACCGTAGAGATCGCTTCCATCTCCCAGGGGGGAGGGTCCCAGGGCGGTACCAAGGCGCCGGAAAGCAAGGTATTGAAGGGAGAGGGAAAAACCTTTGTGGCGGCCAGGGAAAGTCTGGAGCGCAAGTCCGATAAACTCATCGACCTTTCCGCGGTGCAGAGCGTGGTGTTCACCGAAAATATGCTGTACGACGATATCACCCAATACATGCAGCGGTTTCGCCACAATCCCGCGTACCGGAAGACGGTCTATGTGGCCGGCACCCGGGTCACGCCAGACGACCTGATGAAGGCCACTTCGGAGAACAACACCCTTGTAGGCACCTCCCTCTATCAGACGTTCCTGTCCCTCATCAAGAACGGGCAGATGTATGAGATGACCATGGGGGATATATTGACGTCCCTGTCCTGCGAGTACAAGGGGTATCTGATCCCCGCCGTGGATCTCAGTGATGGAGAGATCACCCTCATCGGATTCTATGCCATGGAGGGGGGGGCCTGCAAGGGGTTCGTTCCTGTAGAAGGTTCCAGCGGGATCGTGCATTTTCATACCAAGAGCAAGCCCATCCACTACAGCGTCGAGTATAAGGGGCTGGAGGCGGCCTTTGCCGTGGATATGAAAAAGGCGGTGACCCGCGGGGAATACCGCGACGGCAAGGTCCGGCTCAATATCCGCTTTTCCGGCAAGGCCACCCTCCAGTACCTCAGCGAAGAAAAGAAGGTAACGGACGAGGAACTGAATGAAATGGGCGAGACGCTGAAACAGGACCTGCGGGAGAGACACATGGAGGCCGTGAAAACGTCCCAGCGGGTCGGGGTGGACTATCTGGATCTCCACGAGGCGTTCCGCATACAGAACCCCGATATATACAAAGAACTGGATTGGTCCCAGGTGTATCCCGACGCTGAGATCAATATGGATATGGACGTCGAGATCAGATGGGGCACGATCGACTACAAAGAGAAAGAAGGAGAGTGATCCGATGCAGTCAAAGGGGATGGAGGCGATACTATCGTATCTGCGCTCCCTCAATATCACCTTTACCGAGCGGACGGTTCCCTACCGGCGGGGGGAGATGAAGGCGCTCTACATCAAGCAGATCGTGGACCTGACCGCGCTCCCGGACCAGGTGCTGAAGCCCGTCGTGCAGTACGCCGCCTCCACCGGCAAGCCCCTCAAGGCCGCCCAGGTCATGAATGATGTGATCTACGCGGCGGACTGCCGGCTGGAAACGGATACGAAGAAGATCCAAAGCCATATCCTGGAGGGGATGGTGGTGCTTCTATTCAGCACCGACCCCCAGTACGTCGTCGTCAATATCAAAAAGGTGGAGCACCGCAATGTCTCGGAGCCGGAGATCACCTACACCGTCCGGGGACCCCGGGACTGCTTCGTCGAGACCCTCGACGTGAACCTGTCCCTAATAAGGTACAGGCTCAAGGACCCGAGCCTGCGCGTTGAGATGATGGAGGTGGGGAAGCGGACCAAGACAAGCGTGGCGGTGATCTATATGGAGGATATCGCCAGCAATACGGTGGTCACCGAGATCAAGAAACGGATCGGCGGTATCAGCATCGACTCCGTCTGGGGCACATCGGAGCTGCAGCATTTTTTACAGAACAGCAAGCACAATCTATTCCCCCTGCTGGGTACTACCGAGCGATCGGACTGGGCCTGTGAATCCATCGTGGAGGGCCGGGTGGTGATATTGGCAGACGGGGGTCATATCGCGCTCATTGCTCCCCATATATTTGCCGAATCTATGTATGCGTGCGATGACCGGTACGACAATAAATTTTTTGGATTGTTTTCCCGTATTCTACGGTATATGGCGCTGTACATCGTGCTGTGTCCCTCGTCCCAGTACATCGCCATCGTGTCCTTTCACTCGTACATCCTGCCGATTCAGTACACCGTTTTATTGTCTCAATTGAGGCAGAACGTGCTCTTCTCCCCGCTGATCGAGGTGCTGCTGCTGGAGCTTCTGGTGGAATTGATCCGGGAAGCCCTGATGCGCGTCCCTAGCAAGATCGGCACCGCCATCGGCGTGGTGGGGGCCATCATCATCGGCCAGGCGGCCACCTCGGCGGGGGTGTTCAGCCCCCTCTTGCTGATCATCGTGTCGGCGGAATTATTAGCGTCCTTCGCCATTCCCGATTATTTCGCGGTCCATCCCTTCCGGATACTGAAATTCCTGGTGATCCTGATGACGGGGTCCATGGGATTATTCGGGTTTATCCTGGCGCTGACGGTGATACTCATCAGCATGTTCTCTCTCAATAGCTTCGGGGTCCCCTATATGGCCCCCTTCGCGCCCTTCGACCGGTACGATTACCGCCGGGCGCTGATGTTCAGCCGGGCCGCGTCCCCCTACCGGCAGCAGTACCTGCGGACCAAGGACGGCACCCGGACCGATCTCTACCATGAAAATATGGAGCCGAAGTAAACAGCAGGCCTGGCGATATGACAGAACGGCGGGGACCCTCCCGCTTATCATAGGCATCGCCGGGGAAACGCGCCTCTCCCGGCAATAGTCTTACTCAAACATAAAGGTATCCTGGGAGATGCTCCTCTCCCGGGTGTCATCCTCCTCCTGGGACAAAAGCTCGGAGACCGTCACCATCTGGAAATCCCGCTGCTTCAGCTCGATGATGATGGGCTCCAGGGCCATGACGGTCTGGCTCCGGTCGCCGCCGGCGTCGTGGAAGATGATGATGTCGCCGCTGTGGGCGTTGTTCAGCACCTTATCGATGATGTAATTGGTGCCGGGGTTGCACCAGTCGATGGTGTCCTGGGTCCAGGACCACAGCACGACACGGTACCCCAGGTCCCGTACGATAACGACGATCGTGTCGTTGTAGGTACCGTGGGGGGGACGGAAAAGACATGGCTGGGCGGCGGTGGCGTCTACGATCGCCCGCTGCGCCTTTTCCACTTCCTCCTCTATCCGGTCTTTCCCGATGTGGCCGAGATTGGTGTGGCTGTAGGTATGGTTGCCGATCTCGTGGCCGTGTTCCACGATCAGTTTGGCGGTCTCGGGGTAGTCCTCCACATTCCTGCCGATCACGAAAAACGTCCCCTTGACCTCGTATCGATCCAGCAGATCCACCACCTTCGTGGTAAAGACCGGGTCGGGGCCGTCGTCGAAGGTGAGCGCGATATATTTCTTGTCGGTGGGGACATACCACACCACGTCCTCCTGGTCCTCATTGCCCCGGATGTCCGCCGGGACTGCCTCCGGGGGCGAAGCGGAAAAGAGCATGAAGCAGGCCAGGCCGATGATGGGCAGCAGGATGAGCACCCGGGCGTTGTTCTTGATAATAATGACTAGTTTTTTCAAAATAAGGTTCTTCCTTAGCTAAGAGTCAGACTGTATATTTATATTCCCTCCCGCCTTGATTATGCTGTAGAAAAAAAGCCTCCCCGCCGGGGGAGGCATAGACGCCGCTTTTTTTGGTCAATGCTCGAGGCCCGATAGTTTATCCCAGTATTCGTCGTCCTCAAAGCCAATGCGCCAGATGGCGATGCCCCGAATATCCCGGTCCCTGGCCGCCTGGCCCTTTTTGGCCGCGCTCTCTCCGTTCTCAAACCACACCTCGTGGGTCACCCCGTCTTCGTCGTCATAGGTGAAGTGGGGGGACTGGCTCTCATCGTCCCACTCGATATCCGCGCCTTTTTCATCGGCCAGCGCCAGGATCTCTTTGAGCCCCATGTACTTGACTTCGCCTTCGCCGCCGGTGGGCCAGTCGTACCCATAGGCGCCGATACAGAGAACGACCTTTTCCTTGCCGATCTTGCCCACCGCGGTGTCGAGGTTCTCCACCACCCAGTCGTAGGGCGCCACCGATCCCGGGTCGCTGCTCTCCTCGTGCTTGTCGTAGGTCATGATGGTCAGGTAATCCGCGTTCTTGGCCAATGCCTCGTAGTCATAGGCTCCGGTGATATCTTCCGTCACCCCCACCAGGGGAAAGACCGACACGGATACGGATTTATTACGCATCGTTTGCGAGAGCTCCTGGATCAGGGAGGTGAGGCCGTCCCTGGACTCGGGGGGGATCAGTTCGAAGTCGATATTGACCCCGTCATAGTCATTGTCCTGGACCAGGGTCTGTATATTGTCCACCACCGTGGCGCGGAAGTCCGCGTCGTTCAGCTTATCCCCCACGCCCTCGCCGTTATTAAGCAGGGGTAATAGCTTGGTCTCCTTGTCTTGCTTGACCAGGTCCGTGACCTCTGGCTCTATCTCGTTTTCCTTGATATTGCCGTCCGCCTGTACCGTGTACCAAAAGGGCATCAGCGCGATCAGGGTCTGGTAGTGCTTTTCCAGCTGCGGATAGCCGTAGGTCATATCATCCCAGCCCTTTTCGTAAAAGCCCATGATGCCGAAGTCCCGGGGGCGGCTGCACCCGGCGGGCAGCAGGAGAGCGAGGATCAGCAGGATCACCACAAATAAATATCTTTTTTTGGACAACGCGTTCACACCTTGCTATTTTTGAGATTTTCATCATTATTATTTCGCAGATTTTCTTGAATATACCGTGGATCACCGGTACCCATAGTCCCGGTAGACCCGCTGGTAGTGGTACCCGTAGATGGCGTACTTGATGGCGTAGGGCAGCAGCAGGGGCTTGTGAAACAGGGACCACAATACCGCCTGCCAGTAGTACCGCCGGCCCTTGGCGAAGATGCCCAGCCGGATCATGGAGCGCAAGGCCGCGACGATATACCTGAATCTGATCTTATTGATCCGGGGCTTGGGGGGATGGTATTCCCGCAGAAAGCCCATGACACGCTGGCAATATTCACGGGGGGAGTAGATGGTGTCGATGATGCGCTTGTATCCCATGAGCAGGCTTTGTTGGTCCATCCTGGGGGTGAAATTGATGGTGAGATCGGTATTGTCGCCGGTATAGTCTTTGACCAGCCGCTTTTCCTCGATGAGCCGCTGGTAAAGCCGGGTGCCCTTGGGGGCGTTTAAAAGGCCCACCATGGCCGAGACAATCCCGCTCTTTTGGATAAAGTCGATGATGCTCCCAAACACCGAGGTGGTATCGTTGTCAAACCCCACGATGAATCCTCCCTGGACCTCCAGCCCCGCCGCCTGGATCTGCTTGACGGACAAAAGCAGGTCGCGGCCCTTGTTCTGTATCTTGTTGCATTCATTGAGGCTCTCTTCGTTGGTGGTCTCGATGCCGATGAAGACCGTGTTGAATCCGGCCCGGATCATCTGCGCCATCAGTTCGGTATCATCGGCGAGGTTGATGGAGGCTTCGGTGGAGAAGCTGAATGGATACCGTCTTTCCTCCATCCAGCCGATCAGGGCGGGCAGGATCTCCTCCTTGAGTTTGCGCTTGTTGCCGATGAAATTGTCATCCACAAAGAACACCGACCCCCGCCAGCCCGCGTCGTAGAGGGCGCTTAATTCGGCGCGTACCTGCTCCGCCGACTTGCACCGGGGCTTGTGGCCGAACAACGCGGTGACGCTGCAGAACTCGCAGTCATAGGGGCACCCCCGGGAGTACTGGATGTTCATGCTGGCGTATTTGGTCATATCGATGAGGCCCCATAGGGGAGGGGGGGTCTTTTGGAGATCGGCCCAGCCCTCGGCCGTGTAGATATGCTCGGCATGGCCGGCCGAGAGGTCGGCCAAGAAAAGGGGCAGGGTCAACTCCCCCTCGCCGCAGAGTATATGGCTGACATCGGGGAACTGGTCGTACCCGCAGGTGAACAGGGGACCGCCGCCCACGGTCTTGACCCCCAGCTCCCGGCACCGGGAGATGACTTCCCTGGCGGACTGCCGCTGTATATCCATGGCGCTGATAAAGACGTAGTCCGCCCAGGCGATGTCCCGGTCCCGGAGGCGGGATACGTTCATGTCCACCAGTCTTTTATCCCAGGTATCCGGCAGCATGGCGGCGATGGTGACGAGACCCAGGGGGGGATAGCTGGCCTTTCTGTGTATGAATTTAAGCGCGTAGTGGAAGCTCCAATAGGACTGGGGGCACGCGGGGTAGACGAGCAGTATATTCAAAGGAGAACCGCCTTTCCGGTTTTTTGTCTAGGTTTCCCCATAACGGCAGGGAATAACCGGAAATGTATTTTTCACAATTCACCATAAAAATAGGGATTGATTTTATTTCCACTATTGCATACAATTAGTTTGTGTAAAAACGCAAAAAAGGAGGGGTTATTATGAAAAAGGTAATCGTGATACTCGTGATAGTGTTGGTCCTGAGTGTTTTCGTGAGCGGGTGCCGCAAGAGCATCGGCGACCGGATCGCGGAAGGTATGCTGGAGGACATCACCGGCGCGGATGTGGATGTTTCCGGCGACGGTGAAGATGTGACCATCCAGACCGAAGACGGGTCCTTCTCGGTGGGAGAGAGCATGGACTGGCCGGGGGGCTCCATGGCCGATCTGCCCAAGCCGGACGCGGCCATCACCGGCGTCATGGACGCGGGGGCCGACGGATGTACCGTGGTGTTCGGCGAGATGAAAAAGGCCGACGCGGAGAAATACGTGGAAACTATCAAGGCCCTGGGGTATACGGAGAGCTCCATGAACATGACGGACGGCGACGGTATCTGGTACGTCGGCTCCAAGGAGGATGGCTCCTCGGTGACATTTACCTATACCTATGAGTCCGAGGACGGGATGATCGCCTTCGGGGCGGCCGGTGAAGAGTAAGTAAGGATAAGATCAAAAAGGGGAGCCCCGCCGATACAGGCGGGGCTCCTTTGTCTATAAAAGTCTATTTCTTCCTGCGGGTCTGGGTGCCGTATATGGCCCTCAGCAAGAGTTTTTCGGGGACGACTCTCTCGGCGAACCGCAGTGCCTTGATGGCCGCGCCGGGGATGATCACGAGCCTGCCCGCGAACATCTTCTTCAGCGCGTAGGCGGCGACTGCCTCGCTCTCCATGCCGTGGCTGCCGAAGGAAGCTCCCGCCCGGGCGTTGAACCCCGTCTTGACGGGACCTGGGCAGAGCACGCTGATATGAACATGGCTGCCGCTCTGGCGAAGTTCCTCGTAGATCGCCTGGGAGAGGCGCAGCACATAGGCCTTGGAGGCGTAGTAGGTGGACATCAGGGGACCGGGCAGAAACCCCGCGATGGAGGCGACATTGAGGATATAGCCCCTGTCCCGGGCCGCGAAATCCCGCAGAAAAAGCTTGGTCAAAACGTGCAGGGACTTGATATTAAGCTCGATCATGTTCAGCTCCGTGTCAAGCTCTGTGTCGGTAAATTCTCCAAACAATCCGAACCCCGCGTTATTGATGAGTATATCGATCTCTTGATCCTTGACCTGTTCGTACAGGCCGGCGGCGTTTCCGGGATCCGACAGGTCCATGGGAATGATCTCTGCCGGGGTCTGCAATTCGTTTCGCAGGGTTTTAAGATTCTCACGGCTGCGGGCGACGAGGATCAATTCGTGGCCCTGGGCGCTCAAAATACGGGCCATGTCCCGCCCGATGCCCCCGCTGGCCCCTGTGATCAGTGCTTTCATGTGCGTCTCCTTATTTGTAGGGTATGTCCTATTATACCGGTTTATGGATATAAGGCAAATGGTACGTATCCAGCCGGGTAGTTTTCTCTAAATACATGCATTGACAATATGAATGAATCATAGTATATTTACGTATGACCAAATACGTATAAATAGTCACAGAGGGGAATGGCGTATGTCTCCACGGGCGTTTACCGAACAGGAAAAGGAAGCGATACAGGAAAAACTGCTGGACGCGGCGGAAGCGTTTCTGTCCACCACCGGCATCAGAAAGACCACGGTGGAGGACCTGGCCAAGGCGGCGGGTATCTCCAAGGGGGCGTTTTATAGTTTCTACGAGAGCAAGGAAGTGTTGTTTTGGGAAGCCCTCATGCGGGAGCACGCACACATGCATGAGCTGATCAATGAGCATATAGGCGATACTGAGATTACCCGGGATGTTTTCGTGGAGATGGTCGGGGGCATGTACCGTGGGTTTATCAAAAAGCCCTGGATCCTCGATCTGATCGAAGGGGACTATGAGGTATTGATGCGGAGCATCCCCCCGGAGCAGCTACAGAGAAATATGGAGATCGACAACGCGACGATGGGCGTGTTTGAGCAGGCCATAGCGGATAATACCTCGGTCAATCCAGAATTGGTCTCCGCGGCCCTGCGCTTGCTCTTTCTGAGCGTATTGCACCGGCAGGAAATCGGCAGGGAATGGGCAGATGGGGCGTTTATGCTGATGCTGGAGTCATTGGCCGATCGAATTTTCAAGGAGGAAGCATGATCACTGTTAAGGATCTTCATTTCACCTATCCCGGAGGCAGCAAGGAAGTCTTAAGGGGGATGGACTTTTCCGCCGAGCCGGGGGAGATACTGGGGTTTTTGGGGCCCTCGGGGGCGGGGAAGAGCACGACCCAGAAGATACTGACCGGGATTTTGAAAGGGTACCAAGGCAGCGTCCGGGTGCTGGGCGGGGAGGTCCGGGAACAGGGCCGGGACTATTACCAGCGGATCGGTGTGGCCATGGAGGTGCCCAACCTCTATGGGAAATTCACCGCCATGGAGAATATCCGGTTTTTCGCCTCTCTCTATAAGGGACCCTGGGAGGACCCGGAAAAGCTGATGGAGCGGCTGGAGTTATCGGATGACCGGGACACCCGGGTGTCGGGATACTCCAAGGGGATGAAGCTGCGTTTGAACTTTATCCGGGCCATCATGCACAAGCCCCACGTCCTCTTTCTCGACGAGCCCACGGCGGGGCTGGACCCGGCCAGAGCCAGGGTGATGAAGGATATGATCCTGGAGCAGAAGGGCATGGGGCGCACGGTGCTATTGACCACCCACGACATGCATCTCGCCGAGGAGCTCTGCGACCGGGTGGCGTTCATCGTGGACGGCGCGATCAAGCTGCTGGACACCCCCACCAATCTGCGCTTAAAGGCGGGGGATAGGCGGGTGCGCTACACCTGGCGGGAGGATGGGTTAAAGACCGGGGAGCATCCCCTGCAGACACTCTATGAAGACGGAAGGTTCATGGGTTTACTGCGGGAAGGGCGGCTAGAGACCCTCCATACCCAGGAACCCTCCCTGGAGGATCTGTTCATCGAGACCACGGGGAGGAGCCTCACATGAAACGGCTCGTAAACGCTTTTTTCTCAGACATACGGTACCAGTGGCGGTATGGGTTTTATCTCATATACGCGTTTATGATCGCGTTTTTTATCGGGGTGATCCGGCTGCTGCCCGCGGACTGGCGGCAGATCGGCCTGACCGCCGTGCTGCTTTCCGATCCCGCCCTGCTGGGTTTCTTCTTTGTGGGCGGGATACTGCAATTGGAGCGGGGAGAGGGGCTGCTGGACGCGCTGTTCCTGTCCCCCCTGCGCCCCTGGGAGTACATCGTTTCCAAGGGGGCTTCCCTGGGGGTTTTGGCCACCCTGGCGGGAAGCCTCATCGCCCTGGGGAGCGGGGTCCCCGGTATCCGGTACGGGATGCTCACTATCGTATTATTCCTGGGAAGCGTATGCTTTACCTGGATCGGGATCGCCACCGCTATCAACCTTAGGAGCATGAACGCCTATTTCGGGGTGGACGGTCTGTGGGAGATGGCGCTGACAGTACCGCCCATGCTGCTGCTCTTCGGTGTGGGGTTTCCCCTGCTGGAGGCCTTTCCGGGGAGCAATGTCCTCCGTCTCATCGAGGCGGCCCTGGGGCGGGGACACTCCGTGTGGCTGCCGGCGATAGGATTGCTGGCCTGGCTTTCTGTGGTGTTTGTACTGACCCACAAAAGGACGGTATCGGCACTGAGCCGGCTGGGGGGAGGCGCCGCATGAGGAATCTATGGAAGATGTTTGCCGGGAGCTTTACCCTCATACGCAGGGATCCCATGCTGGTGCTGTTACTGGGCGTACCCTGGCTGGCGGGGGCGCTGCTGGGACTGGGCGTTCCGGCGCTTACGCCCCTGGTGCGAAATGCCTTCAACGTGGATATCACCCCCTACTACCCCCTGGTGGATATGCTGCTGCTGATGCTGACCCCTATGATCGCGGGGATGCTTTCGGGGTTTCTGATGCTGGATGAGCGGGACCAGGGCGTGGGCACGTATTATACCGTGACCCCCTTAGGCGGGGCGGGGTATTATGCCTCCCGTCTGGGCCTGCCGGTCCTGTACAGTATCGTGATGGCCCCCCTGCTGATGGTGGTATTTTCCCTAAGCGATCCACCCCTGTGGCGGGTGCTCTGCATCGCCCTCATAGGCGGGGTATTCGCCTCGGCCAACGCCCTGCTGCTGATGGCGTTCGCCGGGAACAAGGTGGAGGGCCTCGCCGTGGCCAAGATGGTGAATATCGTGATGCTGCCCATATTCATCCCCTTCTTTACCGACTCCCCCTGGGGGATGATCGGAGGGTTCTTCCCCGCCTACTGGATGGGGGCGCTGATGACGGGACCGGCGCTCTTGATCATACCGGGGCTCGTGATCAGCGGCGTCTGGCTGTGGGCGCTGTACAGGCGGACGATACGGCATGCGGCATAGTATGATGGGGCCTTTCTCCGGAAAGGCCTTTTTTCACGCAATCTATGGCGCCTGTATATAATGAATCGAATCCACGAGGGGGTGGTGCCTATGAGTTATACATATCCCACGGGGTTTCCCCAGGGGACGGCTTGCCTGTTTACCAACAAGCTAAGAGAGGTCCTGATCGCCGAGATCATCGCGATCAACGGGTACCAGGCGCACATAGCCAACAGCGACATGCCGGATGTCAACGAGGCGTGGCACAGTATCATGGAGGATGAGAAAAAGCACTACGGGTGGATCCTTTCGCTGCTGCGCCGGTACGACCCGGTGGAATACCAAATGCATCTCGTGAACCAGGCCCGGCGGGCGGGTCCCAAATCCCCGATGCAGGCGTTTACGCCACAGTACGACCGGCAGATTATCCTTAACAATCTGCGGGAGGACATCAAAGGAGAGCTGGAGGCCGTGATCCTGTACGAGGAAGAGCTGCCCCTCCTGCCCTATCCCGATATCCGCGATACGCTGCAGGCCGTGATCGACGAAGAAAAAAGCCACACCGAGTATCTCACCGAGATCGTGCTGAAATACGATCCCGACCTTTACGACGGACTGGATTAGCCATATACGATAGTGTCATGACCCTGCCGCCAACCGGCAGGGTTTTTCTATTTGGCGTAGCCCCAAATATGGCTGAAACCCTGCATAAATCGGCCGTCCTGCCGGACACTAATACAAAATGGATGTATCTGAAAGGAGCGCACTATGTTTAAGCACGAGAAACAATTGCTGCACGAAGTCCGGGTGGACGGGCCGAATCCGACCTACGCGGCCATGATGCAGGAGCAGCTGGGGGGACCCCACGGAGAACTGAAGGCCGCCATGCAGTACATATCCCAGAGCTTTCGGGTGAACGACCCCCAGATCAAGGATCTCTTTATGGACGTGGCCAGTGAGGAGCTTGGCCATATGGAGATGGTGGCGACCTGCGTGAATCTATTGAACGGCCATACCCTGGAGGCGGCCAAGACCACGGCGGGCAATATCGAGGCCTCGGTGCAGACCGGCCTCACCCCGGCCCTGGCCAACGCATCGGGGTATCTGTGGACCGGGGCGTATATCAACGAGACCGGCGATCTGGCCGCTGATATACTCAGCGATATCGCCGCCGAAGAGAGGGCCAAGGTGGTGTACCAGTATCTCTATCGCCAGATCCAGGACAGCGGCGTCAGGGATACCATCGATTTCCTGCTGAACCGGGAAGAGGCCCACAATACCATGTTCCGCGAAGCGTTTAACCGCATCAAGGACACGGGGTCCCTAAAGGACTGGGCGGCCACCGGTGATTCCAAGCTGTACTTCGATCTCTCCTCCCCCGGCGGGCAGTATTTTTCTTCCAATAACGCCCAGCCCCCCCAGTTTACCAATCCCAACTAGACTGTCTGTCAACGGCCCTGCTGAAAGCGGGGCTTTTTTTACATAATGGCTCCTCACAATGCAAAAAATAGAAAAAACTAAACAGGAGATAGAGCGTATGTCAATCGGAATGAGCGTCCCCCGAAAAGAGTCATGGGAAAAGGTCACCGGCACGGCCAAATACAACGATGACTTCATCGAGCCGGGGCTCATGCATGCCAAGATGGTCATAAGCCCCCATGCCCACGCCCTGATAAAAGGCATCGACAGCACCCAGGCAATGGCTGTAGAGGGTGTCAAGGCGGTGATCACGGGAAAGGACTACCCCATCCTCACCGGAGCGCTGATGGAGGATAGGCCCATTCTCGCCATCGAAAAGGTCCGCTACTGCGGGGAGCCGGTAGCCCTGGTGGTGGCGGAGGGGGAGATGGAGGCGGCCCTGGCCGCTAACCTGGTCCATGTGGAGTACGATGTGCTCCCCAGCGTCACCTCGCCCACCCAGGCGCTACTGCCGGGGGCGCCCCTGGTCCACGAGCGGCTCGATAGCTACAAGAAACAGGTGGATGATCTGTATCCCGAGGCAGGGACCAATATCGTCACCACCGTCAAGATCCGAAAGGGCAATACGCAGGAGGGCTGGGACAAAAGCACCTGCGTCATCGACGGCTGCTTCACCATGCCCCAGACCGATCATATGGCCATGGAGACCCGCAGCGCCAGATGCAAGATACTCCCCAGCGGCCAGGTCATCGTCTTTACCTCCTCCCAGGCGCCCTTCTCGGTACGTAAGCTAATTGCCAGGGCCTTTAATCTGGAAGAGGGACTGGTGGAGGTCCAGGTGCCCTTCGTGGGGGCGGGCTACGGGGGCAAGGCCACGGTCCAATTGGAATTCCTCGCATACATCGCTTCCAAGGCGGTGGACGGACGGATGGTGCGCATCGCCAACACCCGGGAGGAGGACATCATGACCTCCCCCAGTAAGCTCGGACTGGAGGCCACCGTGCGGCTGGGACTCTCCGCCGACGGGGCATTTCAGGCGGCGGAGATGATCTATCATATGGACACGGGTGCCTACTGCGATATCGGACCGCGGCTGGCGAAATCCATCGCCGTTGACTGCACCGGTCCCTATTATATCCCCTGTATCCAGTGCGACGCCCAATGTATCTACACCAACCACACCTACGCCACGTCCTACCGGGGATTCGGCCATATCGCGGCGTCCTTCTGCATGGAGCGGATGATCGCCAAGGCGGCTGCCCAAATGGGGATGGATGAGATGGAGATCCGGAAAAAGAACGCCCTGCGTCCGGGGCAGCTGACGGCCACCCAGGTGGTCACGACCGACAGCAATACGGGGAATCTCACCGCCTGCCTGGAAAAGATCAAAACGGCAGTCAACTGGAACGAGGGACCCCTCGTCGAACTGGACCACAACAAGGTGAGGGCCAAGGGGATCGCCACGTTCTATAAAACATCCGACAGCCCCACCGACGCCGTATCCGGGTCTTTTATCACCTTCAATACCGATGCCAGCCTCAACCTCAACGTGGGGGCGGTGGAGATCGGCCCCGGGATGAAAACCGCCGCCGCCCAGATACTGGCCGAAGCGATGCAGATGGATATCAACCGCATCCACGTCAATATGGAAACGGATACCCAGGTAAGCCCTATGCACTGGAAGACAGTGGCGAGCATGACCACGTATATGCTGGGACGGGCGGTACTGCGGGCGGCGGAGGACCTGAAACGCCAGATACTAAGCCTGGCGGCCACGGCCATGAAGTGCCCTCCTGAGGACCTGGACATGGCCCAGGAAAAAGTGTATCTCAAAGACGATCCCAATATCTACATCGCGGTCAAGGACCTGGTCCACGGTTACAAATACCCCAACGGGACCACGGTGGAAGGACAGATCGTCGGCAGGGGGACCTTCGTCATGCGCCACCTCACATTCATGGACAAGGAGACCGGCAAGGGCAAGCCGGGTCCCTACTGGACGTTGGGCGCCCAGGCGGTGGAGGTGGAATACGATAAGACAGACTGCACCTACCGGCTGCTCCACGCCGCCACAGCGGTGGATGCCGGCCGGGTCATAAACCCCAGGTCCGTCCAGAGCCTCATCATGGGGGGGATGTGTATGGGTCTCGGGGTGGGCACGAGGGAGGTCTTTCATAACAATAGCGAGGGCGGCGTTAACAATACCAGCCTCCGGACATATAAGCTCATCCATTACGGCGAGCAGCCCCGCTACACGGTGGAGTTCGTGGAGACCCCCAATGTCAGCGGTCCCTACGGCGCCCGGGGGATCGCGGAGCACGGGATCATCGGTATGCCCGCGGCCTTGGCCAACGCCCTGTCCCGGGCATCGGGGGTGGAGATCGACCAATTGCCCGCCACATCCGAATTGATATGGCATCTGAAAGGAGGCGTAACGCCATGATTCCCTTTGACTTTGTCTACTACAAACCCGACACACTTCAGGAAGCGGTGGACGCGTACCGTGACGCGTATGCCAGGGGATTGAAACCATTGTATTACGGCGGGGGTACCGAGATCATCAGCATGGGCCGGGTGAACAGCATCCGGACGGGGGCGGTGATCGATACCAAGGATATACCGGAATGCGGGGCGCTCTCGGTGGGCAACGATATGATCGTAATCGGCGCCGGGGTGACGCTTTCGCGGATCCATGAATCGGGTTGCTTCCAGCTCCTCGGCCATGCGGTGGGCCGGATCGCCGACCACACCACTCAGTGCAAAATCACCCTGGGGGGCAATATCTGCGGGACCATCCACTACCGGGAATCGGTCCTGCCACTGCTGATCGCGGACAGTACGGTGATACTCTACGGACCGGAGGGGTTCAGGGAGGTACCTATCCGGGACGTGTTTGATCGTCGGATCAAGCTCAATCACGGGGAGATGATCGCCCAGGTGCTGGTGGATAAAATATACGCATCCCTGCCCTATGTACACGTCAAAAAGGCCCCCATCGAAAAGATCGGTTACCCCCTCGTCACGGTCTGTGCCCTGAAGCAGAATGGCCGGATCAGCGCGGCGTTCAGCGGTATATGCCCCTTCCCGTTCCGCTCAAGAGAGATGGAAGAGGCCCTCAATGACAACAGCCTCACCGACGTAAAAAAGGCCGCGGCGGCGCTTAAGTGCCTTCCCGCACAACCCCTGGCGGACGAATCCGCAGGGGGGGACTACCGGAAATTTATACTCCACAACACATTGATGCAAACGCTGGAGACACTGGGGGCGGTATCATGACGGTGTATGAAGGAAAGAATGTTATCACCCTCGATGTAAACGGCTCCAAGCGGGACGTGACGGTAAGGCCCTCGGACATACTGCTGGATGTACTGCGCAGGGAGCTCAATCTTACCGGGCCCAAGCCCGGCTGTGAAAACGGCGACTGCGGAGCCTGTACCGTTCTCATAGACGGCTGGCCCGTGAAATCCTGCCTGATGCTGGCGGTGGAGGCCGTAGGACACGCCGTCACCACGGTGGAGGGGCTCAAGGACACGCCCATCCAGAAGGCCTTTGTGGATAATTGGGCCTTTCAGTGCGGCTACTGCACATCCGGATTTCTGATGGTGTGCCACGCCTTGGCCAACATACATCCGAACCCTGAGGAATATGTTATTGAAGACTGGCTCCAGGCGAATATCTGCCGGTGTACGAGTTACGCTGAGATCCGCGACGCGGTGCGCCAGGCGCTGGAGGCTTATTGATCAGGCAGGGGAGGGTATCATGAAAAAGATCGGTACTATCGTATTCTGGGGCGCCCTGTGGGGATTGGCCGAGGCCACTATCGGGTATGCGCTGCATATGCTGCCCGTTAATATCGGCTGGGCGGTGTGGTTCCCCCTGGCTTTTTTCTTTATCCGGGGGGTATACAGGCAGACCGGCAGCGTCCCGGCCATATTGATGGCCGCTATCATCGCGGCGGGGATCAAATTCGTGAATATACTGATGCCCGGCAGCATCGACCGTGTGGTGAACCCGGCCGCCGGCATCGTCATCGAATCTCTCTGCGTAGGGTCGCTGTACCTGGTGATGGATAGAAAGCCCCGCCGGGCATACTACGAATACGCGGGGGTATTCGCGGCGAGTATCCTATGGCGGGGCTGCTACGCGCTGTATGTGCAGCTGCTCCCAGACTGGATGGTCCGCATATCCCCTGTGGCGGACCTGTCCGCCGCGGCGCGGTTCCTGCTCGTGGAGGGCGCGGCCAATGGGATCGTGATCAGCGCGGGAGTATTGATCGCCGGACTAATCGGCAGAGAGAGACAAACAAAGGAGGCGGGATGGATACGGGGATGGAAAACAGCGATACCCTACTGCCTGCTGGGCGCGGCGGTGGCGGTAACCCATTTCTTGTAGAAGGTGTGGTCCTGGCCGCGGGGTTTTCCTCCCGGGCCGGTACATTCAAGATGACCTGCGAGCTCGCGGGCAAAACCGTGATCGAACGCTGCATAGACGGGATGTATGACCTGTGCGATCGGGTGATCGTGGTGGGGGGATACCGGATCGGGGCGCTTTCGTTCCTGATCAACCGATACCGCCGTCTTAAAATTATCTACAACGAAGACTATGTGTCGGGAATGTTTAGTTCGGTGCGCTGCGGTCTCTTGGACGCATCCGCCGGACGGGTATTCGTGACCCCGGGAGATTATCCCCTGATCGGGCCGCTGGTCTATAAGGCCATGCTGGATACCGACGGTGAGATCGTGCTGCCGTCCTATCTGGGATGTACGGGGCATCCCGCGCTGCTGGCCCGCTCCGCCGTGGAGCGGCTGCTCTATGGGGACTGGGACAATCTCCATGCCTTCATCGAGGATACGGCATATACTACTGTAGCGGTGAACGAGCCGGGGATACTCATTGATCTGGATACTCCGGAGGATTTCCAGCGGATCGCAAGCGGAGGGGCGGCATGGTCCACTTGATCACCGGCCCCATCGACAGCGGCAAGACCACCCGGATGCGACAACTGTATGAAGCCCTAGGGAAGGGAGACGGATTTCTGCTGAATAAACGCATGGCTAACGGGATCCACATCGGACAAACCATCGAGCGGCTGTCTAGCGGAAAAGTCTTGAATTTTTCTTCTAAGGCCGGATACATCCCGGTGGGATGGGACGAGTGCGTCCGGTACTGTGATTATAGCTTCTCGAAAAAGGGATTCGCCTTCGCCTATTCCATCATAAGCGATATTCTAAATAATGGCATAGGCCCGGTATTCATCGACGAGATCGGTCCCCTGGAGCTATCGCGCGGAGGCTTTTATGATCTGCTGCGACGGTGTTTGGATAGAGAGACGGACCTGTATCTATGCGTACGGGATACCTGCGTGGATGCGGTCAGGGAGGCGTTTGAGATGAAGGAAACGGAGATATTAAATATATATGGTAAAAGATGGTAGAAAAAAGGTTATACTACTCTACTCTCACACAAAAGGATATATCAATTATCGGTGAGATAAATTCCTTTTTCTGTTTTTATATGTACTATTGACAGTATAAACTTTAACTATTATTGGCTTAATGGTATCTGACTCCCAACCACAATGCCTACATATATAGGCTTTGAAGTATGGATCATAATCAGATATCTTTTTGCATTTTGGGCATACTATACTCATTCTATTCCCTCCATAAATTTAAAATAACCATTGTACGTTGCGCCCTCAAAAGGTGTTTGTTTAATTCCTCTATTGGTAAGAATATCTTTCGCATCTGCCATGGGATAAGGTTCGAAATATACTACTTCTCTTATCCCAACTTGTGCTATTTTATTAGCGCATAATTTACATGGATAAGTAGTAGAATATATAATTGATTTTTTTAACGCTTCCGATGAGCCTGTTCTCGCAACATTTATTATTGCATTTTCCTCTGCGTGGAGAGCTTTGCAATAATCTAAAATTTTAAAACTATTCTTAAATGCAGTATACACCCTTTCATGCATATCTGGATCAGTTATTATACGATTAATTTCATTAGAAAATTCACTTTTTAACCTATCCCTATTACAACGACCATATTCTTTTTTACATGATCGTTCAGCAATTGGCACTTCATTATAACCTGAACTGATTATGTTTCCAAGATCATCTATTATTAGGGCTCCAACTTTTCTTTTTAAGCATGATGATCGAAAACTTACTGCATATGCCATAGTCATATATGTCTCATCAGGAGAGGGGTAGAATTGGAGCGTTTTTAAAATTACGTCAATGTACTGCTTAATTTTATGTAATAGAAAATCATAGTCTTCACTACCGATTAGAACATCTTTATTATTTAAAATAATGATGTCAGCCGTTTTAAAACAAGCGGTTACTTGCTGCCCAAAGGCCATACTTTCTCCACTATCTCTTTCATCGTCATCCTTAAAAGCGGTTAAATTATCATTATATTTTTCTCTTACTCGATTAAAACGTATTTCTTGTTCTGCAAAAACACCAATTATATAAATATTGCTACAGCGCTCCTTTATATAGTTAATTTCTTCGGGATTTCTTATACTATCTATAATATAGTTTTTGTCCTGATCAATTCTTTTCCATGCAATTGTGGATAAATAATCAGGTCCATTTATGCGTCTCATCTCGTCACCAAATTCTTGTAGTGTTTTTCGAGAAGGATTTGGATCGTCGCTGTGTTCCTTATAAAGATCTCTTAAAATTGATGAAAGCGAAATTCTTTCAAAGTCATACATATCCATTATTATACTGGATATGTATGAGCACCCACTACCAAATGGTCCTACAAGACCAATAATAGTCATTACAGTATACCTCTACGCATATATTAAGTTATTAATTCGACACAAGAGTTATAAAATCCTGTATTTCCCATACATGATTAACATGTAATATTGTTTTCTGGTATAACAAATGGTCGCTTTATCCTAACCAGTCTACATCTCCTTCGCGTATTTACCCAGATACACGAAGTACGCCGCCCAGCCGGCAATGTATACCCCGACCAGCAGCAATATGACCAACAGGCTTACGTCGAGAAGGATATAGGTGATAGCCAGCAGTCCCAACGCGATCTCCATGACTCTAAACGCCTTGGACCGGGCAAGATCATTGATCCGGGCGGTCCGCTCATCCTTGGCGTCTATCTCCACCTGCCGCTTGAAGGCAGGGTCTTTTTGCATCTTGCTGATGGTGACGAGCCGGGTGATGGCGACAGCGGCCATCCCCGCGCCGAAACCGGTGCATACCCCGGCATATGACTTGACTGCCTCTCCCCGAAGCACAAAGATTCCCATTAAAAGTATGGCGATGCCCAGGATCATAGACGTGAAATACAGTGCCTTATTATTTTTCATTTGATTCGTCTCCTTCGTAGATAAATATGTCCTCAATCGTGGTTTCAAATAAACGCGCGATCCGAAACGCGAGGAGGATGGAGGGATTATACCTGCCGTTTTCAAGGGATCCAACGGTCTGCCGGGATACCTCCAGCCAACTGGCCAGTTCCTCCTGGGTCAGGCCCATTCCTTTTCGCAATTCTTCGATTCGGTTTTTCACAGAATCACCTCGATACAATAATGGAAAGCATGCTTTACATAGAATAGTAGCATTAAAAAACTAGAATGTCAAGGCAGCTTTCCATTGATTTTTGTAGCGCTATTGATCTTGCTGCCAATCCGTACTATAATACCTGGTAATTTCAAATGACTACATACAAACGATATGGTAGGATATCTATAGAAGTATGTGTAGGATGGGAGAAATACGATGATTATCAAGGTACGGGCGGGAAGCCCTGAGGAAGAAGTCAATAAACTGCTGGAAACCATCGACCGGTGGCCGGTGAAGGTACACCGGTCCGAGGGGATCGAGCATCTGCTGCTGGGATTGGTGGGGGATACAAACAGCGTGGACCCGACCATGATACTGGCCTATGATATCGTGGAAGATGTGGTGCGGATCGCCGAGCCTTACAAGCAGGCCAACAGACGGTTCCACGAGCAGGATACCCGTATCCAGATCGGGGATGCGGAGATCGGCGGTGGAAACTTCGTGACCATTGCCGGCCCCTGCGCGGTGGAGTCCCGGGATCAGATCATGGCCATCGCCAGGGCGGTGAAGGCGGCGGGTGCGGATATGCTGCGGGGCGGGGCGTATAAGCCTCGGACCTCGCCGTACAGCTTTCAGGGGCTGGGGCATGAGGGTCTGGATTTGCTGATAGAGGCCAAAGCCGAAACCGGACTGCCCATCGTCACCGAGATCATGTCGGTCAATGATGTGGACCGTTTTGCCCAAGACGTGGATCTGATCCAGGTAGGGGCGCGCAATATGCAGAATTTCACACTACTGAAGGAACTGGGTCAAATCCGCAAGCCCGTTTTACTGAAACGCGGACAGTCCGCCACCATAGAGGATCTATTAATGTCAGCGGAATACATCATGGACGGAGGCAATACGGAAGTGGTGCTCTGCGAGCGGGGCCTAAGGACATTTGAGAACTACAGCCGCAATACCCTGGATCTTGGGGCGGTGCCTATCATCAAGAAACTGAGCCATCTGCCGGTGATCGTGGATCCGAGTCACGGCTCGGGCAAGCGTTTCATGGTGGAGCCCCTGGCGCTGGCTGCTGTGGCTGCCGGGGCCCATGGGATCATTGTGGAGGTTCACAACGATCCTGAGCGGGCATTAAGCGACGGGCAGCAGTCCCTGTACCCCGAGCAGTTCACAGCGCTGGTGGAAAAGGTGAAGGCCGTAGGGGAGGCATTGGACCGGTTTAGGTAATTTATACACAAGGTACGGGCTGTATTGACAGCCACAGGCCTTTGCGGTACAATGTACGGGCATCAAAATGTGCCCGTAGCTCAGCTGGATAGAGTGCTTGACTACGAATCAAGAGGTCGCGGGTTCGAATCCCTCCGGGCACGCCAAAAAGAAACCACCTAAACGGGTGGTTTCTTTTGTATAAGAAACTCCCCGGCTATGCCGGGGAGTTCAAAAAGGCTTAGCTATGGAGAAGATGTGCATATGCTGGTGGATATACCCCCAAAGATGAGTGTGTCGGGTGTAGGTTTTTTGAAAGGGAAGAGTACCTTGCTAATATTTTTGAGCAACATGCAAATCTAAAGTACAAATATGGCAACAAAACGTTTTGGTGCAGGGGGTACTACGTGGACACGGTTGGGAAGAACAAACAGAAGATTGCAGATTACATACGCACACAGCTACAGGAAGATCAAATGGCCGACCAAATCAGTATCAATGAATACATTGACCCCTTTAAGGGTAGCCAGTAACCACGGCCCCTTTAGGGGCAGCCAGTAGCAATCTCTTGCGGCTGGCGACCGTTGGGTACGCCTTAAGGCGATGCCAGTATTATTGGGCTTTACCCGCATATGAAATACCCCCGGCTATGCCGGGGGATCATTATTAATACATGGCTTCAGCCTATAAAGCACGCGGAAGCGTGTGAGATATAATCCACACGCGCGGGTGTGCGACAAAAGTCATACAAAAAATCACCTTTCCGTTAGTATAGAAATGTTCAAGTCTCTATACGAAATGTAAGGAAATGGCAAACAAAGCACATAGTCTAGCACATGCAAAATGGATGTGCAAATACCACATTGTATTTTACTCCTAAGTATAGGCGGAAAGTGATTTATAATCAATATAAGAGCAGTATGCGGGAGATATTGACACAACTATGCAAGTATAAGGGGAGTGGAATGCACATACTGGTGAGTTGAAACCCTTTAATTGAACAAAGGACAAACACTTATAATTCACTGTAATCAACGCCAGTTATTTTTCTTATATTATTACAGCTTTCCATATTAAGTTGATCTCTCCATTTTTCAAGGGATTCTTTTTGGGGGGTAATTAACGGTATTTCTTTCAAACCTATAAAATTTTCTAACTTGCTTAATTCTTTTTTTGAATTAGTAATCAAATCTTCATAGTTTACAATAGTAATTCTGTTACCTAAAGATATTTTTAATAAATCAAGTTTTTTACTATGTGAAAGCCATCTGTAGGCAGCTTTTTCTGATGCTGACAAGTTTTTATAGAGGTTAGCATCAATTAAATTTGTGCCCAAAAATTCATTGGGGTGCGGGTATTGATTCCAATTTTTCTGCCACTTCAAAACTCCTTTATGCAATAGCATGCTCGCAATTGTAGAATACGGATTTCTTCTTATTCCAATGAATATCGAATTTAAATATATGTTTGCCAATCCCTCTGCTAACCAAATGTTAGGGTGACTCTTGTCCGCATAAAAATCAACTTTTGTTTTGGTCAATTCTACGTTATAGCATTGTATTAGTCTAGGCATAAGTTGTGGCCTAGTTAATGGATCTACTGCCATTTTTGTAACTAGATTAAATATATCTGGTTTCTCAACCGTAATCCTTACCTTTTTGTGACCGCCCAGAATATTCCCCAACCAATGCGTTCCGGACCTACCCGACCCAATAATAAAAATCATGTTCTTCGTTATTTTTTTACCCATGGCATCTCCCTAATATAATACTATATCAACAATTTATCCAGAATCTTGAATTGTGTTTCAGCAAATCGACATTGTTCTACCACTGAAAATGGCTTGCTATTTTGCAAACGCGCTATAGCTTCATTAACATTTACTTTATCAATGCCTTCTATCGTAATATACTGCTCATCAAATGCAACATCTTGTATCACATTGGTAATTTTATCACTATAGATTATTGGTAATACACGTTTCCCCGATACCCATCCAAGAATCATTGCATGAAATCTAGTTGCTATAACATACTTAGATTTCTGAATTAATCCTAGCGCTTCCGTAATATTCCCTGAGTAAACATATTGCTTAACTACAGCAGTGTCAAGTTTTTCCGCTATTTTATTGACTGCCTTTTTGTCACCCTCTTTCTCGCAAAATCCCATGAGGTATACTTCATAACCACTAGCTAAAAACAGACTAGTAAATTCCACCATTTTATTTATATATACATTCTCATACTCTTTTAAGGCTGAACGAGCAGATAAATCAATTACCGATATTATTACTTGGTTTTTACTGGTTCCGTGCAACGCTGGATATGAAAAAACAATATCCGGTGCATATCGAACATTTGGTAAGTTGCTAAATAAATTATACGATAATAAGTCTCTAAAACATATATCATATAATGAATAAAATATTGTCTTATATTCTTCAAGGAATATATTTGATGAGAAAGGACCAAAATTACTTCCAAGAATAAAATATGGCCTTGATTGAATTATCCGTTTTTTGAAACTAGTAATTTTCTTTTGCCATTTACCTTTTTGAATGAATAGAGATCCGCCAATATTAACAACAGCATCACAGTGAAGAGATAAAAGTCTTTGTATTATGTCGCTTGCACTGACTTTAAATTTAGAAGAAAGTTTATTGATCCTAGTAAAATCAGGAATCCTTTTGAGATTACTGATCTCATTAAAAGCAATTGATACTTTTCTGCTACTCATAATGAAAAACAAGGCATTGGGATATCGATTACATAAAATCTTAACAAATAAATCATCCCCAAGATTCATAGCCGTATATGCATATATATAAATTCTTTTTCTCATATTAATCGCTCTATATTTCTTGTAATCCCCTTTAGTGTTCTAACTGTCTCCAAAGCATGAAAGCGGCAATAGCAATATTTCCATTATAACACATTTTACTAAAGATAATTCTATAGCGATTCCAAAAAAACTCTCTAACGGTTTTTGCCTTCTTCTTGTGTATTCTTGAAAGTAAAACTTTAAAATTGATATCATTTAAATACAAAGTATTTAATACATCATAAATATAACGATACCTTTTCCTTTGTTCGATTACCGATAAAGCACTCTTTAAAAATTGCAGATAATATTGTGGCAATTTCTCCTCAATCCGGCTAAGTATCTGGTGCTTCTCACCAAACTTATGGAGTTCTGAAATTAATTGAACATATCGGATGGGGAATTGCGGATCCGTAACAATTGAGGTCGTTGCTGATCCGGGTCTTTTATGATAGTAATATAAAGGCGAGGATAGGATCTGAAGCTTATGTGAAACCATTAGGAATTTAATATTGAAAATTGCATCTTCCATTCTTTCTCCAAAAAAAAGAATATTATAGTTAATTATAATATCTCTTCTGTATAGCTTTCCACAGGCAGAGGGCCTATATCTATAACTGCCGAATACGCATTGGTCAATAATATCTGGGTAGGAGTCATTATCGATATCGATAATCCTATCATCCGATTGTATCAAAACTTTTTGATTATCCCATACTCGATAAATTGAGCAGGAAACTACGTCTAATTTATTATCTTGTGCAGTTTTATACAAAGTTTCAAATAACATAGGATTAGCATAATCGTCTGAATCAATAAAAGTAATGTATTCTCCTTTGGCGGTAGCGATACCGATGTTTCTTGCTGCAGAAACCCCTTTGTTTTCTTGATGAATGACATGAATCCTTTTATCTTGTGCTGCATAATTATCAGCTATTTCACCGCTTTTGTCCTCACTTCCGTCATCGACTGCAATGATTTCAATGTTAGTAAAGGTTTGATGTAATATTGAAATCATACATCTGTCCAATACTTTGGCTGTATTGTAAATAGGAATAATTACGCTTATTTTTGGCAACATAGATAACCTCTAATTATATTATATAATAAAAAAAAATATTTTGAAATAGAAGTATACCCATCAGCGCAAACTTTATGCTTGAAAAGACAGTTTAATGATCGTTCATGCAAGAACAAATAAAGTACCGTTTTACCTCAGTTCCTCCACCCCGATCCCAGCCTGATCCAGCAGGCTGTAAAAATAATCCCGCAAATCCTCCGCGCTGCCGGTGAGCAGTTCCAGCAGATTGTCTTCATCCATAATGACAGCACCGGTTCCCATATCGTACACCATTTTGGAGAGCATCTCCCCTTCAAAGAAGTACATATAGGTGAATCGGTCCAGTTGATAATTGTACGCAAAGACCTCTTCCTCGGTTCCATCCAGGGCGGCACGGACAAAAGAGGATTTGTCCAGCGCGAACATCTCCGTGTATGCCACCTCGCCCTTTATGCTTCTACGCACGTATTGACCCGACACCGGTGTGAATGATATGGACGCCATCCGTTTCTCCAGAGATAGGGAAATACCGGCGCCGCTGGGAGCCGGTGTGCTGTCCCCATCCTGGGGGAGTGGTACTGCTGTCTCCGCCGCCGGTGGAGGGGATGGTTCGGGAGACGGCGAAAAAGACTCCTCATCAAGGACAGGTGCCTTGGCACAGGAGCAGAGGAATACGGTCATAAACAATATACTTATAATCTTGCGCAAAGGGATTTTCATCCTTTCACTGTATGGAAAATGCCCGGCGGCATGCATAGGGCGCATACAACCGGGCGCGTTCTGAATAACTTACAGAATACTTGCCAGCTCCACCACTTCTTCTTCGGTGGGCGGGTCGGAGGGGGTCACTTCTTCGGGATCTTCAGGGATGACGGGTTCTTCTACGTCCTCTTCATCCGCTGCCCGGAGCTCCAGGCAGAATCTGTGTGCTTCCCTCATGGCCTGCTTCAGCGCCTCAAATTCCGCCATGTAGGCCGCTCGCTCTTCCTCGGGAATATTGTCCAGATCACCGAACTGCTCACAAATTTCGGCTTTCCACTGCTGCATCAGTTCCCGCTGTTCCCGAATGCGTTCCTTCCGCTGCAGTTTCAACTCCTGGAACGTCATCTTCTGTTCCCGGAATGTCTCCCGTCTTTGCTGCCGTTCCTGTTGCTGCTCCTGAGATAGTCCCTTTCCCAGGCCGATGCCGTTGCCATTGCCTTTCCCGTTTCCTTTGTTATCATCGGTGTCGTCAGTCTTGTTGCCGTTGCCGTTACCATTGCCCCTGTCACCGGGTTCCATGGTTTCGATAGGGTTGCCCTTATCCTTGTCATGTCCCTTGCCTTTGCCATTGTTTCCGTCTTTGGCCAGCGCCGCGATGGGCAACAGTAATATGGCTGCGATGAGGATCAGTACGACCGCCTTTTTCATTGGATTCACCTTCGTTTCATTAATTCGGTTTGGCGTAGCACCTTTTCTAATATCATTATTACCCAGGAATTCAGCAGAATCACAGTAGAAAGAAGTGAAAATGTGTAAACCGAAGGGGCCGAATTTTCTTTTTTTGTTGTCCATGGTACTATTATATCAGATAATAATAGCGTTAGCAGCGGAGATTATGCCCAGGAAAGGAGTTTTCTTATGTATACGGTGTATGTCGTAGATGACGAAGAAGATCTTCTTCTTTTACTGGGGAGGTATCTGGAGAAGGAAAATTATAACGTCAAAACATTTGTGAGCGGGGAACAGGCGATGGCAGCCCTGGACGACGAGGTCCACCTATGGTTACTGGACATCATGCTCAGCGGAGAGGTCAATGGGTTTGATCTCATCAAGGCCATCCGTGAGCGCTCCAGCGTCCCGGTGATATTCATGTCCGCCCGCAACCAGCAATTGGACAGGATCATGGGGCTGGAGCTTGGCAGCGACGACTATATCGCCAAGCCTTTTTCACCCCGGGAGCTCGTGCTTCGGGTCAATAACGTGATCAAGCGCGTCTACAACGGCGCCCCTGAAAATGAAATGCACTACAACCTCTACCGGATCAATCCCGACCGGCGAACCGTGTATGTCAATGACGCATTAATTGAACTCACCAGCAAGGAAATGGACCTTATGCTCATGCTGGTACAAAACAAGAATCGGGCTTACACCCGGGAGCAGATACTTTCCGCCATATGGGGTGACGATTACTTCGGCTCAGACCGTGTGGTGGACGATCTCATCAAGCGACTGCGCAAAAAGATGCCCGATCTGGACATTGAGACTATATATGGTTACGGGTACAGGCTGAAACCATGAGACGGTTTTCTCTTTTCCGCCAGATCGCGATTATATTTCTTTTATCGTTTACGCTGACCAATGTCATCATCGCGCTCCAGGTGACCAGCACCATCAAGAAGGGCTACCAGGAGCAGATGTATGACAATATGGACGCTGAAGCCAAGGCTGTGCGGCTGGTACCCGAGGGCGAACCCTATCAGCCCGCGGAACAGATGGCCTATATTCGTTACTTGGGAGACGGGAGCTATACCGCTTCCGTAAATATTCATGACTATATCGATGAAGAGAATATTTCGTTATTGAATAGGGTCGCCGAGGGGCAGGGGGACAGTACAGGTCACTATTATAATACCATCGGCGACAAGACAATTTATTATGTGATACACCGGTACCAGGGCTTCTTCGGTGTGCAGCGTGATAGTATTATCGTACTCACCGACGACACACTTATCAACCGGATGATGCGCCCCACCCCTCAATTGGTGATTTCGGTGTTCATCGCGTTTGCGCTTGGATTCCTGCTGTTTTATTTATGGGAGCGTCATCTGCTCAAGTCCATCAGCACCATCCGGGACGATCTTATACGGATGGGACGGGATCATTACAAGACACGGATCGTTTCGAACCGGCGGGATGAGCTGGGAGACCTGGTGGAAAATATCGAGGAGATGCGCAGGCAGATCGTTCTCAGGGAGCAGAGCCGCCAGGAATTATTGCAGGGGATCAGCCATGATCTCAAGACACCCGTGGGGATCATCCAGTCCTACGCCGAGGCGCTGGAGGACGGCATGTGCGATCCCGGCACCGCGGCCAAGGTCACGCAGAAACAGGCAAGCAGGCTGGCCGACAAGGTGAATAAGCTTTTGGACCTCACCCGTCTGGGGTATATCGACACGGGGCATCTGCAGATCGAAAAGGTGCCTATGGATGAGCTGATCCTGGAGTTGGTCACCGGGTACGAATACCGGACCGACATCGAGTTTGAACTGAACCTAAAGGCCGTGGCCTTCGACGGGGACACCGAGTCCTGGCGAATCGCTATCGAGAACATACTGGACAATGCCCTGCGCTATGCCGAGGGCAGAATCGTCCTCACTCTGGGGGAGAACAGCCTCTCTATCTACAATGACGGCAAGCAGATCGATGAGGCATACCTGGGGAGAATATTCAGACCCTACGAAAAGAGCCGGGACGGCCAGTTCGGATTGGGATTGGCCATCGTCCACAAGACAGTGGAACTGTACGGGTACGAGATCCGTGTTGAAAATGTGGATGATGGGGTACGGTTCACCATATACCGGTAATTTCCGAAGATAGATGGATAAGGCCCCTACCGGCCATCTCCAACAGCTCTTTCTTTTTCTTCAGTAGATGCCCTTGTCCGTTAGTATCTGGAGTGTGATTTCCTTGGCTTTGGAGCCCATGGCGTCATCGTCGGCGGTGATATTGGCGGCGAAGAACCAGACGTTATCGTCTTTTTCCAGATAGCCGATGAACCAACCGCAGACATACCTGTCCCCAGGCTCCTCGATAAATGTCGCCCGCTGGTAGCCTGTTCCGGTTTTTCCCGACAATACGGCCCCATTTTCCTCGGAATGCCGGATGATCTTTTTCAGTATGTCTACGTTTTTTTCAGAGAATGGCACGTCATAACTGTAGATGCGGCGCAGCATATCGACCTGCTCCATCGGAGATATTTTCAGCGAGGACTGCTGCCAGAACCCTGTGAGCCCTCCTGAGATGTCCTGATTGCCGTATTCCATGGCATCGATGTACTTCTGCTCTTGTTCCTCTCCCACGGTCTCAGCGACGCGCTGGTAGTACCAGAAAGCAGAAACCTTGATCGCCGACGCCATGTCCAGGTCCTGGTTCCATTGCGTGAAAGGATACTCTGTCCCGTCCCATTCAAATACGGTGTACTCATCCGCGACCGCTCCAGTCTCAAGCCCGATCAAGGTGTGGGGGATCTTAAAGGTAGAACAGGGGGAGATGCGGAGATTGCTCCTCTCTTCGTTGTACACCGTGTAAACACCTGCCGCTTCGTCATAGAGCACGAAACAGCCGTCATATCCTGTGAAATAACCGCTGAGATCTTCTGTCACGATCGTTTTCTCCTGATCTGAAACTGGCCGCCCGGTACCGCAGGCAGGGAGGGCAACGACGGCTAGACACACAAAACATATGATTATCTTCTTCATTGCTTTCCTCCATAGAAGAATTTACTCATTGTATATACCATATGTTAATTAATTTTCCTTCTTTTATTTTTTTGTAGGATTTATTTTCCAGAACCGCACTCTGTATTCCCCGGTATTTCCCTGCGCTAGATATTGCTGGAAGAACATTCCTGGTGGTAAAACCGGGTTTTTTGTGCTTTATTGGGAAGGCTTTCAATGGGCAGGAATGGATTGGTAAAAGAATTGACATAATTTCGTAAAATAATTGAAACTTTCTGTTCATTATATTATACTGGAACATGCTTACGGTAAAAAGTAACGGGGACGGTAGCGTATGGCCAAAGAAACCATCGTCTTTTTCCACGGGAAAATAAAAAGGCAGTATAGGAAACCGGACAAACCCCACATCAGGACCGGTGGTCAAACCATGGTCTATGAAAGGCCGGGTTTGGACATCCGTCCGCCCCGGGTTCATCCATTGCTGCAAAAAAAGCCCGAACCCATGCCCCGGCCCAGCTACATCCTGCCCCGGCTGCGGCGCCGATTCGCGCCTTCTTCACCCGGGCGGGCGCAGCGTGTGGAGATCATCATCGACGAGCCGAAGAAACGGTCTCTCTTCAATCAAGAAGAAAAACGGCCCCACGGACACAAAATCATATGGCGGTACAATCCCTTCTCTGGTGAACTCGCGCTGGGCAATACCAGTGAGCGTTTCCATGATGGATGGGACAGCCTCTGCGAGGCCTTTATCACCGAGCGGAGCGACCGTATGCGGGACGTTCAGCACGCCTTTGCCGCCGCTGCGGTATTGATGCTTGTATTGGTGGGTATCGGGCCCCAGATCGTGGAGGGCAGCATGAATGTCTCTTCTGCGAAGGATGCGTGCGCCGTGCGGGCGGTGGATGTGTACTGCCAGGGCGAATACATGGGTATGGTGCCCAGCGAAGCGAGTCTGGAAGGTGAACTAAATAAGATCGAGCTCGAGCTCCACGATACATACGATATGGATGTGGTAGTGGGCGGCAATCTCACCTACAAGGCGACATGTGCCGACCGCATACCGGATAAATGCCTGGATCAGACCCTGTCCGAGGTCGTAAAACGGTTGGACGTGCAGGTTAGAGCCGCCGCGATCATCGTGGACGGAGAGGTGTTTGGGTATCTGCGGGATACGGGAGAAGCCCAGGGCATACTCAACCGGATCATCGACGAGGGGAAATCCTCCATCGAGACCGACAGCACCGACCTGGAGGTGGTGGGGTTTGCCGAGAAGGTGGAGATCGAGGAGACCGATATTTATTACAATGAAGTGAATGCTGCCGAGGACGTGTACGAGAAACTCGTCACGGACCAGCAGGCCGAGCAGGTCTATACCGTACAGAGCGGGGATTCACTGTGGGCGATCGCCAGCCGGAACAATATGAGCGTGGATGAACTGGCGGCACTGAATCCCAGCCTGGGCAATACCCTTAAAGTAGGCGCTCAGCTCATGATATGCAAACCCGACCGGCCACTGGATATCCTCACCGCTGAGACGGTGGTCTATGACCAGGAAGTACCCTACGCGATCATCGAGGAAAAACGGGACAATCTATACACCACCCAGACCCAGCTGATCCGCGCGGGCAGTTCAGGCGTTGACCGGGTGACCGCCCGGATATACCGGTGCAACGGGGTCGAGCAGAGCAGGGATATCCTAAACGAAGAGCCGATCAGCCAGCCGGTGGATAGGATCATCGCCGTCGGCACCAAGGAACCGGCCCTCTTTGTGGACAATTCCCGCGGCGACGGCCGCTATGTGTGGCCCACCCAGGGCAGGCTCACGTCTCCCTTCGGCTGGCGGTGGGGCCGCATGCACGAGGGTATCGATATTGCCAATCTCCGGGGCACCCCGGTCTATGCCGCCGACGCCGGCACCGTCATCCATGCCGCGCGCAAGAGCGGATATGGCAATTTCATCATCGTGTATCACGGCGACGGCAAGGAAACCTGCTATGGTCATCTCAATGGTTATGCCGTCGGCGCCGGGGACACGGTGGAGAAGGGCCAATTGATCGGCTATATGGGCAATACAGGCCGCAGCACCGGGCCCCACCTGCATTTCGAGATTCGCATTAACGGCAAACCGCAGAACCCCCTCAGTTTTTTAAATTAAGGTGAAAATTGGCGAAAAACGAAGAAAAACGTTGCCAGGCTTTATCATTTGCTTTGCAGGGGATAATGCAGTATAATGGACATGCTTTGTTCAGATGAATTTTGCAAGGCATGGATGGGGTTGACAGGTATAGGCGGATGGCGATCCTGCGCATGATAGGATTGGGTCACGCCCGCGGATATTTGGCATAGAGGAGATTGGTAAATTGAATAAATTGGTCATTTCTGGGGGGAATCCTCTGTACGGGAAAGTCAAAATCAGCGGCGCCAAAAACGCGGCTTTGGCCATCTTGGCGGCTTCGCTTTTGACTGACGAGACATGTATCATTGAAAATGTTCCCTATATAGGCGACGTGATCACGCTCTGCGATATCCTGCGGGGCTTGGGCGCCGATGTCCGGGTGGAGAAGGACGGCAAGATCTATGTGCTGGCCGACCGGGTACGGGACTGGCGCGCTTCCTACGACATGGTCCAGAAGATGCGGGCTTCCTATTATCTGCTGGGCGTTTTGCTGTCCCGTTTCGGCAAGGCCGAAGTGGGGATGCCCGGGGGCTGTGATATCGGCCCGCGGCCCATCGACCAGCATGTCAAGGCATTCGAGGCCCTGGGCGCGGAAGTCGATATCGAGCACGGGACCGTCTTCGCCCATACCGGGGGACTAAAGGGAAATGAAGTATATTTTGACAAATACAGTGTCGGCGCCACCATCAACGCCATGCTCTGCGCCGTCAAGGCCGAGGGGCAGACACTGATCGTCAACGCCGCCAAGGAGCCCCATGTGGTGGACCTGGCGAGTTACCTAAACAGCATGGGCGCCGACATCCGGGGTGCCGGCACCGACGAGATCAAGGTCCGGGGCGTGGAGTACCTCCACGGCAGTGAGTACACCATCATTCCCGATCAGATCGAGGCGGGGACCTATATGATCGCCGCCGCGGCCACCGGCGGGGATGTGACCATCGCCGACGTGATCCCCAAGCATCTGGAGGCCATCACCGCCAAACTCATGGAGGCGGGTGTTATGGTGGAGGAGGGGACAGACTGGGTACGGGTTTACCGGGAGCAGCGGCCCCAGCGGATCAATATTCAGACCCAGCCCTATCCGGGGTTTCCCACAGATATGCAGCAGCCCATGGGGGTGCTCTTAAGTGTCGCAGAGGGGACCAGCGTCATTACCGAAAATATATTCGACTCCAGGTTCAAGTACCTGGAGGAGCTGCGCAAGATGGGGGCCAAGGTCCAGGTGGACGGACGGGTGGCCATCGTCGAAGGCGTGGAGAATCTTACCGGAGCGCCGGTGGAGGCCAATGATCTCCGGGCAGGAGCGGCCATGGTGATCGCGGGGCTCATCGCCCGGGGCGTCACGGAGATCAGCAGCGCCCACTTTATCGACCGGGGCTATGAGGATATCGAAGCCAAACTAAGCGACCTGGGGGCGGATATCCAGCGGCTGGACCGGAAGGGACGGACCCGGAAAATCAAGGCAGTATAACAGGAATAATCAATATATTATAAAAGCAGGCTTCTAAGCCTGCTTTTTTCAAACCCTAGCTACTTTTCGGAGTCCTTGCCGATCTTCCACATCTCCAGGAGCCGTTTACTGCGTTCCTCCCGGGAGAGATTATCCCGGTCGGCCTTCTCGGGTATGGGGTCCTCTATGCCCCAGGCCGCTTCGATCTTGTGGCGCAGTCGATAGCGCTCCGGTCCGGTTTCATACAGGTTGTTGCCGTAGAGATCGATGGCGACGATGAGGGGCATGTCCTCCACCCGCAGCCGGTAGATGGCCTCGGCGCCCAATTCCGGGAACGCGATGCATTCGGCCTCCTGGACGGTATGGGCCATCAACGCCCCGGCGCCGCCGATGGCGGCCAGGTACAGCGCGCCGTACAGGCGCATGGCGTCCATCACCTTGGCTGAACGCGGTCCCTTGCCGATCATGATCCGCAGGCCCTGGGCGATCAACCGGGGAGCATAGGCGTCCATCCGGCTGCTGGTGGTGGGGCCGGCGGATCCGATGGGATGCCCCGGAGGGGCCGGACAAGGGCCCGCATAATACACGGCCTGGTCCTTAAGGGGCATCGGCAGGGTTTCCCCGCTGTCCAGCATAGCGCAGAGCCGTTTGTGGGCCGCGTCCCGGGCGGTATAGAGCGTTCCTGACAGATAGATCATATCCCCCGCTGCCAGGGCGGCCAGTTCTTGCGTATTTGATACAGGTACGGTCAATGTTTTCATATCTTCCTCACAGGGTGGCGCTTTTGTGGCGGGCCACATGGCACTGAATATTGACCGCTACCGGCAGGCCCGCGATGTGGGTGGGGTGGGTGAGTATATGGACGGCCAGGGCTGTGGTGGAGCCCCCCAGTCCCTGGGGACCGATCCCCAGCGCGTTGACCCGTCCGAGGAGTTCCCGCTCCATTGCGGCGATCTCGGGGTCCGGGTGGGACGTGCCCGCCTCCCTTAGCAGTGATTTTTTGGCCAGCAGGCAGCATAATTCCATATTCCCCCCGATGCCGACTCCCACGATGAGGGGCGGGCAAGGGTTGCCGCCGGCCTCCTCCACCGTATCCACGATGAAATCCATGACCCCCTTTTTACCGTCAGAGGGTTTTAGCATTTTGAGCCTGCTCATGTTCTCGCTCCCAAATCCCTTGGGTGCCACGGTGATGGTGAGCTGATCGCCGGGTACGATCTCTGTATGGATCACCGCGGGGGTATTGTCCCCGGTATTGATCCTTGAGAGTGGATCCAGGATGGACTTGCGGAAATAATGATCCTGATAGGAGCGGCGCACACCCTGCTGGATGGTTTCATACAGGTCCCCGCCCTCGATATGCGCATCCTGCCCCAGGGCGAGGAATACCACTACCATCCCCGTGTCCTGGCAGAGCGCCATCCCCGTATCCCCGGCGATCCGGGAATTGTCCACGGTCTTTGCCAGGATATCCCGAGCCAGGGGACTCTCTTCGGTCTCCATGGCCTTTTCGATGAGCCTGGACACGTCCTCCCCTAGGCGGCAGCAGGCATCGGCGCAGAGATCGTACACCGCCTGCTCGATGAAATTGGTGTGAATGGTTCGCATGGTTCTGTAACCTCTTGTATGTTCTGCATACAGTTTACCCAATATATAGTGTCCATGTAAAGAGCTTAATACAATCCAAAGTATTTCTTTCTATTTTGTGCCCCCAAAAAAGGCAAAAACGCCGTATTTGTAGTAGCAGTCCACATCGCGGAATCCGATAGTCCGCAGCAGATCGAGCTGCCGGCATAGATCGCTGGGCTTGTTTTCGGGCTTTCGCTTGTACGCGGCAGGGAGATTGTCATGCCGACCGGTTTCTTCACCCATGTTTTCCAGTGTCTCGTTGATCCAGTCCCGCCACATTTGAAACTGCCATGTTTCGCTCCGCTCGCTCGGGGGCAGCACCGTATCGATGTTCAGGAAAAGTCCGTTTCCCTTGAGCAACCGGAATATCCTCCCGTACATGCCGGATTTTCCGTTCCAGTCCAGGTGATGCAGCGCCATCGAAGAGACGATACAGTCATATTGTCGATCGTCGGACTCCTCACGGATAAAATGCTCAAAAGAACTGTGGATAAACGTGCAGCCATCACCCAGTGATTTTTTCGCTTCTCCGAGCATTGTTTCCGATCCATCCAGCAGGTGGTATTCATGCCGGGGATAATATTTTCGGATATTCTTTGTGAGGATGCCGTCGCCACAGCCCAGATCCAAGATGCGCAGACCCTGGATTCCGTCAAAATGATACGTGAAGATATCCAGCAGCAGCTTGATGCAGCGGCGCCGCTCGATCAGGATCACGTCGGAGGAACGCATATAAAAATCGATCTGCTCATGGCCGCCGGGGGAAAGCCAGTTGTTGTTCCCATCCATATTGTGTAGCCCCTTCCATGTATAATTACTCCATATCATATATCATATGGTGGATGATTGCACGTTCATATGGATTCTTATGCATGAACGGCCATGTCCTGTGGCTAAGGTCCCCTCTTTGTATTATAATAGACAGATAAACAACCAAAGACGGAGACAGCACTAGATGGAATTACGGTTTTGCGCCCTTTACAGCGGCAGCAGCGGGAACGCTCTCTATATCGGCACCCCCAGGACCCATGTCCTGATCGACGCGGGACTGCCTGGCTCCCGGATCCAGGCCTCCCTCGACCGTATCGGTGTGGACCCTCAGGAGCTGGACGCGCTGCTCATTACCCACGAGCACAGCGATCATATCCGGGGCGCGGGGGTATTGTCACGACGCTTCGACCTGCCGGTGTACGCCACCGAGCAGACATGGTCCGCCATGGACCGTTCCCTGGGAAAGATCGCTCCCAAAAATCGCCGCGTGTTTGCGAAAAATATGGATTTTTATATTAAGGATTTGAATATCCAGCCCTATTCGCTGCCCCATGACGCCGCGGACCCGGTGGGCTATTGCCTCTATTGGCAGAATAAGAAAATCGCGGTGGCCACCGATTTGGGGCATACTAATGCGCAGATCATTAAAACCCTGAGAGATGCGGATCTGCTGGTGCTGGAGTCCAATCACGACGAGGAGATGCTGGATCGCGGTCCCTATCCCTATTATCTGAAAAAGAGGATTAAGGGCAACAAGGGGCATTTGAGCAACGCGGCGGCGGGAAACGCCCTGCTGCAATTGCTAACGGGGCGGTTTCAGCAGGTGCTGCTGGGGCACCTGAGCGCGGAAAACAATACCCCGGTGGTGGCCCTTAAGACCGTCAACGCCATCCTTAAATCCAACGGGATTGAGGTGGGCCATGAGGTCCGCGTCGGCATGACCTGGCGGGACCGGGAAAGCGACGTCGTCAATCCCTAGCATCTTTCGGGGCGAGAGAGGATGTTCATTCCTATGCCCCAAAAGACGCGCCTGCTCGCGGCGGCGCTTGGTATCCTGCTCATAACGGCGGGATGTGCCGGCCGGTATTCACCGCCAGAAAACCCCACACCCACCCCCATAGGGGGGATTGAACAGACCCGTTTCACAGACGGGGAAGAGATTATTGCCAAGGTGACGGGTGACGTCATCTCGTCGGTGGTGGGGATATCCACCTCCCGGTACGTGGAGGGAGACGCCTACCAGCAGGGAAAGCTGGTCGAGGGAATCGGATCCGGCGTCATCATCGACAGCCGGGGCTATATACTTACCAATGACCATGTGGCCGGGGGAAATCCCGACAGCCTCACGGTCATTTTTCATGACGGCAAGCAGCGGGACGGCCAGACGGTGTGGTCCGATCCTGCCATCGATCTGGCCGTCGTCAGGATCAACGGCAATGACACCTACGACGCGGCGCCCCTGGGCGTGAGCGCCAATTTAAAGATCGGGCAGACCGTGCTGGCCATCGGCACGCCCCTGGGTCTGCAGTTTCAGCACACGGTGACGGCGGGGATCATTAGCGCCCTGGACCGCACCGTCCAGGTGCCTACCGATATGGGTGAAAACTTCATGGAGGACCTGATCCAAACCGACGCGTCGATCAATCCCGGCAACAGCGGCGGACCCCTCATCGGACTGAACGGTACGGTGGTGGGGATCAATACCCTCAAGGTCAATACCGCCGAAGGGATCGGATTCGCCATCCCCATCGACGTGGCGGCCCCGGTGGTGGACCATGTCCGCCGGGACGGGACATATGAGACGCCCTATCTGGGGGTGGTGGGCTACGACAAGGAGATCGCCTGTTACTACAAGCAGTGCGAGGACCTCATGAGCGGGGTGTACGTGGGGGAGCTTGACCCCAGAGGCCCGGCGGCCAAAGCCGGGGTCCGCGGCGGAGACGTCATCACCCGGATCGACGGCGGTCCCATCACCAAGATGTGGGAGATGCGCAAGGCCGTATATTCCCACAAGATCGGGGAACAGATGGCGCTTTCCGTCCACCGGGGCGGTCAGGACCAGGAGATGACGGTGACATTGGAAGCAAAGCCCGTAGACTAATAGATTCTATTTGCTGCCTGTTGCGACTGTATATTATAATGGGAGAAAATGAATGAATTGAGGAACAGGCATGCAGAGAACACGGCAGATTTCGTTTTGGATGGTCAATCTGGTGTACCTGATCATCCTGCTGGGCTTGGTATTTATTCCATTGCTCATCCAGTGGATGGGCGTTCGGGCAGATACCACCAGCGCCCAGCTCGTTCAGACCGTCATACTGGAGATCGCCATCATCGGGCTGCCCGCGTTTCTGTTTCTCTGGTTTGGGTCCGATGACAGGAAGGCAGCCTTTAAGCTGAAGCCCCTGCCCGTCCTGGATATCCTGCTGGTCGGCGGCATGGCCGTCACCGGGTATGGTTTTATCATCTTTGTCAATCTCGTTTGGTACGCCATCCTATCATTGATGGGGGAGCCCACGGGGCAGGAGGTCCCGGCCATCACCACGGGAAACGAGTTTGTATTGGCCATCGCGGCCCTGTGTATCGTCCCCGCGCTTTGCGAGGAGATGTTTTTCAGGGGGCTCATGCTCAATGCCTACGAGCGCCGGTTGAGATGGGTGCCCGCCGTCGTCATGGTGGGGACGATGTTTGCTCTCTATCATATACTGTTGATCACCATTCCCTCCATCATCATCCTGGGTATCATGATCACCTTCGTGGTGTATCGGACCCGTTCGATCTGGGCGGGGGTGCTCTATCATTTCATCCACAACTTTCTCTCGGTGTGCATCGCCTATGCCCAGCCCAAACTCATGGAGTATATGGAGGGCAGCGGTATGCCCGCCGAAATGCCCCAGCTTGAGGGGAATCTCCTGATGAGCGGGATCATCGCCTGGGGTGTGATCGGCGCGTTCTGCCTTGCGTTATTTGGGGTGTTTACCTGGCTCTTGCATTACCGCACCCGGGACATCGTACGGCCGACAGCGGTGATTGAGAAACCGTCTGTCGTCGAATGGGTGCCGGCGGTCCTGGCGGGCGGGCTGATCATCTATCTGTGGGTGGCCCAGATCATCCAGATGGTAAACGGTTGATGGATATCCGCGTCATCACCGTGGGGAAGGTGAAGGAACGCTATCTACGGGAAGGCATCGCCGAATACGCGAAGCGCCTTGGCCGCTACGGGCGTATCGACATTGTGGAGGCCAGGGAAGAGTCCGCTCCTGAGTCATTGTCAGACAAAGAAATGGATCAGGTAAAAACCCGGGAGGGCTCGTCTCTCCTAAAGCTCTGCCGCCCCGGCGCCTGCCGGGTAGCGCTGGCGATCGAGGGGGACAGGCTCTCTAGTGAAGAATTGGCCCGGTATATTCAGGACTTAGAGACCGGGGGAGTGAGCCGGATGGATATGATCATCGGGGGATCATTGGGCCTAAGCCAAGAGACGCTTGATAGCGCCGACAGGCGGTTATCGTTCTCTCCGATGACCTTTCCCCATCAGCTGATGCGGTTGATCCTTCTGGAACAGCTCTACCGGGCGGCCAAGATCAATCGGGGGGAAACGTATCATAAGTAGTATAACCTGACTTTCGTCAATCGTTGTATTTGACTAAAGTCAAGCGCCAAAAATTACGTTTTTACGCAAACTATCAAATTTAGTAGTATAGTTCCAAGAGAAAAACCCTTTAAAACAAGGGGAAATGGGAATATCAATGATCGACACGCCAGGTTTCCAAACCGACAGGCTCATCATCCGCAGGTTCCGCGAAGAGGACTGGCGGAACCTCTATGCCTACCTGTCATTGCCAGAAGTGGTCAAATACGAACCCTACGATGTGTATACGGAAGATGCCTGCCGGGAGGAGGCCGCCCGCCGGGCCGGGGACCCAGCCTTCTGGGCCGTGTGCCTGAAGGATGACGGCAAGCTGATAGGCAATCTGTATTTTCAGCGACAGAAGCCGATAGAATACAGGACATGGGAGATCGGGTACGTGTTCAATCCCGCCTATCACGGCCGGGGATACGCCACCGAGAGCTGCAGGCGGATCATGGAGTATGGATTCACAGAGCTTGATGCCCGCCGGATCGTCGCCGGGTGCAATGCACAGAATGCGGCGTCATGGAGGCTATTGGAACGGCTGTATATGCGCCGTGAAGGCCATATGAGGCAGAACGCGTATTTCAAGCGGGACGAGGGGGGCGAACCCATCTGGGTGGACAGCTATGCGTACGCCATACTATCCAACGAGTGGCTGGGGTTGCCAGCGGGCATACGAAACGGTGTATAATTAGAGTATTATTGTAAGGGGGACTATGATGGATACAGGGATCAAACTATTGGGTATAGGCGGAGTAGCGATCGGGTTTGACGGGTTTCGGGTGTTTGTGGACGCGTTCAATGACTATATCAAGCCGCCCGATTTGGGCGAGGGGGATATTGTCCTGTTTACCCATGACGACGCCGATCACTTCTACGCCCCCGCGCTCCTTGGCGCTATCCGTGGCCAGAAAATCATTGGCCCCCCCGGTATCGCCTATCCTCTCCTTGCCGGTACGGGGCTTGACCCCCGTTTGCTTACGATCGTGTACCCGCCCAATCTCTGCAGCCCCACCGAGACAGAGGTGGGAGGACTGGGGATAAAGGTATACCAGACGACGCATTTTAACGGTTGGCAGCCGCCTCATGTAAGTTTTTTGCTGAAGCACAGGGGTAAGAAGATTTATATCACCGGGGACAGCAATACCTTTGATTTTGACGACTGCGGCATCTACGGGCTGGACGCGCTGATCTACAGCATGATCCCCAAGGAACTGCGGAGTACCAGCGTCAGGGAACACGCGATGGAGCTGAAAGAAATTCAGGAGCGACTGAACCCCACATGCATCATCGGCAATCACCTGATCGGCTGTGAATGGGCCGTGTCTCCCGCTGATTTGCAGGAAGAGCTGGAGCGGGAGGGCCTGCACAATATCAAAATCCCCCAGTCAGTGAAAGAAGAAGTATTGGTTTAGACGATGGGAAAACACAGGAATATTAATCTATGGATGGGCATCGCCGCCCTCATCGCCCTGGAGCAGGGCCTGAAACTCGTCATCAACCGTTTTTTCCTCCATGTGAGCGCGCCGATCATCGCGCCTATCCTGTATTTCGAGCCGATGTTCAACCGCCAGTATTCCTGGTTCAATTCCATGCTGCGCATCGGGGACACCCGGTTATTCCATATCGTTTTGGTGGGGATCTTGATCGTCCTGCTGTTTCTGCTCTACCGGTATGTCCAAAAGCGGACCAGACCCCGCCGGATCATGAAAGTCATGTTCGCGTTCCTCTTCGCAGGGGCGGTCTGCTCCTTCATCGACAAGGTGTTCTGGGACGGGAGCCTCGATTACATTCGCTTAAACGGGTTCTTTACCTTTGATCTAAAAGACCTGTATATCAATACCTTCAACGGCATACTGATCTATCTGCTGATATTCCGCAGCCATGTGATCAATGAAATCGGGCAGGTGTTCAAAAAACACGATAAAGACCCTGCACAGCCAGGTACCCGTCAAAGGAAATAAGTTTAATAGCTTTTATAAAGCCGGCCTGATCGCAAAGGCCGCCGACGGGAAACCGGACATGCAACTTACTGTTGCCAAACTGCAAATGCAGGTTGGTGGCTCCGCCACTGCCTGTCTGCTACCATGGGGGCGAGGTGATTAGATTGGACTTTGGTGAAAAACTGCAGAAACTGAGAAAATGTGATGGAATGTCCCAGGAGCGTTTGGCGGAGCGTTTAGAGGTATCCCGGCAGGCCGTTTCCAAATGGGAATCGGGGCAGGGGTATCCGGAGGTCGGCAAGATCATCCAGATCGCCGACATGTTCGATATTTCGCTGGATGATCTTTTGAGAGACGGGCGTACACCGCCTGCCAGGGGCGGGATCCGGCTGCAAGACATCGCCGACGCATGGCGTGATCTATACAGAGAGCTCTCCAACGGGCGGCGAACCCTGCTATGGTTTGTCACTGTCTGCGGCTGCGGGTTGGTTTTGGTCGGGATCTATCATCTGTTGTATCAGGCGGGACTGGATATAGGCGCGTTTGTGTACCATATCACACACTGATATGTGAATACACCCCGCCATGGCCAGCCCATATTGCGAGATACCGGTACGCCGAAAAAGGAAATTCTTTCTTTAGGGTGTCCACCCATGATATGGCGCAGTTCTGTGTGCAAAAGGCAGTATCTATTGCGCTATGGGCGATCCCATGGTACACTTTACCGATCCAATGTAATGGATGAGAGCAAAGGCGTTCTCCCTCGGGGAGAGACGCCTTTTTTGATGGAGGCTGGGATATGGTTGCGTTTACGGAGATGCGGGAAGAGTATCTGGCGGAGGTCCTTGAGATCTACAATTACTATGTGCTTCACAGTACCGCCACCTTTCACATAAAACCCCTGACTTTGGAGGAGATGGGAGACTTAGTGTTCTTTCCGGACCCCCGTCACAGGACCTTTGTGATCCTGGAGGACGGCGCTATTATCGGCTATGTATACCTGGGTCCCCACAAAACCAGACCGGCCTATGGCCAGACCGGAGAGATCACGGTGTACCTGAGACACGACTATATCGGTAGCGGGGTTGGCTCTATGGCGGTTCGTTTTATTGAGGATTATGCCCGGGACAAGGAATTTCATGTCCTGGTGGCCTCCATGTGCGGGGAAAACGATAAGAGCATGGGGGTATTTGTCCGAAACGGATTTGCCAAGGCCATGCACTTTCGGGAGATCGGGTATAAGTTCGGGCGTTGGCTCGATGTGGCGGGCTATCAAAAGATACTGAAATAAGGAAAACGGCTAGGCGGCCCGCAGGGACGGATAAGGTGTCCTTCCTTCTGCAGGCTTCATACGTAGGGCCCGATGCCCTCATCGGGTCGTCCCCTAACCCTTTGCTTTTTCTTCCTATTTGCTGTGTTTCTTTTTCTCTCTCATACGTGTATTGATGCGAATATATCGCACTGCAGTTTTGCTTAGGGCGGCTTCATTGGGCGGATTTATCGCAACAAACATCGTTCAGATTCAATTCGAAACGGTTGATCTTTGGGCCGCAAAAAATATATGATCGCGGTGCGCTCATTCCCTCAAATGGATAATGAAAAGCCCGGTATTCCAGGAAGACCAGCGTTTTTTGAGAGAGAAAGGACTCCGCCCATGACCGCGTTTTCGAGACGGTAATAGTTAAAACACAGCGCAACACAGACCGAAACGCGTTTAGCGGATCATTGGGCAGCATACCCGGTAAAGAGCCCGCCCGGCGGCCCCGGGGCTTGGTGCCCAGGCTTTTCGACAAGTGGGTTCAGGGATCCTTTTACGATTCATAATTCCTTTTTTTTCGATAGGATGATACACTGGATACATTGCGGAGGAATGATATGGAAACCAAGCTGGGGATGCAGATGCTCCTGGAGGCCGATTCCATCGCGCAGAACGCCGCGTGGTGCCGGGAGATGGGTCTGGACTTTGTGGAATTGCATATGAGCCTGCCCGCCTGTCAGCCCGAGGCGCTGGACACGGGGGGATTGCGGGCGCTTATGGACCGGTATGGGATTTTTTTCACCCTGCACATGCCCGAGGATATGGATCCCGCACATGTCAGTGAAACGGTCCGGGAGGCTTGGCTCACGCTGGCCGTCCAGGCGGTGGAGACCGCCAGGGCCATCGGCGCCCCTGTACTCAATATGCATATGCAGCCCGGGGTCCACTTCACCCTGCCAGACCGCAGGATCCGTATCTATGAGCGGGACCGGGACATATACCTACGACGCATGGACGACTTTGGCCGCAGGATGCAGGATGCGGTCGGCACGGACGGTCCCGACATCTGCCTGGAGAATACCGGTATCTACGATCTGCCCTATGTCTGCGACGCCATCGAGGCGCTGCTTTGCTACCCCTGCTTCGGCCTGACCTGGGACGTGGGCCATGACCGGAGGAGCGGGTGGAAGGACAGGCATTTTGTCGAGGAACACCGGGACGATATCCGGCATATGCATCTGCATGACGCTTATTTGGGACAAGACCATAAGCCCCTGGATGAGGGAGATATCGACTGGAAAAGCGCCCTTAGTCTCGCGCGGCGAAATGGCTGCCGGGTGGTCCTGGAGGTCAAGACACTGGCAGGGATACGGCGGTCTCTGGAGAAATTAGCCGACAGATAGGAAGTGTTGCCGTTGACGAGAAAGAAAACGGACAAAAAGGGGAATCTCCCCGTGATACGCACATCATCCCGAGGGTGGCTTGCGGCGCTCTCCCAGGCGTACAGGGACAAGCAGCCCGTCACCGTCATCGACGACGCCGGGGTCGGCATCGCTCCGGAGATGGACTCTTTGCTCGATATGGGGCGCAAGTCCAAGCTCACCAGAGAGGAATGGGTCGGTGTGCTGGTGTCACTGGGGATGTGCGGCGCGGGGATCGCCATGGTCGCCGCCGCCATACTGGACCCGGAGCCCACCAGCAAGCTGGGTCTGCTGATCGTGGGGGGCTCCATCGTCTGTCTGGGGGGAGGGTTCTCCGCCATACGGGTATTGACAAAAACCCGGCCGCCGACGGTCCGGGTCACAAAAAACGGGTTTGAGATCGATTGGGATTGATCAACCGATGACGCCTGTCCGTTTGTGCGGTATATCCAGGGGCAGGGGCAGGTGGGTGACCTTTTCCACACTGCGGCAGGGGGCGGCGCACCGGCTGCACCGCAGGGCCTGATTGGATAGTTCGAAAAAACGCTCGGGATGCCGGATATAGGCGACTTCCCACCGGATGAGGATGAAGAAAGCCATGGCTGCCAGGCTGTAGGTCCAGAAAGACGGGATCAGCAGCAGGGGGGACAGCATCATGGCGAAACCCCAGCTGTAGATTCGGCAGGTGGTGCAGCACTTGTTTTTCATGATCCAGGAACGCAGGGGACATCCCATATTGACAAATAGCTGGTCCAGCAGCGAGCAGCACACCGCCGCGAATACGATATGGGCCCGTTCGATCAGCTTCAGCCACAGGGCGGAGCCAAGACCTCCGACGCAGAGCATCCAGAGCGCTACGACCCCCCATAGCCTGCGGTCCGCGTGCCGGACTTGGGCGCTAAGGCGGTCGGGGGTAAAATTGGCGGGGATATAATGGCGATCGTAGACCCTGCCGCAGCTTTGCCCCGGCGCGATCCGGGGAAAGAATACCAGCGCCATCTCCAGCATACCTATACCCCATAGGAGGTGGTATCCGCGTATGGGAGAGCGCACGGGGTGATTCGCTTGGTCTGGGCGAAATAAGAGCCAGAGCAGCACCGCCGCGAATACGCTTACGCGCAACCACAGCTTGGCCCTGTGTTGATTGAGTGTACGCAGTACTCTTAGCATGTTTATAGGATCATTTCATTAAATTTCGATTCAGGTCTACCCATGCCATTCCCTGGGCAGTATACTATATGATACAGGAAAACAATTTTCTTGCCAAGGCATGCCATATGATTTTTTTATGAAGGGAACAGTCCATGGAAGAAAAACTGACACGATGGATGGAGCGGCTGTCAAATACGTTCGGCGCTCCCGGCTTTGAAGAAGATGTGGTGGCTGTACTCAGGGAATGGGCGGGGGACGCCTATCGGATCGAGGAGGACAGCATGCACAACCTGCGCCTGTATCCAAAGGAGCGGAAACAGGACAAGAGCGTGATGCTGGAGGCCCATCTGGACGAGGTGGGGTTTATGGTCCAGTCGGTGCAGGAAAACGGAACCCTTTCCTTCCTGCCCCTGGGGGATTGGCACGCCCAGAACATCCCGGCCCACCGGGTGCGTATCCGTACCGGCCGGGGGGACATACCCGGTATCATCGCCACCAAACCCCCCCATTTCATGGCCAAAGAGGAGCGGGAGCGTCTGATCCCCATCTCGGCGATGGCCATCGACGTGGGGGCCGATAGCAGGCGGGACGCCATCGATACCTACGGCGTCAGCCCGGGGGATCCGGTGGTGCCCGAGGCTCGTTTCCAGATCAATGACCAAGGCGTGATGCTGGGCAAGGCGTTTGACTGCCGCCTGGGCTGCGCCGCCGTGATGGAGACACTTTCTAGACTGCGGGACCGGCAGCTCTCCTGCGCTGTGACAGGAGCGTTCTCCGCCCAGGAAGAAGTAGGAGCCCGGGGGGCCAAGGTCAATGTCGACGCCATCAAACCCGCCGCCGCCATCGTATTTGAGGGCACCCCCGCCGACGATACCTTTACGGACAGGGGCATCGCTCAGGGCGCTATGGGGCGGGGGCCGCAGATCCGGTGTCTGGACCGGCTGACCATCGGCCACAGGGGGCTTATCGATCTGGCTGTGAGCCTGGCGAAGAAGCATCAGATTCCCTATCAACTGGCGGTCCGCGCGGGGGGCGGGACCGACGCGGGGGTGATCCAGACCGGCGCGGGTGTGGTACCCACCCTCATCCTGGGAGTCCCGGTCCGCTACGCCCATTCCCATCACGGATACGCCCGGATGGATGACCTTGTCAACGTCATACGGCTTGCGGAATTGGTGGTACTGCACCTAAATGAGGTAAATTGTGTGACCTCCTGAAAAATAGGCTAAAAAGGGGACATTTATCGACATTTTGGCCTTGACACATTATTACAGTTATGTTAGCATGGTCCTTAGATAAGATAATCATAATATGACAAAATCAGAGAGGGAGAGTACAAGATGAAATCTACTGGAATTGTAAGGAAACTAGACCAACTGGGGCGCATCGTCCTACCTATGGAGCTGCGCCGTACACTGCGTATTGAGCAGAAAGACCCCATCGAGATCTATGTGGAAGGCGAGTACATTATCCTAAAGAAATACGAGCCCGCGTGTGTGTTCTGCGGAGAAGCCAATGGCGTCAAGATCTTCAAGGGCAAGAACCTTTGTAAAAACTGCATGAAGGAGATCGCTGGCGGTCTCTAAGATATGCTTTTATTGTGTCACATTGTTGATGCCCCCGCTTTTTAGCGGGGTTTTTTTCTCTTTGAGGAGGCAGTCATGGAGGATCATAGATGGATGGGCGAAGCCCTTGCGGAGGCCGCGGCGGCGGGGGATATGGGAGAAGTGCCCATTGGGGCGGTGATCGTCAGGTACGGCGCGGTTATCGGCCGGGGGCATAATCTCCGCGAGACCGATAAGGACCCCACACTTCACGCCGAGATGATCGCCATCCGGGATGCCGCGCGACATCTGGGCGGCTGGCGTCTTTCGGGGAGTACCCTCTATGTGACCATCGAGCCCTGCCCCATGTGCGCCGGCGCTATCCTCATGGCCAGGATCGACCGGGTGGTGTACGGCGCCGCCGACCCCAAGGCCGGGTGCGCGGGCTCATTGTACGATCTTCTGACTGACGAGCGGTTCAACCACCGGGTGGAGGTCACCGCCGGCGTCCGGGAGGCGGAGTGCGGGACGGTCATCCGGGAGTTTTTCCAGGATAAGCGGCGCTAGGCCCGCGCTTGCACTTTCCCACGGCTGTCATCGACCAGGATACCTTTCTTTCCGCCGCGGTCCCGCGACATCACCCATATCCCTGCGAGGAGCAGTAGGGTGGCGAGCCCGTGGACGGGCCGTAAGCTCTCCCCGAAGCAGGCTGCCAGCAGCACCGAGCTCACCGGCGCTACCCCGGTAAACACCGCCGCCACATGCCCCGGGGTGTCTTCGACCCCGGAAAACCACAATAGATACGCCAGCGCCGTGACGCAGAGCCCATAGTACAGGACCAATCCAGCCTCGGCCCATCCGAACAAAGACCAGTCGTACGAAAGGCCCTCGGAGATCGAGAGCGGCAGAAAGATCACAAACGCCGCCGCGATCACAAATGTCACGTTGGACAGGATGGACACGCCCGGGTCCATCTGCTTGCGGAATATGGTCAGCATGGCTTCCCCGACGACCGTCAGCATCAGCAGCAATCCCCCTACCAGCGCCCGGTCTCCGCCCCCAGCGCCGAAGGTCTGCAAAGACATGACGGCGGCCAGCGCGAATACCACCCCGAGCCAGCCCCTGGGGGAGGGCCGCTCCCGGAGAAACAGGTATGACAGCAGCGCCAGTACGGCGGGGGTGCTGCCCAGTATGATGCCTCCCGCCGCCGCCGGGATACAGCGCATCCCGTAGAGCAGGCATACCCGGAACCCCACCATCCCAAAAAGCGCCTGCAGCCCGATAAAGATACAGTTCTTCCGCGTCCACGTGTCCTGCGGTTTTTTGCGCCAGCGGTAGAGGAGCATCAGGGGCAGCGCCAGCGAGACACTCATCCCCTGGGAGAGAAAAACCGGCAGCCGGGCGCTGAGCATCTTGGCCGCCACCACCGAGCTTCCCGCCAGCAGTATGGCCCCCGACATTTGTATATAGGAGATCGCTTTTCTATTCATCGTCAACCTTTCCTTGCATCCTTATGGGGAGATTGATACAATGCTACCAGGGAAAATTGGTCTATAAAAGAACCAATACAAGTTAAAATAGATAGACCAATTCAAAACGATATGTTTATAGAGATCGATCGGAAAAAGAAAAAAGCCCTCTGGCGGCAGATCTATGAGCGGCTTGTCCAAATGATATTGGACGGGGAGGTTCCCGGAGGGCACCGGCTGCCCTCCAGCAGGCAGATGGCGGAGGATTTGCGTGTGCCGCGAAACGCCGTCCTGGAGGCCTACGATCAATTGCGGGCGGAAGGGTATGTCGAATCCCGCCGGGGCGCGGGCACGTATGTGAAAGATCACCTCTGGATGGAGGACAGGGCCACAGATGCCCTTCCCCGTCCGGGAAATGATACACCGGCGGACACAGGTGATATGATCGACTTCCGCTCCGGTATCCCGGCCCTCTCCGCATTGCCGATCCGGCGGTGGGGGATGCTGTACCGGCGCGTCTGTATGGAAGCGTCTCTTCCGGCGTTATCCTATATGGAGCCGGACGCCTGCCGGGCATTGCAGGACGCGTTGGCCCTGCGGCTTGCCCGCGTACGGGGGATCCGGTGCGCCCCGGAGCAGATCGTGATCACCAACGGCGCCGTTCATGCCATCGCCCTAATAGAGCGGGTGCTTTTGGGCAGGGGACGCACAGCGGTCGTGGAGGACCCGGTGACGGTGGATATACCCCGGATACTCGCGACCGGCGGCGCCCGTATCATCGGCGTACCCACCGACGGAGGTGGGCTCAGGGTAAATGCGCTGCCCCATGATACAGATCCCAGTCTGATCTATGTGATACCGTCTCATCAATTCCCCATGGGCTCCATCCTCCCCGTAGACCGCAGGCTTGCCTTGATCCAGTACGCCCGGGAGCGTGACGCCTGGGTCGTGGAGGATGACTACGACAGTGAATACCGGTATGACGGCGCCCCCATCCGGTCCATGCAGCGATTGGCCCCGGAGCGGGTGATTTATCTGGGCACCTTCTCAAAGACCCTGTTCCCGGCTCTTCGCATCGGGTACGCGGTGCTGCCCCCGCCCCTCATTGCGCCCTTTACCGAATGGATACGGCTCACCATGATCCACTTGCCGTCCCTGGAGCAGATGACCCTGGCCGCCTTTTTGTCGGAGGGGTATATGGACCAGCACCTGCGGCGGATGGGCCGGCTGTACAAGAAACGGCGGAGCCGCCTGATCGATTGCCTGGAGGACGCCTTTGGGGACCGGGCACGGGTATTGGGCGCCGCGGCGGGGCTGCACTTGGTGGCGGCGTTTACGGGCATTGTGCTCGACGGTCCATGTCTTAAGAGGATAGAAGACGCGGGGGTGAGGGTCTATCCCGTGGAGTCCCACGCCTTGGAGAAAGGACGCCATACCCATGAGATCATCCTGGGGTACGGCAATCTGGACGAGTCCCAGATCACCGAAGGGATACGGCGGCTGAAAGGCGCCCTATCGTAGCGTTGCGAAACGGGCGGGTATATGGTACAATGCTCTGGCATACGGAGAGATGGCAGAGTCCGGTTGAATGCGCACGACTCGAAATCGTGTTTCCTTCTTGCGAAGGAACAAGGGTTCGAATCCCTTTCTCTCCGCCAAAGCAGAAGGCCACCCGCAAGGTGGTCTTTTGTTTTGATGAATAGAGGATTCGGACCCGAAGCCAGGGCATTCCGGAGGAATGCACAAGGGAACGAGCGAAGCGAGTGGAGGTTCGAATCCCTTTCTCTCCGCCAGACTATTGATTATATATCTATTTTACTCCGCCTTTCAGCATAAGCGAAGCATTCGTATATCCCGATCGAAGAACCCTACACCCTATACAAAAACCATCTGCATGTTATCTTCTCAAATTTGAGATCAAACCGCCTTTGCCTGCCTCCGATTTCTCCCTGGCAGCAGTAGGTCACCATCGGGTTCCCCGCCCAATTGTCTTCCGTCTGGGAATGTATCTGCTCCACGTGCACGACGGTAAGCCCCCCGTTCTTGTTCTTGATACGAAAACGTAATGGGTGTAGATTGCCGTCTGTCTCGGCCAGTGCCAGCACCTCTATTGGTCGCATGCGAATCTTCATACGACTAGTATATGAGAACATATGTTCTGTAGTCAAATAAAAAATGTTGCCAAATAGATGATTCAGCTATTCTTACTATTTGCCGTGTTTCTTTTTCTCCGGTATAGGATTATAGTCACAGTAAAAGGGGCGGGCCCACCGGGAAGAATTGAAACGAACATCGTCCATAAATTTTTTGAAACGGTCCATCTCTGCCGCAAAAAGTATATACCGGCGGCCCGCCCGATCCGGTCTACGCATAACGTGAAAACCCTGTATTCACAGGCCGATCAGCGTTTTGCAGGACATGAGGGTCCCGTCTAGGACCCCGAATTGTAACCACGAAACGTATACAACAAAACGCAACACAAACCGTCGCGCGTTGCGCTTTGTTTCGATCCGCGTTTCAGACCAGCCGGGCCTTGGGGGGGGTATCGGCGCGTCCAATCAAAAAAAGGCCACCCGGCGGGTGGCCTTTTCACTCTCGGTTGGTCAGAAATCCGTATAGATCTTGATGGTCTGCTGGTTGACCTCAAATGTCCCCGTATCCACCACCTTGGGGACCGGTCTGCCGTGGAGGCTGTCGTCGATGAAGCCGATTCCCATGGTTCCCCAGGAGTATGCCCGCTGGCCGATGGCGTAGTTGATGAGCCCCTCCTTGAGGGCCTGCTCCACCTCGTCGATGTAGTCCACAACGATGATCTGGATGTCGCTATGATGCTTCTTTTTGTAATTCGCGAAGAACAATCCCCAGTCGAAATTGGTCAAAAATACGACTTTTGCCTGAGGGTACCGGTTTAATATTGACGCCACCACATCCTCCGATTCCCGCAGGGAAGACTTGCTGGGCACGCCGACCTCATGGACGGTGATATTGGATATCTTCTTCATCTCCCTGACGAATCCGATCCTGCGGTTTTCCACCACGGCGAGCTGGGCTTCGTTCCAGGAGTTCACGATGACCTCCCCCGTATTCCCGAGGATGCCCGTCACGAGGTTGGCGACGGTGGCGCCGGTCATGAACCCGTCGGTATAGATCAGGGAGGTGTACCCTACATTGTCCAGCGGCGCGTTCAGGAAAACGATCTTGATCCCCATCTGATTGACAGCCTTTAGTTTCTGGGAGACCTGGGGATCGTTGATGGGACTGATGATCAGACCGTCATACTTTTCTTCCATGATCTTATCGAGTATTGATAACATTTCCTCGAGGCCCTGCATCCCACGGCTTTTCGGCGCGAAGAAATTGATATCATAATCGTAGACCTCGGCCGTTTTTACGGTTTCCTTCTTCATGGGATCCCAAAAGGGAGTCTCGCTGTCAAAGAGGATGGCGATCTTGCGCCGTTCTTTTGCGACGGGGCGTATCTGTATGGGCTGCATATCCCGGTTAAAGGACGCGATGCTGCCCGACATATCCACGCTCAGCTTCTTTAAGAGCGCGATGCTGTTGTTCTGGTTGAAGTTTAGGGTGGCGATCTCCTGGGCGGTGGCCGATACCTCTCTCACCGAAGAGAACACATTGGATATGGAGTCGACCAGTATGTCTTCCGCCCGCTTGATCTCGTCGATGGACTCGTAGAAGCTCTCTTGTTCGGTGAGGTATTTCTGGATGGATTCGCTGTTCTTGTCCGACGCGTCGCTGACCTCGGAGACCGACGCCCGCTGGGCGTTGAATATATCCTTTGATTTCATCGCCACTTTTTCGAGAAGATCGATCTCATCGGTGATGCTCTTGATCGTGTCGCTGATGTCCACGCTGGCGTTCTTGCTCTCATTGGAGAGGCGCTGGATCTCGTTGGCGACGACGGAAAACCCCTTTCCGTAGGCGCCGGCATGGACCGCCTCGACCTTGGCGTTCAGCCCCAGTAGATTGGTTTCACTGGAGATCCGATTGATTAGCTTGGTGATGACATCGATTTGCTCGGTCTTGGCGATGAGATTTTTGATGACGCTGAATATTTCCTCCATGGCCTCGTCGTTCTTCTCCTGGTTATCGACGAGCTGGGTGATGGAGGTCTGGACGTTTTCATTGATCTTTTCCATCTCGTGGGCCAGAGAGATGATATTCTGGGTCTTATCGTAGATGGCGTTGATCTTGTCTGAAAAATTCTGGATCAGACTGATGGAGTGCTTGATATCCTGGGTCTGATTTTCCGCGCCTTCTTTCAGGAACGCCGCGACCTTCTTGACCTGTTCCGATTGCGATACGAAATCAGCGACCTCGGTATCGAGCATTTTCTTGACCCGGGTAATGTCGGCCAGATTCGCGTATACATCTGAGAAAAGTGTTTGCAATTGCCCATAGACTTTGGTCTGGACCCGGTTTTCATCCGTGGCCGTGTCGATGGTTTCCACGAGGTCCCATTCGGCCAACCTCTGTAGTATCTCTTCACCGGTCATCTTGATATCCCCCCCCTAGATGATTGTCCCCTATTCCTTGCGAAAGAAGATCCATGTATGTGTCGAAATGTGCATATATCCAGGATATAGATAACACAAAAGTCCCTGGTAGAAACAGTTATTTGGCTGTATTTCGCAGAAAATAGGCGAAAATGAATGAAATGCTGCAAAAAAAGCCCGGACATTTCGCTGTCCGGGCCGTACCATCCGGTCTCTGTCAATAAAACAGGCGGCGGCGGATGGATTCCTTCAATGACTTGCGGCGCTCGAGGATCAGGGTGGCCGCCCCCAGGGAGGCGCAGGGGATCAGGGCGTACAGGGACCAGGCGAAGCGGACCGCGCCGTGGACGTACAGGCTGGTGAGAGTCTCCACGCACACCAGGAACAGACCGATGGTGATCATGATCACGCCGATCTTCATGAGTATCATGGAGAATCCCCTGGCGAACAGAAATACCAGGCCGATGGTGCAGACGCCGGCCGCCGCCGTCAGGGGCAGTCCCAGCCCCAGGAACCAATGACCGCCGCTCATGCGCTCGATCAGGAATAAATACAGCGCCACCGCCCCGAAGTCCGCCGAGAGAAAGGCCAATGTATGATATTTCTTGAAGTAAAAAGGCATCAGTACCGATACGTATACAAGCCCCACCGCGCCGATCACGTAGGCGGACCAGGTGAGCCCGTTCCCGGAGAGGATGTCCAATAGCACCGTCACCACACAGGGGATGAACAGCAGCAACCCGACGAGGGTCGCCAGATACCCCCGGTCTATCCGTTTCATGATGGTGTTGACGTGGTGGGAATAGGGGCGCTCCGGGGGCTCCTCCCAGGGGGCCTTGGGGTTTTGCACCTCCACGTGGCAGAGGGGACAGCGCTTTTCGCTGTCGGCAAGCTCCACACCGCAGTTCACACAGTATGACATACAGTCCCTATCCTTTCATACAGATTTGATCCTTACCACCGGTCGTTGCTCTCCACCTTCACCGGAATCCCCAGTCTCACCAGATACCGGAAGAACTCCCGCTCCAGCACGCTCTCCCTGATGGTTCGCGTGAAGTTCAGGTACAGCACACCCTGGTAGGAGAGCGCCCCGCAGGCGACCTTGGTGCGGGACAGCGGTCCCAGGAGAAAATCTATCCGCGCCACATAGCGGGCCATCTCATCGGGCAGGCGCACCAGCCCCAGATTGGATATGCTGGTACTGGACTTGCGGTCCCCCACCCGGGCAAATGTCCACTTCATCGCGATGTTTTTGAGAAAGAGGGGGGTCAGGCGCAGGGCCGCGTGCTTTTCGGTGCGCACGTTGGTGGATATCTTGGCGTTCAGTAATTTTTCCGTGACCTCGGCCCGCATGTAGTGGTGCACCGCGTTTAGAGCCTCGTCGAAATCGTACTGGCCGTAGCGGGGGTCGATCCCCGGATTGACGTAGCTCGCGAAATTGCGCATGGTGTTGGTGGGGTAAAACTGCCGCAGGTTGATGGGGACGCAGACCTTCACGGGCTTGTACAGCTTTTGGTGCCATATCTTGCGCCGCTGTATCTTGTCCACCGCCATGATCAGCGCCGCGGTGAGGTACTCGGTGAGCGACACCTGCTTCTCCTTGGCGCGCTTTAGCACCTCGTCCACCGGGATCATGCCGGTGACGCTGTGGATATATCCATCGGTCTCCCGGGTGCCCTTCAGGTAGTACGCGTCGGGCTCCCGGCGGGACCGACCGATATCACGGGCGTATTTGAGGTAGGCGTCCTCGGTCTCACCGGGGGTGGGGGGCGCCGTGCAGTCGAGTATCTCATTGTCCCGGGGGATATCGGCCCCATACCGGATCCGGAGGTATTCGGCCACCAGGGTCTTTAGGAAGCACAGCCCTCCGCTGCCGTCGGTGAGCGCGTGGAATATCTCCACGGCGATTCGTTTTCCGTGATACCGCACCCGGAACATAAAGCCGTTATTTTCCCTAAAATTCAATGGGGGGCAGGGGTACGCCCCGTCCGGCTCCACCGGGGGCCCGCCCTCGTTGTGCTCCATATAGTACCAGAAAGCGCCCTTTTTCAGCTTGGTGGCGAAGCCGGGAAACCGGGCAAGGGCGGCGTGCTGGGCCTCTTCCAGCACGGCGGGATCGACCGTCTCGGTCAGGGTGGCGGACAGGCGGAAGAGAGCCTTCCACCTGCGCCGCTTGGCCGCCGGGTAGATCTTCGCCGCGTTGTCCAGCTTCATCCATCGCTTGTGGGCGGTTTTTTTATCTGTCATCCCCGCACTCCAAAAAATCCGCTATTTTGGTCAGCGCCTCCCGGGCTTCCGGGATCCCGTAGAGGACGTACACATGCCATAGCCCCTCCTCCACATGCAGCTCGCAGCCGCAGCCGCAGTCCCGCAGGCGTGCGGCCAGCATCTGGGCGTCCGAGAGCAGCAGTTCGTCCCCTCCCGCCAGCAACAGGGAGGGAGGCAGTCCGGTCAGATCTCCCAAAACGGGGGAGACCAGGGGGTTTTCTTCCTGTCCCTTGGCGTAGGCCGCCGCGTAGCTTCGCAGGGCCTCCTCCGAGAGGGACGGGTCCTTTTTGGCGTTGGTCCGGTAGGACTCTCCGCTGAAGGTCAGATCGGTCCAGGGGGAGATGCCGATGATCGCCGCCGGCTGGGGCAGCTTAAGTTCCTTGATCTTCAGGCACAGGCAGTACACAAGGCCTCCGCCCGCCGACTCTCCCGCGAAGGAAATATCCTCCGGCTCGAAGCCACTTTTGAGCAGGTACCGATAGGCCGAAAGCGCGTCCTCCACCGCAGCCGGAAACGGGTTTTCCGGGGCGAGGCGGTAGGCCGCGCTGAACACGGTCTGCCGGGTCCGGTCCGCCAGGATCCCCGCGAATCCCCGGGCGTACCGGATATTCCCCGCCACGTAGCCGCCGCCGTGAAGATACAGGATCGCCCGCCGGCTGTCGTTTTCATTTGCGGGCCGGGCGAAGCACGCCTCGAAGCCGTCCATCATAACGGGCTCAAAGGCCACCCGCCCCGCCAATATCTTGGCTCCCAGTTCTCCCAAAGCGTCCTGAAACGTCCGGGCTTTCTCAATGCTGAGCCTGCCGATAAAGGGCTTCAATAAACGGATCTCTTCCCGTACCATGACGCTTAGGATACTTGGCATGCGGCCCCCTGTGTTGTGGATATTTTTAGCATACAATACTACACCCCTTTTTTCAATGTGATTACCTGTTGATTTGGATGGAAAAATGCGATTGGAAGCGGGATGGATGACCGGCGGCCAGGTTTGGGCGCGGCGGTTGTCTATGGGCATAAAAAAGGCGGCCCCAGGGGGACCGCCCATTTTGCCGGTGCCGCTTTACGCCGGACGGACGTTGACCGCTCTCAGACGGCTGCTGTTCTTCGGGTCGGGCTCGGTATCGAATGTGACGTGCTGACCCTCCGTCAGAGATTTATAACCGTCACTGACGATGGAGGAAAAATGCACGAACACGTCCTCGCCGCCATCATCATTTGAGATAAACCCATAGCCCTTGTCTGCGTTGAACCATTTGACTGTACCGTTATACATACCTGTCTCCTTTTCTTTTTTGTACCTAGACAAAAAACACATGCCCGTAAATCATCTGATACAGAATGACTTACAAAAGCATGTGAGTTCATCTTGATACATCTGATACGAATCGATGCTACCATGAACGAAAGAAACTGTCAAGCCACTTATTACCAGAATATGATCTGCCGGGCAGATCGCATAGATAAAGAATCCCCTAATCAGGGGGATTTATACAAAAAAACAAAAGAGGCCGCGGGATTTCCCGCGGCCTTTCCGGTACTGGGGGGTTTACTGGTAGAGGCAGGCGCCCCGGCCCATACCGTAACCCTGGCCTCGGCCCATGCCGTAGCCTCTGCCCGCGCCCCGGCCGGCTCCGCCGCGGCCGAAACCGAATCCGCCGCCGAGGCGGGTCCCGTCCGCGGGACCGGTCCCGTCACAGTCCTGGGCTCTCTCTTCGATGGCCGCCATGATGTCGTCCGCCTGCTCCTGGGTGAGGGTGCCTTCGGCGACTCTCTGATCCAGCACGTCCTTTTTCATCTCCAGCATCGCGTCCTTGAATTCGTCCAGCTTCCCCGCCTCGTCGGCGATGGTGCCGTATGTCTTGCCTGTTTCCTGCCGTTCCGTGACCACCTGATCGACGGTCTTGCCGGTGAGGCCGGCCGCGGCCTCCGCCGGGGTCTCGTATGTCGTGGCGGCATAGGCGCCTATGGACAGCGCGCCCAGCACCGCGATGACGGCGACGATGAGGATGGTCTTCTTTGTCTTTGTCATGCTGCTCACTCCTTTCCGTATGTATGCAGCGCCTTGGCTACGGATATAGGGTACTGAATAATTGTGTCTTTACTGTGTCAAATACGTGGAATAAGTTTAGTATTTGAACTGAAGGGATACCCTTTGCCCCCGAACTATGGCAGAATGAAGATAGAAAACACAAGGAGGCGTACTATGGGAATCATGCTGATCGCGGACGACAATACGCAGATATCCTCCATACTGGCCGAGTACGCCAGGAATGAGGGCTTCACGCCCTATCTCGCCAAGGACGGCAGAGAGGCGTTGGAGCAGTTCTCCGCCCACAGCCCCGATATCGTATTGCTGGACGTGATGATGCCCGTGGTCGACGGGTTCGAGGTCTGCCGCGAGATCCGCAAAACATCCAACGTCCCCATCATCATGATCACGGCCCGGGGGGAGGACTTCGAGAAGATCATGGGATTGGACATCGGGGCCGACGACTATATCGTCAAGCCCTTCTCACCGGGGGAGGTCATGGCCAGGGTCCGGGCGGTGCTGCGGCGCATCTCGTCGGAGAGCCCGGCTGCCCGGCGCGTCTCCCTGAGCGGTCTCACCGTCAACCTGGATGACTATACCGTCACCATAGAGGAGCACGCGGTGTCACTGACCAAGAAGGAGATCGAACTGCTGTGGACATTCGCGTCCAATCGGGGCAAGGTCTTCTCCCGGGAGAATCTATTGAACAGCCTCTGGGGATACGACTACTACGGGGACAGCCGGACGGTGGATTCCCATATCAAGCGCCTGCGGGCCAAGCTGGACCAATACCCCCATCCCGGGTGGGAGCTAAAGACCATATGGGGCGTGGGGTACAAACTAGAGGTCAACGATGAAGAATAGGATCGTATACAAGCTCATCGCGTATTTCGCCGCGGCGCTGCTGATATTCGCCATCGTCATCAGCGGCATATTCTTTTCATTATTCAGGAGCCACACCATCGAGCTTCACAAGGAGGAGCTTCGGCAGCGGGCCGTGAAGATCGCGGAGACCCTTTCCTCGCTGGGCAGTAATGGAGCGGGAATGGGGATGGGCATGGGGCGCGGCATGGGGTACGGCGCCTACGTACGGTTTCTGAGCGATATCGCCATGTCCGACGTGTGGATCGTCGATGAAAACCTCGACATACTCAAAGGGGGGATGATGCGCCCTGACGTGAATACCACGGATGAGCTGCCCGCCGACGCGGGTCGGATCGTGGCGGAGGTCTTTGACGGCAATACGGAATTCAGCGAGAGCTTCAGCAGCGTGCTTCAGACCCCCACCCTGACCGTGGGCACCCCCATCAAGGGACAGGACGGCGCCGTCATAGGGGCAGTGCTGCTCCATGCCCCCGTCCAGGGGATCGATCTGGCCATCTCCAAGGGGTTCACGCTTCTGATCATCAGCATGGGCATCGCGCTGCTGATCGCCATCCTCCTGTCCATCGGATTCTCCATCACGTTTACCCGGCCATTGAAGCAGATGAACACCGCCGCCCTCCGGCTGGCGTCGGGGGACTATACGGTCAAGACTGATATCCGCCAGCGTGACGAGATAGGGATGCTGGCGGGGAATCTGGATATACTGTCGGAGCGCCTGAACCAATCGGCCCGGGAGAGCGAGCGGATGGAGCAGATGCGCAGGGATTTCGTGGCCAATGTCTCCCATGAGCTCAAGACCCCCATTACCGTGATCCGGGGCTCCCTGGAGGCCCTAAGGGACGGGGTTGTAGTCGATGAGGGCCAGGTGCGGGAGTACTATGAACAGATGCTTTCCGAAAGCAAGAACCTCCAGCGGCTGGTGGGGGATCTACTGGACCTCTCCCGCCTGCAGAATATGGACTTTCATCTGGAGATGGGTAAAATCAGCCTCTGCGACGTGGTCTCGGACGCGGTGCGCGGCGCGAAAAGCCTGGCCCAGCAGAAGGGCGTGGCGCTCGTCCTCCAAAACAACGCGGAAGGCTGCACGGTATGGGGGGACTACGGCAGGCTTCGCCAGATGATATTGATCATCGTGGATAACGCGATCAAATTTTCCCCCCCCAATGGGGAGGTCGATATCACGCTCTCCGAAAACGAAGATATCACCCTCTCCATCCGGGACGAGGGGAAGGGGATCCCGCAAAAGGACCTGCCCTATATATTTGATCGATTCTACAAGACCAAGTCCCCGGAAAACGAGACCGGCACCGGCCTGGGGCTTCCCATCGCAAAGGAGATCGCCAATCGGCACGACGCGGCCCTTGCGGCCTACAGCGAAGAGGGGCGGGGGAGCGAATTCGTGCTGACGATCAGGCCGTACGCCCGGTAGTCACTCCCGTACACACAGCGGTCGAACCAGGAAAGGGCCTCTTCATTGCCCGTCGATGCCACCAGATCGCGGAGATCCCCGGTGCGGGCGATCCCGTAGGCGTACTCGGCATAATACTGCTGCATCATCGGGTAGAATGTATCCTCCCCGAGCAGCAGCATCAGCTTCACAAAGAAGAACTGGCCGAAGGAATAGATGTATTCATAGTCATCCCAGCCCTCATACTCGCCCAGGGACTCTTCCAGGACGCGCCCCTCTTGCGGCTGGATCTCGTCTATGTCCTGCCAGTAGTCCGGGAGAATCCCGCTCTCACGCCCGTAGACCAGGGTGGAAAAGGAGGTGAGGGATTCGTCCAGCCATGGCTCGTCGATCTCGTCATTGCCCACGGCGCTGTACCACCACTGGTGGCCGATCTCATGGGCGATGGTGATCTGGAGGTTTTGGGGACCCTTGGCGGTATTGAGCAGGTCTTTCCCGATGAATACGATCCCCGGATACTCCATCCCGCTGTAGTCGTCCACGAAGGCTACCGTCAGCGTGTCGCCGATGTATCTGCCGAACCGGGCATTGTATGTGTGCAGCGCCTCCCCGGCGGTCTCCATCACCAGATCTGCCAGGTCCACACCCTCCGGGGGGATCGCAGTCCGGACCGTGACATCGTCCACGGTCTTTTCCTCGATCTGATACGTATCGCTCAGCATGAAGGCGAAGTCCCGGACCCCCGTCCCTGTAAGGGACAGTACGCGCCTGTCTCCAGAAGTGGTATCGTCCGTGACCTCCCCGGTATAGGCCGCCTCCATGTCCGCGGGCATGTCGATGGTGACCGTGTAGTCCGCCGTCTCGGAGTAGAAGGGGTCTCCGATCTCATAATAGGGGTCGAGATTCCAGCCCGTATCGTCGTACACCGCCATGATCGGGTACCAATTGGCGAAGCTGGTGCCTGTCTCTCCCCAGGCGTACCGCCCCATGCGGTAAGGTACCGAGAGGCCGTATGCGAGGTCCAGCTCGATGGACGCCCCGGCTTTCAGGGGGGCGGGAAGGGGGATGTGCAATATGGTCTCGTCCTCTCCCTGGATGGTGTAGTCCGCTTCCTGTCCCGCGGCCCGCACCGAGTCCAGGGTGATGTCACCCGGATTGAATGCGTTGTCCGGGTATACCGTCATCCCCGGCTGGAATATCTCCATGGACACGTATTCCCGCTTGCTGAAGTGCTTGGGATAGATATGCATGTAGAGGGAGGATAGCTCTTGGACGGTGGTATTGACATAGGTCACATGCTGACGAGCTTCAGCCATATGGGTTTTCTCGTCGAATGTCAGATCGATCTCATACCGCGTCCGGCCGGTATCGTCGTAGACGGGCCGCACCATGGGGCCGGGGGCCTGGGGCGAAGCCGTAGGTACCGGCGTCGCGGCCGCGGCGGGCTCCGGTGTGTAGGTTTGGGCGGGGGAGGGGTGCGCCGGACTGCCGACGCAGGATATAAGGGCCAAAGCCCCCATCAGGATCGCCGCGATGAACGGCGCTTTTTTGTATTTCATGCTCGTCCCCATTTCCATTTATGTCTATGTATATTGTATCACCGGTACGTCTATTATTTTACCTGTTTTGGTCCGGAATGATCGTACTATTTCATCCATATCATCTGTCTGTTTACTCTTTCGGGAAGACGTGAAGCCGCGGCCCATCTTCCATTGCTGCCCATTGACATTCTCCCCATAATCCCTTACAGTAAAGATGACAACAAACGGTAAATAACGTTAGCAAACGATAATCTGGGAATACAGGGATTTCCCGGAGACAACCTATTGTATAGAAGGGGTTGATCCATATGCAAAAAACAAAACTGGCGCCGCTGTATTTCGACGCGGCCAACGAGCGGGAGCGGGCCGAGTTCAGCGAGCAATTGGCCCGCCTGCAGGAGTTTTACGGGGACTGCGCGGAATTCCTCCCGCCGGTCTGCGTGGGGGAGCCCGTCCCCGCGGAGGCCGACGCCGTGGTGTTTCCCCAGCTGATCTTCGCGGCCTTCCGGGAAGCGGAGGCTTTGCGGAAAATCAAACTGCCCATGGTGGTGCTGACCTCTAAGTTCGGTACCGTGGAGATGTGGGACTGGGAGATCGTGACCTTTTTGCGGGACGAGGGGATGGAGGTTTTTTCCCCTTACAATGTCGAGCTTGCCAAGACCATCATCCGGGGGATCGGGGTCAAGAAGCAGCTTAAGGGCGCGCGCTTTCTGATGCTGCAAGACAGCCCCGGCGAGGGGATGCAGGCCTACATATTCAAGCGGTTTTACTGGTATGAGAAGGAATGCACCGACCGGATGGAGGATGTATTTGGCATCAAGCTCATCTATAGAAGCTGGAAAGAGGTCTCCGACAGGGCCGCCGAGGTATCCGACGATCGCGCCCGGGAGGTGTCCGCCGACTGGGATGTGAACCAGGAGGGCCTGAGTGAGTCGGCCTATCTCAAGGCCGTGAAGATCTATATCGGGGTCAAGGACCTCATCGACGAGCTGGGCGGGGTGGAAGGCGTCGGCAGCAACTGCCTCAATGAATCATTCAACTGCTTCACCACGCCGTGCCTGGCTTGGAACATGATCTTCGAGCGGGACAATATCATCTGGGCCTGCGAGGGGGATACGCTGACACTGCTCTCCACATTCATCATGTACAGGATATTGGAAGCACCCATCATGATGACCAATATATACCCGTTCCTGGTGGGGATGGCGGCCCTGGCCCATGAAAAGATCGATAAGTTCCCCGACATCGAGGACCCGGACAACCACGCCCTGGGGGTCCACTGCGGGTATTTCGGCCTCGCGCCCCGGTGCTTCTGCACCGAGTGGACACTAAGGCCCAAGGTGCTGGAGATCGTGGATGACGACGCGGTGGCCATCGACTGCCGGATGGCAACCGGCAAGGTGACATTGGCGAAAATACACCCAAACTTCAAAAAGATCATCGCTATACAAGCCGAGATCGAGGACTATGTCCAGTATCCCGGCTCCGACTGCCGAAACGGCGCGCTGATCCGCTACAAGGACGGCCACAAGGTCATGGAGACCTTAAGCTCCCATCATCAATTGATCATGACCGGAGACCAGGTGCCTGGGTTACGGCAGTTGGCGAAGATATTCGGGTGGGAGATCGAAGTCATCTAGTCAGGCTGCGATAAAGACAGCAAACGCAAAAAGGACACACCGTACGGTGTGCCCTTTTTTTGCTTGCTTCGTTGGTTTCGCCTGCCAAAGGTGAGTAGGGCCCGATGCCCTCATCGGGCCGCACGGGACTTGCCTATTCTTCCTCCGCGCCGTTGCGGTTGACGGTGGTCACCGTGACATTGCTGCTTTCAAACTTGGCCAGAGTGCTGGGAGAGATCCCCGCGTCTGTGACCAGTATGTCCACGTCCTCTATATCGGCGAACCTGACGAAGGATGTCTTCCCGATTTTGCTAGAGTCCGCCAGCAGATACACCTGATCGGCGATCTCGATGATCTTTTCCTTGATCCGTGCCATCTCGATATTGGGGGTGGTGAGGCCCTTGGTGAGGCTTATGCTGTTACTCGCCATGAAGGCCTTGTCCACATTGAGTCCATTGAGGTCGGAGAGTGCCTTGGCCCCCACGGTGCAGTGGAAGTCCCGGCGGATGGAGCCCCCGACGAATATAATGCTGGCGGAAGAGTAGCGCTCCAGGTAGATGGCGATCTGAAGGTCATTGGTGATAATGGTGAGATCGTCGATGTCCGTAAGCCTCTTGGCAAACTCGTAGAGCGTAGTGCCGGTATCCAGCGCGATGGTGTCTCCCCGCTTCACATACTGAAGGGCGGCGGCGGCGATATCTCGCTTCTCCCGGATATAGGCGACCTCTTTATCGTAGGCGTTGGGCTCGAAATTCGCCCGGCTGTTGCGGATGGCCCCGCCGTGGGTCCGGGTGATGAGTCCGAAGGCCTCAAGTTCCCGCAGGTCGTTTCGCACCGTGGCCGGAGACACGCTGAACCTATCGCAGAGCTGGGGGACGGTGACCTTCTCCTCCGCGTTCACCAACTCCACGATCATCCGTTTTCGCTCTTCCGCAAATATATTTTCGCCGCTCATGCTAACCCCGCCATTCGATTGTTATTTGATATTATTATAACAGAGATATGGATTTAAACAAGTAAAAATCCACGTCTTTTCCAAGGATTACCGCAAAATTAGATGGAAATAATAATAATCGATAATAAATGATATAAAACGATTGAAAAGAGTATGCATAATGTGATAGAATTTAAGCCGATGCTAGAACTACAGGAGGGACCGATTGTGAGCGATAGACCTATCGGCATCTGTCTGATCGGCGCGGGCCGGGCGGGCATGATCCACGCGATGAACTATAAAAACAAGGTGGACGGCGCTGTGATCACAGCCGTGGCGGACCCATTTGAGGATGCCTGCAAAAAGGCCTGTGAGGCGCTGGATATCGACCGATACTATACAGATTATAAAGAGGCGCTTAATCAGGATGATATAGACGCTGTCATCGTGGCGTCGCCGACGAAATTTCACCGGGAGATCGTGGTCAATGCCGCGAAGGCAGGCAAGCACGTCCTGTGCGAAAAACCCATGGCCATGGACGAATTCGAGTGCGACGAGATGATCGAGGCCGCCAAGCGAAACGGCGTGATATTGCAGCTCGCCTTCATGCGCAGGTTTGACGCAAGCTTTGTGGAGGCCAAAAAGGCCATCGAGAGCGGCGCCATCGGGGATATCGTCCATATCCGTTCCCTGACCCGGGGCCCCAGCAAGCCCCACGAGTGGATGTACGATATAGAGAAGAGTAACGGCCCCTTGGCCGAGGTATCCAGCCACGATATCGACTGCATCCGGTGGCTCGCCGGCAGCGAGCTTGCCGAAATCTACGCCGTGGCGGGGAATTACCGAAACAAGGAGATCGCCGGCACCTGGCCGGACTTTTATGACAATGTGGTGATGACCGGACGGTTTCAAAACGGGGTGCTGGCCACCGTGGAGGGCGCCCAGTATGTAAAGTACGGCTACGACGCACGGGTGGAGGTACTGGGAACCGACGGAGTCATCCACATCGGCAAACAGGACGCCTACGGATTCAAAATCGTCAACAAGGAGAACGGCACCCACACGCCTTTCGTGACCAGCTGGACGGAACTCTTCAAGCAAGCGTATCTGGCGGAGGACATACACTTCGCCCAGTGCGTGCGGTCCGGGGAGACGCCCCGGGTGACGGGGCTGGACGGCAAGATGGCGGTCAGGATCGTCAACGCCGGGAACCGTTCCATCAAGGAAGACACGATCATTCAATTATAGAGGGGGAAGACACCATGCTGGCTGCACGGCTATACGGACCCATGGATTTACGGGTGGAGGAGATACCCCGGCCCGTGATCAACGACGACGAGATACTCCTGAAGATCGAACGCGCGGCGCTCTGCGGCACCGACGTGCGTATGTACAAAAACGGCTTTCCGGGGGTGGATGCGGATCACCCCAGGACACTGGGCCATGAGTTCGGCGGCATCATCGAGGAGATCGGCAAAAATGTCGCGGGATTCAAAATAGGGATGCATGTGGCGCTGGCCCCCAATATAGGCTGCGGGATCTGCGACCGGTGCGTCCGGGGAGACGGGCACCTCTGCGAGGACTACCAGGCCTTCGGCGTCACCATGGACGGGGCCTTCGCCGAGTACGTTAAGGTGCCCGCCAACGCCATCCGACAGGGCAATCTCACCGTCGTCCCCGAAGGGGTGGACGCCGAGGAAGTGGCGCTCAACGAGCCCCTCTCCTGCGTGTACAATGGGTTTGTGAAATGCGATATCCGCCCCGGGGATCATGTGCTGATCGTGGGGGCAGGTCCCATCGGGATCATGCACGCCAAGCTCGCACTGATGGCGGGGGCCGCCAAGGTCATCATGAACGACCTGTCGGCGGAGCGCTTGGCCGAAAGCAAAGACATTGAACCCCGGCTCATCACCTACCACGGGGATGATCTCAAGGGTTTTATCATGAAGGAGACCTACGGCAAGGGCTTAAACGCCGCCGTCACGGCCTGCCCCGCCCCGGCGGTCCAGTCCGCGGTGATCGATCTCATGGACCTCGGAGGACGGGTGCTGTTTTTCGGCGGGCTGCCCAAGGATAAGCAGCCCGTGCCCATCAATACCAATACGATCCACTACAAGGAACTGATCGTCACCGGATCTACCCGGGCCAACAACGAGCAGTTCAGAAAGACCCTCGGGTTTATCGCCGATAGGATCCTGGAGGTCAAGAGCCTGGTGACCGCCCGGTTCCCCCTAAGCGAAATGGACAAGGCATTGAAGCGCGCCGTACAGGTGGAGGGAATCAAGAATATCATCACATTTTAAAGGGAGAAACGCATGAAATATCTCATAGGCGTCGATATCGGCACCCAGGGCACCAAGGCCGCCATATACGATACCGGAGGCAGGCAGATCGCCGCCGTCACCGAGGCGTCCAATCTCATCACCCCCCAACCGGGAACGGTGATGCAGGAGCCGGATGAGATATTCGCATCGGTCCTGCATACCATCCGGGGCGTCATGGGCCGTTCCGGCGTGTCCGCCTCCGATGTGGCCGCCCTGGCCTTCGACGGGCAGATGGCGGGGGTCATGGGAGTCGGCGAGGATTTCGAGGCGGTCACCTATTACGACAGCTGGCTGGACACCCGGTGCGAGCCCTATATCGAGATGATGAAAAACAAGGCCCGGAAGAGGGTCGTGGAGCTCACCGGCTGCCCCATCACCTACGCCCACGGGCCCAAGATACTCTGGTGGAAGCACGAGCATCCCGATATCTATGAGAAGATACGGAAATTCGTCATGGTCCACGGCTACGCGGCGGGCAGGCTATGCGGGCTGAAAGCCAAGGACGCATTTATCGACTACACCAATATCCACTTCACCGGCTACGCGGACAATAAAAACAAACAGTGGTCACGGGAATTATTAGACATATTCGAGATAGACCCGGGCAAGATGCCCGCGATCGTTGCGCCCTGGAAGCAGGTCGGCACGATACAAAAGGAATACGCAGATCAGTGCGGCCTATCCGCGGGCACTCCCGTCATGGCGGGCTGCGGGGACTCCGCCGCCACCAGCCTGGGGGCGGGGATCGTGCGGGTCGGCCAGGTATTCGACGTGGCGGGGACCGCGTCGATCTTCTCCTGCTGTGTGGACACCTATGTCCCCGACGTCACCCATGAGGCCATGCTCCAGATGCGCTCGGTGATAGACGGCTTCTGGCAGCCATTGGCCTATATCAACGGCGGTGGACTGTGCGTGCGGTGGTTCAAAGATGATATCGCCCGCTCGGACTACGATACATTGGAAAGGGAAGCGTCGGAAGTCGCGCCCGGAGCGGAGGGGCTTGTATTCAATCCCCATCTCTCCGGCAGGGTCTGCCCCAATAATCCAAATGTCAAAGGCAGCTTCATCGGCCTGGACTGGCGGCATGGCCGTGGACATATGTACCGCTCCATCCTGGAAGGGATCGCCTACGAGTACCGGTATTACCTGGAGGTTTTGCGGGACATCGGCGTCGGTCAGGACTTTAGTGCTGTGTCTGTCATGGGGGGCGGAGCCAGGAGCGGCCTATTCAACCAAATCAAAGCCAATGTACTGGGACTAGAGTACCAGGTATTGAAAAACAGTGACACCGCCACCCTGGGATGCGCGCTGATCGCCGGATACGGAGCGGGGATCTACAGCGATATCGCGGCGACGGTGGAGTCCTTTGTGGAGACGGGGGAGACCCTCCGTCCCGACGGCAGTCACGAGGATGTATACGCAAGACAATACGCATGCTACAAGGAGCAGTTTGACGCCCTGGGAGGCATCTATAAGCGCCTCAAATCCGGGGAGTGATGAAATCCTTATGAGTAAGATCAGGACGGTATTGGGAGACATAGCGCCCGAAAACTTGGGCTGGTGCCAGTGCCACGAGCATTTGTTTGTGGCGGACGGACCATCCCGAAATGTGGACCGGGCCCTCTACATGGACGATGTGGATCGATCCCTGCGGGAAGCCAATCTTTACCGGGACGCCGGCGGCGGGGCCATCGTGGACGCCCAGCCCTACGGGTGCGGGCGGATGGCGGAGAATCTCATGACCGTCAGTGATCAGAGCGCCGTGCATATCATCGCTTGCACCGGGTTTCACAAGCTTATCTTCATGGAGAACAGAGAGGCGTTCACCGCCCAAAGCGAAGGCAGTATCGCGAAATTATACGTATCCGAGATCACGGACGGCATGATCGGCCGCGACGGTGGCAGACTAGAGGCGAGGGCCGGTCTTATAAAATGCGCGGCGGTCCCGGGCTGGGAAGAAGACGCAGAATACAGGAAGCTATTCTCCGCAGTGGCTGAAGCCGCAAGGCGGACAGGGGCCCCCGTGATCGTCCATATGGATAAAGGCGCTGACGCCCTAGGCATCGTGCAGTACTTCGCGGACAGGGGCGTGGCGTCCCGGCGGCTGATCCTATGCCACCTGGACAGGGCCCGGTACGATATGGTCTACCATAGGGAGGTGCTGGAAACGGGCGCGTATCTCGAGTACGACACCATCCACCGGCTGAAGTATCACAGCGACGAGGATGAGGCGGCTCTCATCGCCCATATGATCGAGGACGGACATATCGGCCGGCTGCTATTGGGGATGGACACCACCAACAAGCGCCTCAAAAACTACGGCGCGGACTTTGGGCTGGACTATATACTGACAGAGTTTCGAAGGCTCCTCGCCCGGTTCGGTATCGGCGGGGAGAAACTAGATAGAATCATGGTACAAAATCCGCAAGAGGCATTAGCGGTGAAAGAATAATAACAGGAATTACTGATTAAGTCAGATGTGGGGATTGCCGAGTAGATTTTTTGATCCGGCTGGGCAAAAAGCGCAGGAATACTGGTATGTATTCCGAGCATTTTTAACGCAGTCGGCGAAAAATAAACCGGAAAGACGCGCGGCATGATTTAATCGGTGATTCCTGAAGAAAAAGGAGAGGCAGATGGAACTGACAAAAGCGACCCAGCCCACCATGTATTTCGTGGGCGTGACCACAACCAAGTCGAGCATCATGAAGGTGTTCCCCGAATGGGCCAAGGCCCTGGGGCTTAAAGACACGGTGATGAAGGGCATCGACATCGCCATCCATGAGAAACCGGAGGTGTACCGGGAAGTCGTCCAATTCATGAAAGATGATCCCCTGTCCAAGGGCGCCCTGGTCACCACCCACAAGATCGACCTGTACAACGCGGCCAAGGATTTATTTGAGTACCTGGACCCCTTTGCCCGGGCGTTCGGCGAACTCTCCTCCATATCCAAGCTAAACGGACAGCTTCGGGGCCACGCCAAGGACCCCATCAGCAGCGGCCTTGCCATGGAGGCGTTTATCCCCGAAAACCATTGGGAAGACACCGGCGCGGAGGTCTTCATCATGGGGGCCGGCGGCAGCGCCATCTCCATGGGGGCCTACCTCATGCAGGATAAATTCAAGGGAAATTATCCCTCCAAGATCGTCATAGCCAACCGCTCCCAGCCGCGGCTTACAGAAATCGAGCGGATATTTAAGCAGCATGATCCCGGCGGGATCGAATTTGAATACCACCTGACCCCCGAGCCCCAGATGAATGACGCGGTGCTAAAGACTATCGCGCCCAAATCCCTCATCGTCAACGCCACCGGCCTGGGGAAAGACCGGCCGGGCAGCCCCTTGACGGACGACTGCGTATTCCCCGAGGGAAGCTACGTCTGGGAGATCAACTACCGGGGAGAACTGGACTTTATGCACCAGGCGTTGACCCAGAAAGAAGCGCGGAACCTCTATGTGGAGGACGGCTGGATCTACTTCATCCACGGCTGGACCCAGGTCATCGCCGAGGTCTTCCACCTCGATATTGATCAGGACAAACTCAACGAGCTGGACAAGATCGCCAGTCAGTTCAGAAAGTAGGTACGTTATGGCCAATGATTTTGACTGGATACAGGGATTCACCGTTGACTTTGATCTCACAACCGGACTCTCCAAAACGGCGGAAAGCTCTAAACGCCACCTGTCCCAGATGCGTGGGATGTATGCCGACGACGCGGCCACCGAAAAGATGATCGCCGAGGGAGACCCGCTGGTCTATGAATTCTATGAGCTGGGCGCCCCGGAAAAGCCGGGGGATCTGGCTTTCGGCACCAGCATCGTCTATCCCGGCAAGGTCGGGGACGAATACTTCATGACCAAGGGGCATTTCCATACCATACTGGAGACCGGGGAGGCGTATTACTGCCTCCAGGGCCAGGGCTATATGCTTTTAGAGAGCCCCGAGGGAGACTGGAGCGCCCAGCCCCTTAGCCCCGGGAAGGCCGTGTATGTGCCGCCCCGTTACGCCCACCGCAGCATCAACGCGGGGGATACTCCCATGGTTACGTTCTTCTGCTTCCGGGGGGACGCGGGTCATGATTACGGCACCATCGAGACCAAGGGCTACCGCAAGCTGCTCTTCGACATAGACGGAGAGACCGTCATCGTAGACAACCCGAAATGGAAGTAACGCTATGAAGATATTAGTGACACCCACATCCTTTTCTAAGCCGGTGAACAAAGCGGCCCAGGACAAACTCGCGGCCTTCGCCGACGAGGTGGTGTACAACCCCCACGGCCGTCCCCTGACCGAAGAAGAGATTCCCCAGATGCTACAGGGCTGCGACGGGTACATCGCCGGGCTGGACTACATCACCGCCGACGCCATCAAGAAAGCCCCCGATACCCTGAAGGCCATCTCCCGCTACGGGGCCGGGGTGGACCGGGTGGACCTTCCCGCCGCCAGGGACAAGGGCATTACCGTCACCAATACCCCCGGTACCAACGCCACCGCCGTGTGTGAGCTGGCATTCGGGCTGATGCTTTCCTTGGCCAGAGGCATTCCCCAGCTGGACCACGCGGTGAAGCAGGGGGAGTGGCCCCGGAGAAACGGGATCGAGCTGAACGGCAAGAAACTGGCGGTACTGGGCCTCGGGGCCATCGGACGGAAACTGGCCGCCCGGGCCCAGGCCTTCGGGATGGAGGTCTGCGCTTACGACCCCTATGTGGACGAGGGGTACGCCAGAGCCGCCGGTATCAAGGTCTGCGACCTACAGAAAGCCATCGGGGACGCGGACTTCGTCTCCCTGCACATGCCCCTGACGGCAGACACCCGGCACATCCTGGGGGCGGAGGAGATCGCTTCCATGAAGGACGGGGTCTATATCGTCAATACCGCCCGGGGTGGTCTCATCGACGAAGAGGCGGCCCATGGGGCACTCACAAGCGGCAAAATCGCGGGACTGGGTCTCGACGTATACGAGGCGGAGCCGGTGAGCGCGTCGCCCTTATTGAAGCTAGGCAATGTCATCACCACCCCCCATACGGGGGCCCACACCCAGGAGGCGGTGAGCGGCATGGGGATGATGTCGGTGGACAATCTGATCGCGGTGCTGACCGGGAGCGAGTGCCCCTTCACCGTAGACTGAAATACAGGAGGATACTATGGATAAAGCACAAGTCATACAGAAATTGACCGACTGCGGGGTCGTCGCCGTGGTCCGGGCCGAGAGCGCGGAACAGGCCAAAAAGATCGCCGACGCCTGCATCGAGGCCGGGATCGTGGGGATCGAGATCACCTTCACCGTACCGGGGGCGCTTTCCATCATCGAGAGCATGGCCAAGGAGTACGCAGATGGGCGGATGCTCATCGGCGCCGGAACCGTCCTGGACGCTGAGACCGCACGGGCGGCCATACTGGCCGGCGCCCAGTACGTGGTCAGCCCCTATCTCGACGTGGACACCGTCAAACTCTGCAACAGCTACGGGGTGGCCTGCATGCCGGGGGCGATGACCATGCGCGAGGCGGCGGATGCCATGAAGGCCGGAGCGGACATCGTGAAGATTTTTCCCGGCAACCTCTTCGGACCCAGCATCATCAAGTCCTTTAAGGGACCCATGCCCCAGCTGCGGATGATGCCCACCGGCGGGGTTGACGTATCCACCGCCGGGGACTGGATCAGGGCAGGCGCCGTGGCCGTAGGAGCGGGCAGCAGCCTGACCAAGGGCGCCAAAACCGGAGACTACGCCGCCGTCACAAAGACAGGCAAGGAATTGGTGGCCGCCGTCAAGAAGGCCCGGGAAGAGATGAAGTAATAGCAAAAAAGATCGATGCTAGAGCAAACGGCCGGGTATTCCGGCCGTTTTTGCTTTATTGTGCTGTCCTTGATCTCACTCTTATACCTCTGCGGTCATACCACAAGAGAAATAAAATGAGTGTTTTGCTAGGAGAACTGTCGACTACATAATGGAAATATACGAAATTACCGACTGCAGGGTTGATGGTGATTCGGCGGGCTTCTGTTATCCATGCTGAAATGCGTGAAATAAAAATAAATAAATATTTTCGCTAAAGTTTTTCAATTTAGCACCGATAGAAGAATTGTACCTGTATAGAAAGGTGCTGATCATGATGTATGCAGTGGAATTTCGTGTCATATCCACCCCTCAGGAGCTGACACCGCTTCAACAGACGGAGCGTGTGGATAGGACACAAGAAGTAACCAAAGCAGTGGAGGCGTCCGCTAAAACGGAACAGCCGGTCCCCGTCGTCAGAGACGAGGCGAATAATAACGCCAAGGAAGAAGCCAGACGGGCGGAACTGGAGGAGATCCTGGAGCAGACCGCCGGCGCCGGGCGTTACCTGCGCTTCGAAAAGCATGAGAAGACAGGGCACTGGATCGTGCAGATCTGTGACAGCGAGACCGACGAAGTCATCAAAGAGGTCCCTCCGGAGAAAATGCTGGATATGGTGAGCAAATTCCGTGAACTCGCGGGGCTGCTGGTGGATAAAAAGGTGTAATACGCTGTATTACCTGGATACGATGCGGCCATAAGGCCTTGCACCGGGCATTTGATTGCCTTGATGCAGGGTCTTTTTGTATGGGTGTATCTATTTTTGAATAATTTCCTTGACGGTGATATTGAGGGTAGAGCGGTCGTTGGTGAGGTCGATGCACTCGCTGGACGGTTTTCCGTCCTTGATCAGCCTGACCATGGGGCGCAGGCTTGTCGTTTCGTAGTTCTTGACGACGATGGCCTCTTGTCCCGTACTCAATCTGACGCATGTGCCGATGGGATAAGGAGCGACCTTCTGGGTGATGGCCTTGACGATGGCCGGGTCAAACATTGTGCCGTAGCCCGCCATGATGTATTCGATGGCATCGGAGGGAAGCATGGCCCCCCGGTAGGGCCTGTCCGATGTCAGCGCGTCATAGACGTCGGCGACGGAGATGATACGCCCGAATTGATGTATCTCCTCACCCGCAATGCCTTTGGGGTATCCGCCGCCGCTGAATTTCTCATGATGCTGCAGCGTGCCGGTCTTGGAGTCGTCTGGGATATCGAAATTGGCCTGCAGATACCGGTACCCAAGCTCGCTGTGCTTCTTGATCTCCTCGAATTCTTCCGCTGTCAGCCTGCTGGGTTTGTGGAGTATCTCCTTGGGGATAAACATCTTTCCTGTGTCGTGGACCAGGGCGCCCACCGCCAGTTCATAGATGGTGCTTCGATTGAGCTTGAGGGCGGTACCCATCACCACGGATAGTACCGTGACGTTGAGACTGTGGCTGTATGTGTAGTCGTCGTAATTGCGCAGATCGATGATATTGATCATGGTCTCGCGGTTGGAGAGTATCTCATCCACGATCTCTTCCGCGAGTTGTTTGACCGATTTCACGTTCTTTTTGACGCCGGTGGTGATATTGTATTCCACGTTGTGGAACAAAAGCTCCAATTGGCTCCGGGTCCGCATGCGCAGATCGGCGCTGATGACATCGTTGATCTCGATGCCCGCGGACAATTCGTCTTCGATATAGAGGCCCTGGTAGCCGAGGAGGGCGATTTTTTTAATGAGGGAAGGTGTCAGTGCCTTGCCTTTCCGAAGCAGCACCGTGTCGTTGGAGTATTTCAGGTCTGTAGCCAGTTTGTGCCCAGGCTGCAGGTTATCGGTTGCAATGTATCGCATGTCTCTCTTCCAAAGTGGTGTATTATTTGACCAATCCGTTGATGTCCAGTATCAGGCTGATACTGCCGTCTCCCAGGATGGTGCATCCTGCCATCCCCTTGATAGTATCAAAATTATGCGATATATACAATGGCATCGGCTTCACCACGGTCTGCTGTTCACCGACGAGATCGTCCACAAACAGGCAATAGGTGAGTGACTGGGACTCAACCAGCACGAGAATGCCCTCGCTGATATCGGTCACTTCCGTCTCGATGCCGAACACGTCGTGGAGACGTACGATGGGGTAGCAGTTTTCTCTAAGCCAGATCATCTCATTGCCGGCGGGGTCTTTAAACACGTCGTTCTTGCCCGGTTTGAAGGAATCCCGGATAGAGAGCAGCGGGATGATATAGGTGAAGTCCCCCACGGATACCAGCATGCCGTCGATGATTGCCAACGTCAGGGGTATGCGAATCGTGACCTGCATACCTTTTCCCGGCGAACTGTCCACATTGACGGAACCGCCGATCTTCCGGATATTTTTGGCCACCACGTCCATCCCGACCCCGCGGCCGGAGAACTCCGTGACCTCTTCCTTGGTGGAAAACCCGGGGGCGAATATCAGGGAATACGCCTCTTTGTCGGTGATGTCGGTTTTTTCCTTGTCAACAAGACCCTTCTCTATACCCTTTTGGATCAATTTCTCTCTGTCCAGTCCACGTCCGTCGTCCGAGATGGTGATGAGCACGTCGCTCCCCGAGTTGCGTGCCTTTAGCACGATCTCGCCCACCGGATCTTTGCCCGCGGCCTCCCGGACATCGGTTTGTTCGAGGCCGTGGTCCATGGCGTTGCGCACCAGATGCATCAGTGGGTCTGAGAGGTTGTCCAATACGTTTTTATCAAGCTCCGTGTCTTCCCCGATGATGGTGAGCTTGGCTTTTTTGTCTGTCTTGACCGATATGTCACGGACGATGCGTTCCATCTTGTGGAACGTGGCGGACACCGGCACCATGCGGATGGACATCACGATATCCTGCAGTTCATCCGTTAGTTTTCTAAGCTGCCGGGACGCCTTTTCAAAGCTGTCCAGCTGCAGCTTGAGAACTTCGGGATTTTTGGTGACGGTGGATTCGGTAATCACGATCTCCCCGACAATGTCCATCAGCAGATCCAGTTTGCTGAGATTGACGCTCATGAAGTTCTGCTTGATGGAGACGCCGGTATTCACGGAACGGGAAACCGCCTTGGCCTCGTCATCCCCGCCTGCATCGGCGGGGCCGAATATCTTTTCCACTTCCGCGTCGTCCATTTCCCATATATCAAGGCTTTGGATAAAGAAAGCCTCCCGGATTTTTTCCTCCAGGGTGCTTTGCTCTTCCTCAGACATCATATACAGCGTAAATCCGTTTAGCACGATCTCATCGGCGCTCTGGTTCTCCAGCAAATCCTTGGGGTCGGTCACGATGCCCGCGCACATCTCTTCCAGTGACGAGACGATGCCGAAGGCACGGACATTCTCCATCTTGGCCTCCGACTGGAATGTGACTTTGGCTTCGTACCCCTTGCCGCTCAATGGTCTGCCGCCGTTCGGTCCTTGACCCGGATCTTCATCCTGCTGGGGCGTGGGTTCTTTGCGGCCGGTGAGCAGCCCGATAAAATCGCGGATGCGCTTGGTGATCGCCGTCACATCGGCATCGGGGAGTCCCCCGTCCTGTATCTTGGCGATCTCAGCCTTGATCGTATCGAGGGTCTCAAAGGCCAGCGCGCTGATGCTTTTGTAGTCGTCCTTGCGCGTATTGTGCTCGCGCATGTATCCGAATAGGTCCTCCAGGGCATGTGACAGGTTCGCAATACTGTCAAAATTCATCATGGCGGATGAACCCTTGATCGTATGCAAAATCCTGAAAAGTTCAGCGATCTGTTCCGCCGAGAACGATTCCGTATTTTCACATGTCAATAAAAGCGATTCAAATTCATCCAGCAGTTGTGAGTTTTCATACAGATATATTTCCAGCATGGAATCGTCCGACATACTTACATCTCCTTTACGCTTATTTCAAATTGCCGAGAGCGGATAGGATGACATCCTCCTTGAAGGGCTTGACGATGAATCCCTTGGCGCCGGACTGCACAGCCTCCCGGACCATGCCTTCCTGACCCATGGCGGATACCATGACGATATTGGCTGAAGGATCAACCTCCAGGATCTTCTTTAAGCTGGCCAGTCCGTCCATCTCCGGCATGGTGATATCCATGGTGACGATATCGGGATTAAGATCCTGGTATTTTTGTATGGCGATCTTCCCGTTCTCTGCCTCTCCGATGACTTCATATCCGTTCTTGGTCAGCATATTCTTGATGGATACCCGCATAAACGCGGCGTCATCAACGACTAGGACTGTTTTCATGTACGTTTTCCTCCTCTTGTGCGATGTAAATATTTATATCAGCCGTATGCTTCTCGGTGAAACGGTTCGTACCTGAAGCTGACCGGTCTCACAGTTAAACTCGATGGACCGCCCGGAGGTACTTCCCGTATCCTCCGCGAGTATCCGGATCGAGTGTTCCTTTAGTTTTTGCTTGCATACCTGTATATTCCGTTCCCCTACGTTCATAAAGTTCGCGTTGCACGTGGTGCTGAACATATGGGCCCCCCCGGCGAGTTTGGCGGTGAGCCTGGTGCGCATGGCGCCGTTCTTGACGAGCAGACGGATCAGCTCGTCCACCGCGGTGTCCGCGAATTTGGACCGGTTGTATCCCGCGGTGTTTTTTGGCGCGTTTGGCAGCATGATATGAACCATACCGCCGATTTTTTTGCCCGCATCGTACAGGATCAGCCCGACACAGGAGCCCAATCCCAGGGTGGACAGCCGGTCCGGCGCCTGGGCGATCTTGTGCTCCGCTATGCCGATCGTGTGAATCTTCCCCAAAACCACCTGCTTGTTCGCAGCCGGCTGCTGGTCTTCGATGTCAAATGCAAATGTATCCATTAATAGCCTACCATTTTGTCCGTTAATGTTTTGTATGATTCCACATCCGGAACCAGGAAGAAGTGTCCGAACAAACTTTCATCCTGGTCGCAGAATTCCGTTTCCATGAACAATACCTGGTCCCCGAATTCGCCATAGGCCACCGCCAGCAGGTTCATCACGGCCCCGGCCATGTCAAAGACGAGGTCGGGTACGGAGGCGTCTATGGTGAGCCCCGTCATCTCGGATATAGCCGAGATATAGGAGCCGATGAGTATGTTGGCGATTTCCTTCAGCGCCGACATGTTAAGCTCTTCCCGCTCCTGCTCGGACATATTGTCGGTGAGATCGCCTACGACCGTCCGGGTCAGCTTCAATGCGTCCTCTTCGTCGAGCACCAGCAGGATGAACCCCTTGATATCCTCGGATATCCCCACCAGAAGCCCCGCTACCACATTTTCAGGGCCGTGGAGGATATCGCATATCTCATTGTAATTGCACACCTTGGCGCACGGTACGCGTATGGATACCGTGCGGGAGAGCAGCATGGAAAGAGCGGTGGCCGCGTGGCCCGCGCCGATGTTCTCCAGTTCCCTAAAAAAGTCCAAACCTTTCCCGTTTAAGTTGTCTAACATGATGCGCCCCTTACCTTACTTGTGTTCCTCTTTTTTTATATCGGTACTTTTCGCCATGTAATTAATGTTTTATTTCAACCGATATAGTATATATGGCCGTGTGGCAGGCGTACGAAACAACAAAATGAACGGCGACCAAATCTGTAGTCAGGCGGATAGTGGATATGCAGGTAAGTCCTGATAAAAATGTACGTGTCACTGAGACAAAGTCGATCGGACGGATACCGGTATCCCCGGAACACGCCGCAGGACTGAGTGACGGCGATTTTTTGGTGGCGAAAGTTGAACAGGTCCGGGGGGATACACTGCTGCTGCGCGCAGAGGGTGGTGTCCTGCTGAACGCCGCCCTCCAGGGCAATATGAGCCTGGCCGAAGGGGATGTGATCGAGGCGGCCGTCAGCAAAGAAGGCGGGATATGCCTCCTGTATATAGTCAATGTATTGCATACCGGGGGGCAGAATGGCGGCGGCACCGAGGCCGCCGTGTCACCCCAGACGCTCTCCGCGCTGCTGTCCGTGATTAAGCGAAATCCCGGGCTGGACGCGGATATCGCCCTGTATCTGGCTCAAAACAATATCCCGGACACGGCGGAGAATATCGCAGCCCTCTCACAGATGTCCCGAGGTACGGGTATAGGGGCGCTGCTGGGACAGGTACTGGGACTGCTGGTACAGGAGGCAAAGACAGCCCAGAAGGGCGATACCCTGTCTCCTGCGGCTCCGACAGGTGATACCGTCTCACAGGGCGGCCCCCTGGCGGCGCGTCCGGATGCCGCGCCAAGGCAGGGCCAGCCACAACGAGCCGGTATGGCACAGGATCAGGCGACGGTCGGCGGTCAGCCGCAGACAGCGCCGACTGAACAGGGTACTGCCAATAGGCAGGCACCCCTTCCGAAAATATCACGGGCGGCAGACACCCCTCCACAGACAGCCGCTGCGGGCACCAATCCCGCGCCGGGTACGGCCCGGACGGATACTCAGCAGGCAGCGTCGGTACCAGTTCAGTCGCAAGGGGCGCAAGGCCAGGTAAATACCTCCGACGGCACGGTAACCGCCACGGTCGGAACCCAGGCGGGTGAACCGTCAATATCCCAAGGGCCGATGGCAACGCCAGAGCCGCCCCAAGCCCGGCAAGACGCGGCCGGTACGGCACAACCTCAGCAAAACGCGGCAAATACGGCACAGCCGCGGCAAAATGCGGATAAACCTACAGGGCCGCAGACAGCGGTACGGCAGGACTCGGCCGGTGCAAAACAGCCCCAGGCCGACCCGCCCCAGGGCGCCCCCGTAAAACCGGGGGAAGTGCCGGCAGAAGAAAATAGACAAAATGCGGGACAGAATCTAGCTGCCCAGGCCGCAGCCCGGGGAGAAAATCCCCAAGCCAATCGGGCAACGGGAATCCTCAATCCCATAATGCAGGAGGAACCGGGGGCTCGTACGCCCCAAGGTCAGGAGGAACAGATCGGCAGATTGATCAGGGGATTTTTTCTGCAGCCGGAGGAACATACCGGTAAAGAGGTAAAAAGAAGGGCCGACGAGATGTCCCGGGGACTGAAAACGCTAAAGTCGGAACTGATTCAGACCGATAACAAATATAGGGAACTCTTCCTCAAAAGTGTGGACCAGGCACTGCGCCAGATAGAGCTGGCGGACCGGGCCGCCCGTTTCGAGCATATGCAGATCCCCATCGCCTTCAAGGAGGGTGAACACAGGACAGCCGAATTGTTCGTCTTTAGGCGTAAAAACGGGCGAAAGGGCGGCGCAGCGGCGGGCCGCTCCATACTGGTGGCCCTGGACACAGACCATATGGGCCGGGTGGAGACGCTGATACGGGAGGAAAGCGGCAGTATCTCACTGGAGTTCAGGCTGCAGAACCCCGATATGACAGAGAATTTTAAACAACACAGCGAACCGCTGCGAAAGACCGTGGAAGCCGCGGGATACAGGCTCTCCGGGATGCGGTTCGCCGGACTGGAAAAGAAAACCACCGTACTCAACGCGGGTGAGATGGCCCCACTGGACGCGGGAAGCGTTTCCCACGGAATCGATGTGCAGATATGAAACGGTATAAGGCGTATGAGAATGAAGAGACCCGTGAGGCGGCTGCGCTCAAGTACGATGCGGACAAGGACCGCGTCCCGCGGATAACGGCACTGGGAAAAGGATACCTGGCCAAACGAATGGTCCAGGAAGCGGAACAGAAACGCGTGCAAGTCGTCCGTGATGACAAGGTATCCAGCGTCCTTCACCATCTGAGCGTGGGCGACGAGATACCCGAGTCGCTCTACCGTGTGGTTGCGGAGATTCTCGTGTTTGTATACCGGATGGACGGAAAAATCGGACCAGGCCAAATGCCCGGTATTGGCACAAAGGAGGTGCTCTGATGGCATTTACGATCGATAGCAGCAATAGGGTCACGGGTTTTGCTTCGGGGCTCGATACCGAAGAGATTATCAAGGGCATGATGGCCACCTATCAGGCGCGGTTGGACAAGCAGGGACAGCAGACCACCCGAATGGAATGGAAGGCGGACGCCTACCGGGAGATCAACACCCTGGTCAAAAACTTCAGGGAGAAATACATGAGTATGCTGTCCGACGCCAAGATGCTGTCGGGTTCATCTTACAGGACTATGACAGCCTCTTTTACGGACCCCACCAGCGCGGTATCCATATCCGCCTCATCTTCTGCTGTGGCGAGCACGTATACCATTAACGAAATCACCGCCCTAGCCACAGCGCCGAAAATCAGCAGCACAGGCGTTTTTACCGGCGCGTCCTATTCCAGCGAGACCACGCTGGCCAATCTGGAGCTGGTCAACGCGTTTACTTTTGACGCGGGGGGTGAGCTTTCGTTTTCCATCAACGGGGACACCTTCACCTTTACAGAGGACACCACCATCGCGGATATGATGCGGACGGTGAATAATTCCGACGCCGGGGTGACCATGCGCTATAGCAGCCTGACCAAGGGGTTTACCCTCTCCTCCGATACCACGGGGAGCGCAAGCGCCATCGATATCGTCAATATCACCGGCAACGCCTTTGCGGCGACGAACAGCGCCCTGGGGATCGCGGCAGGCGTCGGCGTCTACACGGGTACGGACGCTGAATGCGTCATAGAGGGCATATCGGTGACCCAGTCAAGCAATACGTTTTCCTTCGACGGGATCACCTATACGCTGAATGAAACATCGGCCACGCCTATCGAGTTTACCGTCGAACAGGACTATCAGAGCACGGTGGACAAGGTCAAGGAATTTGTGGACGCCTACAACGAACTGGTGGATAAACTCCAGACCAAGAATACCGAGGACATTTATTTCAAGTATCCTCCCCTGACCGATGCCCAGAAGGACGAGATGGAGGATACCGAGATCGAGCAGTGGCAGGAAAAAGCCAAGAGCGGCGTGCTTAGGAGCGACTCCTATATATCAAATCTGCTGAGTACCCTGCGGGATTCGTTCTACACGGTGGTGGACGGCGCCGGGATGAGTCCCTCCGATATCGGGCTCAACACGATGGCGTATCAAGACGGCGCCAAGATCAAGGTGGATGAGACAAAATTATTGAACGCCCTGAAAAGCGACCCCGAGACGGTGCGGGATATGTTTGTGCAGACCTCCGCGACCGATACGTACTCCGAGAAAGGGGTCATGGTGCGGATATCCGACGCGCTTTTGAACTACACCAAGGATACCACCGATATCGCACTGGACAGCCTGGATGAGAAGATCGACGATTCGGAGGAAAAGGAAAAGTCGATCGAAGACTATATGCGGGATCGGGAAGAAGTGCTTTGGCGGAGGTTCTCCGATATGGAGGCCTCGCTGTCCAAGCTCAACAGCATGTCCAGCTGGCTCAGTTCACTCTTTACCTATTGATCAGTTTTATAAAGGAGAAGATTTTAAATGGCAACGGCAAACGCATATCAGACCTACAAAACCCAGGAAGTCAGCATGGCCAGTCCCATGGCGCTGATTGTGATGCTGTACAACGGGTGCATCAAGCGGCTCAAACTCGCCCGGATGGCGATCGAAAAGAAAGATTTTGAGGATGCGAACACCCAGTTAAAGAAGGCACAGGACATCGTCGCGGAGCTGGCGAACAGCCTGGACTTCAATTACCCGATTGCCAACGATCTCATGGCGCTGTACGAATTCGTACTGCGGGAGATCATCCAGATCAATATCACCAAGGATCAGGACAGGATCGAGCCGGTGATCAATATGATGTCGGGATTGCGCGATACCTGGAAGCAGGTGGAAAAGAACGTCCGCCCGTCGTATCCGGTGGAGGAATCTGAAGCATGAGCAAAGAGCTCGCGGCCGAGTATATGAGGCTGCTGGGACGAAAAAAGGAGCTGCTAAGTAAGCTTCTGGAATCACTCAGGCGTTCGGCGTGTCTTCTTCGGGAAGACGATGTGGACGCCTTTGACGCTGAGATGGCGATCTGCGACGGGATCAGAGAGAAGATCGATGAGGTGGTTTATTCCCTCACCCGTATCCGGGAGCAGGCGTCTCCAGTGGATTTATCAGAGGCGGGGGCGCTGGAGGAGCGTATCAACGATATTCTTAAGCAAGTCGTTCTGGCGCGGAAAGAGTGCAACGATGCGGCCGAGCAGAAGTTGCATGCCTATGGGCAGCAGATCAAGGCCGTCCGGGGCGCCCAGAAGGGTATAGAGGGGTACAGCAGTCCGTTTAAAAAGAGAGACGCCGTGTTTATAGACGCCAAAAAGTGAGGGGCTATAGAGCCGGGAGCCGTATGAAGATCGCCAATGTCAGCCAATCATCATCGAATATGCAGAATGTGACCAATGCCGGCAGCGCACAGCCTGGCGGGTCGCAGGATTTTTCCTTTTCCCGGCATATGATGGATTTCAGCCAGGCTCAATACCAGAAGTATATCGAGGATCTGAAAAAGAGGATATTCTGCCAGGGTGAAAACATCAAAAAAAAAGCGGATATTACCGAATTCATGGAGTACCGCAGGCTGATCGCCGAGCTTTTAGAGGTCGCAGCGGGCAATGCCTATGCCTGTACCAAGACAAGCGCCTTTGACGCCAAGGGGAGGCGGAATGTCTTTGTATTGATTAAAAAAGTAAATGCCCGGTTGGATGAGATGGCACAGGAGATACTCTCGGAGCAGAGTGACAATCTGCACCTTTTAGAAATGGTGGATGACATCCGGGGGCTGCTGCTTGATATTTTATTGTAAAGGTTTCATCGCTTGTTGTCAGTAAGTAATAGGGGGATAGTCTGGTGAAAGTAAAGATCGGAACAAAAGTTTTACTCGTAGTTGGGTTCCTTATGGCCATCGCACTGGCTGTGGTAGGGGCTGTTGCGTATTCAGGCGCGTCAGGCGCATTGATTATATTGGTATCGGCAATTGCCCTTGTCGCTATGATGGGGGTACTGCTGGTATTTGTCCGCCTGCAGATCGGAAAGCCATTGAAGCATACTGCTGACTTTGCCAGAGCCCTGGCTAGCGGCGAACTGGACACGCGGATTGACGTAAGGTCAAAGGACGAGATAGGTCAGCTTTTCTCTATTCTTGGCAATGAGGTAAGAAACGCTTTGCAGGCGATTGAAGATAAAAGAATTGTATTTCAAAAACAGAGTGAATATCAGGCGCTGCAGGTGCATCAGCTCGTGGCCAACCTGGAACGGTTGTCGACAGGTGATCTTAGTTGTGATATGCAGGTGAGCGAGCCCGATGAAGACACCGGGGTGCTTCATGACCTTTTCATGAACGTCAGTGAAAATCTGCATAAGTGCGTAAACACCATCAAAGGGTATGTGGATGATATCTCCCATATACTTGGCGAAATGTCAAACCGAAATCTAAAAGTGGAAATCACGTCCGAGTATCAGGGAGATTTTGCTGAACTAAAAGATTCGATAAATACGATCATCCAGTCATTCAGCGAGACACTGCTGGACTTCAATATGGCTGCGGATCAGGTGTCGGCCGGCGCCGCCCAGGTATCCGATGGAAACCAGGAGGTCTCTCAGGGAACCACGGAGCAGGCAAGCGCCATCGAGGGACTTTCCTCTTCGATCACGCAGATCGCTCAACAGATAACAGAAAACGCAAAGAACGCGAATACTTCCAAAGAGCTTACAAATGAAGCGAGAGAATCCGCCTATGACGGAAACGAAAAGATGAAGCGCATGCTTGCGTCCATGGATGAGATCAACGAATCGTCAAATAACATCTCCAAAATCATAAAAGTCATCGATGATATAGCGTTTCAGACAAATATCCTCGCGCTCAACGCGGCTGTGGAGGCGGCAAGAGCGGGCGTGCACGGTAAAGGATTCGCGGTTGTCGCGGAGGAAGTCAGGAACCTCGCCGCAAAGAGCGCCGACGCAGCCAACGAGACGACGGCTTTGATCGAAGAATCCATTAAAAAAGTGGAAGTGGGCACGGCGATCGCCAATGAAACCGCCGAGGCGCTATCTGGTATCGTTACGGGGACTGAAGAAGCGGGTAAACTCAATGACCAAATCGCTGCCGCGTCAAACGAACAGGCGACGGGGATCGCGCAGATCAACACAAGGATCGATCAACTATCCCAGGTGGTGCAAACAAATTCGGCGACGGCGGAAGAGGGGGCTGCGGCCAGCGAGGAGCTCTCGAGCCAGGCATTGTTGTTTAAGGATATGGTCGATGAGTTTAATATTGATTATAAGTACAAAAGGACAGAGGCGAGAAGTCAGGCTGCGTCAACGTCAACGGGACATATCGACGGGACTGATGTTGTTTTTAACGACAGCGATTTTGGTAAGTATTAAGCAACCGGTGACTAAGGCTGTTGCATGGTGTTCTGAGGATTTTAACTGATCACAGCGGCTCCGGTGATATCCACCTGATTGAAGCGGAGAACAGGCAGTCAATGGGTAAAAGAGAGGAGAGGCATAGACATGGAGACCAATGACGTTTTGAAAGAAAAGCAGGAAGATACCCAGCAGGGGCGGTATCTGACCTTCAGCCTGGGAGAAGAGGTCTTTGGGCTGGCAATCCGGTACGTGACGGAGATCATCGGGATGCAGCCGATCACCAAGGTGCCGGAGGTGCCGTCTTTCATCAAGGGGATCATCAACCTGCGGGGTAAGATCATACCGGTCATCGATATGCGCCTTAAATTTCGCAAAGAACCTATCCCTTATACCGACAGGACCTGTATCATCGTCATCGACACCCAGGAGATCATGGTGGGGCTGATCGTCGACATGGTGGCGGAGGTCATCAATATCGGGGAAGAGAATATCGTGCCACCCCCCGATCAAAAAACGGGTATGCACAATAAATACATCCAGGGCATCGGCAAGGTGGATGACAGTGTAAAGCTGCTCCTGGACTGCGAATCATTGCTGGACGGTGACGACGACTGGTACGCGTAAGGGAGTCTTATCATGAGATGGTATAACAATATAAAGATATCGTCGAAGCTTATCTCCGCTTTCCTGGTGATCGCGCTCATCGCGGGGGGGGTGGGGGCATACGGCATTATCACATTGAGAAATTCCAATGCAAACAGCGTGAAAGTATTCGAAAACTACGGGAACTCCCAGGGATACCTGGGATATGCCTATGGAGAATTTGAAAAGCAGCGGGCCTATCTAGGCGAGATCCTTGCTAATAAAAACGACGCCTACGCTAAATTGACTCAGAAGGATATCCTCTCATCCAATACCAAAATGGTGAAATATCTGGGCAAATACGGCGAGACATGTCTTAAAACGGGACAGACCGATAAATACAATGAACTCCACAGCAAGGTATCAAAATATCAGAGCCTGGTTAAAAGGATCGTAGCCGCGGCGACCGAGGGAGACTTCAAAACAGCCTATGATATCGGTCACACGGACGAGGCCGAGGTGATCATTGAGGACGCCACGGCTGCCATCGAGGCCGCCATTGCCGCTAATGAGGTCGACGCGGATAGCCAGCTGGCCAAAGAAGCAAAAGACGCCAATAGGGATGTCACGGTTATGATCATCATCTCGTCCGCCGCGTTTGTTTTTGCGGTACTGCTCGGCATCGCCAACGCACGCCTGATCAGCAAGCCCATTCAGTTGCTGACCCTCGGGGCGGATCAACTGGCGGCGGGGAATCTGAACATAGCCCGGCACGATATCGACCAGAAGGACGAGGTGGGGCAGCTATTTAAGTCGTTTGGCGCCACTTTAAACGCCGTACAATCGCTGATCGCCGACGCCAACATGCTCACCGAGGCGGCAGTGATGGGGAAACTCTCCACCCGTGCCGACGCCGATAAGCACAAGGGTGATTTCCGCAAGATCGTAGAAGGGATCAATAAAACCCTGGACGCGGTGATCCGACCGGTAAACGAAGCAACGGACGTACTGAAAGAAATGGCGAAGGGCAATCTATCCGTCAATATGACCGGCAATTATCTGGGGGACCACGCGGTCATCCAGGAGGCCCTTAATCATTCGATCAATACCATAAAAGGCTATATTGACGAAGTGTCCTACATATTGGGCGAGGTGTCCATGGGTGATCTGACCCAGGGTGTCACCTCGGAATACCGGGGGGATTTCGTAGAATTGAAGAGTTCGATCAATACGATCGTCGAGTCTCTCAACGCCATCATGCATGATATCAACACTGCCGCCGAACAGGTGGCCTCCGGCTCCCACCAGGTATCGGACGGGAACCAATCCATATCCCTGGGAGCGACGGAGCAGACCAATTCCATCGAGGAACTGTCGGTGTCGATCACCCAGATTACCGCGCAGATCAAGGAGAACGCGGCCAATACCGGCACGGCTACTGATTTGGCGGACAAAGCCAAGCAGGCGGCGGATGAAGGCAATGAAAAAATGGAGATCATGCTTGCGTCCATGGAAGACATCAACGAGTCTTCGTCCAATATATCCAAAATCATCAAGGTCATTGATGATATCGCGTTCCAGACCAATATACTTGCGCTGAACGCCGCCGTGGAGGCGGCCCGTGCGGGTGTTCATGGCAAGGGGTTCGCGGTGGTTGCCGAGGAAGTTAGAAATCTGGCGGCCAGAAGCGCCGAAGCGGCCAATGAGACTACAGCACTCATTGAGGGATCCATCAAGAAGGTGGAGGCGGGTACCCAGGTGGCCAACGAAACGGCGCTGGCGCTAAAAAGTATTGTGGAAGGGTCGGAGAAATCCCTCGATATTCTCAACAAGATTTCGGCGGCGTCGGGAGAACAGGCGACTGCAATTACCCAAATCAATAAGGGTATCGAGCAGCTGTCCCAGGTGGTGCAGACAAATACGGCCACCGCAGAGGAAGGGGCGGCCGCCAGCGAGGAGTTATCCAGTCAGGCGGAGCTATTGAAAGAGATGATTGACAATTTCAAGCTCATGGATGATGCGGACGGGGCAGGGAATTCGGTCCGGCGGGAGGCTGCGGCCACAATGAGCGAACTGGATCAAGATTTGCCGGAGGATGAAGCTTTCGGAGATGAACTGGAGGATGCCGAGAAGGAGGGTGAACCGGAGCAAGACACGTGGGAAAGTGCATCGCCCGTAGGCGAAAGTACTGAACACGACGAGGCAAAGATACAATTGAACGACAACGAATTCGGTAAATACTAGGTGTAAGCAAAAGGGCGCCTCCGGGCGTCCTTGATCATCATAGGAAGAGTTATTTTAAATAATATGCGAAAAATAAGGACAAATGCCTGAATTGGTGCAGGATTACTGGACTTTTTTGTCCAATATAGCGAAATCAAAATGATAAAAATCGGCCGGGGAACCCCGGCGGCACGGGAGAAATATGCTGACCATCAATGACGAACAATTCTTGCGGCTGACGGAGTATCTCAAGCGGAACTTCGGCGTAAATCTCATCAAAAAGCGCACGCTGATCGAGAGCCGGCTCCACAACTACCTGGTACGGAACGGTTTTACGGATTATGCTGGCTATCTGGACTATGCCTTTGGTGACCCGACGGGGAAGGAAGTCGGGCAGATGTTGAATATTCTGACGACCAATTACTCGTATTTCATGCGGGAGTGGGAGCATTTTAAGTATTTTCGGGATACGGTGCTGCCGGAGATCGCCCCGACTTTACGCGACAGGGACCTGCGGACCTGGAGCGCAGGTTGTTCCACCGGGCAAGAGCCCTATACACTGGCGATGATCATATCGGATTTTCTGCGGGAGCGGGATCTTACGTGGGACGCCAAGATACTCGCCACGGATATTTCAGAAAAGGCGTTAAGCGCCGCCCAAAAAGGGGTATATAAAGATGAGAGCCTAGAGAAGGTCCCCAGGATGTGGAAACTTAAGTATTTTGACAAACTATCTCCGACGGAGTGGACTGTCAAGGACTCCCTTAAGACGGAAGTCATATTCCGCCGGTTCAATTTGATCGAAGGGGCGTTTCCATTTAAAAAGAAATTTCATGTGATTTTTTGCAGAAATGTGATGATCTATTTCAATGAGGAGACCAAGAGGCATCTGATATCCAAATTCTATGACGCGACAGCTAAAGGGGGATATCTATTCGTGGGACAATCGGAATCGCTGGACAAGAGCAGGACGGATTATCAATTCATCATGCCTTCAGTCTATAAAAAGGTCGTGTAGGTATGGCGGTCAAGAAGGTTCGCGTTCTGGTCGTGGATGATTCACTGTTTATGCGGGAATTCATTTCTTCCAAACTGGCCGATGACCCTACCATCGAGGTGGTGGGAAAGGCTGGAAACGCCTACGACGCGCGGGATCGGATCATTGAGCTTTCCCCCGATGTCATGACCCTGGACATACAGATGCCGGGGATAGACGGCATCGAGTTTCTCCGGAAACTAATGCCCCAGTATCCGCTTCCCGTGGTTGTGGTCAGCGCGGTCAGCGAGCGGGTGTTCGACGCCATGAAGGCCGGAGCGGTAGATTTCATCACCAAATCGGCCATGAAGAGCGACCAGGAAAGGCAGCGGTTTATATCCGAATTGATCGTCAAGCTCAAAATCGCCTCTATCGCAAAGGTCGGTAAGCACAAGAACAGCCCCCTGCGGGATATCATCGACAGTCAATCCGCGGTGAAGGCCAGCGGTGACGCGATCATCGCCATAGGGGCATCGACAGGCGGCACCGAAGCCCTGTACACCATACTGAAGGGACTGGGATGCCACCTGCCCGGTATCGTGGTGGTCCAGCATATGCCGCCGGTTTTTACCCAGCTGTACGCAGAGCGGCTCAACAACGAATGCGCCATGGCTGTGAAAGAGGCCGCGGATGGCGATGAAGTCAAGCCGGGACGCGTGCTGATCGCCCCGGGGGGCCTTCAGATGACGGTTGTCCGTCGGGGAAGCAGGCTGATCGTAAAGTGCTTTCAGGGGGAGAAGGTCAGCGGTCACTGTCCGTCGGTGGACCAATTGTTTTCCTCCGTAGCCAAGCTGAAGATGCAGAAAAGTCTGGGGATCATACTGACGGGTATGGGCAGCGACGGAGCCAACGGCCTGCTGGAGATGAAAAAGGCGGGAGCCCAGACCATCGGGCAGGACAAGCAGACATGCGTGGTGTACGGAATGCCCGCCGTGGCAAAAAAGATCGGCGCGGTGGACAGGGAACTGCCGATCCAGGATATCGCCAGAAATATCTGCGGCTGGTACGACCGGGTAACCGGCGGAAAAAAATAAAATATTTTTTTCTAAAGTTTTTTCGAAAGTGGCCGATACACATAATATGCAGACTATAGAGGGCATCTACCAGTCAAAATTACAAAAAATGTACCGTATCGCGGAACAGGGGGCGGCCAGATTCGGCACAGATTCGAGCGTGTTTTCGAATCTACTGGGTACGATCGAGGGCAGGTTTGCAGTGAGTTCGGAGAGCGCCGCCCCCATATCGGATCCCCGAACTGGTGAAACGGACAGGGTCGACGCCGCCATCGAGAGGGCGTCCCGGACCATCGGCCTCGACAGCAGCCTCATTCGGGCGGTGATCGAGGCGGAGTCTGATTTTGACCCAAAGGCGGTGTCTAGCTGCGGAGCCCAGGGGCTGATGCAGTTGATGCCGGGGACAGCCGGATCCTTGGGGGTTACAGACCCCTTTGACGTGGGGCAGAATGTACTGGGAGGCACCCAGTACCTGAAATCGATGCTTGCGCGTTTCGGCGATATTCGCCTGGCGCTGGCGGCCTATAACGCGGGCCCCACAAAAATCGGTTCGCTGGGTATCACCGATCCCGATGATTTGACCCAGTATTCCCGTATCTCACCGGGGGTGCGGGGTTATGTGGACAAGGTATTCTCCCTATGGGACCAGTACAGAGAGGCATAGGTATGCTGAACAATCTATTTGACAGAGTCAATCTGCTCCAAAAAGGTCTGGACGCATCGTGGACGCGCAATGAAGTGATCATGAACAATATCGCCAACGTGGACACGCCCGGATTCAAGAGCTCCTCCGTTAGTTTTGAGGAGGAGATGAAGCAGGCGCTTAAGTCGGAGGGACACGGGTTCACAGCCAAGGTCACGCGCCCGGAGCACTATAAATTCTCCAGCAATATTTCGGCTGACATACGGCCCAGTATCGTCAAAAACGCCGACACCAATTACCGGCATGACGAGAACAATGTGGACATTGACTACGAGAATACCGAATTGGCAAAAAACACGATCTGGTACGATACCCTCATCGAGAAGGTATCCAGCGAGTTTCGGAAACTCAAGACCCTCATCAACGGATAAGGAGAATCAGTATGGGTTTTTTATCTTCCATCGATATCAGCGGCTCCGCGCTAACCGCCCAGCGACTGCGGATGGATGTCATCAGTGAAAATATAGCCAACGCGGAGACGACTATGACCGATACCGGGGAGCCGTACCGCAGAAAGGTATGTGTTATGGGAGAGCGTCAGCCCTTTTCGTCCGTGCTGGACGGGGAGATGGCCAAAGGCGTGATGGTCAGCAATATCGTAGAAGATAATTCCGATTTTGAACTGGAATACGATCCGGACAATCCCTTGGCCAATGAAGAAGGATATGTACTAAAACCCAATGTCGACGAAGTCGAAGAGATTATCGATATGATGGAGGCCACCCGTTCCTACGAGGCCAATGTCACGGCGCTGAACGCCACCAAGAACATGGCCGCCAAGGCACTCTCCATCGGCGACTAAATCGATGCAAACAGGAAGTGATAGAGTATGAACATTAACGCAATCGGCAATGTATTTGCAGGGGCGCAGAAAGCCGCCAAGGCCAATGAACCCAAGGAAGAGAAATTCTCCAACCTGCTCAGCGACGCCATCGATAGTATCGAGGAAACCGAGGCGCAGTCCGACGCCGCCAGCGCCGCCCTGTTGACGGGGGAATCCGACGATGTCCATTCGGCGCTGATCGCCTCCCAAAAGGCGGAGATCGCCGTGAGCTATGCCGTCCAGATCCGCAATAAGATGATCGAGGCGTACAACGATATTATGAATATGCAGGTATAAATACCCGGTCTTTGTAGACAGAGGTTACAATAAATGTTTGAGTAAAAAAAGAATAGGGTATATAAAATGTAGGCCAAGAAGGGGATACATATGGATTGGACTACATTTTTATATATCATCGTCATGGTTGCGGTGATCGTGGCGGCGTACGTTGCCACGAAATATTTAGCCGGTAAAGGACAGCGCGTCCAGAGCCGGCACATACGCGTCCTCGACCGAATGATGCTGGCACGGGACAAACACATCGCGCTCATCGAGGTGGGGGACAAAAATCTATTGATCGGGGTCACCAATCAAACCATCAGTGTCCTGGGGGACATTGATCCCGACGCACTTATAAGCGAACAAAATACGGTGGAACTGTCTGCGCAAAAGGGCTTAGCCTCTCGGTTGCGCACTTTTATTATACGGATGAAAGACGCGCCCAAGGATCTACAGATGGCGCGCAGGGAAGACAAACAAAGGCGCCAAAAAAAAGCGGACAGCGATGATTATCTGGCCCGTATGGACGACGCAATACAGCGGCGAAAAAGCCGTATGTCCGGGTACGAGGGGGACGAATGAAGAAGATCATCCTGCTTGCCGTCTTGCTGTCCCTGGTGATGCTGTTCGCCGGATGCGCGGCCCTCACCACCCCCGATACGGGGACGGACCCCGGAACCGAATCCGCCGCCCCGGCCGGCGAGGAGCCGGGTCTATTGACGGACCTGACCGGCGGCCGGTCGGAGACGGTGCAGATATTCCTGCTGATCACCATACTTTCGATACTGCCGTCCATCCTGATCATGCTCACCTGTTTCCCGCGGATCATCATCGTGCTCTCGCTGATCCGCAATGGATTGGGGCTGCAGAACATGCCGCCCAACCAAGTCATCATCGGTCTGGCGCTTTTCCTGACCCTGATGGTGATGGCGCCGGTGATCGGTGAGGTCAAGGACGTGGCCTACGAGCCTTATGTGGCGGGAGAAGTGGACGAAGGGCAGGCCATCAAGCTGGCCATGGAGCCGGTGCGCGGGT